>Ga0209542_10000575_pt1 | contig 89034 bp, 78 predicted proteins | sample RifCSPhighO2_01_FD_184028 | JGI IMG/M metagenome (GOLD analysis project Ga0209542, IMG submission 184028) | Soil microbial communities from Rifle, Colorado - Rifle CSP2_plank highO2_0.1 (SPAdes) (version 2) | ecosystem: Environmental > Terrestrial > Deep subsurface > Rock core/Sediment ...
ATCAAAAATACCATCAGTTACTCTTAATGTAATATTATTTGAACCCACTTGATCTAAGGTGGGTGTACTACAAGTAAACAAAGAAATATTTGAGATATTACAGTTTATTAAGTTTGGATTTGTTTGATTAAGAATCTCAAATCTAATTGAATTATAGTCTATATTTGTATCGGCAAATTCAATTAAATTTAACATAGGTGTGTTTGGAATTTCATTCTCTAGAATAAATTGTTCTGGTATTTGTTTAATTCCGATTGGCTCTGAAGGATTAACTATTGAAAAGTTGTATGTAGAAATTATGGGATTTTGATTTCTGTCATATAACATTTGATTGTCGTTGGTTGCTACTATCAAGACACGGAACAATCCTGTAGTAAAGGACTGTTGAGTATAAATTGATTCTAAAGGATCCCATTGATCGAAAATTTGGGACAACTTAATCAAGTTTGAAGAACCTGGACCAATTCTTATCTCTAGATTCTTTGTAAAGTTATCATCTAGCCAATTATTAGTTGAATTATCATAAAATTGGACTTTCATCTGTAATGTAATTGTTGTATTTGTTACTTCATTATTCTTTAGAATTGACTCATTATTGTCTTCAACAAAAAGCCTTAAACAACCAGTACTTGAAGATCTTTGATCAGATACATCAATACAAATCTGTTCAGTACCTTTCTCAATACCTTCTATTTGAAGATTCGAATTATCGATACTTAAAAATGCAATACTTGAATTAACAACCGAATATGTTAGTATGTCTCCTTCAGGATCATATGCAGAAGTAGATAGATTAAAGCTTAAATTGCTGCCTTGTAGCACACTTATATCCGGAAGTTTCGAAAAGTATGGGCCTTGATTAGGCGAATCATGCACAAATGGAATTGCAACTGACTCTAAGCCATCATAGCAGGTTAATGTTAAAGGTGTATTTGCATTTGAATTAATAATTTTTAAATTTAATAGGCCTCTTGATATTTCTGAACTTACTGACGAATTACCATTAATAACTGAACAATTAATATTTTGATCATCGGGGTCAAAAACTCTTGCCTGAATAATAAAAGCATGTTCATCGAAAAGTTCAATAAATGCAGGTTCATTAATTATTGGCGGGGTATTAACTATAACTGCAGTTGTTTTAATATCTGAGTTTGAGTCCAGATATCTAATAAAATTAATGCCTTCTTCAGATACTGTTAATTGCCCATTATTTATTATATTATTTGGTGAGCAAGTTTCTCCAAAGCAAGTTGATGTTTGTCCATTAATAAATATACCAGAACCAGGAGATACTATGGATCCAATATAATCATCATATATCAATGAATTAAATTTAATTCCAAAAGAAGCATCAATGTTCACATCATTTTTTTGTACATTTCCAACACTGTCAATGCAACTAATATGGGCTAGAGTTCTATTTGAAATCAGATCAATAGACGGATCATTTTCAGCAATATTTCCAAGATTACAAATCGAAAATATTCCCGAGGATGTACAATCATTTGAAAGGTATGAGTAACTTCTGTCTTTATGGAACCTAAATTCAGTATCTCTGCCATATTTACATTTTAAGGGCTCATTTCCTTTCACAACGATGACAGTTTTGCCATCGTCTTGATTATCCATATCAGATTCTTTATTTGAAGCAATTGCAAATAATTCTGTGACAGGAGGTTGTGAGTCTGTTGTATAAGAACCGTTTATTGGATTTGCTGAAGCAGCAATTCCATTTTCATCATAGATAAATGCAAACCATTCATATTCCTGGTTGTCTTGTTCTACTAAAAATGAACAACTTGGATTAATATTTGATGTTGTGGAGCACAACTCTCTATTTATGCCACAGCCATTACTTGAGATTCCTATTGTACTGTTACAAACATAAAGTGTTAAAATATCATTATCTTGATCATATACGTGTGTCTGAATTGATATTTTATCCCCTCCCTTAATAATTTCTGCATCATCATAAGCATTAATAAATGTAGGCTCTTTATTTGATGATGTTTTAGTATAACCTGAATCTAAAGCTTCAGTAAGTTTAATCTTTTCACCAAGGAAATAAAGGTTTTTGGTTGTTTTTGTATTAAGATAAATTGAGTTAAATATTTTAAATTGTCCTGTTATGTTACTTTGAAGTCCTAAATTATCTTCTGTAGACGCGCTTATTCTGTATACACCGGGCTCAGATCTATTAAATTCCGCATGAATTAATGAATCAATGTAATTTCCTGAAATCATAAAAGATTCATTACTAGGTGTAAATACATCTATATTAAATCTGGGTAAGTTTGTTTCTTTGTCTGTGACTTTTAATGCAATATTTACTAATTCGCTATATCCCTGAAGATCAGTGATATCTAAATATTCGATAGTCGGAGGAGTATTTACATAAACATTCATTAATATCTTATTATTTGATTCTGTTGTTTCTATAATTTTATCTTGACTGTCTGCAAATAAAGTGATTCTATTATTTCCATCCAGATTAGAAGTATTAATAATTAAGTTCCAATGATCAATACTGAAAGGATGCATTGATATATTTTCTGAGATAAATTCAATTGTTGCATTTGTATCTACATTGAATATTGTACCCCTTAATATAAGGTCTCGGGCAAACAATTCTCCCGCATTTCTCAGACTGAAATTCAAAATGATATTATTCCCTTGTGTTAAATTTAATTCACAATTTGTTATTGATAGGCAATTTGAGATGCTTACATTAAAGAGTTCTATATCAGTAGATCTCACAGGAATAAATCTATTAATAAGTATATCTGCGTCAACATTATAGTTTGAAGACTTTAAGGTTATTAAATTATCGGTACTCTTGGTAAATTCATTAGCACTTAATTCAAAGAATTCACCGTTTCTGTGTTCTGGAACATCTAAGCTATTCACCCACATTTTTTGTACTCCATCAGTTCTAATTTTTATTTTATTTGTTAGACTATCTATCCATAAATGTTTCCTGAAATAAATAGCTCTTTCATTACCTTGTGCAGATAGTTTAGTAACTCCCCATGCTGAATCATCAAAGAATTTATTATTAGCAGTTGTGTCACCAAAATTTGAACCTCTAAGCCAATTTTTATCCTCAAATAAATCTTCTTCTACACTTTGCAGCTGTAATTTTGAATTTGTTGCAGTCTGTGCTATAGTTAAGATAACATCTAAGTCTTTTTGTTCAAATGGATTTACAACAAGTTGATGGTTTCTAAGAGTTTGTTCTTGAAGTGTTTCGAAGTCAACTAAATAAAGTCTTAAGTTAAAGTTTAAGGTTTTATTATATTTATTATCTACTCTAATACGAGCTGTTACGTCTTCTCCTGGAAATACTCTAAAAGATTCTCTTGGTATTGGATTTGTTTCTCTAATTCCGAAAACAGTGAAGAAAACATCTTCTTCAGCATTAGTTACTTTTCCACCTGTGAAAGACCTTCCACTGTATAATTGTGTTTCTGTCTCTGGAATTGCTCCACTTATAGAAAGCAAATTGTTTTGACTTTCTTTAAATCCAACAGATACTGTCATTGGGGACCATCCTGGAAATCCTTTTCCTTGGAATTCTCCATTAAGATATACTTCAGTATTAAATGATGTGTCTCCAAGTATCATTTCAGCTCTTGTAATGTCAGGAGGAACAAAAAAGTGTTTTCTGTATAAGCTAGATTCTGTTGTTGGCAGTGTATCTCCATAGAAATAATCTGTAGTATTCTCACTTAAGAAATCATTGTTATTCAATTCTTTATTTCTGAGCCATAATTTATCTGGGAATCCAAATAAATATTCTACAGTTACTCTTAATTCAGAGTTTAATGGAACATCACTTGGAATTCTAACTTTGTAAGATTTAGTGGTTATTTGTCCTGGAGCAAATATAATTTTATCAGTGTCTGTAAGAAGATGAATTACTTTATTATTTGAGATTAAATCAAATGTAAGAACATCAATACTTCTTGGGTTATCATCATTGTTTTTGAATGTTATATTGATTTGTTCCTCATATTGTCTTCTTAAATGATCGTTTTCTCCAAATGAAGTAATATTAACCTGAATTGCAGGCTCTGTTTCATATATTGTGTCGTCAGCAAAATCAACACCTTTTATTTCATAGAACAAATAATCTAACTTTCTGTGAGGGCCAAAATTAAAGTTTGCAAACTCATTATTTGATTGATAATTTAGCTGTTCTGCAATAGGTGTCCAACCAATTTGAACCACATTACAATTTGTAGTACGTGTTGCAATATTCTTACCGTTGATCCATGAAGTTATGTGGGATTTCTCATCGAAACAACCAGGTTCGCATGTTTGTCTCATTAGGAGCTGATATTCTGCTTTGTATACTGTTTGGGATATCCAAGATTGCTTTTTTAAGAAGTTATTATTTGCCTTGGTGCATTCAAAAGGACGCTGAGTACCACATACATTACAATAATCAACAAGATAAGGATATTGATATCCACCTAAAACTTGTTCATCTATTATTGGATTGACTGAACTTGAATTATAGATAGCATTTGGTGAAAGATCAGAGATAATTGTTAATGGATCATTTTCAATTGGTTCTGGAAGTATTTCTGATATAGAATTCCTTGAATATTGATTATCAGCAAAACTATTTTTTTCAATTGCTCTTGCAACTAGTGTAGAATCAGGAGAGATTCCTACTGGTATAAGAACATTATATGACTTGAATACCTTTTCATTTGGTGTAATACTGAATGCATTTGTATCAGTAAATAAATCAACTATAGTATCATTATTTATAAGTTCCAATGAAATCCTGTCAATTTCAAAATCTCTTCTATTATTGTTTTTTAAAGAAACAACAATTTCTTCAATGTAACTTGGCTTAATTTCTAAACCAAAAGCATTTTCTATCCTCAATTCTAATGGAGGCTGAGTTGCTTCAACAATATCAAATAAAGATTTTTCTTCAATTGAATGTCTAATTATTTCTCCACCTCCAGAGATTGTATTTATTTGGTTAGGAATAAGGCCAAAAATTGGACAGAATTTATCGGCGTCACAAATTTGTTCATGGACAAGAGTATTATTAATGAAAACTTTGTACGAACCACTCATTTCATAAATTTCATTTTCATTCACAAAAATATCAAATGTGTTTAAATTTAACTGAGGGTTTAATGTATAAATTGGAGCTCCTTTTACTCCTCCGAGATATGTTGTTGGGCCACAACCACCTTCCCCATAAATATAGAAATATGGTGGATTAACATTTTCAACCTTATCGGCTCTCGCACTTAATTCTACGTTGGATGGTAAATCGCTTGGGATATTAATCTTATATTCTTTTTCTAAGGCATCAACAGCTTTTATACGATATCCACTAAATATAACATCTATTGGATCTGCACAATTGAACGATCTAGGATTAAGCAGTCTTTTTTCGAATGGACCGTCTTGGAATAAATATGTTATTAAGGCACCAGAAATTCTGTCTTTTGCGAATAAGGAGATTCTATTTAATTCCATCTCATTTTGCGCATAATTTATTACTTGAACACCAACAGGTTCAAAGTATCCTTTTCTTAAATCCATTTGTTGAGGATTATTACTTCCTAAAACCATTTTTATTCCTTGAGCAAATGCCAATGCCGGTATAAAATCAGTATTATTGGATGTTAAATTAGTAATTGTGGCTGATAATTGCCATGAAGGTTGTGAAGCATTTCCAATATTTTCATAAATAGTAATATCAGAATGACTGCCAATAATTAAATCATAGTCATTATCTCCATTTAGATCAAATAAGAATGGTGCTGAATTTCCATCACTTGATATTCCATTCAACCCCCAATCTATTGGAGAAAATAATGTATTGTTCTGATTTGTTCTTTCGAAACCTCTTAATAATCCAGATGAATCTCCCAAAATAAGATCTGAATCACCATCAGCATCAAGGTCTGCAAATGCTGGGACTACCTTTGTTAATTTTAGGTTATGATTATTAAGGATATTTAAATTTGTTAAATTCCATAAGGATCTAATCCCAATACCAGGAACAAATAATGATAATTTCTGATACATCCTAAGCCTACCATGTGCATCTCCGATAACTAATTCAGGATAATTATCTCCATTAATATTAATAAATCTTGGTACAGATCTTGCACCAGTATCTAAGGTGGAAATTCTACTAACTAAATTACCTTGATTTTGAGCGTTTATAATTATTTGTTGAGGAACATTTTCAAGATTTTCCCAGGTAGTTTCCTCAAATATACTGCCACCTTTATTTTCATAACTATATATTTTTCCATCTAGGGAACCAACCAATAAATCCAAATCTCCATCTGAATCATAATCAAAAAAGTAAGGTGCTGCATCGTATTCCATGTTCACCGTTTCATAGCCAATTGGTTGTGATACAAAATTATTATCAACGAAAGCAAAGGTGGATAATTTATTAATACCATTTTCTCGTGATAAAATGTTGAGCTCATAATCTGCTGAGATGGCAATAGAAGATTCTACAAGATTGTTTGATTCATCTTCTCCAAGTATAACATTTTCACTATCTGCAATTATTTTAATATCATGCGATAAAACTGCACTTGTAGGTATTATATAAGTAAAAGAAACTGGTTGAGATTCGCCTGCCCCTAGAGATAATAGTCTTTGATCTTGTACAATTCCATCAATAACAAGTTTAACTGTAAATTCACCTGATGGGAAATCAGCGTCATTACTTATAGAGGCTGAAATAGTAACTAAATCTCTTGGAGCAGCAAAAGATGGATTTATTAATAAATCAGATGCAATTATTTCTTTCCATCTGAAATCAACATAATTCTTATGTCTGATTGATTCTATTGATTCTGTTAATGAACCCGGAATTGATAATTTATAAGATTTATTATGTAACATATCTGTTAAATTTGCAGATGTTGCATCTATTGAAATAAAGTTAGACAAATCAATAGGAGCGTTTGATGAATTTAATCCACCATTTGTAATAACTTCAACTAAATCTCCGATTGTTAGGATTGGTTGATTATTATTCTTCTTTATAATTACATAATTAATTGAATGTGGAATCACTTGAAGAGTAAATCCGGCTGATCTTACCTCAATTTCATTTCTTATCAAGGAAATTGAAGATCCATTATTTATTGGGGCTATTAAAAGAGTGGTTGTTTCTCCCTCCCCCACTATTCCAGGAATTGAAGCAGTTAATTCAAAACCCTGATCAGAAACTGCCCTAGCAGTAGATTGTTCTTGGCTTTGGCCATAATCTAGATATAAATAAATTCTATGGTCACCAGGTGTTAAATTTGTTAGATAAAATTGTTTAACCTCAGTTTTGGAAGAATGATTCATAATAAAGCTAGTTGTAACTCTTGCAAGTGGGATGGAATCATTATTGTCTAAGTAAAGCAATGTATCAAATGGTGTATTTATATCTTGGCCACCATTATTAAATTGGTCATAAGTAATTTGAACTGTGGACTCGTTCAATATTGACAGTGAGAGGGGATGTAAGTTTTCTAGACCACATACAAAAGGTGGTAAATCATAATCCAATTGTAAATCTATTGGTGAAGGTAGTACTTCAATTGGTTCTTGAGTAAATTTAACATTGTTGATTAAAGATGAATCAATATTTGAGCTTCTTCCATTTATGTTGCCAAGAATGGCACTAATGAAATAGTTACCCTGGGATCTAGCCTTATAGTTTCCAAGCCTATAATTAAATAATAAACTTTTCTCTTCACCAGGATTTATTGAACCTGTATTTGAATTACTAGATGTCATTCCGTGATCACAAAATCCGCCTGGAGGTATTTGAGTATCGTTACTTACAATACAACTTAGTTTAAGATTATCTGGAACACCACCACAATCACCCCTAAAGTGTTCTTTTATTTCAACCGAGCCAAAACTATTTGGTTCGGTACCTACATTTCTTACAGTAACATTAAAACTAATTTGTTCTCCTTCTTGATAGATTAATTTATCTGATATAATATTAACAATTGCTAGGTCTGTGGCATTTGCCGTACCTATATATTCAGTAATTTCATTATTTATGTTATTTGTTTCAAATTCAGTATTTCCAGGGTTTACAATAACTTTGATACTTGGTGTGTTGAATGTACTTGTAAATGAAGGACCCCTAATAATTGAGGTTCCGTAAGCTCCAATGTTAAATAATTGTGAACCTAAGGACCTATTTCCATCTGCAAAAAATGTTATATTAACATTATTTATAGAGATATTATTCAGATTTTGAACTACAACATCATAGATTATTGTTTCTCCGGGTACTATAGTTTCTTGATTCCTGAAAATAATATCTATTGGAGTAAAATCTGGGATTCTTATAAGTGCTTCTGCAAATGCCTTATCATTTTTATATGGAAGTGGATTTATATTCTTAGAATTTGCTAGTTGATCATTTAAATTTGATACATCATCACTTAATAAGAAACTTGTAGGTTGAGTATTAAACAGTCCAAGTAGGGTATAATTAATTTGAGATTTTGCAGATATTTGAGGACTTGGAGTCATGGACTTGACAATGTATTCAAGTGAAAATCCTTCACGCAAATATATAGACTGCATGTGATTAAAAATATCTAGTACATTTGATATAGTAATTGAATTTCCGATTATATCTGCAGTTCCTGAATAGATGAAACTTCCTGCACCCCCACACTCTCCTGTTGCTGAACACCTTTTTACAAATACTGTGCTTGGAAGATTTAAATAGAAATGGTATCTTGATTGTGGGGTATCAAGCGATGTGTCATAGAAATGAAGGTCAGCACTATTTAAATCATCAACTCTGAATGAATCCTGCACAAAAGTCAGATTTTCGCTAAGCTTTTCTTGAAGTGTTACATTAATCATTTGTCTTGCATATGGGTTTTTGAAGTTTGTGAATATTTGAATTGGTCTAAGCGGAGGGCTTGCTAAAGGTGAAAAGCTTTTTTGAATTCTAAGAGAATTTTCAAAATAAGTAATCTCACCGGTATTAGACCCTACAATTAAATCTATATCATTGTCCCTGTCATAATCTCCTGATGAAAGTCCAGAAGATTCTCTTTTATTTCCCACAATTAATGGTTCTGCAACTAAGCCACCTTCTCTACTATAATACAAATTAATATTTCCATTAAAGCCTAGTGCAAATAGGTCAAGTTTGCCACTATAATCTATATCTGCAGTTGTTAAACCGTGTGCAAATTCGCCAATGTCAGCAAATAAGAATCCATTATAATTATTTGATTCAAATACAATTCTCTCTAATTGACCAAGTCTATCTCCAATCATCATATCAATATGGCCATCAAGGTCATAATCTCCTGTTGTTAAGCCATAAGGTTGATCTCTTGTGGTGATAGTTTTATTGAATTCAAATATTAATGTATTGGGACCTTTATTTATAAAAAAGTCAACATGACCAATTCTATTACCTGTAATTATATCAAAATCATTATCATTATCAACATCTCCTATTGTTAAACCATAGACATCGTCACCTGCATCAAAAATAACTTCGCCATTTTGTGGAATTATGCCATTTGTATTTCTAAAGAGATATACTTTTCCACTTAAAGTTCCTACAATAATGTCTGGGAAATTATCAAACTGGAAATCTGCAGAAGCTAATCCTTGAGTAAATTCTCCTAGATTTACAATCTGATTACGATTGAACACAACAATATTTTTATTTCCAATTTCAGATACTGAAGTTATATTATTTTCGTACAATACTAAATTTCCGGAATTTGTTACAATTGCAAAATCTATTTTTCCGTCTCCTGTGAAATCATTTGAAGTTATACCCCTTATGCTTTGATTTGTTTCATTTAAAAGGGGAGTTTTCAAAAAAGTAATTAAGTCTGGAATTTGTTCTGCAACAAATCTAGTGAGCTCAAATGTTGTATTGGCACGATTATTTGTTCTTTCAACTTCTGCAGGGAAATTTTGTGGATTTACTTCAACAATTATAGTTCTATTTCCAAGTAGTCCTGCTGTTTGCCAATTTATACTTGAAGTTTTTTGAGTGCTACCGTTTATCGATACTATATCACTAAATCCAATTAAATGATCTAGATCAACTGTTCCTTCGTAGAAATTTACTCGGATAGAATCAGCAGTTGCATTAATATTATTTCTGATGGTTGCAATTATTCCTACTGTTTCTCCTGAAAATACTGGAGAAGCTGGAATGAAACTAATTGATGTTACAGATAAGTCATGTCCATCTACAAAGAATGTTTTAAGTGCAATGTTATTTGATGAATTTGATTCAGTAAATATTCCTAAAGCTCTTATTGAAATTTGAACATTACCTGCAAAACCCTTCGTATCCCACGGAAGTACAACTGTTGTGGTTCCATTGGCTGAGACATTGATTTTTACACTTGAGAGATTTTGACCTAAAGAACTTAATGAAACATTCACATTAAATGCATCTCTGTTACCAATGTTTTTTACTAGAGCTGTTACAGACGTAATAGAACCGGTAAATGGTGTTAATGGTAATATAGAAATAGATTCTGGTTCAATAACTAAATCTACTCCTAGAAGAATAGTAAATGGTACATGTTGAATTGCTACACCACCTATTATATTTGCGGCACTAATTGACGAAATATATGTACCTGGTTGAGGTGGTGCTGCAAAGGTTCCAGTAAATAATAAAGTATTATTATCAAAAGAAAGTGATATTGTACTATTAATTTGAGTACCATTTTGTGCAACTGTTGGAATTGTTGCTTGAACTGATGAAAGTTGACGAACTGAAGTAACATTTACTGTTAATATTACTTGTTCTCCTGTAAATGTGTTCGCAAAATTAACAGCTTCTATTGAGGGAACTGAGTTATCCATGGTGAAAGTATTTGAATTACTTTCACTTCTAAGCCCTGCAGAATCAGTGCACACAACTTTCCAATTATGAAGCCCCTCACTTAAGTTTCCTACAGTAAGTGTAGTTGTAACCCCACGAATAGCTGAAATAGCTAAATTTCTTTGCTCATCAATAACTAACGAACAAGATAATACTATATCAAAATTATCTGATGCATTAAATGAAAATTGCAATGATCCTCCATATCTGATATCATTATCTCTGGGGCTTATTAATGTTATAGTAGGACTTGTGTGATCAATTTTGAATTGATCGGAATTAATACTTATGGAATTTTGTCCATCTGATACATTTAACAATAACGAATAAAGTCCTTCTGTTAAAAGTGAAGTATCCCAGAATAGATTTGTACTTGCAGTCTGATCAATAAATACTATTTGAGTTCCATTATTGTAAAATACATTTGAAGTGAACAATTCACTGTCAGGATCACTGATAGACCATCTAATGGTGGAATTAAGATTAAAAGAAGAAGATGCATTTGGAATTAGGAATACAGCTGAAGGGGGCAGTTGTGTTTTGCATTTGCCAGCAGCTTGGGCACCATAAATCTGTCCTATTTCAGATGAAGATAACGGTCTATTATAAACTGCTACTTCATCTATTAAGCCACTGTAATAACCATAAGTTGTTCCAGTTTCACCAATATCATTTCCAGGATGCACAACCGTTGTACTTGTTAATCCAGTTCTGACTAATTGACCGTTTAAATAAAGTTTAGGCTGTTTATTTGTGTATACTACAGCTATATGATTCCAGCCTGATATGGGAGCATTATATACCAATAATGATGGCATGTAATTAGCGGCGTGTTCAAATACACTAATTCCATTGGTACCAACAGACACGCCTGCTCCTGCGTTTGATCCACCACCTAAATACACACCATGTTCAGGAAAGATTGCGTATCTTTGGCCGCTTATTCCAGTAGCACCAGATGTTGCCTCAGAAGTCGCTGTCCTTGTTGCCAAAGGATAAGCCCAGAATTCAATTGTAAATGTGTCAACTATAGAGGAAAATCTACCGTATCCTGTATCAATGTAATCATTTGATCCGTCAAAACTAAATGACTGATTTACAAAACCAGTTGCAAATGTAGCTCCTCCCTGAAGAATCCCAGTATTATTATCAACAATATCATTAGCATTCCCATCTCCAGGCCACCAACTAGCGATTCCTGTGGGAGCAATTGAACAGCTTGCCGTACAAAGAGATGTTGCAAATGATAAACCATGATTGCAGATTCCATCTAGATCAGAATCGACTTGGCTTTGTTTACAGCCTGTTGCAAGTTCAAATAAACTAGTATCAGATTGGCTGGTGGAAGAACATTTATCTTGAAAATTCGGAACTGTATCATTATCATTGTCCGGCTTGCAAATTCCCCCAGAACCTGAATTATAAATTGTTTGTATTTCAGAAACAGACAACGTTCTATTAAAAACTGCGAAATCATCAATAGCACCATTAAACGCACGATCACTTGTATATCCTCGTGCAATCATAAAATTTAAATTTGGATTTGGAACTACGGGTGCTTGACAATTTCCTCTGCTTCTTTCAACACCATTTACATACAGATAACAATAATTAGTATCCTTAACAACAGCTATATGTTGCCAAGTATTTGCAGTGAATGGGACTGGTGGAACTCCTAGCCACGCTGAGCCAGATCCATAAGCCCAACTATATGAATTTGTATTTGAAACATCCTGCTGCAAAACTATACCTTTATACCCATCAGCATGATTGCCAAAAATATCAGCATAGGTAACTTGTGTTGACGCTGGTTTTACCCATAGAGTAAATGAAAAATTATTTAACAGTGTAGGGAAATAAGTGGATGTAGTTATGTAGGCATTATTGCTAAAGCTAAAAGCCTGGCCTATTTTACCTGTTACATAAGAAACACTATTTTGAATAGTTCCATGATTAGAATCTATTACATCTGTTGGTGTACCTTCTGCAGGCCATAAGGTTACAAGGCCATTTAATATTGGAGAACATGCAAATGTACAAAGTGTTGTTGCAAAATTTAACCCTTCATTACATATATTATCTAAATTTGTGTCCACTTGAGATTGTTTGCAACCTGTTGCAATTTCAAATAAACTGGTATCTGATTGGCTTGTACTTGGACAATAATCCACAGAATCTAAAACAGCATCATTATCTGAATCTGTGCAAACATTTGAATTCTGGTTTTGATTTCCGACATTTGGACAATTATCGCAAGCATCACCAAAACTATCTCCAACAATTCTTATATTGTCTAAACCCCAGCTTTCATCAGTAGGACCACCATCAATTGTAGAATCAAATCTAAGTACAAGCGGTCCACCAGAATGATTAAATTGGACGCTAATCGGATCAATAATTTCATACCAATTAAACCCTCCACCACATATCTGAATTCCATCTGTGGGTGTATATTGTTTGTTCCAAACTTGAATATCATTTACATAAGCCCGGGCAAATTCACTATCCCAAGAATCAATCTTTACAAAAGTAAAATTCAGTGTGTGCGTGCCTGAAGGTAAGTCAAATATTTTTGAAGTACTTGCTCCAGTACCAAAAATATTGTAGCCACCCATAATTCCTTGTGATCCACAAGTTGATATCCTACTATCAGACCAACCTGAGTAATTTGGATATTTTCCTAGCTGTATTGAATCACTATTACTTTGATTGAAATTCGAGACAAGAGGACAATTGTCTATTACATCATAAATTGTGTCGTTGTCCGCATCTGGTGCGCATTTCCCATATAATCCAGAAGAATAAACTGACTGGACCTCAGTTTGGTTAAGTGAACGATTATAGATTATGAATTCATCTATTTTTCCATTAAAATAATGTTCATAACCACTGCTAAAGCCGGATTGACCAAATAAAAATTGTCTATTGGAAGAAGAGGTAGGATTAACTGATATTGCTTGGCTATATTGCTGAACACCATTTACATAAACACGATAATTAGAACCATCATCAACAATTACATAATGAGTCCATGCATTTGCGGCAGCATTTGGCAATGCCTGCATAAGTTGATAACCTGCACCGTTACCAAAGTTAAGACCAGTGTCATAGGAAGCAACCGGATTTGCTGAATTGCTAACCCCACTGCCAGCAAATCCAAATGTCGGCCTATCTGAAACTGATCCAGGATTTGCCCAGAATTCTATAGTAAAAGTATTGGCAATTAAACTCGAAACAGGACGAGAAGGCGTGATTGCATAGCCATTTGTGCTGAAACTAAATGCTTGGTTAATTAGTCCTGTTGAATAGGAAGCTCCACCTTGAAGCGTACCACTATTACTATCAATAATATCATCAGCATTGCCGTCTCCTGGCCACCAGCTAACTATGTTAGATGGCGGTGTTGCGCAAGAAAAAACGCAAAGTACAGTGCTAAAATTAATGCCTGGATTACAAAAGCCATCTAGATTTGAATCCACTTGCGATTGTTTGCAACCTGTTGCAATTTCAAAAGTTGTGTTATCCTGCTGATTAGTCCCAGGACAGCGGTCCGAATAATCATAAATTGTGTCGTTGTCCGCATCTGGTAAACATATGCCACTTGAACCTGAATTATAAATTGATTGAATTTCAGTTAGGTTAAGTGCTCGATTGAAGATTTCTATTTCGTCAATTGATCCATTGAAATATCTATTTGTACCAGCTGCACCTTTGCCTATTGCAACTAAGGTACTATCACTTGGAAGACATATTGTCGTTGCAACAGAAGATTGCTCTACTCCATTTAAATAACCCTTAAGATTAGAACCGCTCCAAGTCATGGCAATATGATACCATATGTTTTCATTTATTGGACCAACTCGCACATTATTTTGTGTTGACTGAGCATTATTGGATATTGTAAGGGCAATGTAATCTGTTGTGCTGTCTCTAGAAATTTGTATATGGTTATTTACCCAACTCCCACCATTTGATTTAGTAAATAGAGTTGTATAACCTTCTGTCCATGGTCCTCTCTTAAACCATAAATCAATTGTTCCCTGGCACACACCATCCAAAAAATCAGGATTAATATTTACATAATCGTTTACACCATCAAACCTAAATGCTTGATTAACTAATCCCGTAGTATATGTTGCCCCATTCATTAATGTTCCATGATTACCATCAACTATATCTGTGCTGATGCCATTTCCTGGCCACCACGAGACTAAATTAGATGGGGGGGCAGCACAATTAAGTATAGATGTTGAAAAACTAAGCTCTTGAGAAGTAAAACAATTTCCATTCTGATCACAGAAAGTTGTCTTATAATAATAAGTTGTAGAAGAACTCAAATTAGTTAGGGTATAATATGGTTGGGTACTGAAATAAGAGTTAGAAACTGAATTTGGATAAGGTCCACCTGATATAGTACCATAAATTGTTGTGGTATTTGATGGTTCATTTAAAGTGAATTTCACAGTTGCAGTATTTAATGTAACTGTTAAATTAGGTTCGCCTAAAACTGCAGGTGGAGTAGTATCTTGAACTTTACACTTCCCTGCTGTTCCAGCATCATAAATAGATTGGATTTCTGTTTGGTTAAGTGCTCGATTGTAAACACCTGGTTCATCTATAAGACCAAAGAATGCATGAGGTGAACCACCTGAAGCACCAATACCTATTTTAAGAGGTGCATTAACACTATTTATCGATCCTGTTAGTCCTTGTGTTTCTGTCTGTTGAACTCCGTTTACATAAATTTGCATCAAGGATCCATTCCAAGTACCTGCTATATGAGTCCAATTGTTTATAAGGATCGTTGTTGCCCCACCATTAATATATAACTGTGAATTACCTTGAAACAATCCAAAATAAACTCCACCATTAGCACTTAATCCGAGAACATAAGCAACATTATTGAGTGAATCGCCTTCTCCTTTATAAACTACCCTATCCCATGCTTCGATAGCTTGCGGATAAATCCAAGCGTCAATTGTTAATGCATTAGTGATATCTAAGTTTGAGGCGTCTGCAACTTCAACATAATCATCTATGCCATCTAAGGTAAATGCTTGACCTACTTTACCTGTGGCAAAAGTTGTTCCACCCCTAAGAGTTCCGTTGTTACCATCAGTAATATCATTAGTATTTCCATCAGCAGGCCACCAACTAACTAATCCAGTTGGTGGAGCTACACAAGTACCATCTGCTTTTGTAAAACCTACAAATAAGATAATAGTTACAATTACAATTATTAAAGAAATTAACAAAAATATTGGATTTCTTTTTATCCATCCTTTCTTATCCTGATAAAATGTTTTTAAATTCATTTTAATTATGTTCCGTTTACAAATGTTATATTTGGTCTGATTGTAATTAATTCTCCTGCAATAGCAGTTATATTTCCAATGGGTAATAATCTAACAAAGGGAGGTCTAGTGATTAAAATGTTAATTTGTCTATGTACTAATGATGTGCCATCTGTAACTTGAATTGTAAATACATGACTACCTAGTTGTGATTCTGTTGGGGTGAAATTTATGAATCCTGTTGGAGTTATATCAAAGAAATCTGAGTTATCAAAATAGATAAGTTGACTACTATCTGAATCATTTGCAATTACTTGAAGTTCAAAAGGATGATCTACAAAAGCTGTTTTTGGGGGGATAAATTCTATTACTGGAAGAGCTGATCTATTTTCATTATCTACTACAATGAATTGAACCTCCTGCACAATTTCATAAAGTAAACTTCGTGCAGTAATGTTTACAGTATAAATACCAATTTGACTTTGCTTTGGTGTAAATGCAATCTTTCCAAGATATTGATTAATATTGAATAATTCAGTACTGTCAAAGAATGTTATTTGATCATTATCAGGATCAGATGCAATAACTGTTAGATTATAATAATTACCTTCCATTAGGAATTGAGGATTTATTTGCTCTATTATTGGAGGTCTATCTACATTTTCAATTGTCAATTTAAATTCTTCTGAGCTTATATTATATAAATCTATAACTTTAATTCTTAAGAAATACTGTCCTGCATCTTCGAAATTTGATTCTAAATTAAAAGTACTTGTATTATCAAATGTGAAGTGGTTTGCAATTCTAGTTATTCCTAATCTTTCAAAGTCTTCAAGTATAACTTGAAAATCATCATTTTCAGGATCTGAAACTTGGACTTGAAGTTGTAATGTCCCATTTTCAAGAATTGTTAAATCATCAATAGGTTGAATTACAGGCGCATTAAATGTTCTATTCCATATAAAGATTTGAGATTCAGCAATACCAATATTTCCATCAGAGTCCTTACAAGCAATTCTAATGGTTGTATTAACACCATTTTGTATATCTTGAACTGAAGTGGAATGTGTTTTTGAGTTTGTAACATCAAATGGATTCATTGATTCAAATAATACTGGTGTAATGCTTTGTCTACAATTTGCGATTTCATCTGTTTTAATGCTTACTGATATGTTTGATGTGTTAATTGGGTATTTTGTTCCTGATAATGGTTTTATATCTGAAATTATTGGGGCAGCTACATCAATTTCAAAGAAATCAAGTACTTTACTCATTAAATTTCTTTGCTCATCAAAAGTAGGCATACTTTCAAATGCAAATGATAAATAAGTAATATGTTTGATCTCATCATTATATGTGAGACCTGCAGCTCCGTCTCCTGTATATACAAATGCTGTTTTTGTTCCACTGCTTGGAGTTATAACTTCTCCTGCCTGATTTAGTTCAAATAAGAAGCCTTGACCAATTGTAAATAGTTTACCTTCTACAATATTTTGAGTAGATTGACTTACAAATTTCGATTTAAATACATTATTATAGATATCTGTTGATCCAATATCACTACCAATTTTACTTCCTGAGATGAACAAGTTACCACCACTTTCAACATATTCTTCAATATTCTTCCTTTCTTGAGCACTTAATGTTTCTTCAGAAGTTCCTGTGTACCAAATAACCCCCCTTAATTGCTGTAGTATATTTGTAGAAGGAATTCCTTTTTCTTCAATATCCCATAGAACATAATCAAATCCAGGCATGCCACCAACATTTGCTGTGGCTATTGCATTTATGAATGCATTAGTTTCTTGTATACCATCATCTTCAACAAGAAGTAAAGGTATTTTATTTGTGACAAGTAATTCTGCACTTAAACGATTATCATCTAAGAATCTTTCTCCTACAATTGGAACTGTTCTTATTGTTATATTATGCCTGCCAGCAATTGAGATATATTCAAAGCTTAATTGCTTTATTTCATTTCCTCCTAAAGAGAGGTTTTGAGTAGAAACTACTGTATTATCTACAACCAATTCTGCTAAGACTTCTGACTCATCAAAAGATAATGTATTTTCCACTTTGAAACTAATCGGAATAACTAAACCTGGTTTTGATGCGAGAGGTAGTTGAAGATTTGAAACTAGTGTATTATGGCTGTCTACATTAATATTTATAGTTTTAAGAGCTTCGTTAGCTACATCATCAATTGCTCTTATTGACAACTCATGCGGACCTGCTGACAAATTATTTAGTCTAATTTTAGTTGTTCTATAAGGTGATGTAATATTTGTATTTGTTTCTAATCCATCTAATATAAATGTTTGATTTGATAATTCATCAACAAAATATGTAAAGTCAAAGGTATTTCTTATTAAGAAGCTATTATCCCCAGGATATTTTATTGTTATATTTGGTGCTACATCATCAAGTTCATAGAAAATTGTTTTTTCAGCAAGGTTACCATTATTATCTACGGCACTAATTAAAATAGGATATTTTCCTGATTGGGTTGGACCAATAAGTGTTGCTGTATACTGGGAGCCACCAAGATGTTGCATTTCAATTGTATTGCCATTGAACATTATACTAACATTTGATACAGCTTGATTGTCTATTACAGAAGATGTAACAGAAATATTTGAAGTGCTAATTGAAGTTTTTGCTGGATTTATAATAATGTCAGTAATTGATGGTATTTTATCTGTTGCAAGTATTACGAAAGTTCCTGGACCGGAAATTCCTGTAGTTAAAATGTTTGTTTTGTCATCAAAAAATGCAAAAGTATCAACATAAACATCATTTCCATCTACAATTATTATTGCCTCAGATTCTTCGCTAAAATTAAGATTAATACTTTCATTTGAGACAAGTTCAAATATGGACAAAGAATATTTAGCTATACCTTTATTTTTAATTATATCTTCTGGTATTACTATTGCTAATTCACTACTAGTATTAGCTAATATATTAGAACTCATAGAAATGTTAATTGCAAAATCTACTCCAAACACATTGTCAGTAATTAAACCATTTGATTCTATGAAGTTTAATTTTTCAATCTGTATATTTTCATTGGAAATTTCTTCATAGGCTTCTAAAATTATTTTTGCGTTAGTATTATCTACAACATCAACTTCAATAGGTTCTCTTAATTCGAGATTAAGAATATCTATTGTTGCTGAATTGTTCCTCTGATTAATTTGTAATGATGTTGAAGGTTCAATTGTCTCTTCAAAAATACCGTTATTATCTTTGTCTAATACCAAGATAAAATCATCATTTATGGCATCGATTTTACCTCTTGAATGATTAACAATAATAAATTCAGGATATTCTATTAAAATTTTTTGTCCTAATTTAGAATGCCTTAATGATAAATGAACTGGCCCTTCAGCATATGATTCCAGTTCGAATCTATATTTTTCTGGAGCTTGAAGTAAAATAATTTCCTTGGCATCAGTTTCTGGATCTTCTGTGTAATAGGAAAGAGGGATTTCAGTCTCGATATTATTTGCTTTGGGGCCTACATGATTACCTTCTTCATCGTATAAGTGCAATCTAACAGGAGATTCAGCAGTAAAGGAGAGTTGAGGATCAAATAAGTTTTGACCGTCAACGCCAACCATTGAATCAACTAAACTTTTACCAGCTACGAAAAATGTTGTTGTTGTTCCGATATCTGTTATATCGATATTTTCTTCTATTTCAAAACTTTGTCCTTGCGCACTGAAATAATTAAGTCCAGGACCAGTAATTATAATAGGTACTAATGTATCGTTTATATTGCCACTTTCACCGTGGTCTGAGGTAATAATCAAAACAGTATCGTTAAACATCTTCATGTTTTGGAGTTTATCTATTAGAAGGCCTATAGTATCATCGACATTTGCTGCATAAGAAGCATAATCAGATATCTGATTGTGTGTATTTTTCAACACATAAACAGTTATTAATTCTGCTGGATCATTTGAGGTATTTTGATCATTGGTATTCAAAATATTAAAATAAGAATTAATAGAATCTTCTGCATTATTTGAACCGGAATTCCAATCTATTGTCGTTGGAGGTATGATTTTATCGTTTAATTGACCTCCCACCCCTTTTGTAATTATACTTGCGATTACTGCTTTACTCCTATTGTGCGTGCTGAGAAAATCATATATTGTACTTACATTGAGATCTTGATTAACATCATGTGAGTTATCAGGAATATATGATATATTCTGACCATCGCCTCTTGTGAAATTATCCCCCAGAATACCATGATTTTCAGGTTGCAATGCTGTTATAAGAGAAGCTTGTGATGAAAATGTTTGGAAAGGACTTGGAATAACAGCAGATCCATTAACTGTTGGATTATTTTCGATGAGATCTTTCAAAATATCCATAGAATTTAGATTATCATAGAATACAGAGCTATTAAAACCATCTAAAATGAGTAAAATAGTTGTATGTGGCATTGTCCTTTTGAGTAATACTCTAGAACCAACATCATTTGAATTTATCCAAAGAGAATATATTCTATTAGCCCCAGTGTTATTATTGGAAATAGAATTTATAGCTAACAGGGGATTTCTGATATTAGTAGAACTTGCAATCTCTTCTGTATGACTAAAACTTGCAGTTCTATTGATGGTTAGAACTTTTTTTAATAATAATTTCTCTTCAAGACCTAATTTATCATTCCATAAAACTATTGGATTATTTTTTGTATCTATAATAATTTTTGAAATTCCTAATTCTGCAGACAAAATTTGGGATACATTATTATCTTCAAAATCTGGACTCTTTGTATATTTCAATTTATTATTTGATTGCCAAACAATGTGGCTTTCTCCATCAGAATCAATTGCCAAGTCAATAGAATTTGGTTTAACCTGAGATGCTTCTAGGGACACTTGAATTGGATCTGATCCTGCTTGAGGAATTTTAATCATGTTAAAATTTGATGGTAGATCCTGTGATGTAATTGGAACTTTTTTATACATGACTACGCTAAAAGAATTATTGACAAAGACATCCATTTCTCTTAAAATTGGTGCAAAGTTGAGGTGGTTTGGATTATCAGGATCCCAAACATCTCCTGTAGCACCTACAAATATCGATGAACCTTTGTGATAAATAACATGTAGATTACTAAGAGTATCCACTTCTATTTGTGGATTTGAAAACATATCAAAATTAGTACGTAAACTTGCACTATCCAAATGTCTCCACTTCCAGTGATCGGAACGTTCACTAGGAATTGCCATATCATTAACAAGGTCTGCAATATCATTCATGGTATCGGTAAATACTGCTACATCTTGTCCATATCTCACACCACCAGGAGTATAATCACTTGGCCAACCAAATGAAAAAACACCAAGTTCAGTTCCAATAAGTTTTGCTACCTGTACACTTTCAGCAAAATATAGAGGTGGGATTATTGCTTCATTAATTAGGTTAAAACCTTGAGAAAATGTGCCTGATGGGTATATGAAAAAGTTTGGATTAATACCTAGTGATAGAATTGGAAGAATCTTTTGCATAAATAAAGTTGATGGAGCTTTTGCATTTATGATAGCTGTTATAATTGGCCTATTATCTTGTGGATCTATTGCAATATCTGGCTCTCTTAGATCATATTCCACAAATGGTTGGGATCTATAAAATATTATTGGAGCAACAGCTACTGATTCACTTACGTTTATTGAACTCCTAAATGAAGATATATTAAGTAATCCACCTTCAGCAAGGAAAACATTTTCAAAAAGTTGGTGTGGTTCTCCCAGAGTACCTTCAGATTGCTGTTTTTTGATAACAAAAAAGAATTGGGTATCTATTAAACCATCCTTAGTTAACTTTGTCCATTGAAGCCATTTATTATCTGCAGTTTGCCTTTCCCAAATAATATACGGTTCGCCATTCATATCAACAGCAATCTTAGGATTTGAAATTCTTGCGGGTGTTCTTGGGATTTCTGTAAATTTTACTTCTTTTGCTACACTCCAATCAAATAATTCTGGATGTTCGAGATCTATCTTATAATTAGAGTCATGAGGAATTCTTGCATACATTAATCTTGTTGCAATTATTGGTGGTGGGTTGGAATTTGTGTTTTCTGCAATTCCAATAACATGAACATTGCCTTCTGGATCTACATCCGCATCAAGCTGTGTAATTATATTACGTACTGTAAAAGGATCAGCAGCCATTCTGTCAGCAGAATCAAACAATCCGTTGTTATTTAAGTCAACAACGAGTCTGTACACGCCTTCAGTTAGAGGGGGTAACCATACAACCTGTTTACCGCTTTCAACTTGTCCAACACCTGCGGGTATTGTTATTTCTTCAGGACCGTCAGAACTTTGGTCTGCTAAATTTTGCCATGAAGGACCAGCCTCAGCTACTTCATTTTTTATAACAAATATTTTTGCTTGGACTTCTTCATTGCCATCATTCTCAAGTGCGAATGCAGCATAAACTTTTTCATTTGTGAAAAAGTTTGTTTTTAGAGCACTTGATTCATCAGAACTATAGATATAACTGCAAATACTACCGCATTTCATAACTTCAAAACCCGGTTTGCTTTTGCCGTCCGAACCTAGTTCCATACTGTCTACAGCATCAACCCACTGAAATTTTTCATAATCATATATTTTAGCAACGATATCAAATTCACCTTCCATTGTTGGAGTCCAGACTTTTACAGGACCGAAATTCCCAAAATTGTCAGTTATAATTCCTATTTTAGCAGCATTTTCTTGAGAATTAACTGCTATTTTTTTTATATCTTCCCCCCTTGTATAATCGGTATTATAATTCTTGTGTCGCACAACATTAAGTCTGATATTATGATTTTTTGGAAACCCGGTACCTTTAGCCCAAACATCATCAATATTAGGGTAATCAGAGATCATATTGAAAACATCCCAATTTTGACCTTGATCATCAGTACTTTCCACATTAGCATTGAAGAATTTTTTGATGCCTTCGAATGTTCCTTGAGCTACAATATTCTTTTCATTAATTTTATTATATGCTAGTAACGTGTTAAGGCTATTGATGTTATCATGAAAAGTAAGTTCAATAATTGAAGAAGGTATACTACCTGATAAGATGACTGCTCCTTCCTTATCGCAGACAGCTTCATCAATAATTCTTCCACGTTGTGGCCAATTTATGTTATTTCTCTGGATTTCTGATACAATGGCATCAGCTAAAAATTGGGTAAAACGTGCTTTTGAAAGTGTTAATAGATCATTTTTACGACTTGGGTCACCGTTGATATTATTTTGAGGTTCTAAAAAATTATGACAACTTATGACTTGATCACTTGAACCAATTTGAACATCTCTCTTAAAATTAGGGCGTGATGAAAATAAACCTCTTGTATCAGAATTCCCCCCCGAATTCGAATGGTAACTTATCAATATCCAATCCTTTTCTCTATCATTGTCCTGTACCTCCTCACCAAATAATTCTCTTATTAAATTTTCATCACTGGGGTCTGTTGGGTTCGATGACGATAAAGGGCAGAACGAAGGATCCCGCATTTCACATAAATATGTTACTGCTCCGTGTCTCCAATCATTTTCGATATTCGAACGTCTGACGCCTAACCAGTAATCATCAGTTTCTATTTCATAGTTTATGTGAATATTATTAATCGGTTCTACTATTGACTCTAATCTATCGATCTCAACTCCAGGGGGACTTTGAATATTTAGAAAGGGAAGGTTAGGGACTGAGATTGCTAATACTCTATTAAACTCGTTTTGAGGAGTATTTTGATTAATATTTTGCTGATAAATAACACCTGAATTCTGCTGAGAAACTGTAATCGACATTGCATCTCTACTTGGTGTAATAGTAACAGTTACTTGTAAATTTATTTGTGGAATACTAAGGACTGTATTGGGATTATAGATAAATAGCGGAACGATTGTTTCATCATCTTCATTAGTAGTGAATTTAAATGTTACAGCATCTATTCTGAAAGGATTTCCCAACATTACATCTAATGGGGTAGAAAGATCTCTGGTATTTTCAGATGCAATATTATTGGTTTTTAGTATGTCTTGTAAACCACGGCTAAAAAAAACCATTCCTTCTGGTTCCACATAGTCATTTTGTATTCTAGTTACAACCCTATTTAAATTATTAAATCTTAGGTATTTACCGCAAGTGTCATCAATGTCATTAGACGGTATTAATGAAGGATCAATACAAGATCTTCCTCTAGTTTTTCCTTTTGCGTTCTTTGTATCATATCTAAGAAAGTTTTGACTATTAGCATTAGCACTATCTGGATCATTGGTTCCATATAATGCATGTCCTGAATCTATAATAACCCCAATATGTTCTTTTTTCATTTCCCAAGGTTCTAATGCCCATACAACTTGGGAAAACCCTAATAAAGCTACAAATATCACTCCCAACATCCAAATATTCCTCATCCCATTTCTCCTATTCATCAGGCCGGCCCCACTAATACCGATACCAGTCGTGACGTGGTTAGATTTCCTATAATGTTTGTGACGTTCATAACTTAGAAGCCTGTCTCTCCGACCATTTTTGGCCCTTCGAGTGGCTGGTTTTCTATGCATGCAATGCTTAACGAAATGTTTTTGTAGCGGAATAAAAGAAACAGCAAAGTTGAGAAATAGTAATATCAAGATAAGTATAAATTCAACTCTTTTAATAGGTAAAAGTTTAATTAATATCAGCTCCGTTTCTTAATTTTTCAATATAATTATCAATAGCTTCTTGTTTTTTCTGGATTATTAGTTCATCTTCAATTAGGAATTTAACATTTTGAAGATCTAGGTCATCTTGCGTCAGCTCATTAAATTCTTTATCACTTAATGTAATTTCATTTGGTTTAACTTCTTTATCAATCAATTTTGATATTATTAAATAATTTTTTAATTCAAGTTTAAATTCTTCCAAATTGGATCCTGTTGATTCAAGCTGTGTATTAAGTTCTTCTTCAGATAATTTAGAATTTGTTAAAAAATTATTAAAAGTATTTTCCTGCTCTTCATCAGATACTATTATTCCGATTTTATCTGCTCTTTGAAGAAGTAATTTTTCATTTATGAGGGAGTTTGCTATATCATCTTTTGATACTTCTAAATTACTAAACCCAAGATTTTTTGATTGTTGATATTCCTTTTCAATATCATCTGAAGCAATTGTCTCAGAATTAACTTCTATATCATTTCCATTATAATGTATTTCTTCTGTTGGAGAATTAATAAACTTGGAAAATATCAGTGTGAGACTTAATGTTATACCTATAGCTAAGATTATTATCCACCTTTTTTTCATAATTACCCCCACTTAAGAATAAAAGTGTGGAATTTGTAATATATAAATATTATTGTACTTAGAGGACACTTTGAAGCCTAAAAGTGACTCTAATTAATAAATTTTCTAGTTCAGAACTTATAAATTTAACTGCAATATTCTTTTTATCGTTTATAGCCAATAATTAATAAAAGTTAAATAGGTTGGGCTTTTTTCTTAATTTTTATCCTTTCTGTAATCTTAGAAATCTTACTTTCTTCCCCTTCTTTAATTTTTTTGTTAAAAGAATCTAATTTTTCATCAAAAATATGAATTGCTTCTTCAAAAATTTGTCTTGCTGATAATTGACCATAGGCTTCAATAGTCAAAATAAAATCTGTTTTACTTGGTCTAACTTCAATGCTATCATCAGGATTTGCTTCTACACAAGCCATACACATATCGCAATTTAACAAATTTTTAATCACAAGTTTATTATTTTCAACTTCAAATACATGGGTTGGACAAATGTCTTTATATTTTTCAGGATTTGGAATTTCACCTTTTAACTTTATTTCAGGATATGCTTGATAATAAATTAATCCAGGAGAGAATTTTATATGTTCTTTTCCTATACCAAGTTTTGCAGTTGCTTCAATTTCAAGAACTTGATTATCACTTAATTTTGTAATAGGCATTCTTGCATGAACTGGAATTACTTTTGGATCCTGGGACTTTAAATCAGATGCATAAACAGTATTTGGTCCTTTAACTTTAAGTGAAAAAACTAATTGACATTTGGCACATCCAACACCTTTGCAAGTACATTTTTCCTTTAATTCATAACTTTGAAGGTCTGTTTTTAAAGGTGTTAGAGCTAAACGATGAGCTATCATTTCATCATATAAAGCCGAATCATTTACAATGAAGTTTACTTCATCAATTGCCATAATTGGTACTTCTGTATTCATCATTCTTCTAAGTGTATTAATGTAAGAACTAGTAACATCCTTAATTATAAATCTCAAATAGAGCTCTTCTTCTTTAAGTATTTGAATATCCATTTTCAAGTAGAAATTTATAGTAAAGGCTAGGATTTAAAAAGGTTGTGGTGTGGTTTTTACTTGATTTTCTTATAGTCTTCATAAACTAGATTTACAAATTCACTGTAAATTGCAGGGAATTTTGAACTTGGAATTTGGAAATAAATACTATCTGAAGCTAAGTAAAGACCTTGATCTGTTAATCCAATTGTTGCTAAATTTTTTCTTATTGAATGACTTACGCAATCATGCTCCCAGTAATATTCCTCAATTTTGGCAACAACCAATGAATCTGCTAAAGGTACAGCAGTAATGTATGTATTTCTTTGGGATATACTTTGACAAGAATCTGAATCTAAGAAGTTAAATCTCCAAATATTAAATAAAAATTTATTGCCTTCTGATGCCATCCATGCAGATAAATTCATTTTTGGAGAATCCCACTGAAAGAAATTTTCTGATTCTTTATACAGCCTTTTTGGACTTGTGTGCGGACTAGGTTGGTAGTTCTTATATCTGGTAACAATATCAGAAATAGAATCAGTATTCAATTTACTAAATTGGATTTCTGATGAATGTGAATTTGGATATGAAAATAATAAAGATGAATGTATTAGTAAAGCAGCTGCATACATAGGAATATGTCTAATAGTTTGTTTCATGTTAATAAATAAAAGTAATCAGAAAAATTAATAAACTTAATTGAACAAAGTCTGTCTTTGGAACAATTTGGAATAATTCATTTTGACTTGAAACATCTTAATATTTATTTTTAATATCAGTGATTCGGTATATGACTTTCTTAGTAAAGAGCAACTCCAAATCTTCAATGCTCTGCAGACCAAAACAATCATCATTATATGCTGATACAAACCTATTATAATTTGTAAGAATTCTCAATGCTTTAATTGTTTCTTCACTGTCGGGAAATTGGATTAGAGCAACTAAATCTCTATCTAATTTTTCTTTAATAATTTTTAAGTCTATTGAAGTTTTTTTAAACATAGTCAAAAATCTCAATTTTGATCTTTTATAATCATAAAATTTGTATTCAGTAAATTTTAAATAGATTTGGATAATTTCTCTAAAACATGAATGAAGACCAATTGAGAAACTTAAAAATCCTAATAGGTAGTTATCATATTGATGAATATTTGAAATGGTTTAATAGTCGGGAACCAACTTCTATGGACAAAGATTTGCTTCAAGTTTATTTAGGAATAGCTTATGGTTATTTTAGTCTTGCACAATACAATAATGGTTTAGGCAGAATTGAGGAAGTATTATTACTTGCTCCTGAAGGCAAGAGAAATTTTATAAATTTTGCAAGATTAGAACTTCAAATTATTCAAAAAAAATTCATAATAGATGATTTAAAAGATTTAGATGTAATAAGTGAAAAGTTAAATTGGCATTCTCTTGGGGAAAGATGCATTGCGTTTTCTAAAAGCATAAATAGCTAATTACATGAATTAATTAATTTAATTTATTCCTTATGCTTTAATATTTTTGAATCTCTCTATTTCACACGACACACTGGACATCTATGCGCGTAAGATATTTAAAAGCGTTTTTTGCTTAAATTATATGGGTGACTTAGATATTCATTACTGGCAGCTTCCTCAAGATCTTTATGTAAGTTTAAATGAAGAATATCATTCAATTCTTATAAAAAAGATTTTAGAAAAAGTAAATTACGACAAAAGTGATTGTTTTTGTATTTTTCTGGATTGCAATCAGCTACATTCTTCTAGATTATTTACCAGAAAAATTAGATTTACGATTAAAGAACTAAGAATCATAAGTAGTTTTGTTGGCATATCAAATAAGGAAATTGAAACTAACATAGAAACCTTAGGTAATAAGGAAGATGGAACAAAAATTAGAAATCCTAGGCTACCTTTCAATATGAAAGACTTGTTCTACGTTGCCAGTCACTTAATGTTTGATGGTTCATTTAGAAATAAAAAAGGTGGCTATTTCTACACATATTCAGAAGATTTACTAGAGTATCACAAGAACAGATTAAAGAATTTTGGAGATGTACCCTTGAATTTCATATCAAAGGAAAATCAGCTTTATTTTTCTAATACAATTGGATATATTGCCTCAAATATTTTAGATATTGAGGACTTTAGATCTTTGAAGGTTTATTTGTCTCCTAAATTTAAGAGACTTGCAAGAGATAATAAAGTCTTATTGGATGAGTTTATTAAAGCAATGATTATTGATGAAGCAACTGTGAATGATGCAATCAGGATAGAGTTAGGAGATAATGAACGATTTGTTATGGACATACGGGAAATAGTTTGTTATTGTTATAAACTAAATAAAATATCTCATAGACAGAGAGCCACAAACTTTACAGAAGGTAATAGTAGTTGGAGTTATTTCAAAAAATTTTGGAATATAGAATTTAGTACCTCCAGTTTTAAATTATTATATGAGAGTATAAGCTCGTTGCCGATTTCTTACAAACAAATAAGTTTTGAGGCATTATATAGAAGAAAGTCTAGGATGTGGTTTAAGAGAAATGCAAAAGAAACTAAGAAACTTATCATAAAATCATTATTGGAAAAACCAAAGAGTATATTGGGACTTTGTATAGAGTTAAACGTAGGGAGAAAAGCAATCACATCGCATTTGAATGGAGCTCCCACTTATTCACAGTCGTTAATTGATAATGGTATAGTTACAGTAATTGGTGAAAGACTTTTGAAGAAAGGAGGCTATGCTAAAGAAAATGTGTATGGAATAAAAGATGAGGATAAAGCTAAAGAATATATAATATAAAATATATAATCTAAAGTATATTTTACACCCTACGACCCCTTTTTCCATGGCTTTTCCTACATCCGTCATGAGGTATTGGAGTAACTTCTTCTATGTTTCCTATTCTTAATCCGCTTCTGGTTAAAGCTCTAATTGCAGCTTGAGCCCCAGGACCTGTATTTACTGGACCATTATGGCCTCCAGGTGCTCTGATCTTGATATGAATGGCATTAATACCTTTTTCTAAGGCTTTTTCAGCAGCAATTTTTGCTGCACTCATAGCTGCTGTCGGACTTCCTTCTAATCTGTGTGCTTTAACTACCATGCCACCAGAAGCCTGAGAAATAGTTTCAGATCCTGTAATATCGGTAATATGAATAATTGTATTATTATAGCTTGAATATATGTATGCAATACCCCACTTCATATTTTCCTTTCTATCCATTTTATTGTTGTACCTCTGGGACAACTTCTTTTTCTTCTTTTATTTCTTTTTGTTCTTTCTTTTGTTTCATAATTATATTCTGATAAACTTTGGAATTTTTATCTATTGTGATTTTTGCTTCCTCTTCTCTACTAACTGAATATGATGGAACATCTACTTTTTGATCATTAACTAAAACATGACCATGTGTAATAAATTGTCTAGATTGATATATTGTTAATGCCAGATTTTTTTTGTAAATAATTGATTGCAATCTCCTGTCTAAGATATTTTTGATATTAAGTGATAGGACATCGTCAATTTTTGCATCCTTTTTTGTTAAATTATATCGATATAATTTTTCTAATAGTTTTTTCTCTTCTATTTTGGATTGTTCTGAAGTTGCCAAAATTAATTTTTTGGCTTGACTTGTGTATCTTCTAAGAATAGAACCCGCTTTCCACACTTCTCTTTTGTTTTTTAAACCATATTCTTCAAAAAGTATTCTTTCTGTTTCTAATCTCTCTTTTTGCCAAGGATGCGCTGGCGTCTCATAAGTTTTTTTTAGTCTTCTTGGGTCTCCCATTTTTACTTCTTACCTTTGTCCTTTGTTTTTTCTTTAGGTCCAATTGCTGGTTTGGCAGATGCTATTTTTGATTTCTTCTTATTTACTCCTATTGCAGAACCTTTTCTAAAGTTACTCCTAGTTCTTTGACCTCTAACTGGTTGACCGATAGAATGTCTGACACCCTTGTAGGATCTAATTTTTTTCATTCTTTTAATATCATTATCCTTTTGGAGTTTTAAGTCTGAGGTTAATAAATGAATATCTGAACCTGAATCAAAATTCTTTCTTCTATTGAATAGCCATGATGGCAAGTTATATTTAGCGGGATTAATTATTACATCTTCTATTTTCTTAAGATCTGAATCGCTTACATTACCTATCTTGATATTTTCTTCCATATTAAGGGTTTTGATAACTGCATTAGAATAAGTGAAACCAACTCCTTGAATTCTTCGTAAAGCACTAGCTAATTTAACTTCACCTTTAATATCTGTATTGACAACTCTTACAATATGCTTGTAATTGGCATCTTCAATCATAGTTTTTTATTTATGAGGAGTATTTAAAAAGGTTTTGGTACCTCCCTTGATTAAGACCCTAGAAACAACTGGGCGTATAATAAATCCTGAAATTAATAAAATATATTTTTAAGTTCCCACAAATAATCTGTATCTGTCTTGTTCTTCTAATTCTGCCATTATTCTCTTGATTATGGTAGTTTCTGGATTTGGCATTAGTTTTACCCTAGTTTTTATGTCATCAAAGTTTTCAAATGGTTTTTCTTTTCTTTTTTCAAGAATTTCCCACATATGTTTTTTTCCAATACCTGGAAGAAGTTCAAGCTGATGCCTTCTAGTGTTAATAGGACCAGCATTATTGAAAAAATGAACAAATCTTTGTTCATTTTTTATTACTATGTCCTTTACTACTATTTCCAGTTCTAACTTAGCTGTTTGCGTAAGTTTGTCTATTGCAATCTTTCCTATGATATGATGAATATGATCTCTTTTACCAATACCCATATATACTTCTTGGTAGGGTTGCAAGAATTGACCTTTTTTTGGCACTAATTCAAGTAGAATAAAATGTTCCTTACCAATTGCTTGAGCAATTGGTGTTTTCATATGCATAGGCCTTGCATCGAAGGGATATCCATTTGGTAAAAAGTCTAGTACTATTGCATGTTCTTCTTTTAATTCTGTTTTCATTTTTAATAATCCTATGCATATTTTTTGACAACTTCAATTACCTTCTCAAATTCTTCTATAGATAATGCGATTGGTTCATTAGTGAAAATTGTTTTTAGGCTATCTGAATCCTTTGGAATAACATCAATGATTTTAACTATTTGCCTCGGTTTTAATTTTTCAATATTTAAATTAATTAGGTCATCATAGAGCTCTTTGGCTTTTTTTTCTTTCAATAGTTGAACATTATTAACAAATTCTTCTGTTTTTTTAGCTCTGAAACTGAGTTCTTTATCTCTTTTTTTAATCTCATTTAATTTTTCACGAACTTCATAAATTGATACTGGTCTTTCGTTAAGTATTGAAATTTCGCTCATTCTATGCCTTCCTTAAATGTACTGGGTTTACAATGAATTTTTTAATTTTTGAATCATGTTTTAATTGGACTATGTAGCATTTACCTTGTTTACCTTTTATAAACCCAGAACTGCCATGATATCTAAGACTGTACATTCCTTTATGAATTGACGGTTCAGCTTTTAAATAGACTTTATCTCCTATATTGAATTCTTGAAGATATTTTGTAACAGATAATTTTCCCTTCTGTTTTACATTTTTCCTTAATTTAGACCTAGTCTTTCTTCTAAGTCCACCTATTCTAGTTACCATAATATCCTTTAATAGAGATTCTTTATAAACTTTACTACTGCACTTGAAATAGGCGTTCTAGTTTCCTCATTAGTTCACAGGTAATTATTTGATGTTCAAGATCTTGAGTAATTATGTATTTACCATTTTCCTTATAATAGTTTAATTGTTGTTTGTCTGAATCATCTTGATTACCTAGAAATTCTTCTTCAGTTTCTAAAGGATTAATATCTAGATAATATGCTTGCCTAGGGATTAACAAGTAAATATTTTCGGTGGACCAGTCAGACATCCCTTTTAGTAAATTTATTTTTTTCCCTCTATATTCTTCTTGAATAAAAAAATCAAAATTGTTCATTTTCAATATATAAATTGATCAACTATTTTTTAATAATTTAATAGCTATTAAATTTGCTTAAAGCTTTATCCAAAGCGAAGAAAAGGTTTGAGTCTGCTGCCTCTTGAATATCAATTTCACCATTACTCTGCAATTTAACTTGAACATGGTGATTGAAATCCAACTTATTTAAACATATCAAAATCTTTTCAAAATTGCTTATGTTATTAGAGATCTTTTTAGTATAATTTCCCACCACTTTTTTTACAATTATCAACGCCCCCGGTTCAAGATTCTCGAAACCTTCAAGCGTAATGTTGCCCCCAAGTTCTATCAACTTAGTTCTTACTGCAAAAAATTGTTGTTTTTAAACTTTTCTATTGTTAGTTGATAGTAATACGTTAGTAGTAATTAAACATTTTTATCAGCTAGGTTAGTATTTCTCACATTCCCGATTGCAATGAATACCATAATAGAACTAAAGAGAATACTGAAGACTATGATTGTGGTAGCAAGTTGAGGAACTTGTTCTGCACCAGGAATATTGAACTGACTTACATATTGGGCTAGGACTGCGGCAGCTAATCCTCTTCCAAAAGTAGAATTTATAATGTTTCTGTCGAATTTGGGTAATTTCTTAGTTAGAATAGAACAACTTTTTCTAACCAAAACTATGGCCGCTGCAATTACAGCACCCACTATTAGAAGCTTAATATTGGAAATATCTAGTAATAATCCTATATATACAAAAAAGAAAGTCTTTAGAAAAAAGGAAATTTGATGATAGAAAAATTCTTCTGTTGGTGTTGTTGCTGATGTAAAATTTGTACCTTTTGTGTAGAAAGTATCATCGTCTTTTGATATTATTGATTGATATAGTTCTCTTAATTCTTTGGAATTTTTAAGCATTATCCCAAAGAATAAGGCAGCAATTGCACCATTACCATTTAGATATTCAGTAAGAACATAGATTAAAAGTAAATAGGCAATTGTTATCATATATGATTTTTGTTCTCTGAAAATTTTTAAAACTAAAGCGATCCAAATAATACCAGCTAAGACGCCAATAATACCAGCAACCGCAAAGGTAGTGAAGACTTTAGAAGCAATTACTCTCAAATTAAAAGTATCTAAAGTGAATATTTCCAGTGCGGTAAGAGCAAATACTATACATAAGATATCTGTGAAAGCAGATTCAAATATTAATGTTGTATATGTTTCTTTTGTGACCTTAATTTTATTTAGAATAGGTATTACAAATGCCGATGAAATACCTCCAAGAACGCCACCCAAGATAACAGATGTAGAGAAATCATAACCAAACAAGATGAGTAAAATACTAATTGTAAAATAAGAAATTAAGAAATTAAAAACGGTTATATTTAAACTATTTACAAGACCTTTGGCAAAAGAGGATAAATTAATGTCAAAAGCGCCATCAAACATAATAAAAAGCAAGGCAAATGTTGTAAATATAGGTGCAAATTCAGAAATATTGTTTAATGATATAAGTTTGAATCCAAAAGGACCTAAAAATAAACCCATTAAGACTAAGAGAAGGATATCTGGAATATTAAATCTCTTATAAATAAATTCTGCAAGTAACCCAAAGAACAAAATGACACTAACTATTGTAAAAATAGTCAAGATCTCAACCATGCTTACATTGAATTTTTTTAATCCTTTATATTGATTTTGGTTATTGATTTATGAATTTATTTCTGCTTGGAGAAAAATAAATATTAAAAAGGTGAATTAATTAAAGGAATTATGATAATAGAGCCACCGAATTCAGTTAATAAGATTATGGTAGGTTGTATTATGACATATTCTGAAAATTTTCTTTTGTTCCAAAGTACCTTAAAAAGTACCTGGAGTTCTCTAAGAGGAGATGTCCAAGATGATGAATCGATTAATATGGCAATTAAAAGAGAAATTAGAGAAAAACTTGGCTTAATTATTATTCCTGAGTATTTTACAGTTTCTTATCATAGGTATGGTGATGAAAATGTAGCTTACTATTTATTTAAATATAAATTCCTTAATGATCCTTCAAATGATATAACACTTTCCAAGGAATATAATAAATTCGGATTGTTTAGTTATGCTGACGCTTCTAAGCTTAAATTAATAGAAGATGAAGAGTTTAACTTAAAATTATATGAAGATCATGTTAAAAAATCAAAGTAAAGCATTGAAAAAATATGGATTCAAAAATATCTAAGCAAATTAAACTTTTAGAAAAGAACTATCCAAATGTGAAATTCTACTTAAATTTCTCTAATCCCTTAGAATTATTAGTGGCTTCTATTTTAAGTGCGCAATGTACTGATCAAGTTGTTAATGTAACAACTTTAAAACTTTTTAAGAAATATAAAACTGCTAAAGACTATGCCACAGCTGATGTAAAGGAATTAGAGTTGAATATTAAATCTGTAAATTTTTTTAGAAAAAAAGCTGAGAATATCATAAAAGCTTGTCAGATATTAGAAGAAAAATATCAAGGAAAAATTCCAAGTTCTATGAACAAATTAATTGAACTACCTGGAATTTCTAGAAAGACTGCAAATGTCATACAACAAAATGCATTTAATATTATAGACGGAATTGTTGTAGATTCCCATGTTATTAGAGTAACTCAAAGATTAGGTTGGACAAAAAACAAAAATCCTGAGAAAATTGAAAATGATTTAATGAATTTATTTCCAAAAGATAAATGGAAAATATTACCTCATTTACTTAAAAATCATGGTAGGGCAATTTGTAAACCTCCAGTCCCTATTTGTTCTAAGTGTTTTCTCAATAAATTATGCCCAAAAATTGTTATTGAAAAATTTAATTAATGGCCCATGAATTCAACTAATGCAAAGGTTTTGTAACCATTTTCTTGTAATTTCTTCCTACCATTTAAATCAGGTAAATCTATAATAACTGCTACTTCGACAATGTTACCTCCTAATTTTTCTATTAATTTACAGGCAGCCAAACTTGTACCTCCGGTAGCAATCAGATCATCGGTCAGTAAAATATGATCTCCCTTATCTATGGCATCTCTATGAATTTCTATTGTATCTTTACCATATTCTAATTCATATTCATGAGATTCTACTTCATAAGGTAGTTTTCCTTTCTTCCTTATTGGTATAAATCCAACATTGAATTCATGAGCCAATATGGATGCTAGAATAAAACCTCTACTTTCAATACCTGCAATTTTATCAATTTTTGTGTTTTTATACCTATTTTTAAACTCAGAAACCACATCTCTAAGTCCTTCTGGATCTTTTAATAAAGTTGTTATATCTCTAAACACAACTCCCTGTTTTGGGAAGTTTGCGATGGTTCTTATCTTAGACTTCAAATTATCTCGTTTAAATTCTGCTAATTTTGATAATATATTAATAAGCAAAGCTTTAACATTGTCTGAATTTTTAATAAAAATTTCTTGTATAGATTCCCATGATACTGGCTCTTCATCATCTTTCCAACAATCATAATCTGTTGACATTGCAATAGCAGCATATGGGATTTTTAGTTCATTTGCTAGGATAACTTCTGGAGTTATTGACATGTTTATTACATCAGCACCCCATAATCTAAACATATGTGATTCTGCTTTTGTAGAAAACCTAGGACCTTCAATTGTTATTACCGTACCTTTCTCATGTGTATTAAATCCAAGTTCCTTTGAAGTTTGAACTAAAATCTTTCTTAAATTTTCGTCAAAAGGGTTTGCCATGGATGTATGTTTTGGACCATCATTGAAAGTTTCGTGAAATGTAAGTTTTCTTTGTTTTGTAAAGTCAATAAATTGGTCAAGGATTACTAAATCCCTCCTTTTAATTCCTTCCTTTAAAGAGCCTACTGCAGTAGTTGAGATTATATGTGTGCAATTTTCTTGTTTTAATGCAAAAATATTTGCTCTATAATTTACCTGTGATGGTGGAATTTCATGCTTTCTTCCATGCCTTGCAAGTAATATTACTTCGATATTATTTATTTTACCTATTTTTAAAGGAGCAGAAGGATTGCCATAGGGAGTTGAAACATCTTTGTCATAAGGATCACTTAGAATTTCTGGGTTGTCCAGGCCAGAACCACCAATAATTCCTATTTTCGCCATACTAGAAATAGAACTTACGTGTTTTTATAAATTATTGAACTATATAATATTAGTGAGTTATATATCGTATATTGAAATTTCAGGCGAAAAAAGGATTAATCAAATATTTTTAGGGAATTGAATAAAAAATTTATGGCCAAGATTAATGGATTTTTATGATAAATTTAAATTATTATCTACCTTTTGAGAAAATATGTATGATACTACGAAGCCTTATAACAAAGAAATTATAGAATTAATACATAAAACCTGGGAAACTCCTTATATATCAGTTATCAACGATTGTGTCATAAAAAAATTTAATAATTTAGAATGTAAACCACATACTGATGGAATTGGCACCAAAGGGATATATCATTATCAAGCATCTACTTTTCGAGAAGCTGTAATAGACGCCTTAGCAATGAATTTAAATGATATAGCTTTTCGTAGATCTATTCCATATGCAATCAATGATCATATTTTTCTGCCAGAGGATAATCATAGGGTAATTCATAACATTATTCAGGCACTCTCGATTGAATGCATAGAAAGAAATATTGCAATACTGGATGGAGAAACTTCTATACATAATAATATGCAAGGATTGGAAATAAGCATAACTATGATGGGTTTCAATTATAGAGACAAACCTAATAAATGTGAAATTGGAGATTTTCTAATAGGGATTGAAAGCAATGGATTACATTCTAATGGTTTTACAAAAATAAGGGATTTGTTTCAGGATGAAATGAAAAGAGATTTTGTTCAACCTACTTATATTTACTCGGATGTAGTTTATAAATTAGATAATGAGATTGGTATTAATGGGATGATGCATATAACTGGAGGTGCCTTTACTAAATTAAAAAATATTTTACATGAATCAGACATTTATATCAATAATAGGCATAAGTTAAATCCACAAGGAATTTACTATGAAATCCATGATAAAGGTGTAAGCGATGAAGAAATGTATAAGACCTTTAATTGCGGGATTGGTTTTTTATTTAGTATTCCTGAAAGTAACGTTCAAAGTTGCTTAAATTCTATTAAAGATTATAAGTCTGATATCATAGGACAGGTTGTAAAGGGAAATAATAAAATCAAGATAAAATCTAAATTTTCTCATAAAATAATAACAATATAATGTCAAAATTAATGGTAATTAATCAAGATTAATATCAATTAGGGATTTTAGATTCTGAATAGCCTATTAGTAACTTTTATTAATTTGTAATTTAATATTCTAATTATGATCAATCAGAAGATTGCTAAAATTCTTTATGAGATTTCCATTTTATTAGATATGGATGATATTCAATTTAAGCCTAGAGCATATGAAAAAGCTTCTTTAACAATTCAGGATCTGAATGAAGACCTTGAAGTGATTTACAAAAAGGGTGGTATCAAAGCTATAAAAGAAATTCCAAGTATTGGCGAAGGTATTTCAAGAAAAATTGAAGAATTTATCAAAAATGGAAAAATAAAAGAATATGAAGAACTAAAGGAAAAATTTCCGGTTGATATTGATGAATTAAAAAGAGTTGAAGGTTTAGGTCCAAAAGGTATTAAGTTTCTTTACAAAAAATTAAAGATTAAAAATATAGAAGAATTAGAAAGAGCAGCAAAAGAAAATAAACTCAGAAATTTTGAGGGTTGGGGACAAAAAAAAGAAGATAATATCTTAAAAGGAATTGAATTTATTAAGAAAGGTACTGGTAGATTTCCATTAGGTCAAGTTTTTCCTTTAATTAACGAAATCAGAGATAGAATTGGATCATTAAAAGAAGTAAAAAAAGTAATTATTGCTGGTTCTGTTAGAAGATGGAAGGAAACAATTGGAGATGTAGATATTTTAGTTATAAGTGATAATCCAAAACCCATTATGGAGTTCTTTACAAAGATGCCGGAAGTTGGGAAAATTTATGGAAAGGGCGAAACTAAAAGTACTGTAAAATTAATGAATGGCATGGACATTGATATAAGAGTTGTTGAAGAGAAGAGTTATGGGGCTGCTTTGAATTACTTTACAGGAAGTAAAGAACATAATGTTGCATTAAGACAAATTGCCAAAGATAAAGGATTGAAGTTAAGTGAATATGGCTTATTTAAAGGGAATAAGTTTATTGCTGGAAGAACAGAAGAAGAATTGTATAAAACCTTAGGGTTAAGATATATTGAACCGGAGTTAAGAGAAAGCCATGGGGATGAGATTAAAGCAGCAAAAGAAAATAAATTACCTCGGTTAATAAATTATGATGAATTAAAGGGAGATTTACAGGTACAAACTAATTGGACTGATGGTAGTAATTCTATTAAGGAGATGGCTTTAGAAGCAAAAAAATATGGCTTGCAATATATTGTTATTACAGATCACACTAAAACATTAGCAATGACTGGAGGTCTTAAAGAAAAAGATCTAATACAACAAGGAAAAGAAATTGCAAGAATTAATAAGGAATTAAATGGAATCAGGATTTTTAAGGGTGCAGAAGTTAATATTCTTAAAGATGGAAGCCTAGATATTAATGATGAGACCTTAGAACAATTGGATGTAGTTGGAATAGCGGTTCATTCTAATTTCAATATGAGCAAAGAAGATATGACAAATAGAATTATTAAAGCAATGAAAAATAAACATGCTGATATTTTATTTCACCCAACTGGCAGAATTATTCATAAAAGAGAACCTTTTCAAGTTGATATGGATAAAATAATTAAAATGGCAATTGAAACTAATACAATATTAGAAATTGATGCTTATCCTGATAGGTTAGATCTAAATGATGAATATATTAAAAAGGCAATTAAAATGGGAGCAAAATTAAGCATTGATAGTGATGCTCATAATATAAAACATTTTGATTTCCTAAAATTCGGAATCGCACAAGCGAGAAGAGGATGGGCCGCTAAGAATGACATTATCAATACAATGGGGTTAAAGGAATTTGAAGGGTATATTAACCAAAAAAGGCAAAGATAGGTTTTTAATATTTTTCTGATTTAATTGGCAGAACTCTCGGAGGTTGAAAAATGGGAAATGTAAAGAAAGATATTTTTTTAGGTCTATCAAGTCTACTATTAATAAATCTAAACACTAATTGTGTTCCAAAACATATTTTGGTTGAAAGAAAAACTGCTGAAGAGGTTCAAGAGGCTAATATAGACCCATTATATCCAAGGTTAATATTGGACATGTCAGATAGCGCTAGGTCAGAATTTTTGAATGATAACGAAGTTGTAGGGGCTTATCATGGAATTGATTTTTTTGGATTAAATAGTATTACTGGTAGAGACCATTATAGATTGCTTGAGCGAAAGGCTTATTTTTACATTGCAAAATATCCGCTTGCGGATACTCTGAGAACCAGTAATTTCAAAGTCTCTGGACAGAAAGAAACAATAGAAGTTAAAGTTCAAGAATTAAAATAATTATTCCAATATATACTTTGTAATGTAAATATGTATTTATAGTGACCATTATATAATGGTTACAATGACTAATAGATTTTTTAAATATTCAATTCCAATTCTATTAAGTATTAACTTAGCATGTGGTTCCAAACCCACTAAGCCAGATGAACCAGAACCTCAAGAAGAAATAACTACTGTAAATGTTGATAATGACATTGGAGCCAGAATTGAAACTAGAAATTTTATTGTTAATATTCCTGCAAATTCCTTAGAAGATGATGCTGAAGTTGAAATTAGAAGTAGTGGTGAAAATATAAGTGTAGCAAGTAATGTAAGCAATAAAACAGCTTTACTAGGTTTAAGAACTACTGCATCTATTGAAGACAGCCTTTATTTAGAATTCAAACCAAAAAATGAAAGATTTAGTAATTCTGACATAGTAATTTCTAGAAGTGAAGGTAGATTTCAAATTCATGATTTTACGATTGATAGTACTTTAGTAATTCCTTATATGCCTAATAATGAACAAAGAAAGAATTTGTCAAATGTTGATTTTTGGGTTAATAATGTTAATGAACCAAGTCCAACTCTTGAAATATATGGGGATCCTTCATCTGGGGCTAGGTATGCTTTAATTCTTCATGGACTAGGTAGCAATTCAAGAACATTTAATGATCCAAATGATCCGCAACCTACATTATTTAACTTTTTATTTAATAAATATCATGGAAATATTGCTAGTTTTACTTATCCTACTAGTGATTTACCAGAAAATAATGCAAGAGCCTTAGAGGATTTATTAAATAATAATCAACTTGATAATATTGATTCTTATGGACATTCAATGGGAGGGGTAGTTGGAAGATTAGCAATTAGAATGAATCCAGAAAGATATAATGATTTTTATCAATTCGGAGCTCCAAATAATGGTGTATATTCTATTGATTTAATAAATAATGTTGTTGAGTATTTAATAAACAATGAAAATCCAGAAAATCTTCAAATTTTTAATCCATATACCTCACTAGGTGCACAATCTTTGGTTAGAGGTTCTGATTTGTTTTCAAGATTAAATACCCCTTTGATTACAACAAGATTTGTTAGATACTACATAATTTTAGGTAATTACAATGGAATCTTTAGTGCGCTTATACCTGGAGATGATGATAATTTGGTTGGAGACGAGAGCAGTAATCCTTTACATAATAATTTTCCAGAATTTGAAAGAACATTAAGTACTATTACTAATATATACAATGGAGTAAATCATTGGCAATTAATAGAAAATAGAAATAATATATTTAATGATATTAATGCCCATATTGAATCAACTGATGGTTTTTTAGTTAATTCTTGGAACTTTGGGTTTAATTTTAATGGAATCGCTTTTCGTGAAAATTTAGTTGAATTATTAGCCTATAATGGAATACTTTTTTCTGATGTTGATTTAAATGGAGAATTGCCTCCCCATAGACCAATCCAGGTTTTTAATCACCATAGAGCACTATCATATGATGGCCAAAATTTATGGGTTGCTGCATGTGGTTCGAGAGGGCTAGATTATTTGGTAAAACTAAATCATGAAACTTTATTGACAGTTGATTCTGGGATTGCTCCAGATTCTGAAGATATAAGTAATGGTAGATGTACTCAAATTAAAGGAATTGCATTTAAGGACAATGAGCTTTGGTGCGTTTCTGACCATACTGATAGGCTTTATAAGTTAAACAAAAATGATTTCAGCGAAATTGGAAGGTTAGACTTAGATATTAATTTTGTAGGACCATTAGCGCTTTCCCCTAATTATGCTTATGTAATGGATGACCATAACGAACCTCAGAAGGATAAAATTATTAGGCTGGATATGAACAATGGTAGGCATATTAAAGAATTTGATTCACCATCAAGTACAATTGGTGGAATGACATATCAAAATGGTTATTTATATTTATGCGATATTTCTTTAGGATTAGTCTATCAAATCTCAATAAATGAATAAGTTTGATAAAATTTATATATTAAAAGATATACTAAAAACTATGTTTCTCAAGAACAAATTGAAGGCGCTCTTAAATACTATTGAACTATTGATGGATCAAAATAAATTTGATGATGCGTTAAGTTTCTATAGGAGAATTAATAATATTTTTAGAAATATGAAATTAGAAGACCAAGATGAATTCGCTGATAGGGTTAATTCTTATAATCATGATATCCTTGCTTATTATAAAATCAAGGAAGCAATGATATTATTTGATCAGCAAGCAGACATAGAATTAGTTAAAGAAAAATTAGAAGCAATTCATGGAAAATTAGAAAATATAAGCCATCAAGCGCTACATGAATATGTCCAAAAGAATTTTTTAAGACTGTCTGAAGCTTATAATGCTTTAAAGCATAAGGATATTTTTGGTAAAAGGTTATTAGAAATTTATTATTTTATTGAATTAGGAATGGTTGAAACTGCTATAGATAAATATTATGAACTAATTCCGATACATAATATTCTTAGTAGATATGCCACTTATGCACAAAGAACTGAGATGTTCAAGTTGCTAAATAGAGCCTACTCAGATATTCAAAAAAGAATTGAACTAGAGAGGTTACATGAGGGTAAATTAAAGGGTAAAATAGTCAAAGGCGATGAAAAAATATCAAAACCTATTCAAATCATAAAAAAGGCTAAACCCGAAAGGATTGTAATACCGAAAAAAAATAAAATTATCAGGGAAGTTGAAGTAAGTAATAATCCATTTAAAAATGCTAGGGATCTCATAAACCAAGGTAATTTAGATGAGGCTGAGAATCTATTGTCTCGGATAAAATAGATTAGATATAAAGCAAAATGTTTAAAAGTTTATTTATATTCCAAAGTATATGTTTAAATTCTTAAAAGAGAAACTCAAAAGTGCAGTTAATCGAATATCAAAAAAAATCGAGGATAAACAGACACCTATTGAAGGTTCTGGCGTTGAAACTGAAAAGAAAGGACAAACAAAACAAATTGAAGTTAGAAAATATGAAAAACCTACAGACAAGTTTGAGGATCATAATGTTCAGGTACTTGAACAAAAACAAGAAGTAAAAGAAGAGGTCATAAAATCGAGCAAAAATATTTTCTCAAAAATAAAGCAGAAAGTAACTTCTAAGGTCTTAAGCCAGGAAGAATTTGAGAATCTATTTTGGGATTTAGAGCTTGTACTGATGGAAAATAATGTTGCTGTAGAGGTCATAGAAAAAATAAAAGAGGACTTAAAAAAGCAGCTAACCCAAAATACTATAGAAAGAGGTAAGGTGCAGGAAATTATCCAATTAAATCTTAAAAAAAGCATTGAAAAATTGTTCAAGCAAACTAAATATGATTTAGCTACAACCATTAAAAATTCTAAACATAAACCATTTGTAATTGTGTTCTTTGGCATTAATGGAGCTGGAAAAACAACAACAATCTCTAAATTAGCATCAAAATTAAAAAATAATAATATAAGCAGTATAATGGTGGCTGCAGATACGTGGAGAAGTGCAGCAATTGAGCAACTTGAAGCCCAGGGAAATAAGATCGGGATTAAAGTAATAAAACACCAATATGGGAGCGATCCAACTGCAGTAGCTTATGACGGTGTAGCCTTTGCTAAAGCACATAACATAGCCTGTGTTTTAATAGATACTGCTGGAAGGCAACACAACAATTTAAATTTAACTCAGCAAATGGAAAAAATTGTGAGGGTAATCAAACCTAATTTAAAAGTCTTTGTTGGAGAGAGTACTACTGGAAATGATTGCATTGAACAAGCTAAAAAATTTGATGAAGTTGTGGGCATAGATGCTATAATTTTAAGTAAAGCGGATATTGATGAAAGAGGTGGAGCTGCAATTTCTATTAGTTATGTAATTGATAAACCAATCATTTATTTAGGGATGGGACAAAAAGTAGAAGACCTAAAAGAATTTAAAAAAGAGGAAATAATAAATAGTTTGGGATTGTAATTTTAAACTAAATAAATGCTTATTAATTCTTTATAACTTTAATATTCTATGAAGAGAATATTATTAATTTTTATCTTTGCATTAATAATAAGTTCTTGTAATATACAAAAAGAAGTTTCAAAAGAGGAAATTACTGGGAAAATTGTCATAGAACCTAAAGAAGAAGTTAAAGTCGTAAAAAATGATACTAAATCAGTTGAGAATAATACTAAAGTTGAAGATAATGAAATTTTAGTTTTGGAAGAATATCAAGCAAGAAAAAATATTTTTTCTACTGAAAACAAAATTGCAGAAATTCAAGAACTATTAATTGATTTAGAAGATAAAAATAGAATTAACAAAGATAAGATGATAGATGCACAAAAAAGACTTGATAAAATAAAAGATAGTTTTAATATTTCATATAATTATTATAATAATAAAGAATATTTAAAAGCTAAAGAAACTGCTATTCAAGTTAAGAAAGATGCAAAGGAAATTATAAGAACTTTAGACTAGAATTCATAAGCTTTATAAATTTGTTGTAAATTTGTTTATTATGGCTGAGGAAAAGGTCTATTATGGTTATATAGCATGGAGTTATAAGGCTTGTCCATCATTGGAATTTTTTAATGATAGAGCCGATTATCAAAGAAGACTCGACATACTTGAGTTAAGTAGTGGTCGCATTCTCAAAAATGAATGGTGTAATCAAGGATTAAGAAAATCTGAAATTGAGAAAATTTGTGAAGGGAAAATGGCCAGTGCAATAATGAATGAATGGTTTTAGAAAATTTATGTAATTGATTAAGTATAATCTTATTTAAATTAAGTTCTTTATTTTCAACAGTTTTAGACTTCTATTTCTTTTTCTTTTAAAGAGTTAATAATTAATGAATCAAATAATTCAATTAATCTTTTAACAAATGGGTTTTTATTATTTAGTTTAAATAATTTAGCATTACCAATTGTTCTTGTTTGTATGACTAAATTTAGCTTTTCAAAGTCATTCCAAATCCTAAACAAAGTTGTTCTTCCTATTCCAGAACCTTCAGCTATATCTGATAAAGAATAATCTAATTCTCTTCCCTCGATTAAAAACTCTAATACTTTTATTTTAGCAGTATTTCCAACAGCCTTTGTAAATATTGTTTCTTCCATATTATATTATTTCCTATTATTTTCTAATATAAACTTATATATAAATGTTTCTAAATTGGAACACTATATAACCATAATTAGAACATATATTTAAAAATTAAAGATAGATTACAAAATTATGCAAAAAGAAATTATTATGACAAGACTTCTTAGAAAATTAATTAATTTAAATATGTGGGGTGGCAAACATACTGAAAATAAAAATTTATTAAAGGCCTTGCCCAAACATTTAAGGGGAGAAAAAATTACTAATGAATCTATAAAAGAACTTTATAGACTGGAATTTATAATTTCTAAAAGTTCAACAGGAGAAATTCACATTTCTTTAAATCATAATAAGAAAAAAGAAATTGTGGAATTTTTAGAGAAATATTCTTCTATTATAAAATAAAAGATTATTCTTTAACTTTTAAGAATATTACAAATGAAGCTAAAAAGAATAAAGCTATAGGTATCATTGCAATTCTTTGATTAAATAAAACTGAAAAGATCCCAAATATTAACGGGCCTGTAGTAGCGGACACTTTATTGGCAAATCCATTAAAACCAAAGAACTCTGTTTTTTTATTTTCAGGTATGATTTTACTTAACCAAGCTCTAGCTATACTTTGACTAGAGCCGACAACTAAAGCAGTTAGGAAAGCAATTACGTAAAACATTTGTTTTGAATTTGCAGTGGCTAATAGAATAACAATTATAATCCATAAACATAATGTTGTTAATAGCATTTTCTTTGAGCTTATTTTGTCACTTATAATGCCAAAAATAAGAGTCGTAGGAAATGCAATAAGCTGTATAATTAAAAATATAACCGCAATCTCAGAAACTGTTAATTGAAGTGTTGTTCTTGCATATATTGGTATAAATGCAAATAGAGTTACTAAAGCATCACTCATTAAATAAAATGCAATTAAAAATAGACCAATATTTTTATGTGTTTTTACCTCTTCTAAAGTATTTTTTACTCTAGAAAAACCTATTTTCACTAAATCACTAAATTTATTTTTTATATTGGATTTATTTTCTTTTATAAAAATAAAAATTGGAATTGAGAATACAAAGAAAAATAATGCAGTTAATGGGAAAGTAAGCTTATAAAAATTTAAATTTTGCTCAAACCCATTTATATAAAATGGCCTTAGAAGCAGCATAGCTGCAATTCCACCTAAATATCCAAAACCCCATCCGAATCCAGATATTTTTCCTGCATTTTCTTTTGTAGAAATATTAATTAAAAAAGAATCGTAAAGTGTTTGAGCAATTTCAAAACACATACTAGTTATTATGAATAAAATAGAAGAAAATAATAGTAAACCTGAACCTGTAAAGTATAATAGTGCTGTCCCTACTGCAGCTAAAACTGCAAATGTGATAAATCTAATTTTCTTTCTTGAGTCATAGTCTGCAATTGCTCCAATTATAGGAGATAATAATCCCGCTAATAAAACTGAAATACTTACGTTTAAACCCCACCAAAAATCACCATTACTTCCCGCTATTACTTCTTTAAAAAATATTGGATAAACAAAACTTAGTATTAATAAAGCAAATGAAGAATTTGCAAAATCATAAAACGCCCAAGCAATAACTTCTTTTCTTTTAAGATCCTTAAAAATACCCATAAATTTAGAAATATAAAGGTTTTTAAATTACTTTGTTTTTGAGGTAATCATGGTTTTAGAAGGCTTAAGTAATTCATTAAAGGAAACCTTAAAGAAGATAACTAGGGCTATTTTTGTAGATGAAACTCTGATTAATGAACTTGTTAAGGATATTCAGAAAGCCCTATTACGAAGTGATGTAAATGTTAAATTAGTATTAGACTTGACAAATAAAATTAAGAAAAGAGCAACAGAAGAAAAAGCGCCAAGTTCTATAAATCAAAAAGAGCATCTGGTTAAAATTGTATTTGAAGAACTTGTTAATTTCTTAGGAAGTGAACAGAAAGGGATAAATATATCTGAAAAAAAACCATTTCAAATTCTATTAGTGGGTTTATTTGGAAGTGGTAAATCTACAAGTGCAGGAAAGCTTGCAAAGTATTATAGTAAAAGAGGATACAAAGTAGGTATATTAGGACTAGATATTCATAGACCTGCTGCTATGGATCAAATTGAACAGATTGGAAATCAAATAAATATTTCTACGTTTATTGATAAAAAAGAAAAAAATGCTCTTAATATTTATAAGAGATTTAAAGTTGAGCTGAATAAATTTGATATTATTATAATTGATACTGCTGGTAGGGATGCATTAAGTGATGATCTTATTCAAGAAATTAATGATATTAATAAGGAAATTAAACCTGATGAAAGAATTCTAGTGATTAGTGCGGATATCGGGCAGACTGCTGAAGAGCAGGCAACCAAATTTCATGAGACATGTAATATTACTGGTATTTTAATCACTAAGATGGATGGCACTGCTCGAGCAGGAGGGGCTTTGAGCGCGTGTGCTGTTACACAAGCCCCTGTAAAGTTTATTGGTGTAGGCGAAAAAATTGAAGATTTAGAAGAATTTAATCCAGAAGGTTTTGTATCAAGATTATTAGGGATGGGTGATCTCAAAGCTTTATTAGAAAAAACTAGAGAAGCTATTGACGAAGAACAAGCAGATAAATTAGGGAAGAGGATGCTTGGCGGGGAATTTAATTTTGTTGATTTATATCAGCAGATGGAAGCCATGAAAAAAATGGGCCCACTGAATAAGATTGTTGAATTAATCCCGGGAATGGGAAATATGAATATACCTAAAGAAATGTTAAATGTCCAAGAAGAAAAATTAAAAAAGTGGAAATTTATAATGGATTCTTGCACTAAGAAAGAATTAGAAGATCCTGAAATAATTTCCAGAACTAGAATAGATAGAATTGCTCTTGGAAGTGGAACAACTGCAAGAGAAGTTAGAGAATTATTAAAGCAGTATAAACAAAGTAAGAAAATGATGAAGATGTTTAAAGGAAGTTCTAAAGATACTGATTTAAATAAATTGATGAAGAAGTTTAAAGGCAAAGGAATTAGGATGGCATATTAATTGAGAATTTTGTTATTTAATATTAGAGATAAAATTACCTGATAATCGCCCAAACCATGTCATCAAGATATTCTCCATTTTTGCATTTGTTTTTTCTTAATATCCCTTCAAGTTTGAAACCTGCCTTTACATTTAATCTTGCAACAGTTCTATTGAATGTCCTCGTCCACGCTTCAAGTCTTTTTAACTTATATTTCTTAAAGGCATAATCAATAACTTTCTTAACAATTTTTGTCATAATATCTTTACCTCTATATTCTGGATGAAGACAAAAGTCAATTTTTGCTTTATGCTCAAAGAAGGGGGTATTTAATTGATTAATCGAAATCCATCCAGCACATTTTCCATTTAATTCAATAGTAAACCTTTCTGATGTGGGTTTCTCTTTTTCATATTGTGAAATCTCATTTTTTATATCTTCTTCTACTTCTTTGACACTTTTAGGAGTTGTCATAAAATTCCGTCTAGCTTCCTTGTCTTGTTCTGCTTCAAAAAAGACCCTTGCATCTGAAAGTTTTACATGTCGAAGTTTAAAATCTTTAGTCTTAATTACTGTCATAATAATAAACTAAAAATAATGTTTATAATAATTTCTATCTGCTGTTAATCCTGTTTTATAATTTGAGGTGATATTTACTTTGCGGTTTAGTTTCACATTAACTTTATATAGATTGGATATGAATTATTTAATATGAAGATTAAAACTTTTAATGGTAATTTTTTTGAACTTGGAAAGCAACAAGGTCAAATATATTATAGAAATGGTATGGTCTTTAATAATGCAAAAATTGACAAAGTGCTTAATCAAAATCAATTAAGAACTTATAAGAGGTTTTATCCAGAATTACTTGAAGAACTTGAAGGGATGGCCCAAGGAGGTAATTTTGATAAAGAAAGGTTAATATATAATTCTATTTGTGGGGAAATTCTTTGGTTTAAAAGAAAACTGAGATTAAATAAAGCTTGCACAATATTTGGGGTAAAAAATAAAAATGGGATATTTATAGGTAGGAACTATGATTGGATCCCAAAGGCAGAAAATTTTGTTGAAGCTTACAAATTTGCAAATCCCCAAAGAAACTCCTTTATCGCCATATCAGATATGGGAATTGGTAGTGAAGCTGGCGCCAAGCCACAATTTGCTTTCTATAATGTTGATGACGCGATTAATGACAAAGGCTTATTTATTGGCCTAACATTTGCTTATAATAATAAATGGACATATGGTTTGTCTTGCATACATATGACTAAGCTTATAGCTGAAACTTGTTCAACAACCCATGAAGCAATAAAAGTTTTTAAAAAGGTTCCATTATGTTGCCCAAAAAATTTCTTTATCGCTGATAAGGATGGGGAGATGGCAGTTATTGAACATACTTCAAAAAAATTTAAAGTTGTTTATCCAAATAGGGATGTTTTAATTCTGACAAATCATTATACGGATCTTGAGCTAGCAAAGGAAGACTTGGTTTTAGATGAAATACCTACTCATAGTACTTTTCTTAGATATTATGAAACTCTACAAAAAATAAATAAAAGAAAAAGTAATTTTAAATTGGATGATACAATTAAAATTCTGGGAAATGTAAAATCATTTGTTTGCCAGAATAATCCAAAGATAAAGACTTTATGGTCACTTGCACTAGATTTAAAGAAAAAAGAATATAAATTATATCTAAATTTATTAGGAAAACGAAAGGAAGTATCTTTGATAATTTAATTAAACCTTGGAGGTTAAAATGCAATTAATAAATTTACAAAAAGAAATTTACCAAAATAAAGTAAATAGGAATTTTAATACTACTGATGTTGGCAAGGAAATAATATTAATGACAGAAGAATTAGGAGAATTAGCAAAAGCCTATAAGAAAAGTGATAAGAAAGATGCAAAAAATATTAATAATAAGGAAGATATTATAGATGCTGTTGGTGATATAATGGTGTATTGTTTAGGTCTTTGTGAAATGCTCGATGTAAATAGTGAAGAAGTTTTGAAAAATATAGTAGAAAATACTAAAGATAGAATTCATAGTGGGCAGATATAAAAAATGAAAATTCTGAAGCAAGGAGCAGAAGCAATAATTTATTTAGAAAATAATGAAATAATTAAGCATAGAATTAAGAAAAATTATAGAATTAATGAAATTGATATTAAAAAAAGAAAATATCCTACAAGAATTGAAGCAAAATTACTTCAAAAAGCTATAAGCTTAGGTGTTAATGTTCCATCTGTAAATAAAGTTGATGAAAAGGATTTTAAGTTAGTTTTAGAATATATTAATGGAAAAATTGTTAGAGATTATGTTGATAATTTGAATGAGCAAGATATTAAAAAAATATTTAATGAAATTGGAAATGAAATTGCAAAATTACATGATGGAAATATAATTCATGGTGACTTAACAACTGCTAATTTTATTCTAAGGGATAACAAAATATTCATAATTGATTTTGGTTTAGGATTTACTAGTGAAAAAGTTGAAAACAAGGCAGTAGATTTACGAGTACTAAAGCAAGCTCTAGAAAGTAAGCATTCTAAAATTTCAGAATTAGCTTTCAATGAAGTTTTAATTGGTTACAGCAAGTCTAAAACCTATGAAATGGTTGTTGAGAGACTAGGAATAGTTTCTTTAAGAGGCAGATACAAAAGAAAAAAGAAATAATTACTTTTTATTATAGAATTTGTAGATTAAAAATCCAACTAACAGAGCTCCAATTTCAACTAGCCAAACTTTTAATTCAAAATAGAAGAACATAATTACACATGTAATTGCTCCTAAAACTGCTAATATTGGGAAATTTCCAATGCTTGGACTTTTAAATGTTCTTTTATATTTTGTTTTAGAGTATCTTAACTTTAGTAATGACATATTAACAAAGAAATATGCAATAAATATTCCTAGATCTGTTAAAGAAGCCACAAATCCTAAATTACCAAAAGAAGCTGCTATAATAGTAGTTAGGGCAACTAAAATAACTCCTATATAAGGAGTTCCAGTTCTTCCAATTTTTGCAAAGGATTTAGGAAGGGTTTTTTGTTTCGACATCCCATATAAAACTCTTGAACCAACAATAAGTAAGATTAATACTGTATTAGAAGTGGCAAACAGTGCAATGATGCTCATAAGGACACCTGCCTGAGGAATTTTCATTGAAACAACTTCTGTTAATGGAGCCTTGGAAGAAGCTAATTTCTCCCAGCCTACAACCCCAATAGCGATTGTTGAAACCAGAATGTATAAGACAGTTGATATTATAAGGGAATACACTAGGGCTTTAGGAACTACTTTCTTTGCATTTTTCACTTCTTCTGAAACATTTACAATGTCTTCAAAACCAATGTATGCAAAAAATATTAATGCAACTGTTGTTATAATTGCGGGGATCCCACCAGGAGGCATTTCAAAGAAATTTACATCAATATCATTAAAGAAAAATATTCCAATAACTACTACTAGTAATAATCCAGATACCTCAATTAAAGAAGCAATATTGTTGAATTTTGCTGAGCTCTTAATTCCTATGTAATTGATTAAAGATAAAATTATAATTAAGCCAATCGCAATTAATTTTATTCCACCCCCAAAAATATGAGAGAAGTATCCGGCAAATCCAAGGGACACTGTGGCTGCAGCAATTATACTGGCTATAACTAGAATCCAACCTACAATAAAACTTAATGTTTCTTTGTTAAATGCTTTTTTTGTGTAATTATATTCTGCTGCCTCTTTTGGAAACATGCCTGATAACTCGGCATAACTTAATCCAGAAAATATTGCTAGGAATGCAGCTAAAATAAATGAGAACCAAAGCATATTCCCAGCAATTCCTGCACCAACACCGATTAAAGCATATATACCTGCACCTAGGATTATACCAACTCCGTATAGAGTCATACTAAACAAATTCAACTCTTTTTTTAATTTAAAATGTCCAGTCTTGTTTTTCACGCTAAGAATTTTTGAAATTACTATTTATAAAGTTTTTTAATTATTGTGATGAAAGAAAACTTTTGTTTTTATATCAAACTCATTTGCAAGTTTAATAATTTGATTTTCAACATCAATCCAGTATTCGTTATTTGCAAAAAATATGCCCTCATATTTCTTTGACAATTCAGGATATTTTGTTTTAATAGTTTTAGAAATTTCTTGCCAGGTTCCGGCTTTATGGTTCAAATTTTCACAAAATATAAAATCTGTTTTTAGTTCCTTAAACTTTTTAAACATTGCAGTTAGGTCTGTAAGAAAAGGAAAAATTGGTCCGATGAAAGCATATGTTTGTATTCCATTTTCCTTTAATCTCTTCATAGCCTCTAATCTTTTTTGTGGAGGAGTGGCAACTGGCTCAAAATCTTTTCTATGTCTATTATCAAAGCTCAGAAAAGAAAATCCAACATTACAGTTTTTAAATTGTGTCAGGATATCCAAATCTCTAGTTACTAAGTCAGATTTTGTTAAAATACTTATCGGAAATTGATATTTTAGCAATATTTTTAGAATTTCTCTAGTAAGTTCATATTTTATTTCAATAGGATGATAAGCATCAGTGACACTACTCAATAAAACTACACCTTTCTTTGCAGTTTTAATCTCTTTTTCTAGAACTTTTACTGAATTAATTTTAACATCTACAAACCTACCCCATGGTTCTTTGTGATTTGTAAATCTCTTCATGAAAACAGCATAGCAATAAACACATGAATGCATACATCCAATATAAGGATTAATAACGTAATCTGTCTCAGGGAGTTTACTTTTTGTTAGAATTGATTTTACTTCTATTTCCCGTAATTGGAATTTTTGCATTCTTATAATAAGTCTTTGATTTTTATTAGGATTTCTTTTCTATTAGGTATTAGAAAATAATATAAATGTAATAGTTATATCAACTTTGTGATTAATAAACAAGAGTTCAAAGAGATAGGAAAAGAGTTAAAGAAATTTGAAGAAGAAAGAGAAGATTCAATTCAAAAATCCAGAGAAATTATTACTATATCTAAACAGATTATTTATTCAATTCATAGAAATGATATTTCCAAAGCTGAAAAACTTTCTCAAGAAATAAAAAAGAAAATGTCTAATCTATCAAGCAATTCATATGACACTGCAATGGTTACTGTAGCGCAGCAAGAATTTGTAGAAGCAGTTACCTTCTTGGACTTTGTTAAGAAAAAAGTCATCCCGACAAGAAAAGAACTAAAAATAGAAACTGAACCATATTTACTTGGATTATGTGATCTTACTGGTGAATTAGTAAGAATGGCAGTAAATTGTGCTATTAGAAAACAAATTGATGAGGTAATGAAAATAAGGGAATTAATAGATGAAATTTATGGAGAAATGTTATTATTTGATTTTAGAAATGGTGAGATGCGAAAAAAATATGATTCCATAAAATGGAATCTGAAAAAAGTTGAAGATATAATCCTTGAAATAAGCATGTACAACGGAAAAAATCTTAAGCAGTGGGTTTAGTTATATTTACTTTTTCTACTAGAATGTGAGGCAATATGCAGGGAATTTCAGCCTCCCAGCTTCTAATTTGCTTTGAATCCGTTGCAGTATATTTAATATTTGATAAAATATTTGGCATCAGGTCACTAATTCTTATACCTTTGATTGATCCTGATATAGTCCCATTTTTAATGATAAAAATACCATCTCTTGGAATAGTAGAAAATTCTCCTGTTTCTTGATTTTGAAATCTAGTGTACCATATATTTGTAACATATAATCCATTTTTTACTTCATTAAAAAGCTTATCTTTAGATAAGGGGTTGGTAGAATCAAGAATTAAATTCCAAGGTTGAGGTGCAATGATTCCAGAGTTGGCAGTTGTTTCTGTATTAGCTTTTTTTGCAGTTGATGTATTATGTAAATATGTTTTTAAAATCCCTTTATCTATAAGAATATTATCCTTAGTTGGGACACCTTCAGTATCGAAATTACTTGATCCTATGCAATTAGGAATAGTTGCATCATCCCTCAATATTAAATTGCTTTGACTTACTTTCTTATTTAATTTATTTATTAAGAATGATAAACGGGCATCTACATTAAAATAAGATGTTGCATCCCCAATTCTATTTAGTAAGGGCGCAAATGCAAGCGGGCTGAAAATTATATCATAAGTTCCTTCTTTTCCTTGTTTTGGATTTTTTGATTTAATTGCAATTTCTGCAGATTCTTCACAACTTTTTTCAATATATATATTTTTCAAGGTCCTTGAGCTATTAGTTATGTGCCCACTTGCCTCTTTATCATACATAGATCTAACTGAAAAATGAACCTGCGATAATTTTTCTTCGGCTTCAACATTATTTGAAGTCAAGAGTAAATGTTGGGATTCTGCTGTTTCTAAGATACCTGAATTTCTTTTTGCTCCAATTTCAAGAGCTTTGTTTATTCCGGATTCTAATTTATCGCTAAAGTCAAATTCAAGGATTTTTTTATCATATAAATCAGATATTTTTTTATATTTGAAGGGACCTTCTGCTATTCCCATATAATCTCCATTTGGGTGCATCAGTTCTAAATTTTTACTAATAAGATTCAAGGATTTTTTTATGCTTGCTTCGCTAAAATCTAAAATTGTTGTGGCAAGGACTTTCTTATTTTTTGCAACGAAAATTGTTATTGAATTGTTAACCCAATTTTGGATTGTACTGACTTTATTATTGGAGAATTTTATTTGATTTGAGTCAGTATACCTAGAGATTACAATAGTATCATCAGCTTGATTCTTCAGTTGCTTCAAAATTTTTATTGGAATTTTCTCTTCTATCATTTTAACCTAATCTTATCTTTCTTATCCGCATGGAAGGGCCACCGAACCAAACAGGACATGCTTGCATAGGTTCTCCTTTTCCGCAGCTTCCAGCATGATATTCCATATTGTTTGCTGCCGCATCTACTGAACTCCATAACTTTGGTGTTGTAATTTCTATTATTGGTTTTATAACCGGATTAGTGATTTTACCATGTTCTATCAAAAAAGCATCAGCCCCTACATATTTCTGATTAAATCTTTTATCATCTATATTCCATTCCATGAAATTTTTGATATAAACTCCTTTTTTGATATCTTCAAATAATTCTTCTTCTTTATAATCACCTTTTTCAAGAATGGTATTTCCCATTCTAATTAATGGTTCTTTATCAAAATCTGTTGCCCTTGCACTGCCATTACTTTTAATATTGAAATTAAAAGCTGTTTCTCTGTTTTGCAAGAATTCATTGATTAATCCATTTTTTATGAGAATTCTTTTTCTAGCTTTGACTCCTTCGTCATCATATTTATAGAATCCAAAGCTGTTTTCAATTGTTGGATCATCTGTAACAGTAACTGCATCGCTTCCAATTCTTGTGTTTAACAATTCTTTTGTTACAAAACTTTCTCCTGCTTGAGCTGCCTCTCTTCCTAAGATACGGTCGGCTTCATATGGATGCCCAACGCTTTCATGACACATAATACCTACGACTTGTGGGGCTACAACTAGATCTACTTCCCCTTTTGGAGGAGAAACACCTTTTTTTAGATTTAAAGACATAGTTTTAACTTCTTCAACAAGTATATTTGGGATATCCCAATTCTTTACTATTTCAAAGCCTCCTGAAGCACCCCAAGGCCAATATCTTTGCATTATTTCATTATTTTCTATTATTCCAATTTGGTACCAAAATGAAATTTTGGGGATAATACTTTTTATTTTTGTTCCTTCTGTATTTTCAAAATACTGAGTTGTTACTGAATCTCCCAGGGCAATATAACTACCTGAAATCTTGACATTTTGAGATCGCATTTCTTTTTCTGCATCTAAGAGAAGCTTGGTTTTTTCAGAAAAGTCAACATTTGCAATTTTTATTTTCTGTTTAACTTCATAATTTTCTATATAGGTTTTATCAGAAGCTAAGCTAATTTTTTCATTGATTTTTTTATTAGTATTAATTTTTCTTACACTTCTATCAAGTAATTCTTTAATCTTATTTTTATCCAGCTGATTAATTGATAAAAATCCTATGGCATTATTCAATAAATATCTTATTCCAATTCCTTCATTTTCTTCGAATGTACCTATTTGTGGAATTTGATTTTTAATAATAATACCATTATTAGTAGAATGAACATATCTGACTTCTGCATATTGAACATTACTTTTTTCTAATTGTTTAAGAGCAAATCTAACTATATCATCCATCGGGCTTTCTAAGTAATTATGTATTTTAAATAGTTTTCGAAAATATTTCATCAATTTATATAATGTTTTCTGAGCAATTCCATAACCTTTTTGCCATTGGCTTTGCCTTTTATTTTATCCATGATTATACCCATTAAAGCATTTATTGATGAATTTTTATTTTGTTTAATTATCTCAATTATCATTTTTTCTAATTCTATATCATCCATAACCTTATAATTACTTAAATCTATTTTATTGCCTTCAATTTTATCTTTTAAGTATTGACTAATTAAACTTTGATATATTTTCTTAGAATTTACCAATGAAAATAATTCTTTCAAGTCTTCATCATTCAGCTTGGAAATTTCTAAATTGTATCTTGATTTTAAATCGCTTAATGTTAAAGTCATTGTTTTTGCAATCAGAGAAGGATCAAGATTTCTAAATTTATTAGCAAAATTTTCAAAAAGCGATGGATTCTCCTTAACAATTAAAGAAGAAATTTCAGGACTTAATTTATACTGACTTTCAAACCTCAAGATTTTTTCTGTTATAATTTCTGGTAGGATTAATGATTTAATTCTTTGTTTGGAAATCAGAAAAATTGGAACATCTGTTTCTGGATACATTCTCGATGCTCCTGGAAGAGGTCTTAAAAATTCAGTTGATCCATCTGGTTTTACATTTCTAACATGGCCCAGCAGATCCTTTTTTGTATTTATTGAATTTAGTTGTCTTTCCACTTCTTTTTTAATTACAATTTCAATTAATCTGATATCTTGAAATCCTTTTATTTCAACTCTCGGATGTCCTGTGATAGAAACATTAACATCTTGCCTAATACTACCTATCCCACGCATAACTTTATCTGTGCTTCTCAAAATCATGCCAATTTTCTCAGCTGTTTCTTTTGCATGTTTTTCATCAAGAATATCTGTATAAGTTTGTATTTCTACTAAAGGAATTCCTAATCTGTCTAACCTCCAAGTCCTGTTATCAATAGATTCTCTTACATTCTTTGCTGATTCCTCTTCTAGGTAAATTGATTCTATTCTTACATCCCCTCTAGAAGTTTCAATAAAGCCATTTCTTGCTACTAAGGCAGTTCTCTGGAATCCTGTTGTATTACTTCCATCAATTATTGTTTTTCTCATAAAATTAATATCTTCAACTATTTCACATTTCAAAAGTAAGGCAATCTCTAATGCAATGTTTAATGCATCCTCGTTTAATTTATGTGGAGGTTCGTCGTCAATTTCTACGAGGCAATTGGTATCTGTGTAGAATTCATAAATAAATTCTTGGGATTTTTCCATAGCATGTTTTGCTGCAATGTCTATATTTCCAGTTTCTCCTGCAACAGCTCTTAGTTTTCTTTTTATAGTAATATCTGGAGTATCATCTCTTAAAATTGAAGGGCAATTACAAAATAACTTATGTGATTGTAAACGTTGATGAACTTCGATACCACACTTAAACCCTAAGTCTTTATAATTCATATATTTTATTTTGTATTTATGTATTTAAATATTTTGCATTGACTAAGAATCAATATGGGCAAAAACACTTAATAGTTGTAATATTCTTCCCTTTGGATTTGCTCTGTGATCTTAAATTTGTTCCTCATTTCTTTTGGCTTGTAAAAAACTCCCGTTATGCCAAAGCCCGTATACATGAGTCCATGTTGATCTATAGGGAGATCAAAATGCGCTTCATATCTTCTTTCTTTTATCAATTTTGCTACTGATTTAATAAGTCCAATAGTTGATTCTGCGCTTCCACCCCACAATACTTGAATCTGATTTGGGTAAATCCAACCAAGTCTGTGTCTATGTCCAAATTCTGAGGTATATTGCTTAATTTTGCCTTTGTGTATATGGTGTTGATTGGTTTCCGAAGTTTTGGAAGAAGCAAGGTCACGAAATCTAAAGTCGCCACCATCCCCACCTCCTCTACCATAATGCTTCAAATCATTATCTGTTTTAGTGGGGTCATCCATTTTTATCTCAACTGGAAGATCCTCTTTAAGACCATCGCAAAAATCATCAAAAATATCTTCTGTAAAACGTTCTTTAGAAATGAATATATTAATAGCGTATCTTCTTTCAATGATAAGTTCTTCTCTCCTCCGAAAGTATGATGGTGAAATTGCATCTAAATAATAATCTAGAGGCATAGTACTGAAATTTACTATTGGCCCTCGACTGGGTAGTCCCTCCGGGTGATAACCAAATGAACCATCACCATAGGAAATGACTCTCTCTTTCGTATTACTTTCATCTCGTGGCAGTAGTCGGTCTCCGTGGTTAAATCCACAAATATCTATTCCTTGCATCTGTTCTGGAGTTAAGCCCCAGTGTTCATTTACGTATTCATCTAGTGTAACTATTTTTGCTTTTGTCATTCTTATTTACCTCTAAGTTATGGATTTTGTTTTTCTCTGAGAAGTTTATCGAGTTTTGCGAATCCCTCAATAGACTTCTTTACTCTTTCACTATAATATACAGCTATATCAATAGCAAGAGTAAATAGGTCACAATTTCCAGTGTATAATTCTGGAGCAAGAGCAAGAATATTATTAGGATTTAAATAACACTTACTTTCATCATGAGAGATACTTCTTTCTAATAGATTTATACCTACATTCCCAAACTCAGAATATTCTCTTCCCTCAATTTTAACAGAAAGTGTTTGTATCTCGGTTGGGTCGTTCAAAATCCATTCATCTATCGTTGCTAAGCAAGGTTCGAGAAGACCCCCCCTGCTCATATCAGTCCCATTAGTGTGAAAATAATATCTAAAATCATTACGCTGGCAGATTTGTTTTAACTTTTGTAAAAGATCTTCTCCTGCCCTAACAATCTCTCCTCTAAAAGATTCGAGATGCTTATTCTGGCTGTATTCGGAAAAAATTATTTTTCTTTTCATTTTTTTACCATTCTAGGACTTAAATGAATATCATCTATTTTCTTAATCAAAGCCAAGAGGTCCAACGTACCAGTTTTATTTGCTTCTAATATAACGTCTACTACCATACCTATTTCTAATTTAGTAGAAGTTGTCGCACAGTACAAAAGAGAACCAGATCGTGCACAGCTTTCATCATATTTTCTTACTATCCAATTGTATCGGTCACTTCCAAAGTGTGTAGCATCGAATCCACAGTGTGTTAAGTCTAGTAGTCCAAAGCTATACTTTCCATCTTTTCCAAATATGTAATATCGTTTCATTTTAGCAAAACCTCCAAATGTTTCCCTTTAGATACTAAATAGTTAGTCCTTGTCTATTTGTCTAAGTGTTTCCTGCATATATTCCATATATGGTTCAATATATGCATCACTAGTTAAGGTTCTTTCAAGATAACTTTTATCACTTGTAATTGTAGCTTTTTTCATTAGTTCGTACAACTCATTAGCCTTTTCAAGAGCACGCTTTCCTCTTACCGATTCTCGTCTCTGTACTAGAAGTGACCTGCTATCTCTGTATAATTCTAGTGTATGTAGAATTGTGGTTAATGCAGCTTGTAGAACATCAGGATCAGATTCTGAAACTTGATCTTCAAGGCATAGAGCAGCAACCTTGATTGCATTTGGATTTACACTTCTAAGCCAATACGCCACTGCCTGACTAGGTGTTTGTAAGTCTGGTTGGAATAGACCTTCAACTCTATAGGCAAGTCCTCCTTCAGGATGCTTGGCCTTGTAATCAGCGATAGCCAATTTCACGTCTTCTGCCTCAATATTCCCTTGCCCGCCCAGCAAATTCACTATATGACATAATGGCCTAAAGCTTGGTAAATCAATTTTAAGGCTCGGATGTAAACTAAGTCCCATTTTCATTTTTGCTTTTCCTCACTTTTATGTTCAAGTAAATATTTTGCTAATGTTTTTACTAGTCCAAATATTTCTGAAGAGTCTTCTTCATCTGCTAAAGCCCTTTCAACATATTGGGCTATAGTCTTTTCAGTATCAGGATCTATCCCACGTAAAGTTTCATAACATGCTATGTAAGCTTCGACTGGATCTGGTACTTCTGGGTTATGAGGCCAATATCCTTTTCTTTCACTAGGTGGGGCACAATAATCTAATGCGCTTTCTAATTCTGTAAGATCGCAATCTACTGCTCTTGATAATTTATATCCTAATTTATGACTTAATGTTAATTTTGCCATTTTTATTTACCTTCCTTCATGTTTCTTTCAAAACTCAAATTTTTGAACATGCCAGCCACATCCTCTCGTGACTCTATTGGAATGTGGAATAAGATTGTATATTCATAAAGGCTTCCAAAGAGTCCAGAAGACCCAGAAGGTCCATACCCACATTCTTTTAAATAGTCACGAAGTACATCTAGAGATCTAATTTTATCTATACGCTGCTCTAGGGTTTCTGCGCCAGAAAAAGATACGGTCAAATCAACACGGGCAGTCGCTCCCTTCTCTAATACTCTTGGTAGTTGGACACTAAGAGGATAACTCTTATGCTGCAACAAGTCATCTGCTGGAATATCCCAATAAAAGCAATCAGGTTTCAATGTTTCGTACAATTTTCTTATTTCTTCATATTCTGCCATTTTTATTTACCTCTAAATTATTACTTATTAGAGACGATATATTAAGTTTATAAAATTATGTCGTTCTATAATAGTACGAAAAAATTAAATACCTGTTTGATTTTCAGAAATATATGAATACAGAAGCACTCAGAAATATTGGATTAACAGAAAACGAAATTAAGATATATCTTGATTTGCTTAAGTCTGGAGCAAGTACAGCTTATGATATAGGAAAAAGAACAGATATTTATCGAGTTCATGTATATGATAAACTAGAGCAGTTAATGAATAAAGGACTTGTAACACATGTTTATATGGGATCGAAGAAATTTTTTCAAGCAACAAATCCTTCTAAAATCAAGCAATATTTAGAAGATAAAATGAGAGAATTGAAATCACAAGAAAATTCTGTCAATGCTATTTTACCAGAATTAGAGGCTATGACAAAACTTCCTAGGCAAGATACATTTGTTGAAGTTTTTAGAGGAAATGAAGGCCTAAAATACTTTTTAAAAGATATAATAAAAACAGGAAATGAAGTTTTAATCACAGGTATTGATGATCGCAAATATCAAGAAGCATTGCCTATTTTCATGAAGCAATATTTTAGAGATTTAAAAGCAAATAAAATTATAGAAAGAGTAATTACTACTAAACGTAAGGGAGTTTTCTTATTTGATAAAGCTTCAGCCCCAACAACAAGATACAGGTTTTTAGAGGCAACTGAATTTAATCCCACTAATACATTTGTTTATGGAGATAAAGTTGTTATAGTTACCTGGGGATCTCCTGTTACAGCTGTAATGATTAAAAATAAAAATATCGCTACAACTTACAAAGATCATTTTGAGCATTTATGGAAACTAGCTTCTAAAAGAAATCAATTAAAGTAATCTTTATATAATTTAACCTAATTTAGAAAAAATATTTGTTAACATAATTATTCTCGAATAGAAAGATTTAAATATAAAAAGTTACTTAGTTACTAAGTGTAAAATGGAATCTAAAACTATTAAAATAAATAAAGAGAATTATGAATGGCTATTGAAAAAAGCTGCTAATTTACAGAAGAAAAGCGGAAAGCCAATATCATTTGATGAGGCTTTAAACGAAATTAGAATATCAAAACCAAAAACTATGATAAGTGACTTAGCTGGAAGTTGGAAAATGAGTGATTCTGAATGGAAAGAAATTAAAGAAAAAACCAAAAAGGGATGGAGTAAATGGAAAATCTCATATGTTTAGATACAGATATTTTGGTTGATTTCTTAAGAAATAAACAAGAGATATCAAAATGGATAAAGGATAGAGAAAAAGATTCTGTTCTTGCATCTACAACAATTAATGTTTTTGAACTTTATTATGGTGCCTATTTATCAAATAATATTGAAAAAAATGTTGAGGCTGTTGATAAACTTACTGCTAGACTTAAAATCCTTAATCTTAATACAATTATAGTCAAAAAAGCAGGAAAAATTAAAGCTGATTTAGAAAAATCAGGAGAACAAATTGACTTTAGGGATATATTAATTGGAAGCACAGCAATGTTTGAAAATTTTAATATAAAAACTAATAATAAAAAAGATTTTTGTAAGATACAGGAACTTAAAGTTATTTGACATGAGAATTTTAGTTACTGGCGGAACTGGATTAGTTGGATTTAATTTAACTTCTTATTTATATAATGAAGGACATGATTTAGTTATTACTGGACATGATGCTGAAACAAAATTAATTAATTTTAGAGGGGTCTATTTACAGCCAAGTTTTATTGGTTTAGATTGGGGTAGAATCGGAAAAGTTGATGTTGTTTTTCATCAAGCGGCAATTAATGATACTACTTTTATGGACAGGAGAGAAATGTTCAGAGCTAATGTGATTTCAAGTGTTACATTATTTAATAATGTTATAAAAAATGGATGCAAGAGAATTGTCTATGCATCATCTACTGCAGTATATGGAAATGAACCTGCCCCATATGTTGAAGGAAAAACCAAACTTAATCCACTAAATCCTTATGCTGAATCTAAAGTTGTTCTTGAAGAATTAGTAAATGATCTTGCAGATAAATATTCAGATGTTGTTTTTGTTGGATTGAGATATTGTAACATATTTGGTCCTGGAGAAAGCCATAAGGGAAAAAGAGCAACAATGATATATCAATTAGCACAACAAATGCTTCATGGAGATCCTAAGATATTTTTTGATGGTGAACAAAAAAGAGATTATATTTATGTTAAAGATGTTGTTAAGGCAAATAAGTTTGCTTCTAATGCAAAAGAAAGCTGTATTGTTAATTGTGGCACTGGAAAAGCTATTAGTTTTAATGAAATTATTAAAATTTTAAATTCTACTTTAAAGTTAGATAGAAAACCTATTTATATTAAAAATCCATTTTCTGAAAGATATCAAAGTTACACTGAATGTGATATGAAATTAGCTAAAGAAAAAATTGATTTTACACCTAATTTTGATATTGTTAGTGGTATTGAAGATTATTATGAAAGTGGGTATCTTATAAAAAACTAGGAAAAATAATTCACTAAGTTTTTAAAGCTTAGATAGTTTGCACCGTTAATTTCTGCTCTTAATAATTTTCTTGTTTTCATATGTGCTTTTATTGAATATTTTAATTGTGCTATAAATAAAAGCAATAAATCCTAATGGCATTGTAACATAATATACAATTAAATTTGATTGAAAAACAATTTTCAAATTGTAAATCAAATAATAAGATGCGGATGCTACTATTGGAATTATTATTAATATTATATAATTAAAATAATTATTACTAGTTTTATTTGCAAATATATTATCTGATTCCATTTTTTTATTTTTATACAATATTAAGAATGCTAATACAAGTAATATTGGCAGTATTACTATGGATGTTGGATTGGTAGGATATGTCACAGTTATGAAATATATAACTAATAATAATGGAATAATAATTTTTTCTGCTAATCTTGGATTAAATTCCTTTATAGATTTATTAAAATAAATAAAGCTTATTATTAATAAGAGTGAACTAACAAAAGCATGAATTAAAAAGCCATCAAAAGGTATATTTAAACTTGGATCTTCAGATTTCCAAAATATTGACCACAAAGCCCAAAATAAACCTATAAAAATTGATAATAATACTAATTTAGTTTTCTGATTTTTATTAATATATAATTTTATCAAATAAAATCCTATTGTAAAACTAATTAATGCATGCCATGCCAGTCCAGTCCATGATATCGATGCAGGAAAAGGGCTTCCTTCTATTCCATAGAGTGTTGTTGTAAGTAGACCTTCATCTAACCAACCAAATATAGCTCCAGTAATAAAAATGGAATAAATATTATTAACTTTAAAATAGCTGATTATTAAGATTATTGCATAAGCTACTAATGAATAGAATATAACGCCTAAAATAGTCCCTCCAAAAGTTTCATCTGGTTTCCAAAATGACCAAAATACCCTTTCAGAGAAAAAATATAAAATAAATCCTAGTGCTAATACTAGTAATATTCTTTGTAGGATATTCATAATTACTTATTTTTTTAGTTATTTATAAAATTATTGTTTTAGTTTACTTTTCTCTAAGAGATCTGAATATTCTTTCTTTAATTTTTTAAGTTTTGGATTTATAACAAGAATGCAATAAGGATTTAGTTTATTATTTTTAAAATAATCCTTATGATAAGCTTCTGCAGAAAAAAACTCTTCTAATTTTTGTATTTGTGTTACCATAGGGTTTGTAAAATTTTTCTTTATTTTTTGTATATATTTTTCAATTTCTTCTTTTTGTTTTTCATTAGAATATAGAATTATTGATCTATATTGTGGTCCCATATCGTTTCCTTGTTTATTTGGAGTTGTTGGATCATGAGATGTGAAGAATACTTTAAGTAATTTGGATAATTTTATCTTAGATGGATCAAATTCCACTTTTATAACTTCTGCATGGCCTGTTTCTCCTGAACTAACTTCCTTATAAGATGGATTTTTTGTAACACCTCCCGAATATCCTGGAGTTACTATTATTACGCCATTTAGCATTGAAAAAACAGCTTCAGTACACCAAAAGCATCCACCACCTAATACAATTATTTCATTTTTGCTTTTCATTTCTTATATTCTAACGAGGAAAATCTCTTACATATTTCTTAAGTGCTAAAGGTAAATTCCTAAATCCACCAGACACAATATAATTATCAATTCTAATATCCCCAATATTTTGTAATATGTATTTTTTTATTTTAAATTCTCTTGAGCAAAATAAATCTACAATTCTTTCCTTTTCATTATGTGTTATCTTGAATTTTTTAATAAAATCTTCAATTCCAATATGAACTAATTCATGAATGATGGTTTGGAAAAAATAATTCCTTTTTGGTTGATCGCCTTTCTTAATTAAAATATAAATTCTTCTGGTTTGTACATCATAAGAACCTTCAGTACCATATAAAGTTATTATTACTTCGTATGTCTTATGAATTCCAAATTTCCACAATTTTTCATACTCCACAAATTTAGGAAAGCATCTGTGAATATCCTGGCGCAAAGAATTCAGAACATTAAGGCCATTTTTAAAATATTTTTCATCATAGGTATCTTGTATTATCTGTTTAATCTGATTTCTATTTTTTCTTTGTAAACCTTTTTCCTTTAAAGAAATTTGTATTAAATTGTCTATTTTCTTATCTTTAGGAATATTTAGGGAATAACCATTAGTTTTGTACCATGAGTAATTGTTTAGAATTTGCCAAACTTCTTCAACTTCTTCGCCAACAGTAGAAGCTCTAAAAAGAAACTTTATTTCTTTTTTCATATTTAAGAACTGTAATTTGGATGTATTTAAATTTATTTATGAGGACTTTTGTTTTTCATTTTTAATAAAATTTAAGGATATTGAATTAACACAGTGCCTCACATTCTTCTTGGTGAAATTTTCTCCTTCAAATATGTGACCAAGATGAGCACCACATTTAGCACATTGAATTTCCAATCTTGATCCGTCTTTATCTCTAATTCTTTTTATTGCTCCTTTAATTTCGTCATCAAAACTTGGCCAGCCACAACCAGAATCAAATTTATCTTCTGATTTGAATAAAGGCGTATTGCATTGCTTACACAAATAAGTTCCCTTTTCTTTATAATCATTGTAAATGCCTGTGAATGGAAGTTCTGTGCCTTTTTCTATGATAACTCTTGCTTCTTCTGGAGTTAGTTTATTTAATTTCATAATTATTCAAGTGAAGAATTCTATTTAAATATTTCTTTGAAATACTAGGCTAATCGAAATGGTTGCTGGGTCCTCTTGTTAGAGATTGAATCTTAGTGCAACGTCCCGAAGGGAAATTTCAGAGTTATTTTTTAGCCCCGTACTTAATCCATAACTTTTTCAAAAAAGGCAAAGATAATGTAGAAAGTACAAAACCTGCTGTTGGAACAATAGAATTAATGAATGGTTTTGGCAATTGAGCAACGAGGAAAAATAATACTATTATAGCGTAAGTTAAAACAGCGATTATTATTTTTCTTGACAAACTTGTTTCCCAAGCTTTGTCTACTTCAACTTTCCTATTTCTTTGCTCAATTGCATTAAGCCTTTTTTCAACATCACTCATATTATATGATTATGGATTAAAGTTTATTAAGTTTTCTTTCCAGGGGCTAAAAAATAATTGAATATAATTCCTGTTAGTTGCGGTTTTCTGAAAGAAACCCGAGCCAAAGTGCAAAGGTTTTTGCGAAGCAAAAATTGGCGAAGAGTTGGCGGGCTAGGAAAGTTGCGATAAAATTTATATATTAAAGAAAGTATCAAAATATCATGTTGCCTAAAATCCAATTCAAAATCGATTTTAAAACTAATTTTTCAGCTTTCATTATATACTTATTCGAAGAGTTTCCTGGATGCACAGAAGATGCTTTATCCAAAATAAACAAACTGAGAATTAAAAAAGAGATTGACAAAATTAAAAGGAAAGAAACTCTTGAAGATGATGAAAATTTCTTAAAAGAATTATCAAAAAATCCATTTGCATTAAAGAAAAAGATATCTGTAGAATTATTCGAACAAATCTATTCGAGTTATAAAAATTATTATACTAAAAATAGATTATTATTCAACAATAGAGCAAAAAGAATAGTGTCCAAGCTAAATGGTAAAATAATAAAGCAAATACTAAAAATGATTGAAGATGAAACTAAAAAGTTATTTAAAACGAAAATCATTTATGTTTGGCTTGTAGACATATACTATCTTGTTAAGGAAAAGAATATTGAAGGAACTACAACTAAAGAAGGAATATATTTGGGATTGCCACGCAGACCAATCAATTTGTTTTATTCTACATTAATACATGAATTGGTCCATTATAATCTTATGAATATGTATTCTGAAAATGAAGAAGAAGTAATTGCTCAAGTATTAGGATTAAAAATAAGTAAAAGGATTTTGGGCAAAGTACCATCACAATCTATAATTACAGCAAAACGAAGGATTAAGAAGATAACAAAAAAAGATTTCAAAATTGTAATAAAAATATGGGATGATAAAGATAATATCGACAAATTTCTGAAAGCAACTTTCCGTTAAAGCCCTCCAATTGCAACTAATGAATGTTAAGTTCCCGAACGAATGTGAGGCAAGCAATCTTTGATTGCGAAGAGTTTTTCCCGTAGGAAAAATTGAACTTAATCACTGTTAAGTGGGGGTGAGCGAAGCGAAAGACTGAAAGCGCGGCGTCCCCAAAATTTCGTAGAAATTTTGAGTTTTAGGTGCAGTAAATTAGGGTGGGCAAAAGATGTGTGCGATAAGTTAATAAATAACGAAACTTTAATTGTAAAAAGAGAAGATGAAATTTACAGGAATAAATCCAATTAAAGTTGAAGGTTCTAGTTATGATGCAGGTTTTGGCTATTCAAAATTTGTTAATTTGAAAATTCAGAATAAAAATTCTAATCCAATTCTAACTGCAAAAATAAATCCTTTTGGAATAAAAGAATGGAAAGATAAAACAAAGGAAAATATTTTTGGAAAAGTAGAAGAAAAACAAAATCTGCTATCTTTTTATGCTAAAACTTCAAATCCAGAAAGGAATGGGTTTATTTTGGGGATATCCACAATAATTTTAGGAGAGGATATTTGGGGACCTCAAACTGGATTTGAATTAGGACAAGTTAAAAATTATAAAAAGATAAAAACCTCAACAAAATGGGATTTTAAAATTAAAAGAGGTTTTGCAGATTTTGTTTATGATATTTGGCTGAACAAAAACAGAAAGGGAGGATGTTCTGAACAAGATATTGAAATAATGGTTTGGCTTGATTCTAATTTTGAAGTCCCTTGGAAAGATATTGGAGAATTTAAGGACTTCAAAGTAAAATATATGCAAAAGAAAAAAGAAGAACATCCGAACGATTTAGGACATACCTTTGCATTCTTTTTGAAAGGCAAAAAAGGACAAAAGGATTTTGATTACAAAGAGATTATAGATTTTTGCAGTAAGTATCTAAAAAAAGATTTGAAAAATTATTGGATTAGGTCAATTTATCTTGGAACTGAATTTTCAAAAGATACAGAAGTTAATGTAAACCTGCATCGAGCAAATTTTTCTTTCGAGTGAACACACATCTTTGGGTGGGTTAAAAATAAGAACCTAAAATTTCACTTAATATGTGTTAAACGACCCGAAGGGCAACTTGAACGAATGTGAAAGTTGGGTTTTCTGAGCGAAGTGAAGAAAATCTTGTTTAACTCTTTATATACGCAAGTGCTTGAATTTTAATACTAGGAGGCTCATAGAGCTCGAATTTTAAAATCCATAATTAAGTTTTCCGACCCCATTATATAGTAGCAAATATATAATCTAAAACCCCAAAATAGATAAGGTAATTTTTCCTTTAATTGATATGGATCCAATTAATTTAATACAAAAAGAAGGCAGACGAAGAGGCGTAAGCAATAAAACTATCAAGACTTATTGTAATTGCATGAAAGTCTTTTTACAGCATTACAAAAATGATCCTTTAAAAATATCGAAGAACGATATTAAAGATTACATAGATAAGCTTTTGGAAAAAAATGCTTCAAATAGCACATTAAATGTGAATTTAATGGCTTTAAAATTCTTTACTAAAAATATACTAAACAAAAATTATTGGATTTATAATAAATTTTCAAAAATACCAAGGAAATATCCTACTGTCCTAACAAAGCAAGAAGTTCAAGATCTAATAAATTCCATAAGTAATGAAAAACATAAATTAATGATAGAAATAATGTATTCAGCTGGATTAAGAGTAAGTGAGCTTGTAATGTTAAAAGTTAAAGATCTAGATCTAAAAAATAATTATGGTTATGTACGAAGTGGTAAAGGGAATAAAGATAGAATTTTTATTGTTGCACAAAGATTAGTATCTAAAATTGAAAACCACATAATGAATAATTTACTTGAATCAGATAATTATTTATTCAAAGGACAAAAATATAGTTATTATAGTCAAAGAAGTATTCAAGAAATAGTTAAGAAAGCTGCAAAGAATGCCAAAATTAAAAAGAATGTGCATTGTCATACTTTAAGACATTCGTTTGCCACACATTTAGTTGAAGATAATTATGATGTTGCAACAATACAGTCTCTGTTAGGACATAATAGTGCAGAAACAACAATGATGTATATACATATGGCTTCTCCAAAGTTAATTAATGTTAGAAGTCCCTTAGACAGTTTTAATTAAATAAAATCTTCAGAAGTTCTTTTAGAAATTTCACCTTTTAAATCTTTATCAATCATTTTTCTAACATCTTTTGGATAATTACTTAATAACCAAGCTAATTTAATAAATGCAGTTTCAGTTGTCATATCACTTAAATGTCCAAGAATTCCAATTTCTTGTAATTTTCTTCCAGTTGAATAAACATTTAAATTAACCCTTCCAAATATGCATTGTGAGGTAATAATAATTGGGATTTTTTTGCTTAACTTTTCAAGTTCTTTATAAATAAGTTCGTTTTCTGATGTAAACTTATCAACTTTATTTATTGGTACATGACCTAAACCAGTACCTTCTAAAATAAGACCATCAAATTTTGAATACATGGAAATTTCTTCTTTCTTCATATTTGGATGAGTTTTAAGAATTCCAATTTTCACATCTTTAAATAATTTCAATTTTAAATCTTTTTTGTCAATTCTATTAATTTTAGCATAATCATGGCTTAATATTTCAATAGAGCTATTTTTAATTCTTGCAATAGGGTTTACATTTATTGATTTAAATGCGTCTCGCCTAGAGGTATGAAATTTTCTTGCTTTTAAGCCAGGGATAATTAAACAAGAATCATCTGACATATTTTCATGCATACACAATGCAATTCCACTAAAATCAGAATTTGCTATGAAATTACAAGCTGCAATTAAATTAAGAAAGGCATCACTTGAACCTCTATCACTGCTTCTTTGGGCACCCACTAAAATAACTGGGATAGCTAAATCTTCAAAAATAAAAGATAATGCAGCACTTGTGTAATGCATTGTATCTGTGCCATGAGTAATAATTAAACCATCAAAATGTTTTATATTATTAGCAATTTCATTGGCAATTAAATTATAATGATTGAAATTCATATCTTCAGAGAAAATATTACCAACAAATTTAGAATCAATATTTGCAATTTCTTTGATTTCTGGAAACATTCTTATAATATCATCATTAGAAAAACTTGGAGAAACTGCTCCTGTTTCATAATCTACGCGACTGGCTAACGTGCCTCCTGTATGCAAAATTAAAATATTTTTTAGCTTGGGATTTTTTTTAATTTCTGATTTTTCCTTTTTAACTTCTTTTTTTATGTCTAATTTTTTGATGCTAAGTACATTTTTTTTATTAATTGACATGTTATAACCAGAATTTAATTTTATTAAATATTTTTCAGAATTTTGAGATGATAAGAGTAGTCCTTGAAGATCCTCTTTTTTAGTTTTTATAACAACATAGTTGCCTTCCTTAACCATGGGGACACAAGCTGTTGCATTGTTAAATAAAATTTATATAGTGCAACATATATATTTCATTTTCAGAATGCTTAAATATTTCTTATCCTTGTAGAATGATTTAATTAAGAAAAAAAGGCAATAAACAAGTTTTTAGTTGGCGCTAAAAACAGGTTTTAACCGTTTATATTTCTTGATCGTATTTGGTATTTATTACGTGCTTCTATATTGGCGTATAAAAGCTGATTTCTTAAAAGGATGTACACAAAACTAAGATATAAATATTTGTGTTTTGTAGTATATACCTTACATAAATTAAAATGAAAAAACCACAAAAGAGGGGGTCTGGGGAAAAATGGAGTTTATAATCGGTGAAGCATTAAAAAAAGCCAATGATATGAATTTTGACAACATAAAGGTTGGTCAAGCAAATATTAAAGTTGTTGGTGCAGGTGGAGCTGGAAACAATACAGTAACATGGTTATATAAAAAAGGTATTCAAGGTGCAGAAGTTATTGCTATGAATACAGATAAACAACACCTTGATATAAGTGAAGCTGATAGAAAAGTGTTGATTGGTAGGGAATTAACAAGAGGTTTAGGTTGTGGTGGTTTTGCTGAAAAAGGTAGAGAAAGTGCACGAGAAAATATGTATGAAATTAAAGAAGTTATGAAAGGAAGTGATATGGTCTTTGTCGTAGCTGGTATGGGTGGAGGAACTGGAACTGGAAGTGCTCCTGTTATAGCTCAGGTAGCTAAAGATGAAACTGGAGCAATTGTTATTGGTTGTGTAACCATGCCATTTGATATTGAAAGAGCCAGAATTGATAAAGCAGAATTTGGTTTAGCACAATTAAGAGATGTTTGTGATACTGTTATAGTAATTGATAATAATAGATTAGTAAGTATTGCTGGAAATCTTCCAATAACACAAGCTTTTGCAGTAGCTAATGAATTAATTAGCACAATGATTAAAGGCATAGTTGAAACTATTGCAGTGCCATCATTGGTTAATTTGGATTATGCAGATGTAAGAGCTATAATGCAAAGTGGTGGTGTTTCAGTAATTGGAATTGGTGAAAGTGATTCTGAGAATAAAGTAGAAGAAGCAGCAAGACGAGCTTTATCTAATCCACTATTAGATGTAAGTTATGAAGGAGCAATTGGAGCTCTTATACACGTAACTGGTGGAGATGATTTAACTCTTGACCAGGTTGCGAGAACTGGTGAAATTGTGACAGAAGCTCTTGATCCAGATGCAAATGTAATCTGGGGTGCAAGAATAGATCCAAAAATGACTGGAAAACTCAGAATTATGACAATTATTACTGGTGTTAATAGTCCATATATACTTGGCAAAAAAGATTACAAGAAAATGTCACAGAAAACAAGTCAATTTGGACAAGAGTTAGGAATTGACATAATTAAATAGGGGCATAAATGAATTCTTCAACCCCCATAACACCAAAATTTGGTATGCCCCTTTTTAAAGAGACAAATTTAGCTAATGCTATTTAGCATTAGCTTTCTTTTTTATTTTTTATTTATTTTTTAAAGAACTTTTTGAAAAGATAAACAATAATTACAAAAAAGATAAATAAAATTAAGAAAACAATGACTGCATTATTAGTTATGGCAGTTGGGCTTTTCTGAAGCACTTCTTGATTTGTGCTTTCAATAACACCAACAATTTCTTTGGATTCTTCCTGAATTAGAAAATTTAGCAACATCTTATGATTCTTTATCTAGTCTTTTGTAATAAGCCATAACTAACCAGCCAAGGAGTGTTAGTACAACTGCTGCAATGAATATAAATTTGAAGATTGAAGGTAAAAAACTGGGATTTGATGGACTTTTAAAAATTGTTAATGAAGAAGATGGAGAGAAACCCACAATAGCCATATAAATTAAAATTGTAACTATTATAGTGTTGAAAAGATTGAATTTGAATAATGATTTTATATTAAGAGCAGAAGGTTTAATATTGCTTAATTTAGAATAATCATTAGTTCTTTTTTTTACTCTGGATTTCTTCTCCATTTTCTAAGTAATTTGTCAAACATTCCTCCTTTATTAAGTTTTTTAGTTTCAGGTTTTATCAGTGGAGCTAAGTCAAAACCCTCATCAATTATCCTCTTACCATACTCATCATGAGATACAACAGACTCTATTGAATACCTATTTGGCATTATTTGTGAGCCTTGACTATATCCAATTGCTATTATAGCAACAGGTTTTATATTATCTGGTAATTTTAAAATTCTAGACACTGCTTTATCGTCATAAGCACCTACCCAGCAACTTCCAAGGCCTAGATTGGTTGCTTCTAGTAATATATTTTCTATAGCTGCAGCTGTATCTTGTATACAATATAAATTGAGACCTCTATCTCCGTAGAACCTCACTGTATTATCAGTTTTTGCGCAAACTACCAGAATTTTAGCATTTCGCAGCCAATCTTGTTGCATGGCTGCGGAAATAATTTCTGATTTAATTGACTCATCTTCAATTATTACAAAATGCCAGCTTTGAAGATTTCCGGCAGAAGGGGCTAAGGTTGCAGCATTAATAATTTTAAAAAGTTTATCTCGCTCTACAATCTTCTTTTGAAAGAGTCTGATGCTTCTTCTGTTATTTAGAACATCCTCAAATTCCATTGAATAGGATTTGAGTTATGGATTATTTAAAGGTTACTAAATCTTATTTTTTGAGCTGAAACATAAACCATATAAAGTAAATATTACAAGAAAAAATGATGTTTTACTCAGAATTAGCTGATGTTTATAACAAATTAGAAAATTCTTCAAAGAGATTAGATAAAACTTTTATCATATATAAATTATTTAGCAGTAAAAAAATTGATGACTTAAAAATCTTAGCATATCTGATAGAAGGTAGAGTTTTTCCAAAATGGGATGAACGAAAAATTGGATTTAGTTCAAAATTAATTATTAAGGCTTTAAATAATGCAACTGGTACAAGTATTGATCAAATTGAAAAACTGTGGGCAGAAAAAGGTGATTTAGGTTTAGTTGCAGAAATATTAATAGTTAAGAAAAAACAAACTACTCTCTTTTCTAATAAATTGACTGTAAAAAAGGTCTATGAAAATATTCGAGAATTAGCTGAGTTACAAGGTCAAGGATCTGTGGCAAGAAAAATAGCCTTAGTGTCTGAGTTAATTACAAATTCTATGCCTATTGAAGCAAAATATAGTGTTAGGACTGTATTGGAAGCATTAAGGGTGGGTGTTGCTGAAGGGATCATAAGAGATGCATTGGCCTGGACATTTTTTCCAAAAGTTATTGGGATATTTGTTCCTTGCAACAATTGTAAAGAATTAGTGCCTAATCAAGACATTTGCGCAAATTGTGGTAAAGCTTTAGAGATTTTGGACCTTAAACAATATTCTAAAAAAAATTGTAAATTAATTAGTTTTGACAAAGCTGCAGAAATTAAAGGAACTGAATGTGTATACACTTTGGATCAAGTAGAAGAAAGAAAAATCCATATGTATTTTACTGATAAAGTTCAAGAACTATTTAATCTAACAAATGATTTTTCTAAGGTGATTGATGCTCTTTCTGGAAAAGAGATTAGGGTTAAAATAGAACCAGGAATACCAATAAATCCAATGCTTGCAATAAGGGTAGAAACTGTTGAAGATGGATTTAAAGAACTTGGTAGACCTTTACTAGCAGATGAAAAGATTGATGGGTTTAGATTACAAATTCACAAGAATGAAAAAGAAATTAAATTTTTCACAAGGAGACTAGAAAATGTCACAAATCAATTTAAGGAACTAATTGAAATTGTTGATAAAAATGTTAAAGCTAAAACTTTTATTTTAGATACGGAAGTTGCTGGCTATGATCCTAAGACATTTAGAAATATACCCTTTCAAAATATCAGTCAAAGGATCAAGAGAAAGTATGATATTGAAAAAACATCTTTGGAAATTCCTGTTCAAATTTATGTTTTTGACATTCTTTATAAAGATGGAAAAAGTCTATTACATCTAACTCAAAAAGAACGTAGAGTTATTATTGAAAAAATAATTAATGAAAAAAAAGGTAAAATAGTTTTAATAAAGAAGTTGATTACATCAGATGAGAAAAACCTTGAAAAATTCTATAAAGAAAGTCTAGCTTTAGGAAATGAAGGTTTGATGTTAAAAAATTTAGAAAAAACTTACACGCCTGGTAGGAGAGTAAAAGGATGGTTAAAATTAAAACCTATTCTTGAGCCTTTGGATTTAGTAATTGTAGGTGCAACTTATGGTGAAGGTAAAAGGGCGAAATACCTGAGCTCATTTAGATTGGCATGTTCAGATGAAAAAACCAGAAAATATTTAGAATGTGGAATGGTAGGTTCTGGTATTAAAGAAAAGGAAACTGAAATTGGAATTAATCTGGAAGAAATTTCTAAAATACTTGGACCTTTGATTATAATGAAGAAGGGTAGAGCTGTTGACATTAAACCCAAAATAATAGTTCAAGTTAAATATGAAGAAATTCAGAAGAGTCCAACATATAGTTCCGGATATGCATTACGGTTTCCTAGATTAGTTATAATTAGAGAAGAAAAACCACTTAAGGACATTAATACATTGAAAGATATAGAGAGAATTTATACTAATCAAAGAGCTAAGAAATTTTAGAATTTTATAAAAATAATGGTTTTATAATAATAAACTTTAAATACTAGTGTAGTATTATCACTAAGTAATATAAACTTTGATGTAGTGGGGAAAAACAGATAATATTTCGCAGTGATTAATGAGTGTTTAACTGAATAAAAAAAGTAGGTGATAGGCCTAGGAGGTTAATCTAGATGATAGTAAAAGAGGAATTTTTAAATAAACTCAGACAATTTTTTGGTTTGAATTTATATGAGGTTAAAATTTGGACGGCGCTTCTTTCAAGGGGTGTTTCAACTGCAGGTGAATTAAGTGATATTGGGAATGTTCCAAGATCAAGAGCATATGATGTTCTAGAAAGTTTAGAAAAAAAGGGTTTTGTTGTTATGAAATTAGGTAAGCCTATAAAATATTTGGCTGTTGACCCTAAAGAAGTTGTAGAAAGAGTAAAAAAATTAATTAGGGAAGATGCAGATAAACATATTCAGAAATTAAAGGATCTTGGAAATACTGATGTATTAACAGAATTAAATTCTTTACATCAACAAGGAATTGAATTTGTTGAAGCAAGTGATTTGAGCGGTGCAATAAAAGGTAGACACAATGTATATAACCATATGGAACTGCTTGTTAAGAATGCAGAAAAATCAGTAACTATAATGACAACTTCAAAAGGATTACTTAGAAAAATAGAAGCACTTGGGCCATTGTTTGAAAAACTTGTGAAGAAAAATGTTAAGATTAGAATTGCGGCACCAATTAATAAAGAAACAGCGCAAATCGTAAAAGAAATTTCTAAATTTGCAGAAATCAGGCACATTAATAAAAACGAAGGCAGATTTGTTGTAGTAGATGGAAAGGACTTGTTATTTATGTTAATGCATGACAATGATGTACATCCTACTTATGATGTTGGTGTCTGGGTTAATACACCTTTCTTTGCCAATGCGCTTGAGGGATTGTTTAATACAACTTGGAAAGAGCTGCCAACTGCTGATAAAGCATTAAAGGCAACTTAATTTCTTTTTTTATATTCATTATAAACATCAGTAAGAATTTTAGATCTTCTTTTAATTTCTTCACTTGGGATTTGCTTTAAATTACCTGCAAAAGTTCTAGGCATGGGGGAATATTTTGAGATGTTTAAAACTTCTGGTTGAAATTCTTGTATTACATCTATTGTTTTTTGGAAATCAGTATCTGTTTCTGTTGGATATCCTACAATAATATCTGTGCTAATTGTAATATCTGAGAATTTGTTTCTGAATTTTGTTAATATTAATCTAAAATCTTGAACTGAATGAATTCTTTTCATATCTTTTAAAACTTTATCAGAACCAGTTTGGAGGGGAATATGTAAGAATTTCATGATTTTATCACTTCTATAAGACTCAATTAAATTGTCTAAGATTTTAATAACGTGCCATGGATTTGACATTCCAATTCTAATTTTATAATTGCCTTTAACTAAAACCAATTCTTTTAGTAATTCTGGTAAACTGGTATTAATATCAAATCCGTAACAACCATTATCTTGGCTTGTTAAATAAATAATTTTACAATTGTCTAATACCGCTTTTTCTAATACTCTTTTAATATCACCAATTCTATAAGAAATTAGATTTCCTCTAGATAATTTTGTTGCACAGAAGGTGCATTTATTCAAACAACCCTGACTTATGGGAATTACTGCAGTCTGCTTGTTTTTTCTGATAACTGGAACATTAATTCTTTGAATATCTTTATTTATTGAAAATGTGTCTTTTTTAGTTTCTAAGATTTCTTTAATTTGCAAAATTGAATTTGTATCGAAGACTGCCTCAACTTCAGGAATTAATTTCCTAAGATTAATTGTTTTAGTCAAACAACCTCCAACAATTACTTCTTTGTTTACTAGATGTTTCTTAATATAGTGTAATTCTTTTGAAACTGTTTTATTTTTAACAGAGCAAGTATTAACCAAGATTAAATCTGCTTCATTTTCGTTATTTACTATAAAATGGCCACTCTTTGCAAGAATACCCGCCATAGCCTCTGAGTCAGATATATTAGCTTGACATCCATAGCTCTTAATATAAATATTAACCATAATTCCTTGCGGTATGGAACTTACTTAAAAGTTTCTAATCCCTATATTCTAATATTGAAATATATACAAAGTTAGATATTGGAAAATATTTCTTAGTAGCTATATCTCTATCTAATTTTATTAAGTCATCTAAAATATTCGATCTAACATTTATTAATGACGAAAAAGGCCAGCACATATAAATTTCCGGGCAACTTTGATCTTTTTTGTCTATGCAGAATGTGATTCCTTCCAGAGAATCTACAGTTAGAGGGAATTGCTGAAAATTAACTGGGGATTTATATCTGTTTGAGTACATGAATATTGCTGATTTAGCATTTTGAAGTTTAGAAAGAACTTCCAGTTCAATTTTTTCTCTTTCAGATGGGTTATTTAATTTATTGTGCCTATCCCGGTATAATTTAAATAATTGAAAAAATGAAAGCACCTCATTTTTTTGCATAAAAATAACAAGTCAAACACTATTAAAATTTTGCGAAAGCATTTAAGAATCAAAACCGATTAATAATGTTGCTTCTTCATTTTTTAGGTGCATTTTGAATCTTTCTACTAAATAATTATGAATTTTTGATGAAGGTGATGCAGAAATGACATTTTTACCTTTTAATTCTGGAAACGGGACAGGTGGAAATATAATACTTCCATTTCTTTCTATAGTTATTTTGTTGTCTGGCCCGCGAAAATTAGAATCATGCGTAACAACTAATGTGAATTGCCTTTCTATACTCTTTAGCACACCAATATTATTTGGATCTTCGTTCTGCTTGATAAATTTCTTATCATAGGCCCTTAGCAAATTAATATTAGATAATTCTGGAATAGTTTGCAATTTCGCTATAGCCCTATATACAGTTGTTACCATAAATATTAAAAAAAGAAATAATATATAAGACTAACCCCCACAACTACCAGTACTTGTTTGGCAGTTTGGGCAACTGTAGCAACCAGCTTTTAAAATATCCATCATATTCCCACAGGTTTTGCAAACTATGCCTTGTGTATTTTTCTTTATTGAGTTATTATTTGCTAAATTTGATATTACTTGTTGTTCTTCATTATCTGATTTTATTATAAACCCTCCAAGCTCCGGATCGTTAATAACATTATCATAATCCCAGTTATTTATTTTATTTCTACTGTAAATTCTAGTTGCACCATTTCTAATTCCCCTAAGATTTTGAAGATTAACTACATCGGGATTATCTGTGTATTCTAGTTTGCCTAGGTATTCAACAGCTAACCATCTCATGGCAAAATCTACAACTGATTTTGCTATTCTTATAGATGAATGGTCAGTCAATCCTTTAGGTTCAAATTCTTGACCAACATGCTTCCTGATAACCTCTTCTAAGTCTATCCCTCTTTTAAGTGAATCAGAAATTGATACTGAGAGGCTGTTAAGAAGACCTTTCATAGAAGACCCTTCTTTATATGCACTTATAAATATCTCACCCACTGTTCCATCTTCATATTCACCTGCAGATATATGATGATTTGTATTACCGATTTTGACTTCTACTTTATATTCATTTCTTTGTTGAGGTAACTCTCTCTTTTCCCCTCTCTTAAGTTCTTTAAATGGATTTTCTCCAAAGTTGAGAACACTAACTGGTTTGCTATTAAACCTAAAGACTGATAAAGCTTTTAAACCTAGTTGATGTCCCAGAATATAACCATCATAAATATCTTTAACTGTGGCTGTTTCAGGTAAATTATTTGTTTTAGAGATGGCCCCTGAGATAAATGGTTGTGTAGCACCTAGCATTTTTACATGTGCCTCAAATGGAATTGTTCTTCCGTTTACTTGAGGAGAAAATGCAGTATCAAACACAGAATAATGTGATGGATTTAAGTGGGGGGCACCGGCAATAACATTATTTTTTGTGATATAATCACTGATGTCCTTAATCTGGTGTGCTGTGTAATCTAAATTTCTAAGGGCATTTGGTATCTCTTCAATAACTAAATTTAAGTCACCTCCACCAGCCAAATGCTTAGTAATAATTAAAGCTGTAGCAGGTTCAACACCAAAGGTATCACACCCCATTAAATATCCTATTGTACCAGTTGGCGCCAGAACAGATGCTTGAGCATTTCTGAACCCATTTAATTTACCTTGTTCCAGTACTTTATTCCAAATATCTTTGGCGGATTCTTGTAATACTCTATCTTCAAGATTATTTGAGTTTAATTTATCTAATTCTCTTTTATGGAGAGTCATTACTTCCATCATAGAATCTTTATTTAATTCATAATGAGTAAATGAACTTAATTTCTTAGCCATTTCTGATGAGGTTACATAAGATTCTCCTGTTAAAATTGCTGCTAATACTGCTGCCAAGGATCTTCCCTCTTCAGAGTCGTATGCCAAACCTCTTCTCATTATTAAAGAACCTAAATTGGCATAACCTAAGCCTATAGTTCTGAATTCAGGACTAGTCTTCGCAATCACTTGATCTGGATAAGAAGCAGCTTCATTTGCAATGTCCAATGCAATTGTTGCGATTCTGATGGCTTGTTTATATGATTCTACATCCACTTTACCATTTGAATCAGCAAACTTAAGTAGATTCAATGATCCTAAATTGCAGGACGTATCATCCAAAAATGAATATTCAGAGCACGGATTTGTTGAATTTATCATACCAGAATTTTTGCATGTGTTCATTTTTTGAATTTCGTCTTCATATTGAACTGCGGGATCACCAATTCTCCAGCTTCCAAAGGCTATCTTCTTCAACATTTTATCAGCAGATATTTTTCCTGCAATCATACCGCTCTTTATATATCGCAATTCTATATCCCCATTATTAGCAACTTGTTCAAAAAATTGATTATTTAATCTGACTGAAAGATTAGTATTTTGAAATTTTACTGTTGTATATGCTTCACCTTCAAAACCAGGTTCAATTCCAGCTTTCATCAATATCATTGCTTTGTAATCTTCCCTAGGTTTAGCTTCAATAAATTTCATAATATCTGGATGATGCTGCCTCATTGTGGTCATACGGGCAGCTCTTCTAGTTTTACCTCCTGATTTAATTGTACCTGCAACTGCATCATATAGAGCAAAAAAGCTCATTGGTCCTGAAGATTTACCTCCGCTTGATAATGGTTCACCTTCAGCTCTTAATTGTAAATTATGACCTATACCAGAACCATTTGCAAAAATACCTGCTTCGGTTTTAACATGATCAACAATACTTTCTAGATTATCTTCTGGTCCTTTAATAAAACAAGCATGTGTTTGAGGTCTTATGTAACAACCATCCTCTATTCTAGAAACTTCACCTGTCTCAGGATCTCTGACAAAATTAATTCCTGGAGATCCCTTAATACCATAGGATTCATATAATCCTGCATTGAAATAAACTGGAGAATTGAATGCAAACATCTGATTTATCTGTAAATAGTTTAATTCATCTTCGAAAACTTTTTTATCTGCTTCTGTTTGAAAATATCCATATCTTTGACCTGATTCCGCAAAAAACTTTGAAACTCTTTTAAACAAATGAATCGGAGAATATTCAAATGCTTTGCCTGTTACATTTTCAATTTTTTCTCCCCATTCTTGCTTATGAGGTTTAAAAAAATATTTACTGGCTGCAATCTGACCTGATATTTCATTCCAATTTTTTGGAAATTCACAATCCATCGAGAAAATTACTTTACCATCTTTGGCATCAATAGATATATGTCTTTGTTCATAATCGCCCACAGATGTGAAAGGATCTGACTGACCATCTGTGAAATACCTATCTATAGTAAGACCCTCTTTAACTGATCCCTTTGCATTCAAATTCTTATAAATTGTTCTACCTAGTTCTAAACGGTCCGCATACTTGGAACCATTTAATTGATGAATGGGAACATCTTTGTATAAATTAGGAGATACTGAAAGATTTTCTAATTCCTCTAATTTTATATGTTTGTTTGGATTATATTCAAGTATCGACGACATTTTCTATTCCCCCTTGATTTTTTTATGTTAACAAGTAGCTAAAGTTAGTTCTATCTAGTACTTGTTGATAAAATAATTTTTATCTAAGTTGATTCAATTCTTTTTCAAAACTGTCTAGATCTGTAAATTCCCTGTAAACTGAAGCAAATCTTATGTATGCTACTGGGTCTAGTTGTTTTAGTTTTTCCATTACTAAATTCCCGATAATACTACTTTTAATTTCTGTTGTATCTTGATTTCGTAATTGTAGTTCTATTTCATGAGCAATATCACTAATAACAATATTACTTACAGGTCTTTTTTCACAAGCTTTCTGCAAACCTTTTATTAATTTAGTGATATCAAATAATTCTCTTCGACCATCTTTTTTTACTATCATTAATTCAAGGTGCTCTACTCTTTCATATGTAGTAAACCGTTTGTCACACTTCGTGCATTCACGCCTTCTTCTTGTAGTATTTTTTACTGTTTCTGAGTCTCTTTTGTCTATCACCTTTGTTATAGAATGAAGACAATAAGGACATTTCATGTTTTATTAATACAATATCTTGTGGTTTACCTCATTTTTTAATACAAAATACAGTTGTCATATACTAACTTATATTTAAAGATTCTCTAACTAAAAAATATAAGATATAAATGATATTCTGAAAAATACAGACTCTTCTATAGATTTTATTTTAAAATCCATGTTGACATTTTTGAGTTAAAATGAATAAAGACGATGTAGAAATAATGGTAGTTGAAAAGAATATTTTACTTGGAAATAATTATTTTCAGGGTTTTAAAGATAATAAAGATGTTAATTTTGAAGAAGTAATTTTAGACAATTATTTTTACATAAGAAGGGGAGATGCTGAACACAATTTTAATCTTAAACAACCTATAAGCTATATGCTTCTTTATAATCCTAAATTAGATTTTCTTTTTGCATATGAAAGATCAAAGGAAAATGAGAAATATTCTGAAACTAGACTGCAAGGAAAGGTTTCTTGTGGAGTGGGAGGACATATTGAAAAAGTTGATCTAATTAATAATAATCCCATACATGATAGTATGTTAAGAGAATTAGAAGAAGAAGTCGAATTTATTGGAAAGAGAAATCCCAAAGTAATAGGCTATATAAATGATGATTCTAATGATGTTGGCAAGGTTCATTTTGGAATTTTGTATTTTATTGAAACTGATGCTAGTATTATAATTCCTAAAGCTAAAGAAATGAAAAATGGAAAATTGCTACCATTTGATTATATAGATAAATTTGAAGAACTAAATCTTAAAGAATTAGTAGTCGAAGATTGGTCAAAAATTGCAATTGGAGCCCTAAAAAATTATTTGGGGAAAATATAACTATTCTATTTTGCAAGAACTGAACCAATCTTTTTCAAATAATTTTTGAGGAACTTTATTTAGTTCTTCAATTTGTGCTTCAATTAAATATGTAATTGTTAATTTATTATTTTCTTTATCAATTTCAATGTTGAGTAATTTACATTTATTTGAATTATTTTGGATAACTAATTTTATATCTTTTTCATTTACAATTTTTTTGGTTACAACTGTAATTTTCTTTTGGTAACTGCCAATACCTTTTTTTTCTAAATATCGATCTCCAAAGACTATGAGCCAAATTAAAAGGTATAAAATTGATCCAATTATGTATTGGCCAATTCCAATTGTTAATCCAAAAATTGCAAAAATCCAAATTGAAGCAGCTGTGTTAAAACCAAATATTTTATCTGTTGTTTTTATTAAAGCTCCAGCACCAAGAAAGCCTATACCTGTTATAATTGCACTTAATAATCCACTTGGATTTTCTAAATTTAGAATTACAGATATCAAAGCTAAACCACAACTTCCAACGGCCACAAAGATAAATGTTGCAAATCCAATTGGTTTATGGCTTCTTTGTCTTTCTATTCCAAATAAGGAGGATAATATGAATACTACTGCAAATCTAATAATTATAATTTGTAAGTCCACGCCGTGAATTGAATAAAGAAGTTATATATAAAGATAGATGCCCTGATCTTAAAATATATTACTTTATAGTGGTAAAAAATAGAAAGATTTAAATAGTATAAAAATCATTTTTTATAAAATTAAAATGGGCGGATCAATAGGAGTAACAGTAAGAGAAGAAAATGGTAAAGAACATAGAATGTGTAGATGGACAAATACATTACCTTGGTTTATAACAAACCTTAGGTTTCTAAACAAAGATCCTAAACATCTTGAAGCTTATTTAGAACAGTGGAATATCATGAAGGCGGATTATGACAACCATAAGAATGAATGGGAATCAATAAAACAAAAATATGGAAGAGATGCTTGGAATCATGAACCATTTGAAAATAATATGACTGGTTGTTACGCTCCCTATGCCTTTTTAGCACCCCAAGGTTATGGATTAGTTGTTGTGGATATGCAAAAAGATATTGTTTTGGATTTTCAAGGTTATACTTCTCTTGATACAATTCATGGTGTCTCAATAGCTTCTGATATGAGTTCTGTTGCTCCAGGATTGCATGAATTTGTTATAGGTGGACAACAAACTAAAAAATTAAGTAAAAAAGCGTTCTACCTGAAAAATGATTTTTTGAATAGTGTGAGATTTAGGGAACTATTTGAAGCGGGACGGATTACAAAGGCTATTATGGATATTAGATACCCAGATAAATTAATTTCATTAAATGGAAAATCATTAAACGATACTATTGATCTTCTAGAAAATGATGTCGAGAAATTTTTGCAATTTCCAATAAACATGTCCCCGTATGAAGTTATAAAATACAAAGAACATAATTCAAAAGAAGCACAAAGAATGCAAGTTAAAATTAAAGAATTAGGATTCACTTTGAGTGATGAAGAAGAATCTATGTGGGATGAATGGATTGAATCCACATCAGGATAATAATTCTTTTAAATAATAAAAGTTTGTTCAAAAAACATTGATAATCCCCAATAAATCATGATGATTAATATTATTGCCTATCCAATAACCTATTTATTTCTTGTTTGACTCATTACTAATTTATTACTCAAGAAATATATAAGATATAATAAAAATTAGGTCTGAATCTTATATACTTAATTATCCATATGCATAATAATCACCAGATGTTTTTTGTTTTTGATCTAATTGAGATCCGGGCTTATTGATTCTTGGTCTATTGGTTTGCTTATCTCTTCTATATGTTATATTTAGATCTTTTAGAACTCTGTTCATACCTTCTTTTTTTTCGACAGGACCATAGACAGTTCCATTAATTCCAGATTGACCTTCAAAAACTAACATAGAATCTGCAATGTAATCAATAAATTGAACATCATGATCTACAACAATAGCACATTTCTCATAAACTTCAATAAAATCTTTTATTACATGAGCAACATGTAATCTATCTTCAACATCAATAAAAGCACTAGGCTCATCAAAAGCATAAATATCTGCCTGTTTTGAAATGGTTAAGGCAATATGAAACTTTTGTAATTCTCCTCCGCTTAGATATGAAACTTCATGATCGAGTAAATTTTGAAGACCTAATTTTTCTAGAACATTATGTTTGTACCAACCTGAAGCAAATAGAGGACCAGCAGCTTTCATAAGTAATTGCTGAACTTTACCTTCAATAGCTTTTGGATACTGTTCTTTGTAGACAATTTTGTATTTTGAAATCTTTCCCTTTGTTGGATTTTCAATTCCACTTAAAATTTTAAGGAAAGTTGATTTTCCCAAACCATTAGCACCCATTACCCCTAGAATTTCCTTTTTATGAATTGTACCTGAAGTTATTTTTAAATTAAATTTATCATAATTCTTTTCTATGTCAGGATATTCTAGTAATATATCTTTTGTATATTTAATTTTTTCTTCGGCTGGAAAATATTTTATTTTATAATCTCTAAAACGCATATTTTCATTAATTAAATATCCATCTAAGTATTCATTAATTCCATTTCTTACAGATTTCGATTGAGAAAATATACCATAACATGCTCTCTCTCCATAAACTATTACAATTTCATCAGAGACATAATCCAATGTTGTAAGATCATGTTCAACCAACACTACTGATGTTTCTTCTGATAATTTTCTTATTAAATTTGCAACTTTAATCCTTGCATTAATATCTAGAAATGAAGCAGGTTCATCAAAATAAATTACATCTGCATCTTTTACTGATGCCGCAATAATTGCAACTTTTTGTAATTCTCCCCCGCTTAAATCTTGAATATTTCTATTTTTTAGATGTTCAATTTCCAACTCTTTAAGCAGCTGAAGACCTGTATTTTTCTTGTCAACTTTTTCAATTAATTCAAAAACTGTTCCTTTGTATAATTGGGGTATTAACTCAATTCTTTGAGGCTTATAAGATATTTTTATTTTGCCATTGAATAAATCTTTGAAATAATCACCAAGAATTGAGCCTTTAAAATATGAAATAATTTCCTTATCATCAATTTTTTTATTATAATTACCAAAGTTTAGTTTTAAGGTATCTGTAAGAAGTTCAAGTGCAGTTGATTTTCCAATACCATTTCTTCCTAATATGCCAACCACTTTCCCTTTTTTTGGAGTTGGTAAAGAGAATAACTCAAATGAATTTTTTGCATATCTGAATAAGGGATTTTCCTTTCTCTCAGGTAAGTTAATGATATGAATTGCTCCAAATGGGCAAGCTTTTTCGCAAATTTTGCAGCCATCATTACTTAATTCTTCATTAATTTCAATTTTGCCATCATCGCTTTTTACCATGCATTCTTTGCCCATCCTATTATTTGGACAAACTCGTAGGCAATAATAGGTTCCTGGACACTCTAATGGGTGGCATTTATCTTTTTCTAGAATAGCAATTCTAACCATAGAATTAAATCATAATAAGAATTTATAAGATTTTGGTATTCTCAAAAGTTGGTTTCAATACTTCCCTGTTTTTTCCTCTCATTCAAATGACCATAGATATCTACTAGAGTCTTTACTAACACTAAAAACAAATCAGGGGCTTTAATAAGCATACCAAATACAATTACTGCATGAATTATTATTACCCTTTGCCAAGGCGAATGCATAACATCGTATAATGTGGTTTTCTTATATTCTTTATATTTAATAAAATTAAGCTTATAACTTAGAGTATGACTAGCAATAAACGCTATAGCCAGAACCATTATGGATACTAATGTATTGTAATTCAAACTTAGTTTTACTTTAGTGGCTAAGTCACTACCGGATATTGTTGTGCCTAAAGGAATAAAAATCCACCCCAATATAAAAAATAAATAGAAAAAGAGAATAAAAATATATGATTTTGCAAATGCTTTTATAATATAATTTTTACTTCTGCGAGGATTATTATAATAAGGTCCAAATTTCTCAACTTTTCTTGCTTTAAGAATTACAAATATTAAAAAAAATAAACTTTCTAACCAATATGCTAATAATAGAGATGCTGAATTTAAATTATTGGTAATAACTGCATAAGCAGCAACAGAGTTTACCAAAATAAGAACAATTACTGAAATGCTTTTATGTCCTATGTTGCTAATTTTAGTATCCTTGGTCATAGACCTTTTTACCTCTTTTTCTATGGTTTATAAGGTTTTGGTAATGTTTTTAAATCAAATATGATTATCATTTTTATGAGATGTAGTATTTGTGATCAAAAAATTGAATTAACATTTTTGGATAAAATTAAAGGTACTTACATTAAGAAGAAACTTGTATGCCGTGTTTGTCAGCAGAAGTACAAGAAAGAAGAATTATTGCAAAAAATATAAGATATTGCTCTTGATTAAGTTCGCGTAGTCATGTTATTTAATCTTCTGCCCCTATAGCTCAGATTTGGTAGAGCACCATCCTCGTAAGATGGGGGTCCTGGGTCCAAATCCCAGTAGGGGCTTATTTTAAATTGAGAATTAATCAGTAAGTTTAAAATGGAATTTTATGATTTTGATAAGTATTTATTGAGAATTTTTTGTAAGTCTGCAAGTACTGGAGTTAATTCTGAAATTTTATAGTCTTTGGCAACCTCAGAGATGTATTTTAAATTAGGAACAATTATATGCATTGAATTTGGTGAACTTCTTGGATTATAAGAGGAAATATCTGAATTTGACATAGCACGATCTATTGCAATAGCCACTAATGAACGATTACTTATATCCATCCCCATTGGTAAAATTAATGGATTTCCATTTAGTTCACGCGTAATATCACAAACTAATTGATCAATCACTATTATTTCAGGAAGCCTTTTTGAATATTCTGCTTTTGTAAGTTTTGCATCGTCTGAGCATTTAAGGTCAGTACTTAAAAGATAGCTGTTACTTATTGAATCTATCAAGTAATTCCAAATATCACCTGGAATTTCAGGTTCAAGAGCTACTTTTTGTCTTATTGTATTATCGTATTGATTTCTAACTGGCGCAATGTTTAGCAAATATGGGCCAAATGATTCCAAGAAAATCCTTATATTATTATAAATTTTAGTTTGCTGTTCAAAAAAATTATTAACTAAGAAATTAGATAATATTTTATTGGCATCAGAAATTAAAGTTGATTTATTAGTTTGATTTGGCACATTAACTTTGTCTTTTGATTCGTCTATTTCAATTCCGTTTAATTGATCATCAATTGGCATTTTAAGCTTCATCTCTCCAGTATTTATCAATTTCTTCCTTCAATTTATATTCAAGATCTGATTTTTCATCATCTGAGATTTTAATAGATGGTGTGTTAAAATGAACAAATGGTTTTTGTAAAGGTAATTCCTGAGTTGCAAATTTAGATGTTCTATCTTTGAAAATAACACATATATCATATCTACCATTGCATGTTGTATTAACTTCTTCACCATCAATTGTGCATTGGTCTAATATATTCCTTTTGGAAAAATCCGGATCATATTTAAAATATGGACAAACAAGATTTAATCCCAATGGCGCTAACTTAGCGTAAAATTGTAATGCATCATCAGAAGTTGGATTTAATTCCAATTGTATTGCTTTCATTGAAATATATTCTATTCTATCTAATTGATTAGAAAGTATTAATGCATTTTTGTATATTTCTGGAAATTCTGGATTCGTTACAAAATTACAAATTGCCTTATCTAGTTCATTTAAAGAATTATTAAGAGGCCAAAAATTGGATAAACCTTTTAGATGAGCTTTTATTAATTGCACTTGCTTTTCTTTGTCTTTTGATATTAAAAAATTCTGGTAGTGTTCAACTTCCCTAGTTAAATTTTCAATCTGAAGTTTATATTCGTGTGCTTTTCTTTGAAGTTCTTCCAATTGCTTTAATTCATCTGCAATTCTCAATTTTTCTATTTGATCATCTATTGGCATTTTATGGGCACCATATTTTGACATAATTGTCTCTTGTTTTATTGAAATCTTCCATTGTTCGAACTATTTCTTTAACACTATATTGTTTAGCCACTGTCAAATAATTGCCAGCAAATGGTGTCAACTTTTCAAAAATATACTTTAA
>Ga0209542_10000576_pt1 | contig 88989 bp, 89 predicted proteins | sample RifCSPhighO2_01_FD_184028 | JGI IMG/M metagenome (GOLD analysis project Ga0209542, IMG submission 184028) | Soil microbial communities from Rifle, Colorado - Rifle CSP2_plank highO2_0.1 (SPAdes) (version 2) | ecosystem: Environmental > Terrestrial > Deep subsurface > Rock core/Sediment ...
GGTCGTCGTTCATATGGGTGTCCATACAAACGCCAGTATGACGGATACTGCCCAAAATGAGCTTTCGGGCTCATTTTGCGTGAGAACGCCACCTCATTTCGGTATCATTCTGTATGAGAGAAGTCTCTTAATTGCAAAACCCTTAATACTATGTATACTATTTGACTATGGTAGTCCGAATGCGTTCAACACGTTCCCACACCGGGAACCGCAGAAGTCATCATGCGCTCTCGCATGCCCGTTTTTCAATCTGCAAAGACTGTGGGTCAGCATTCGAACCTCATCATATGTGCCGAAATTGCGGTAAATACAAAGGACGAATTGTCATTGACGTTAAGGCGATAATTGCCAAAAAAGAAAAAAGACGCAAAGAAAAACTAAAAGCAATGGGCGAGGCTAGCAAATAAACAAGATGGGTTTCGGGGTTGGTGGGCAGTTCATTTTAAAACAAAAAAGCGCTACGTATGGCAAACAGACACTTATCACGATCAGTTGTGCTCCAAACTCTCTTCGAGTGGGATTTTGGCAACCGTAGCGCCAAAGAGACTGAAGCGGCGCTTCGCCGCAACGTAGAGGAGTTCGCTCCCGGTATGGGAGATTTTTCGTTTGCGGAAAAGCTCGTCAAGACTATTTTAGGCAAGAAAAAGGAACTCGATTCTATCATCGAGAAAGCGGCGCCGGATTGGCCGCTCGATAAGATTTCGGTGGTGGATCGAAACGTGCTTCGCATCGGTCTCTCCGAACTGCTTTTTGCCGATCGGGATGAAGTGCCGGCCAAAGTGGCGATCAACGAAGCGATTGAGCTCGCTAAAACCTTTGGCGGCGAAAATAGCGGCAAGTTCGTGAACGGCGTTTTGGGTTCGGTCTATAAAGAGATGGGTGAACCGGGCAAGGACGCGGTTTCAAAAAAAAAGGAAAAAAGAGACATACCCGTTGAAATTCTAGGCGGCGCGTTGGTGTTTGCCAAAGAGAAGAGCGACATTTACGTCGCGTTAGTCCATGACATTTTCGGCCACTGGACGCTCTCAAAAGGGCATTTAGATGTTGACGAGGAGGAATCGAAAGGAACCGAACGCGTGGTTGAGGAGGAAATCGGGCTTAAATTGACCGCGAAGGATTGCATCGGCCGTAATGAATACATCGCCTCCCATCCGGAGAAAGGTAAGATAAAAAAGCAAGTCGTATACTTCTTGGCTGAAGCTCACTATGAAGACATTAAACTTGCGGAGAGTGGTGGGCTCGATGATGCAAGGTGGTTTAAACTTTCGGACATCCTTGACCTTAATTTTTACGGTGATATTCTCCCCATTGTCACCAAAGGGGTGCAGATATTATTAGAAAAGAAATAACACGACACGAATTACAAATGTGGGACGAATAACACTAATGACGCGAATCGGAAATTTTATTTTTCTCCATTGGTGTCATTCGTAAATTCGTCTTTATTCGTGGATTGGCGTCGAGTATTTTATGGATTTCTCAAAATTTGAAAAAAAGACCGGGGTTGTTTTTAAGAATAAATCTTTATTAAAACAGGCTTTCACTCACCGCTCCTACATAAACGAGAATCGCGATTCTAATCTTTTTCACAATGAGCGGTTGGAGTTTTTGGGCGACGCTGTTTTGGAACTTATCGTCACCGAGTTTTTGTTTCGGCAATATCCGGCAGAAAACGAGGGCGAGATGACTTCATACCGTTCGGCACTGGTCAATGCCGTGACGCTGGCAGATATTGCTGAAAAGCTCGGTATGAACGATTTTTTACTTCTTTCTCGCGGCGAAGCTAAGGACACTGGTCGCGCGCGCCAATACATTTTGGCCAATACTTTCGAAGCCTTTGTCGGAGCGCTTTTTGTCGATCAAGGCTACGCCGCGGCGGAGAAATTTGTGGGCGAGAAACTGTTCGGCATGATTCCGGAAATTATGAAAACTGGCAAGTGGATGGACGCCAAGAGTTTGTTTCAGGAAAAAGCGCAGGAAATTGCCGGTGTCACGCCCGCGTACAAAACGCTCAAAGAAGAAGGGCCGGATCACAACAAGTCATTCACTGTCGGCGTCTTTTTGGACAAAGATATGGTGGCTAGGGGTTCTGGCAAATCAAAACAAGAAGCTGAACAAAAAGCGGCGGAAGAAGGACTCAAAACACGGAAATGGAATTAAGAGAAGAGTCAAAAGTCCATAAAGTCTGTAAAGTCCATAAAGTTAAGAGATGAAAAGAGCAGGCCAAGAAGCTTGCTTTTTGTCGCACTAATTTACTCCCATACGTTAATCCCACGCTATAGCGTTAGATTAACGTATGTGATCTTGAAAATATCTTTTAGGTGTGGTAGTTTGAAAAAAGGTTGTGCGATACGGATTCCCGAAAGTAACTACTAACGGGCAAGCGTCCCGAGCACCCGCCCGAACGTACCGTTTCGGTACGGGCGGGCAAAGAACATTACAAACAAATCGCCACAAGGCGAGCACAAAAGGCTGACAATGGATACGTCCAACAGCACTGTGAATCAACCAACGGTTAGTTCAAGCAGGGTTTGGTATTTAGCCAAGGGTTTAACTGTATCTTCAGGCGACATCACACCTGAGAAGTGGCTAGTTTTAATAAGATTTGTTTTGCAGACACTTAAGCCCAAGATAGACTACCTTTCGGGTTTTACTGAATTTGGTAATCATGTAGAGGCTGGTAGTAAATCTTTTGCCCCGAGTTGTAGCGACAAAGAATTGTGCACCCTTATGTATTCAAGCGAAGAAATTCCTGCGGGGCCAAAGCTGGAAGATCTTGCCAATGAAGCATTGTATCTCACCAGAAGCACACGTTTCCTGCTTTGTCGCACGATTCAATTTAACCGCGCACCTTTAATTAAGCCTCATCGTGTGCTTGAAATTCCAGACCATCACCAGATTCGATGGGCAACCGATGAGGACATTCTCCGGCTTTTAAATCAGCTTCAGACGCAAGGTAATTTTGTCCCGGGGTATGAAATTCTTACGTCCATTGCGAATGTGGTCAAAAGTACCCTCGATGCTATGGTGAAAAGAAGGGAGGCGATTCAAGGTTTGGAAAACGAAGTTTTAGCTGTTCTTCGCAGAATTTCTGCATGACCACACAGAGTGTCTACTATGGAGTAGGCGCTTTTTTCTTTATACCCAATAAATGTTAAAATCATAAGGTACTTTTTTGTTTTTCTTAAAGCTCTAGAAGCTTTCCCCGATGTCTCCCGTTAGAAATCATTTAGTTTGTAATATGATAAATGTAAAGAAAATCGAAAAAGTGTCGCAATCAAATTATTCGTTGTTAATCAACGGAAATGGTTTTACCATTTCCTATTTCTAACGGGATGTATCTAAAATCCCTCGAACTTTCCGGTTTCAAATCCTTCGCCAAAAAAACGGCGCTTAGTTTTGATACGCCGATTACGAGCGTGGTTGGCCCGAACGGCTCGGGCAAGTCAAACGTGGCCGAGGCCTTTCGGTTTGTGTTGGGCGAGCAGTCAATTAAATCAATGCGAGGAAAAAAGGGCGAGGATCTCATTTTCAATGGCACCAAGGACATCCCGCGCCAGAATCGCGCCGCCGTTAAAATTACTTTTGATAACACCAAGCGGCGGCTGAACGTTGATTTTGACGAGGTTGTCATTGAGCGCGTGGTGCATCGCGATGGCGTCAATGAGTATCTCATCAACGGCACAAGCGTCCGGCTCAAGGATGTTATCGAAATGCTTGCCGCCGCGCATGTTGGGCCTTCTGGACACCATATCATTTCTCAAGGCGAGGCTGATCGTATTTTGAACGCCACTATCAAAGAGCGCCGAGTAATAGTGGAAGACGCGCTTGGCTTGAAGCTCTATCAATATAAAAAACAGGAAAGCGAACGCAAACTCGAAAAAACTAAAGAGAATATCAATTCAGTCCATTCGCTCCGGCGGGAAATCGCGCCGCATCTCAAGTTTTTGAAAAAGCAAGTTGAGAAGGTGGAGCGAAGCGCTCTTCTCAAAAAAGAGTTGACCGCGCACTATTGTGATTATTTCAAACGCGAGGATAGTTATTTGAAAGGCCAGCGCGCTTTCATCGAAAAGGAGCAGAAAATTCCTAAGGAAGAACTGGCCAAGCTCGAGCGGGAACTGACGAAAACCAAAAGCCTGCTCTCGGATTCGAACGCGAGTGACAAGAAAAGTCGGGGAGTGATAGAATTTGAAGAGAAACTCCGTGCGATTCGGGAGAGAAAAGATTCATTACTTCGCGATCTTGGGAGGCTTGAAGGCGAGATTTCTTCAGAGAATAGGCGAATTCTTAAATTCAAGGAGCAGACGGCGATGAACCTTCACAAAACTGTGCTACTTAAAGAAGTTGAATCGCTTCAAGATAGTTTCGAAACGGAAATCAGAAAAGCCGAAAGAGAAGAAAGTCTTCCGAAGTTGCGGGAGATTTTGCGTTTCATTCGTGAAGCTTTGTCTGAATTTATTTCAAAAAATCGCTTTGGTGGTCAGGAAAATCTTCTGACCAAAGAAGCGGAAGAAACTGTCCAAAAACTGACGAAAGAAAGGGTGACGCTGGAGAAGAATATTGAGACGGCGAAAATCGAGGAAGATAAGCTTTACAAATCGTATGTTGAGCTTAAGGATGAAATCGAAAAGGAAAAAGATACCAGTCGCGATGCCGAAAAAGAGCTTTTCCGCATCATGGCCAAAGAGCAGGAGTATTCTGGGCGATTGCATGAGCTTCGTGGTTTGGATGAGAAATTAAAACTTGAAGAGGCAGATTTCAAGCGCGAACTTGCAGAGGCTGCCGCGCTTATCGGCCGAAGCGCGCTTGATTACGACGTTGTTGTTTTGCGGGACAGCGTTGGTGCGATTCTGACCGCGGAGCAAATTGTGGCTGAACCACGAAGCGTTCAAGTAGAAAAGCGGCGGGCTATTGAAAAATTAAAAATTCGGATCGAGGAGCTTGGCGGTGGAGGAGGCGCGGACATTCTCAAGGAATACAAAGAAGCCGAAGAGCGAGACCAGTTTTTGGAGCGAGAAATTGGTGATTTAGAAAGAACTGCCGAATCCCTCCAGTTTCTTATTGTTGAACTTGAGACGAGACTTGATGTCGAGTTTAAAGAAGGAGTGCGGAAAATCAATGCCGAATTTGGCAATTTTTTCAAACTTATGTTTGGCGGCGGTGATGCCTCTTTGGAAGTTATCCGCGAAAAGAAAAGAAAGAAAGCCAGTGTGGACGATATGGAAGAGATGCTTTCTGCCGCAAGGGAGAGCGAATCTTTGGAAGAGGAGGAACAAGACAAAGAGGGAATTAATATCACTGTTAGTTTGCCAAACAAGCGGGTTCGCGGGCTTGAGATGCTCTCGGGCGGCGAACGGGCGCTGACTTCCATCGCGCTTTTATTCGCGATTTCCCAAGTGAATCCGCCGCCGTTTATTGTTCTCGATGAAACTGACGCGGCGCTTGATGAAGCCAACTCGCGGAAGTATGGCAATATGATTGAAAATCTTTCAAAATACTCGCAACTTATTTTAATTACGCACAACAGAGAGACCATGTCTCACGCCGGTGTGCTCTATGGAGTGACTATGGGGGGAGGCGGCGTTTCCAAGTTGCTTTCCATTCAGTTTGAAGAAGCGGCGAGAGTGGCGAAATAACGAATAAGTATAAAGTATTACGTCCCGACAACTACTTCGTAATGTCGAGGATCCTCGATTTTTGCTCACAAAAATCGGGATATAATGTATTAAGCTCCGACGTTCTCGCGGCGAGAAGTCGGAGTCCCGACCTGTTTTTAAATAGCGTCGGGATATAAAGAGGACGAATGAGTAGCAAGCGTTGACATCTGCTAAAAGTTAGAGCAGTATTAAATATAGTTATGAAAATAAGTCTTATTGGTCCCACCAACATCGACAATCTTTCTAAAGCGACAGGCCGATCTGTTGCCGAAATTGAAACACTCGCTGCCGAAATTGGGCGAGAACTTGCTATAGGGGGGCATGAACTCACCACCATGTACAATTACGGCGGGATGCTTAAGGTTGCGGGGGATGCTTACCGTAAGGCCGGAGGGAAATTGCGGATGCTTTACACCAGAAACGACTTCGATTGGGAGACCGTACCGTATCTTTCGAATCTCGCGTTCGCGGACATCCAGCTTGAAACAAAAGATTGGCATGAACTTTTGTGGACACTGATTACAAAAACGGACGTTGTTCTTTGTGTCGGTCTTTCGTCGGGAGTGTTCACGGAGATGGGTTACATGAATTGGAATTTCCAAGAAAAGAAAGGAGCGAAAGCCTTGGTTGGAATCAAAGAACTCATCCGTGGCGGTGAATTTCCAATCGAACTTACGCTTCAAATGCGGGATTTTGCGAGAGTTGTTCCTTTCTCCGAACTAAAAACCGAGTCCTTAAAGAATATTGTTCATAAAGTGAAATAATTAGCAAATAGAAGCGATCGCTTCTATTTGCTAATTTAATATCATGCAGCGACGAAAGTGCTCGCGCTCTTTTTTCGCTTCCTATACAAGCACATAAAAAAACCACCGACAGCGTAAACTGTAATTCGGTGGTTCATGGCGATTTCTCGCCACGTTTAGATTAGCCCGGATAGAGGATGGGATCCCCCGAGCTTTTCCATTAATAAAGGTATAGGAGGTGCCAAATTGATGAAGGTATTGACTAAAATAAATAAGATGGTATTATCTTACCAGATCGGAAGTTAAAACCATGGCCATAAACAAAGGCTCTACAACGCAGAACATCGAAAGACCTTATGAATCTAACAGAAGACAGAATTACCAAATTTCGTGGCCTTATCGAAAATGCGACTGGGAACATTTCAATCGTTATCGCGCAGGTTGACCCCGACGCGCTTGGAGCGGCCCGCGGCATCGCATGGCTCGTAAACCAACTTAGGCCGAAAAATGGTCTCGAAGTGAATACCTTCTACGCTGGGTCAATAAGCCATCCTCAAAATCAAGCGATTGTGAATCGGTTTGATCTCCTCAAAAGGATGAAGCCGATGAAATCGTTCAGTGTCTGCGATAACCACAATGTTATCCTTGTTGATTCATCTTCAGTCACTGATGGCCGGTTACTGGCACAGACAGACCAGAGAATCGATCCATTCATTGTCATCGACCACCATCGTGGCAGTGAAATAAAGGAGAGGGATGAGACCTTTGTTTGGATTGAGGACGTTGGTTCGGCCTCGACAATACTCACTGAACTTATTCAGTCGCTCGGTTTTGGTTTTGGAGACACCAATCAGACTGTCGCCTTGCTTCTTGCTCTCGGCATTCACACCGATACAGGCAGTCTCACCGACTGCTTCGAGCGCGACCGCTTGGCCTACAATGTTCTGACATCGGCGGTCTCGAATCAGGACTTGACGCAACTTTTCCGGTACCCGCTCCCGCAAAGCCATTTTGTGAATGTGGAACGGGCACTTCGAAATAAAGTCGTCCAGGGTGGTAAATTGGTGACGCACATAGGCAAGATCAGCTCATCTGATGGCGATGATCTCTCAAGCATTGCTGATGATCTTATTCGCATGAGCGGGGTCACGCTCGTCGTTGTGTGGGGTATCATCGATAAGATGGTCCGGATTAGTGCTCGGAACGCGGATATCACCAATCCGCTCGACATTTTTCTCCGTGAGCGTCTGCCATCATCATCTTGTGGAGCCAAACTTTCCTCTGATGGAAGGGGAATTGGCGGAGGCAATTTGACCCTCGATCTTGGCGTTTGGATGATCGAAGAGACGACAGAAGAAGTTGTTAGTCTTGTCTCAAAGTGGATTCAGACCAAGATTTTTGAGGTTTGAAAAGAAAAATAAAGAGTTTTATTAAAAAAGCCGCCCCGAGTACATGCTTGGAGCGGTTTTTCTTGTGTCTCTTTTTATAAAAGAAAAACCGGACCCTTCCTTTTCACGAGGAGTGTTGAAAGGAGGGTCCGGTAGCTGTTCCATGTGGACACAACGGGTGCCACACGTCCTAGGATACCCAATCGCCGTTTTTTCTGCAAGTGATTTACATAATAGAAAAACCGGACTCCCCTAAGCGAAGAGTCCGGATTATGCGATGTGAACATTCCAATGTCCACAGGAATTATCATATCGAACTTTCATTTTTATGCAAGTAATTATGCAAAGAAAAAAGCCGGATCCCCCAATCCTCTAGGGAATCCGGCTACCGTGGCCCTTCAGCGTTGTGGAGTTGGTCAAACCTCCACGAAGTTAGGTTATCAAGAATCAAATTTTTATGCAAGAAAAAAGTGGCCGTCCAAGGAGCAGTTGGAGGCCACTCTGAAGACTCGAGACCTTGTCACGCATCTCTTATCTTGCGGGCTAGCTCTTAAGCCGCACTTCTTGTATAGCATAATGGGCAAAATAAGTAAAGAATTCTAAAAGCTCCGAGGCTAAACCTTGCCTGCCCGTTTGAAGTCGGACGCAGGCGGGGATCTACAGAAAGGTTTAGCCTTAGTGGTTATGTAAAGAGGCCGCCCAAGTTTTGCTGGGTGGCCGCGTGTCGGGAGCGAGCCTGTTCGTTGTGCATCTATTGTTTAGAATAGCATATTTTAAGTAAATGCAAAATCCAATATTGAAATCAAAAAGGCCGCTTCCCGTGAACGGAAGACGGCCAGGCGTTATCTGCATAGACTGGACACTTACAAAAACCCCGAGGTTGAACCTTGGATCTACAGAAAGGTTCAACCTCGGGGTTTTTGTAGTAATTAAACACTACAAATTTAACTTGAAATCCAAGGTTTTTCTTTCAATGTCTGCTCCCATGACTGTGAAGCGTACGGGATCACCGAGCGTGTATTTCTTTTTGGTTTTTTTGCCAATGACGCGGTAGTTTTTCTGGTCAATTTCGTAGTAGTCATTCTCGAGGTCTTTGAGGCGGACTAATCCTTCGGATTTTGTTTCGCGATCTTCAACGTAAATACCCCATTCGGTAACACCTGAAACAACTCCGTCAAAAGTCTGACCAACTCGCTCTTTCATGTACTCGACTTGTTTCAATTTAACGGACTGGCGTTCTGCTTCGGCCGCGTCGATTTCGCGATCGGTACTTGCCGCGGCATTTCCTTCAAGTTTTTGGATTGTTTCTGCGCTCATTTTTTTATTTGAAAGATATGCATCGAGGAGTCGGTGTACTAGCGTATCCGGATAGCGGCGAATGGGCGAAGTGAAATGAGTGTAGTAGGGGAAGGCCAGGCCGAAGTGCCCGATATTTTTTGTTGAGTAGATTGCTTTGGCCATGGAACGGATGGCGGCGGTTTTGACGAGGGATTCTTCGCCCTTGCCGCGGATTCTTTCAAAAAGCACGCTGAAGTCTTTGGCTTTCAGTTTTTCTTTGCCGATGGGAAGGTCGTGTCCCAAAGCTTTAACAAAAAGCGCGAGTTCGGTGATGCGATCTTCTTTTGGCAGATCATGAATACGGTAGATAAAAGGTTTACGCATGCCGCTTTCTTTTTCTTTACGATAAATGTATTCCGCCACTTCACGGTTGGCAAGAAGCATCAACTCTTCGACAAGTTTATGCGTGTCGAGGCGCTCTTTTTTGTAGACTCGGAGCGGTCGACCGGTGGCGTCGAGCACGAATTTTACTTCATCTTGCTCAAAATCAATGGCACCTTTTTTGAATTTTTCGGCGCGCAGTTGCTTGCTGATTCCATCTAGAATATTGAGCTCTTCATAGTATCGCCCCGTTTTTTCGTTGAGGATTTTTTGGGCGTCTTCGTAGCTGAATCGTTTGCTTGAGTTGATAATTGTTTTTCCAAACCAGCGCTCTGTCACAATCCAGCCGCGAGAAGTTCGTTTCATAGTAAAAACAGCAGAGAAGGTCAGCTTGTCTTTTCCTTCAAGAAGACTGCAGAGGTTGTCTGACAGTATTGGAGGAAGCATGGGAATGGTTCGGTCGACAAGATAAATCGAACAGCCGCGCGCGCTGGCTTCGCGATCGAGCGGGGTGTTTTCTCGGACATAGTGAGAGACATCGGCGATGTGTACGCCGACCTCATAGGTGTCTTCCGATATTTTTCGAAGGGAGAGGGCGTCGTCGAAGTCTTTGGCGTCGGCGGGATCGATGGTGAAGGTTGGAGTGTGGCGGAAGTCACGTCGGGCCGCGATTTCTGTGGCAGAAATCGCGGCCTCCCTCCCAATTCTATCTGCCTCAGCTTTCACCTCTTCCGGAAAATCAATGGCGAGTCCTTTCTCGAGCACGATTGATTCCATTTCGGCATCATTGTTGCCTTTTTGGCCAATGATTTTTCGTACCACGGCTCTTGGACTTTCTCTCGGATTACTCCATGGTTCCATTTCAACCTGCACTTTTTTGCCAATCATCTCATCATTGCCGCCAACAATTCGCATGGTCACGTACACTCTTTTATCGTCGGTGACAAGAGTGAACTGATCGTCATTTTTTTCAACACTTCCAACAAAACGAGTTCGAGCGCGTTTGATAATGTCTGTTACTGTACCCCTCACTTCTCGTCCTTCTTTTTTATACGAAACGCGGACTGTGTCGCCGTGCAAGGCAGTGTTCATGTTGTCTTCCTCGATTCGAATATCATCTTCAAAATCCGGATGCTCAACAAAACCAACCCCTTTTGAGTTGACACTTATGATGCTTTCCAGGGGTTTATTTGTGTTTCTTTCTTTTTCTTTCCGGCGGGGTTGTTTCATAGAGAGCATAGTAGCAAAATTCAGGCATAATAACCAAACACCCCGCCCGAACGACTACTATCGTTCAGTCGGGCGGGCAAGATACAAACACCAAACAATACCCAATAACCAATCTTCAAACATCGAAGGGAATTTTTTGAATATTGATGTTTGAAATTTGTTTGATTATTGTTTCTTGTTTACTGGAGCTTGCAAAAATGCGCCTTTTTATGCTACATTTTGCGGATGTTAATGATTCGATTACAGCGCGTTGGCCGAAAGAATGTACCCATTTTCCGCGTGGTTTTGACTGATAAGCGAAATTCAACCAAAAGCGGCAAGTATTTGGAGGCCCTCGGCGCCTATGACCCTCGCAAGAATGGCATTAAACAGTTTTCTGCTGACCGGATTAAGCACCTTATGTCTATGGGCGCGAAAGTAACGGATACCATGCACAATCTTCTTTTGAGTGAAAAGATTATCACCGGCAAAAAAATAAATGTTTTGCCCCGAAAGAGCCCGCCGAAGAACAAGGAACCAGCTTCAGGAGCTTCCGAAGCTTCAAAAGCTTCGGAAGAGGTAAAGGTTGAAGAAAAGAAAGAAGAGCCAGTCCCCGAAACTCCAAAAGCCTAAAATTTAAACAAACTGCCCCCGTCCTCGAGAAGCCTCGGGACGGGGGCATTGTCTTTTCTCCTGCTCTCCTGTAGTCTACTTTCCAGTTTGATCACTTCCTTTTGGAAGTAGGTCATGATGTACACGACACAAATCAATACTCTGTTAATTATGAGTCCTCCTCAAGAAAACAAAAGCAAGATAATTCTTGCGCTTGACGTAAACACTATTGGAAGGGCATGTGAACTTATGGACGAAGTGGGGGTGGAAAGGATTGGAGTGGTTAAGGTTGGGTTGGAGTTGATCACTGCTCAAATTGCTGGAGAAGTCGCGACATGTGCGATAAGACGAGGTTTCCACGTCTTTTGGGATGGCAAACCAGACGATGTGCCTCGAACTATTGGCAAAGCAGTCAAGGAAGCGGCGGCACGCGGAGTAAAGTTCATCAACGTTCATGCCAACGCAACAGTTGAAGGAATGATGGCTGCAGTTGCCAACAAGGGCAACGCCCAGATCCTTGCCGTATCGGCCCTAACAAGTATTTTGACCGAAGAAGTGGAGATTGAGTTTGGTCGCTCTCGAAAGGCTCAAGTTCTCTACTATGCTCGCACGGCTTCATACGCTGGCTGTGACGGCCTCATCTGTTCGCCCGAAGAACTTCAGTTTCTGGCGAAATTCTACAAGCGTAAGGAAAATCCGGAGATACAAATCGAACGGTTAATCAAAGTAATCCCCGGCACTCGATCGCCCGGCGCCGATCATCAGGACCAGAAGAATGTGCTGACACAGGAAGTGGCAATCGCAAACGGTGCCGACTGGCTTGTCATTGGCAGTGAAATAAATGGAGCGAAAAATCCGGCAGCAGCTGCTGACGCTCTCAATGTGCGGATAGCGAAAGCCCTTGAAGAAAAACTGAAAGGAGCGGTAGCAGTATGAGTAAAGTAATTGTTCCTCAACGAGGAGACGATCTCAAAGCTCTTGCAAGGCTTTGCGACGCTCTCTACATTTGCCCAAAGGATCATGTCGGAAAGCGTTTGGGTCCTATGGTGGCCTACGCCGGTAAAAGTCCTGACGGAAAAAATCTCATCGGCGATATTTACTTCAACTTCCGACGCATCGAATGCCACCCCTTAGTTGTCGAGCAGTTTGCTGAAGTGGTTGCGGAAAAAATCATTGGAGCGCACATTGCCGACACCCTCGACACTGTCTGTGGCATTCCTGAAGGGGGTAGGAGCTTGGCACAGCCGCTTGCTCGGATACTTGGGAAACGTTTTGTGTACGCGACCAAGGTACCAAAGCCAACCGAGCAAGGAAAGAAGCAGGAGTACACGTGGGATTTGTCCCAGTTTGCGTTTGCTCAAAAGGAAAGACTGCTGGTCGTCGAAGACGTGATCAACAATCTGCAAAATACTGACAATACGCTCGAGCAGATTGCCTTGACGGGCGCGGAGGTCGTGATACTCTCTGCGGCGCTCAATCGTTCGCCATTTGCCGACACCGAGTACATTCCGAGAAAGGGACCGTACGCGGATAAAGTTTTGCCGATCGTAGCAGCCATTCGAGAACCGTACCCAGAGTATTCTCAAACTGACTCGGCGGTTGTCGGTGATGTCGCGGCCGGCAACGTGGAGTTTGGCGTCAAGAATAACTGGACACTACTCATGGTCGCAATGGAGTGCGCTTCGGGCAGAAAAGTCCCGGATTCGGGTTCCTCACGCTTTGGAGGGTTCTGAAGTCAGTTCCAGTTCTTTCAAAAGTTTACACGGAAGCGAGCGGTCTTTTGACCCCTCGCTTTTTTTCTTTTCTAATTTTCCATCTCTTACGATACCTGCCCGACTACATTCAGGCGGGTATCGTAAGAGATGGGACTTGGACATTGGATGTCCAATGACATCCTTAAAAACTGGAGTTTTTAAGGATGTTGTTTTCCATTTAGACGAAGAAGCCCTGAAGTTGAACCTTTCTTCCGATCCCCGCCTGCGTCCGACTTCGGACGGGCAGGCAAGGTTCAACCTCGGGCTTGACATCTTTAATCCTGAATCCAGATTCGGGCTCGCCCGTACCGAATCGGACTTCGGTACGATTCGATTCCCGAATCCACTTTGCTTTTTCAGGCATTTTTGCTATAATTTTTAGTGCAGTGCAAGAGTGGTCGAAGCTACTGCCGTTACAAAAAGAAAGATAAACAGATACGAACATGCAAGACAGAGACACACAGTTTCTGGAATATGTTGTCAAAGCGCTTGTTGATGCTCCGAACGATGTCAAAATCAACCGCACGGTTGATGAGATGGGTGTCCTTTTGACACTCGCCGTCAATCCAGCGGATATGGGTAAGATCATCGGCCGGATGGGCAACACCGCAAAAGCGATTCGCACACTTCTTCGCGTCGTTGGCATGAAGAACAACGCACGGGTCAATTTGAAGATCAATGAACCGGAAGGCAGTGTCCGACCGGAAAAAGCTTCAAAGACAGTGGATGAAGCGATGGCTGATTTGAAACTCTAGGATTTCATTCTGAAAATAGAGAAAGCCCCGCTCCGACTTTGTCGAGAGCGGGGCTTTCTCTATTTTCAAAATCTATCCAATTCAAAATTCATTTCATTTCCACTCCTTTTGTCGTATGATTGAGCTTGGAAGGCGCTTCTGGCGTCTTTGAACCTTGCAAACCCTCAATTCCGAACACCTGTTTTTCGAATGAAAAATATACGAGCACTTTTCTTCTACCTTCTCGCGCTCATTGCGATCGAGAAAACAAACTCACAACAAAATGGTTACAGTGTTGCGGCCGCTCCCACAAATGCCCTGACCGGTGAGCAAATCATCGCCCGTTGGGAAACTCCGCCTTTCTCTGTCAATTTTTTTGACTGGCTCGGTGTCTTTGCGGTCTTGGCTTCAAATGGCGATTGGATTACATGGAAATATGTTACGTTTCGAAACGGCGACACCGATTTTGTTTTGAACCAGCCCGGCGTTTATAACTTCCGTTATTTCAACTGGGACAACACGCTCTTTGCCACGAGCAATGAAGTCAGGGTTGAAGAACCTGCGGCTGACCCGACAACCATTCGAAATTTCCCATCGGCCGGAGCCACTATTGTCGCCTTCGGAGACAGTCTCATTGCTGGAGAAGGAGCAACAGCAGGGAATGACATGGTGTCAGTCCTCTCACGCCTTTCAGGAAAAGCGATTGTGAATGTTGGAACAATTGGATTGTCGACCTCGGATGCACCTTTGCGGCTTGAAGCCGATGTCCTTCCAAAAGATCCAAAGATTGTGATCCTGTGTCTTGGCGGCAAGGATTTTATTGATCGTGTTGCCGCGGATATCACATTCAACAATCTTCGGCAGATCATTAACCGCATTCATGAGAAGGGGAGTATTGCCATTCTGCTTGGGGTTCAAGGTGGTATTTTTACCGACGATTTCAATTTGCGCTGGCGGCAGTTGTTTGAAGAAACAAAGTGCGCCTACGTGCCGAACATTCTTCGGGAAATTGTCGGACATTTCACCTACTCAAGTGACCTAGTCCATCCAAATGACAAAGGCTACGAGATCATGGCGTGGCGTGTGCTGCCGGTGCTTCTCCGGCTTGATCCGCAACTGGATCTGCAATCACAGCTCGATGGCGACAATGTCGTTCTTTCCTGGTACGGCTTCTCCGGAATATCTTACGAACTTCTTTGTTATGAAGAGCTTGACCGTGGCTGGCGTACGTCAAAAAGCTACGCTGGAAGCAACCATGTTGAGAAAGTGATCATCAATCGAAATGACGCCCCGAGACTGTTCTGGTCTCTTCGCCTAACTCATAGTTTCTAAGTGTCTTTTTGAATCAGCGCGTTCTCTTTTCCAAGAGAGCGCTTTTTCTTTGACTAAAAGTTTATAAGTAGTAACCTCTTTTTAGGAGGTATCTATGGATGAACTAAAAGCGTGGGGAGAAACATACAAATTCGAAATATACCCAGCGGCAGGATGTACTCATTGCCCGGGTTGCAATGATTTTTCAGTCGCGGATCTTTTCAAGTGGGTAAGAGGTTCTTGGACGGAATCTATCGTAGGGTTTTCGAGAGAGACGACTTACAATGATTCTTCCGAATGTGCCGGTATCATTATTTTTGAGTGTCCGAAGTGCGGTCAAAAATTTTGTAACCATGTTGGTTTTACTACAGTGACGAAATTCTTGTCAAAGTTGCCAAACTGGGGGAAAGCCAAAATTTAAAACCTCGAATGGAACATTCGTGGTTTTTTCTTGTCTTTTTCTTCTCTTCGCTATAAGCTTTGGAAGCTCCTGAAGCTAACAGCTACTCAAATGACTTTCCACCTCATCACCTTATTTCCGGGCGCCTTCGACTCCTATTTAGGGGAGTCGATTTTGAAGCGCTCCATCGAAGATAAAAAGATAAAGGTGAAGTTTTATAACCCGCGGGATTTTGCTGACAACAAACACGATAGAGTTGACCGCAAACCTTTTGGCGGTGGTCCTGGTATGGTCATTCAAGCTCTGCCGGTTATTAGAGCGATAGAGAAGTCCATAAAGTCTATAAAGTCCGTAAAGTCGACCCGCCCGAACGTACCAGAGTCCGCTCGGTACGGGCGGGAGGTGAAGATCATTTGGCTTACTCCAAGTGGCACGCAATTCACGAACGATTCCGCACGAACTGTCGCAAAAAAATACGAGCATGTCATTATTATCTGTGGCCGGTATGAGGGCATTGATGCCAGAGTCAAAAAAGTTTTAAACTCGACACCAATTACGAATGGGGAACGAATAACACGAATAAGAGTTGAAGAAATTTCAGTCGGACCATTTGTCTTAACCGGTGGAGAATTACCAGCGATGATTATTATTGATGCAATTTCACGGCAAGTTCAAGGCGTGCTCGGCGACTTCAATTCACTTGAAGAAAGCCGTGTCGCTTCCTCGGATGTGTACACCCGCCCCGAAGTTTTTGAATACAAAAAAAAGAAGTATCGCGTGCCAAAAATTCTCCTCTCCGGCCACCACAAAAAAATTGAGGAGTGGAAGAAGAAGTATAAAGTATGACGTATCAGGTATTAAGTATAAAAAAGAAGAAGAAAATATGAGAGACAGGGCATCTACAGATTTTTTATCCATCAAGAGAGCAAAAAATGGACAAGGTGTTTTTGCTAATAATGTTTTTAAGAAAGGGGAAACTGTACTTGAGTTTCGCGGTAAAATTTTCACGAAGAATAATTTACCAAATCCATATGATGCGGTCGAGGATCACTATGTTCAAATAGAAAAAGACGAATACATGGGACCATCGGGAGGGGTTGATGATTTTGTAAATCATTCATGTGAACCTAGTTGTGGTGTAAAAATCTATAACCCCGGCATATTTCTTGTTGCTATAAGAGATATAGGAGTGGGTGAAGAGATTACATGGGATTATTCTACTACCATGGACGAAGATGAGTGGGAGATGGATTGTTGCTGTGGGTCAAAATTATGCCGGAAGAAAATTAGAGATTACAAGTATCTTCCGAATGATATTCAAGAGAAATATCAAAAACTTGCTATTGCACCGGCATATATTTTGCGGACAAAGAAATAACAACATTGGGAACGCAGTTATCCACATTTTGGTATTGAATGATAGTGAGGAGTTGACACAGAAAATGTGGTCGTGTATACTACTCCACAAGATTGAGTCGCGACCCTTTAACAAGTTATTAACCTTTCTTGGCCAAAAGAGAATAGCTTGAACCAAACTTAAAAGAAGTTACCTTCGGGAGAGGTGGCTTTTTGTTGTTTGTGTTGAAATTTTTGGCATCTTCATTAATTATTCACTTGCTAAGAACTCTTTTTTAGAGCATTCAAAACCATGAGTAAAGAAATTATGCCATTGATGAGGATGAAGCTTCGCTCGCAAGACGAGATCAGTACGGCTACCCGCCCGAAAAAATATTTTAGCCGTTTCAAGCCGCCGCTCATTCGAATGCCTAATTTGGTGGAGTCGCAAATAACTTCGTTCAAGTGGCTCATTGAAAAAGGTCTCGGTGAAGTCATGAGTGAATTTGTGTCGCTCAAAGATCATTCCGGAAAAAAGTTCGAATTGGATTTTACCGGCTTCAAACTCTCCGAAGCCAAGTACGATGAGCATCACGCCAAGGAAAACAAACTTTCATACGAAGGCACGCTCAAAGCGACCATCAAACTCAAAAACAAAACGTTTGGCACCACAAAGGAGCAGGAAATTTTCATGGCTGATTTTCCGCTCATGACTCCGCACGGCACCTTTGTGATAAGCGGTATTGAGCGCGTTATAGTGCCGCAACTTGCTCGTTCGTTCGGTGTCTTTTTCACCTCGAATGAAATGAAGGGTAAGCGCTATTTTGGGGCCAAGATTATACCGTCCCGAGGTGTTTGGATCGAAATTGACGCTGAAGCCGATGGCGCCATCTATGTGCGAATTGACCGCAAGCGAAAGTTCGCCGTGACCTCACTTATTCGGGTGTTTGGATTTGAAACTGACGCGCAGATTTTTGAAGCCTTTAGCAAAGTTTCGGGCGCGAAACCATTCCTCGAAGCGTCACTGCTTAAAGATCACGCTAAAACCAAAGATGAATCATTTTTAGAAATTCACAAACGTCTTCGCGATGGCGATCTTGGCACGGTTGAGAACGCCAAGGAATTTATCAAGAATATTTTTAGCGAGGAGCGTTATGATCTTTCCAAAGTCGGCCGATTCAAATTTAATAAACGTTTTAAGAAAAGTCTTGAAGGAAAAGAAGCAACTCGAAAGACGATTTCACAGGAAGATTTGGTCACCATTATTTCCCATGTCATTCATTTAAATACCACTGCCGATGCTGCCGAAGATGACATTGACCACTTGGGATCGCGGCGCGTGCGTTATGTGGGAGAGCTCCTCCAGCAAAAAATCCGCGTCGGTATGTCGCAAATCAAACGCAATATCCAAGACCGTATGTCAACCATTGAATCTGACGTGACCATGCCGGTGCAATTTATTTCTCCGAAGCCGCTCCAAGCCCGCATTAAGGAATTTTTCACTACCAACCAGCTCTCACAGTTTATGGCGCAGGAAAATATTTTGGCTGAACTCGAGCATTTGCGCACTTTTTCAGCCTTGGGTCCCGGCGGATTGACCAGAGAACGCGCCGGTTTTGAAGTTCGCGACGTTCATCCGTCGCATTACGGCCGCGTCTGTCCCATCCACACGCCGGAAGGCCCGAACATCGGTCTTATTCTTCGTCTTTCAACCTACGCCCGCATCAATGATTTCGGCATGATTGAAACGCCGTACGCCAAAGTGAACAAGGGCGTTATCACTAAAGAAGTTGTGTATTTAAATGCGCTCGAGGAGGAAAATTATAATATTGCACACGCCGCCATTAACTACGATACGGACGGCAAAATTTCGGACGAAGAAGTTGAGGTTCGCATCAACGGCAAACCGGGGCTTGTCAAGAAAGAAAAAGTTGACTATACAGATGTCGCCACCAGCCAAGCATTTTCGATCGCGACTTCGATGATTCCATTTTTGAATCACGACGATGCCAACCGCGCTCTTATGGGTTCGAACATGCAGAAACAAGCGACGCCGTGTCTCGTGCCCGAAGCGCCGCTTGTGGCAACCGGCATTGAGGAAGAGGCGGCGGCGGACAGCGGCAGAATTGTCATGGCCGAGGAAGAAGGCACTATTTCGTTTGTTGACGCCACTAAAATAAAAGTAAAAGGATCGAAAGGAAAGGAAAAAGAATATCGTTTGGTTAATTTTGTCCGCACCAACGGCTTCACCGCTTTCCATCAGCGACCAGCAGTCGTGGTGGGAGAGAAGGTTAAGCGCGGCGCGGTTTTGGCGGACACTTCTTCGAGCGACCGCGGCCAGATGGCGCTTGGGCACAACGCGCTTGTCGCTTTCATGTCATGGTCTGGCGCGAACTACGAAGACGCGATCATTATTTCCGAACGGTTGGTTCGAAACAGCAAATTCACTTCCATTCATATTGAGGAATTTGTCGTCAACGTCCGCGACACCAAACTTGGTCCTGAAGTGACCACTCACGATATTCCAAACGTCGGTGAAGCGAAACTCAAAAATCTCGATGAAGACGGCGTGGTTAGAATTGGCGCGGAAGTTCGACCGGGAGATATTTTGGTTGGCAAGATTACGCCAAAGGGCGAAACACAGCTCACTCCCGAAGAGCGGTTGCTCCGCAGTCTTTTCGGTGAGAAGGCCCGCGACGTCAAGGACACATCAAAGAGAATGGAGAACGGTAAGCGCGGCCGTGTTATCGGAGTCAAAGTATTTTCACGAGAAAAAGGCGACAAGCTTGAAAGCGGCATCATCAAACGCATTCATATTGAAGTAGCGCAGCTCCGCAATGTTTCTGTTGGAGACAAGTTGGCCGGTCGTCACGGGAATAAGGGTGTCATTTCGCGGATTTTGCCGATGGAAGACATGCCATATCTCGAGGATGGTACGCCAGTTGATGTCATTTTGACTCCGCTTGGCGTGCCATCGCGTATGAACTTAGGACAGATTCTTGAGCTTCACTTGGGACTTGCGGCACATACTTTAAATTATCAAGCGATCGTGCCGCCGTTTGCCGGAGCCTCGGATGAGGAAATTAAAGTCGAGCTTGAAAAAGCCGGTTTTGACAGAAGTGGCAAGATGAAATTGTTTGACGGTAGAACAGGGGATTCGTTTGATCAGAAAATCGCCGTCGGTTACATGTATATTTTGAAATTGCATCACATGGTGGAAGACAAGATCCACATGCGTTCCATTGGTCCATACTCACTCATCACTCAACAGCCGCTTGGCGGAAAAGCCCAAGGCGGTGGTCAGCGCTTTGGTGAAATGGAGGTCTGGGCGCTTTTGGGCCATGGCGCGGCGTACACGCTTCGTGAAATGCTCACTATTAAATCGGATGATATCGTCGGCCGCTCGGCCGCTTTCGATGCGATTGTTAAAGGCGAAAAAATCACGCAATCAAACGCGCCAGCTTCCTTTAATGTACTTCTCAACAACTTGCGCGGTTTGGCTTTGGATGTCGAACTTCAAATGGACAAGAAAATTAATGGGCAGGCGAGTCAGGATAAAGAATCAAAATAATAATATCCTATCTCAAAAAACATGATATACAACAAACAAAAAACATCGGTTAACGTAAATAATTTTGATTCGATCGTGCTTCGCCTTGCCTCGCCAGACCGTATTTTGGAGTGGTCTTCAGGCGAAGTGACCAAACCGGAGACTATCAATTATCGCACCCAACGAAGCGAGAAAAACGGTCTCTTTGACGAAAAAATATTCGGCCCGGAAAAAGATTTCGAATGTTATTGCGGCAAATATCGAGGCATCCGTTATAAAGGAATCATCTGTGAGAAGTGCGGGGTTGAAATCACCCGCGCCATTGTTCGTCGAGAGCGGATGGGACATATCGAACTCGCCACGCCCGTCTCTCACATTTGGCACTTGCGCAGCACCCCGTCTCGCATGGGTCTTATTCTTGGCATGCCGGCCGCGGATTTGGAAAAAGTCATCTATTTTGCCGGTTACATTGTCACGCGCGTTTTTGAAGAAGAGCGTGGTCGGATTTTGAAGGACATTGATTCGGAATATAAAACAAAACTGAAATCATCAGCTGACGATAAGACCAAGGATGCGCTCAAAGAGCTCATGCTAAACGCCAAGCGTGATATCGAATCTATCCATGAAGGACGTGTTTTGGACGAAGTTGAATATCATACCTATTCGATTAAATACGGCTCGCTTTTTGAGGCGGGTATCGGCGCTGAAGCTATCTATGATATTTTCAAAACCCTCGATCTCAAAAAACTAATCGAGAATCTTGAAGTTGATTTAGAAAAGGCCGGCGCGCTTGATCGTGAGAAAATCACTAAGCGTTTAAGTCTGGTTCGTTCAATGAACCAAAACACACTTCGTCCCGAGTGGATGTTTTTGACGCGTATTCCCGTTATTCCGCCAGCGCTCCGGCCGATGGTTCCGCTCGATGGTGGCCGTTACGCGACCTCGGACGTCAACGATTTGTATCGTCGTGTTATTAACCGCAACAACCGTCTCCGCAAACTGCTCGAAATCAAAGCGCCAGATGTCATTCTTCGAAATGAAAAAAGAATTTTGCAGGAAGCGGTGGACTCTCTTATTGATAACTCAATCCGCCACGGCAACGCATCAGCTGGCGCAATTAGCCAAGCCCAGCGCCGGCCGCTCAAGTCTCTCTCTGATAACCTCAAAGGCAAGCGCGGCCTTTTCCGTTCGAACTTGCTTGGTAAGCGCGTGGATTATTCCGGCCGTTCCGTTATTGTCGTCGGCCCGAATCTTAAATTGCACGAATGTGGCATGCCGAAGCATATGGCGCTTGAACTTTTCCGACCGTTTGTCATTTCAAAACTGCTGGAACGCGAATTGGCCTACAACATCCGTGGCGCCGGCCGTCTTATCGAAGAAGGAATTCCGGAAGTCTGGGCTATTTTGGAAGAAGTGATTACTGGAAAGTATGTACTCTTAAACCGCGCGCCGACCCTTCACCGCCTCGGTATTCAGGCGTTCCAGCCGGTTTTGATTGAAGGAGACGCGATCCAAGTCCATCCGCTTGTTTGTACCGCGTTTAACGCGGACTTCGACGGCGATCAGATGGCAGTACACGTGCCGCTTGGCGAGGAAGCTCAACTTGAAGCGCGATTGGTCATGGCATCGGACAAGAATGTACTCAAACCGGGAAGCGGGGATCCGATTGTTTCCGCCAAACTCCTCGATATTATTCTGGGTTGCTATTGGATGACCAAACTTATTCCGGGCCGCCTCGGTGAAGGAAAATATTTTGCCGATCCGAACAGCGCTATTACCGCGGTTGATTTCGGCGCTATTGATTTTCGCGCCAAGATCAAAGTGATTGGCACGGACGTTTCCAAGTATAAGGAATTTGAGGGCAAAGTGTTTGAAACGACTGCTGGACGATTACTTTTCAACAATGTTTTGCCGTCGGATTATCCCTACATTAATAAAGAAATAGACAAGAAAACAATGTCGGGTATTGTTGATGATTTGATTTCTCGCTACGGCATTGAAAATATTCCGGACATTCTGGATCGGGTCAAGGTTTTTGGTTTCAAGTACGCGACCTACTCTGGCACGACGTGGGGTATTGATGATGTGGTGGTGCCAAAAGGCAAATACGAGACTATTAAAGAGGCCAAGGTGAAATCAGAGCAGATTACTTCCCAATATGATCAAGGACTCCTGTCTGTTGATGAACGAATTCGCAAAAATATCGAAGTGTGGCATGGCGCTAAAAACGACGTTGAGAAATTGATTCCTGAAGCGCTCGATCCGGCCGGTTCCGTTTACGATTTGTGGAAATCCGGCGCTCGAGGTTCACTCTCCCAAATTACCCAGATGGTTGGTATGAAAGGTCTTATCGCTACTACTGCCGGAGACACGATTGAATTTCCGATTCTTTCGTCTATGAAAGAAGGATTGACGCCGATCGAATACTTTATTACCACCCACGGTTCACGTAAGGGCTTGACCGACACCGCGCTCAACACTGCCAAGGCCGGATATTTGACCCGCCGTCTCTTCGACGTCGCCCAAGACGCGATTGTGACTGAACAAGATTGCGGTACGAAAGAGTCGGTGTTTATTACCAACAAGAGCGTGACCGGTATGGATATCTCAATCGCGAAGAGCGTTCGCGGGCGGACTGTCGCGGAAGACGTTGTTTTGGAAAAAACAGGCAAAGTGCTTTTCAAAAAAGGACACTTGCTCTCCAAAGCTGAAGCACTTTCACTCGAAAAATCAGGCGTGGTCTCTCTTAAAGTGCGTTCACCTTTGAATTGCAAAACGCTTCAAGGGGTATGCGCTACGTGCTATGGTTTTGACCCGGGCAAAGATCGGAAAGTGGATTTGGGTGAAGCGGTTGGCACGGTTGCGGCGCAAGCGATCGGAGAGCCGGGCACCCAGCTTACGATGCGTACGTTCCACGCCGGTGGTACCGCCTCTGTTGGTGGCGACATCACTCAAGGTTTACCTCGCGTTGAAGAAGTGTTTGAAAAGAGAAAGCCGAAGAATCCCGCGGCTGTATCTCATACTGATGGTGTTATTACCGGCATTAAAGATCTTGGTAAAGAAAAAGTTATTACCGTCCTGCCAGAGTTAGGAGAGAAGGGTAAAGGTAAGAAAGCCGAGATTGAATACGCGGTAAGTTTCAGCAGAACCCCGCTTTTTAAGGTGGGCGATGCGGTTAAGAAAGGCGATCTTATTACCGACGGTTCGGCGGATATTGATGAGTACTTCAAGTTTGCCGGCAAAGAGCGGACGCAAAATTATATTATTGACGAAGTGAGCAAGCTCTATGAACTTCAAGGAGAGACCGTAGCCAGAAAGCATATTGAAATTATTGTTCGCCAGATGTTCTCTCGCCGCCGCGTCAAAGATGCTGGTGGAACGGAACTTTCGGCGGGCGATGTGGTGGATCTATTCCAGCTTGATGTCGCAAACAGCAAAGCGAAAGAAAAAGATCTTGAGGAGGCGAAAGTGGATCTCTCCGTCATGGGCATTACTGAAGTGTCGCTCTCGCGAAAGAGCTTTCTGTCTGCCGCTTCCTTCCAACACACGACTCGCGTGCTTATCAACGCCTCGGTCCGCGGCTATGTTGACCACCTTGTTGGTCTTAAAGAAAACGTCATCATCGGCCGTCTCATTCCGGCTGGTACAGGATTCCCGGGCAGTCCAAAACACGAACTCATCAGGCAGTTGCATGAGAAAGAGAGACAAGCGCTACTGGAGAGCGATATTGTGGGAAAAGAGTTGGCCTAAACACCTCTCCTCGTCTTTCTAACTCTTCGTTTTGGTGTAGGTGGTGGTCCTAGCAACTTTTTTGGGGTTGTTACCCGTTCTTTTTTGAACAAAAGCTATGTCTCGAACCGTAGATACAATCAAAGAAAAACTTTCTATTGTGGATGTGGTTGGTTCATACCTTAAACTCGAAAAAGCCGGGCAGAATTTTAAGGCCAAATGTCCGTTCCACAACGAAAAGACGCCTTCTTTTTTCCTCTCGCCGGTCCGCAACACCTTCTATTGTTTTGGTTGCGGGGAGAAGGGCGACATTTTCACATTTGTCGAAAAATTTGAAGGTTTAGATTTTATGGGAGCGCTTAAGGTTTTGGCCGAGCGCGCGGGCGTTCCAATTATTCGGGAAGAAAAAGGTGAGCGTGATTCGAGAGACCGGCTTTTTCGTGAAATGGAGGAAGCCACGCTTTTTTTCGAGTCGAAACTTCAAGGAAACACCGAGGCATTTGAATACCTCGGGAAGCGCGGGGTGACAAAAGAAACTATTTCCAACTGGAGGATTGGTTTTGCGTCAGATTCATGGCGCGATCTCTTTGATCACATGAAAAAGAAAGGGTGGGGTGAAGGGGAGCTCGAGGCGGCTGGTCTTATTAAAAAAAGCGACAAAGGCTACTATGACCGCTTCCGCTCCCGCATCATGTTTCCAATCGCTGACACTTCCGGACGCGTCATTGCTTTCTCCGGCCGAATTTTTGGCAAAGACGACAGTGACGCAAAGTACTTAAATAGTCCGGAGACTCCGCTCTTTAACAAATCCGAGACGCTTTACGGTTTGGACAAAGCTAAACTCTCGATTCGCAAAAACAATTTTTGCATTTTGGTCGAAGGGCAGATGGATCTCATTCTTTCTCATCAAGCCGGTTTTACAAATACCGTGGCGGTTTCCGGCACAGCCTTAACCCGAAGCCACCTCACCATTCTTCGGAAAATCTGCAATCGCGCCATTCTGGCTTTTGATTCGGATAGTGCCGGCTTCCGCGCCGCCGTCAAAAGCGCCGAAATCGCGCTCCGGATGGGTATCGAGGTTAAGATCGCGGATTTGCCGGGAGGAAAAGATCCGGCTGACTTGGTCAAAGACAATCCCGAAGATTGGAAAAAAGCCATAGCCCATTCGCGTCATATCATTGATTTCCTGCTCGAATCACTTTTTAAGGAAAAACCGTCGGCGCGGAAATTGGCCGAAGGCGTGAGCCGTACCGTCCTACCATTCGTCTCTTCGCTTGAAAGCAAGATCGAGCAGTCGCAGTTTGTCGCCAAAATTGCCGAGCGTATGTCGGTACATCACGATGCCATTTGGGAAGAATTAAAAAAAGCGAGAAGTTTCGGTGATCTGCCAGACAATCAAAAAGGATTTACTCCCGATCGGGCGGAGAAAGGGGAAGGGGGAGATAAAAAAACACACCGCGGATATATTGAACGTCGTCTTACCTCTTTGGTCTTTTGGCAGGAGCATCTTGGGGGCGATCCCATGATTGTGGAGAATATTAGAAAGAGGGTTAGAGAAATTATTGGTGAAGAACAGCTCGAGAATCTTGTGGCGGAGCTGGCACCTTTTAAAAATGAGCTCTTATTTGAAGCGGAAGCATACTTCGGCGGAGCGGAAGGTTTTGAGCATGAACTTGCGGATTTGCTCAAAAATTTGAATCGGGATCATGTCAAAGAGGAATTTGGAAAGGCGATGCGCGAACTTCAAGAGGCTGAAAAAATGAAAGACACGGTGCGGGCTATGGAGCTCTTGAAGCGGTGTCAAGAACTTTCAAAACAAATGAACGAGCTTTCCGTTGCAAAATAAGCGTTTTGGTTTACTATGTACTTTACTAAATAATATAGATTTACGCATATGGTGAAAAAGTCGGCCAATAAAAAAAGAAAGGTGAAAAAAGTTTCGAAGCCAAAGCGGATCAAAAAGGAAATTCGCCGGAAGCGTTTTTCCGATGCCAAATTGCGGAAATCGAGTGTTTCTAAAAAGGCCGAAGGTAAGGCGCTCTCCCCGCTCGCTAAAAAAGTCAGAGATCAGGAACATAAGGCTGGCAAGCTTCTCTCTAAAGGCAAGGAGCGCGGTTTCATAACCTATGATGAAATTCTCAAAGAGTTTCCGACAATTGAAGACAACATCATCTTTCTTGAAGAATTGTACGCTAAACTTGCCACCGCCGGCATTGACGTTTTGGAAGGCGGGGGAGTGCTCGATTTGAATCCTGAAGAAATCAAGAGTCAGTACAACAAAAGCGAATCATCCTACGATTCTATTCAAATGTATTTGAAAGAAATCGGCCAGTATCCGCTTATTCACGCTGCCGAAGAAAAAGAGTTGGCCAAGCGCATTCAAGCGGGAGATATGGAAGCCAAAAATCTTTTGGCCAAGGCCAACTTGCGTTTGGTTGTCTCTATTGCCAAAAAATATGTGGGACGCAGCCCCGATTTAACCTTGCTCGACCTCATTCAGGAAGGCAACCTCGGGCTTTTTAAGGCGGTAGATAAATTTGATTGGACAAAAGGCTACAAGTTTTCAACTTATGCGACATGGTGGATTCGGCAGGCTATCACTCGCGCCCTTGCCGATCAATCTCGCACTATTCGCGTGCCGGTGCATATGGTGGAGACGATTGCCAAATACAAGCAGGTAGTTCGACGACTTTCCCAAGACTTGGGCCGTGATCCGCTTCCGGAAGAAATTGCTATTGAAATGGGGCTTGAAGTTGAAAAAATTTATAATATTGAAAAAATAGATCAAGACACCGTGTCGCTTGAAAGTCCGGTCGGTGAAGATTCTGACGATGGCAAATCAACGCTTGGTGATTTTCTGGCCGATGATAAGATTCTTTCGCCAGATCAAGAAGCCTCGCGTCGCATTTTAGCTGATCAAGTTAAGGAGGTGCTCGGCGATCTTTCTGAGAAAGAACGTCGCATTCTTGAAATGCGACATGGTCTAAATGATGGTATCACTCACACGCTTGAAGAAGTCGGTCAGAAGTTCGGCGTGACCCGCGAACGTATTCGCCAAATCGAAGCCAAAGCTCACGAAAAAATCCGCCAACACGAAAAAGCCGCTCGGCTCAAGAGCTACTAAGATGAGCTTTTAGCTTCACTAGCTTCACTAGCTTCAGGAGCTTCAAGAAATAAGAGGGGCATCTCTACTTGGAGGCCTCGCCTCCAAGTACTCTTGATTCTGAATTGGACAACAGACTACTTTCTTTTTCAAGTTATATTCGAGGGAATTACAAAAATTTAGATAAACGAAAAGTTATTACTTTTGAGAAACTTTTAGCCGAAGAAATTAAAAAGCTACAAAAAATATAACATGATATCTAATGGCAAGGTTGAACCTTGCCATTAAAAAGAAAAAACCGCACCAGATGAGAATCGGGTGCGGTTTTTTGGACGTTGGCGTCCATATCGACTAAGCCCCGTAAGGCTCAGCCTTACAGCCTTAAGAAATCCCGCGACCGAGGATGGTCGCGGGGCGTACAAAGATCATTAGTTGTCCGATGTCAGGTAGATACCACGGAAGAACTTGCGGGAACCTTTTCGCGAGGTTTAAATCCGGCTAACTGACTCTCACTTACCTCAAAATACTTAAGGCTCACATCCGCCTTCTCAAGTTCTTTGCGGAGCTTAACAACGAGTTCATCATAGGCTGATTCTCTTCTCCCACTCAAAATATCGAACAGAATATACCGGGCTTGATATAGAGCGTTGCATTTCCTTAAATCTCGCATTTCCTTTTTGCTCGTTGCGAAGTCGGAGAGAAAAAGTCCTTCGCTTGGAAGTGTAATTATTTCTAACACCCACTTCTCGTAATCTCCCGCACGCCCCCCTCTAAGTAGTTCGAGTTTGTCTCGGATTCCTTCTACCTTTGTTTTTCCGGCAATCCGAAATCTTCGTCTCTTCTCCCATTCTGCTCGAATGAGCACTCCCAAAATGAAAATAACGACTGCAAGCAGTGTTAGTACTGACATGCTGATAAGGTTCTGTTGAGAGGGGTTTAAATTACCCACAGTCTGTAGAATATTTGTCATAGCTCTTCCTAACGTTTGTGGTTGTTCGTATCTGTTTTCAATCTAGCATTGTTTTTAGAACACTGCAAATATTTTTAGGTTTGATAACTGGATGTTAGAAATGGCGAGGTTCAACCTCGCCATTTGCGACTTCGCTATTAAAAAAAGCCGGCCCGGATGAGAGTCGGGGACGGCCTTTTGGGTGCGCCGTTCGGATTTTTTTCAGGCGCACTTTTGGAGGAGTGCGGGGGTGTAGGGGAATATTGAGTCGACCCTTCCAAACTCGACAACCTGGCCCGTTTCGGCGACAGCTTGTCTCGGAGTTGTTTTCTTGAAGACAACAGGGTCTTCGTCGTCCTCCTCGACGTATGATACGAACTTGCCCCCGATACCTATCTGTTCGAACGTTAAGTTACAATTGGTTGTAGTTTTCATCTAACGCTTATTTAAGCACCTTTTGCAATATTATGCAAACGAGGGCGGTCTAGGTTAAAAATCACATGCTATAATCACTCCCACATGAAAACGTCTGAATTCGATGTCCGATACAAAAAACTGAATGCGGAGCAACGTGAGGCAGTTAATACTATCGAAGGGCCGGTTATGGTTATTGCTGGCCCGGGTACCGGCAAGACCACTATTTTGACCCTTCGCATCGCGAACATTCTCCAAAAAACCGATACACCGCCATCGGGTATTTTGGCGATTACCTACACGGATGCTGGCGTCAAGGCGATGCGAAACCAGCTTCTCGAAGTCATTGGCGAGCGCGCACACGAAGTGAGGATTCATACTTTTCACAGTTTTGCCGCTTCGATCATTGGAGAACTTGGTGAGCATTTTCCACATCTCCAAGGCGCGACGCAATTAAGCGATGTTGAAATTGAAAGTTTTATCCGTGACATTCTTAAAGACCAAGCTTTCGGGGATCTTCGGCCGATCGGCAAACCGGATTTTTATATTTCGAGTGTTATTTCGGCAATAAGTCAGGCCAAGCGTGAGGCGTGGACGGCAGAAGATGTCCGAGCGTATGCAAAAAAAGAAGAGAAGAAAATTTCTACCGAAGAGAGTTCCATTTCCACGCGTGGCAAAAGCAAAGGCGAACTGAAAGCCGAAGCAAAAAAAGACATTGAGAAGTGCAAACGGACACTGCTTTTTGCAGACGTCTATACGCGCTATGAAGCCAAAAAGAAAGAACAGCAACAAATGGACTACGACGATCTCATCATTGAACTTCTGGTTGCTTTCAAAAAAGACGAACTCTTGCTCCGGCTTATTCAAGAGCGATTCCTCTACATCCACGTAGATGAGCATCAAGATACTAATGATTCCCAGAACTTGTTGATTTCTATGCTCGCGGATTTTTTTGAAACGCCGAATGTCTTTATTGTTGGCGATGAGAAGCAGGCCATCTATCGCTTTCAAGGCGCTTCGGTACAAAATTTTTTGAAATTTGAGCATCTATGGAAGGACATGAAAATTGTCCTACTCCAAAAGAATTATCGCTCGCATCAAGCCATTCTCGACGCTAGTTTTGCCATGATTGAGAAAAATTATACCGATGGGGAGCATACAAATCTTCGAGTGAAACTCCAGTCGGTCGCGCCGCATAAAAAACAGCCACTTTCGTTTGTTATCGCACCTGATGAAACTTCGCTTGAGTCTCATTTGGTAGAAGAGATTAAAAAAATAGCAAAAAAAGAGCCGAAGGCAGAAGTGGCCATTATTGTTCGGCGTAATCGCGAACTTAATCAAGTATTGACACTTCTAGAAACACAAGATATTCCGGTTTCATCGGAGCGGAAAATTGATGTTTTTTCGCATCCGGCCGGCATCTTATTTTTTAATCTTATTGAATACCTCGCTGATCCAACAAAAAGAGAGGCGTTAGCCAAAACGCTCGTGGCAGGACTGTGGGATTTGGAATTCTCCGAAGCGATTAGTCATATCCAAAAACTTCGAAGTGGCAACGTAGGTGAGGTGGAGAAAAGCATTCCGGTTTTGCGGGAAATTCGAAAATGTCTTTTGGAAGACGCACCGGTGCAGTTTCTTATTAAGCTCGCCGAGCTATCGGGCTACAGGACGCTGGTTTCGCACGACCCGTCTTTTGTCGAGGTGTGGCGGGGGATTGTGGAACTTGCTGAATCAGTTCAGAAAGAGAGCAATGTCAGCTCACCGCTAGAACTCATTACCTCACTTCTTTTATACCGGACGTCGGCGGAAACTCGTAGTGTTAAAGTAAGTGTCGGTGTGTCCGACTATCCCATTCGCGCGATGACGGCGCACGGAAGTAAGGGGCTTGAGTTTGACTATGTGTTTATTCCCTACGCCAGTGAAGAATCATGGATGGGGCGTAGCCGCGGAAGTTATTTTCTATTGCCAAAAACAAAGACGGAGGGAGATGATGTTTCTGACGCGCGGAGACTTTTTTATGTGGCGCTCACTCGCGCTCGCAAGCACGTAACGATTCTCTTCGCGGAAGAAGAATCTGGCGGGAGGGCGCTTTCGCCACTCCGTTTTATCTCGGAAATTGATCAGAAATCTGTTGAGAGAATGGTGGTTGAAAAAAAGAAAACCTTGGAGTCGGAAAGTCTTTTTGTCTCTAAAAAGGGCAGCCACACCAAACTGCAAGAGTATGCAAAACAAGCCATCCTTCAAAAGGGGTTGTCTGTCACAGCGCTCAATCATTTTATAAATTGCCCGAGCGAGTTTCTGTATCAAAGTATTTTGAAACTACCACAAGCTCCCGCGCCTTCCGCCGAAAAAGGAACGGTCATGCACGATGCCTTCTCGCGTGTTTGGAAAATGAAGAGTCGAGATCAAAAAAACATTGAAAAATCTATTCTTGAAGCCGTTGCTTTTTTTAAAGCACATTCGCGCCTTCCATTATTTGAAAAAGAAGCGGTCGAAGCTGAACTTGAGGAAAGTGCCGAAGTTGTGGCGAAAGCTCTTGCTCCGCACTTCGCCCTCCAAGGAAAAATTTTTGCTGAAGAGTGGAGTGAAAGTGTTTTTGAGGGGATTTTTCAGAAAGAGTCTCTTTCCGTTCCTATCCACGGCAAATTGGACGCCATTATTGATACTGGCAAAGAAGTTTTTGTTTTTGATTACAAGACGCGGCAGGCGATGAGTGCGGCCGCCATAAAAGGCCAGACCAAATCAAGCGATGGCAGTTATTTCCGCCAATTGGTTTTTTACGAACTTTTGCTCAGCCGAGGCCATCGTTTCAAAGGTCGACCGATTACGCTATCTCTGGTATTCGTCACGCCAGATCAAAAAGGTAGATGTCCGACCGTGACCCTTTCTATCGTCAACGCCGATATTCAAAAGGTGAGGGATGAAATTGAGTTGCTTATCGAGAGTGTTTGGAGTGGGAAGATTTTGACTGAAACTTGTGATGATAAAAAGTGTGAGTGGTGCGGATTAAAACGGATGAGTGAGTAAAAGCGGCTTACGTTATGATGTTATTACGAATTAACTTCCGACCGGAAGTTAATTCGTAAAGTAAAAAACAGGGGTCGGCCTTTGGCCGACCCCGCTTCTTCTGTTTGTCTACTTTATTTCCGCGAGAGCACTGTCAATCATTGCTTTGACTATTTCGTACGGCTGGGCGCCTTCGATCGGAATTTTTGTTCCATCTTTGGTGATAATAATGCTATGCGGAGTGCCGCGGGCTCCTGCTTTAAGGGCATCCGCGACATCATTTTCGATTTTTGCCGCGTATTTACCACTTGCGAGGCAAGCGTTAAATTTCGCTTTATCCAAACCAATTTCTTCGGCGATAACTGGAAGTTCTGCCGGATCTAGTCCGTTGTTTGATGGTGTAATGGTAAAAATACGGTCGAGGTACTCAAAGAATTTTGTGTTACCACCAATTTCCCAAGCACATTCAGTTGCTTCCGCTTCATGTTTGGCTTTTGGGTGAAGTTCGGGAATAGGGAAGTGGCGGTACACCCAGGCCACGGAGCCAGTCTTTCCGTAATCATTCAGAATAATTTTCATTGTCCGATGGAAGACTTTGCAGAAGGGACACTCGGTGTCCGAATACTCGACGATGACGACAGGAGCGGATGGATTGCCGAGCATATGGTCGCTCGAAGAGATTGGCCTCATCTCGCCCACTTCGGCTGGTTTAGCCGTCGGTTTTTCCGCTCCTTGATTTCCGACCGGTATTTTGTTTCCGAAAATAATCGCGCCGCCCACAATTATCCCGGCGATGACAATGGCAATTGGCACTGCTAAACTGCTCTGTTTTGGACCTTCCATATTTTCCATGTTAAATATATTATGTATTGTTTGAAAAAGTATAGCATTATTTTCCAAAAAGCAAGTGTCTACTAGATTACTTTTTTGTGCTATAGTTTAGCGTATGATTTTTCTTATTGGTGTGGCCGCTTTTCTTGCCACGTTTTTAGGCGGGGTATTCGCGCTACGTTTCAAGGACAAATTACATCTTGTTTTGGGTTTTAGCGCTGGCGCGGTTATCGGTGTGGCTTTTTTTGATTTACTGCCCGAGAGTCTCGAGCTTATGAGCGGCACATCCGATATCTCTTTAACCACTTCGCTTGCCGCACTCGGTTTCGTCCTTTTTATGATTTTGGATCGGGCAGTCATCGGTCATGGTCACGATGATGTCAATTGTGAAAATAAAACACACCGTGGCGTGCTCGGCGCTGGCAGTCTTTCTGTCCACAGTTTTTTGGATGGTTTGGCGGTCGGGTTTGCTTTTCAAGTTTCCCCAGCGGTTGGTATCGTGGTGGCGCTTGCGGTTTTGGCACATGATTTTTCTGACGGTATCAACACTGTCGGTCTTATTTTGAAATCCGGCGGAGGGAAAAAGATGGCGTTCAAATGGCTCATTGTTGACGCACTGGCTCCGGTTCTTGGAATTCTCGCTACTTTATTTATAACTGTCACAAATGCAACGCTCGGTATGCTTCTCGCCATTTTCACTGGCTTTTTCCTCTACATCGGCGCAAGCGATTTATTGCCGGAGAGCCATCATGCTCATCCAACCTATTGGACAACATTCATGACTGTTCTCGGTGTCGCCACTCTTTACGCTTTTATCAGACTTGCGGGGATATAAACTAAAAATTAACGACATCGCAAGTCGTTAATTTCAAGTCGTTAATTTGGTGTTGGGATGAAAGATTAAAATAATAAAACCCGCATTCACCTAAGGCGAATGCGGGTTGAAAGTCTCTGTCCCCGCCGATTTATTCAGAGACAACCAAAGTTGGTTTGGCCAATATGTTTTTTCCTGCCACAGTGTGATATTTTCCAACCTCGAGGCTCTCGACTTCGTTTTTCGGGAACGAATAGAGGTTAATTTTGCCATTAGGGATGATTACTGTTACGACAACATTGTTCCCATTCGTTATTGCCGCAGTCACCTTGATGTTGGTGTTCCACAACCGCCAATGTGACTTTGCATTGCCGTCTTGGCCACTTAGTAAATGAAAAGCTATTGCCAAAATGACAGCTATGAATGCACCCGTTTCGAAGTCTTCAAACGTGGTTTGTTTTTTTGCACAGTGAACGGCAATACTGTAAAAGACAATTCCGATAACCGAGCATACGATGGTCAATACAAAAAACACACATCCTCCTATGGTTTGCCGAGGAATCATTTCCCCCCGGTATCTTAGCGTACATTACTGAAATACTCACAAAAAGTCAACATACACTTAATTTACGCGGTCGCTGAAATTAAGTGTATATGGAATCAGCACGCTCTTTATTCATGTTTGGACACTGGCCTATATAGGCCTACCCTAGATCACTTTTCTTACTCGTCTAGTTTTAGGTTAAAAAGGCAACGTGAACGTCATTGATTGGCCGCCAGCCTTTTCCCAGTTTGAGGTGTCGAGTTTTATTTCTTTGAGCACGCCAGCGTCTTTGTATTTGAGGTGGCCGTTTGCGCGGGCAAAGTCATAAATATCTTTGGTAATCCGCACGTCTTCAATACAGTATTCTCTGACTTTTTCTTTTTCACCTTTTTTCCACCATGTCGAGGCGACTAAGCCATTTGCAGTTTTGTTTCGGCCGAGCGTCGCTTCGGCTAAGGTGTCGAGTTTAATTCTTCGTCCGAGTGACAGTCGGACTTCTTTCAAAAGATCAAGACTTTTTATCTTGGTCAGATCACCCGGGTAATATTTATTGAGAAGCGGAATGTCGAAATGGTCAGAATTAAAACCGACAAGCATGTCGGCTTTTTCCAGAATCGGCCACAATTTAGACAGTTCTTCTTCAAAAAAACTTTGGTAGAGGTTTGTTTCACTATCATGCGTGCAGACGACGGCAATATCTAGAGAGGCGGGGTCATTCGACCCCGTTTCATCAAAAAAATTTCTGGTTTCAATATCAAACACAATTTTCCGCATATGGGCTCGACACAAATCTACGAATAAAGAGCGAATAACACGAATAAAAAGCTATTTCTGATTCTTGATGTGCATCGCTACATTTGAAGATTCCAATTCTGTTTCTTTGCCACTCGCGAGTTCTTTTAGTTTTAATTTCCCGCTTTTTATTTCATCAGAACCAATACAAATGACATAGGGGATTGATTGACGAACCACGCTTTTAATTTGATCCCCCACTTTCTTGTCAGAATAGTTCACGATAACTGAAATGTCTTGCGCGCGGAGTTCTTGCGCCACTTCCTCGGCATAGCCAATGCCGTTTTCGTCGATGGTGCAGAGCGCCAGCTTAATTTTTGAAGTGGGTGAGGGTAGGAGGCTGTAGGTCTCCAAAACATCGCGGATTGTCACATCTCCCATGCCAAAGCCCACCGCCGGCACTTTTTCTTTGCCGAAAATTTCAAGGAGATCGTCATACCGGCCACCGCCGAAAAGTGAGCGGCGGTTGTCAGGGTTTTGATCGAATATTTCAAACACGACGCCAGTGTAGTAATCGAAGCCGCGCATCAAGGTCTGGTCGAATACCACGTTCGTAATACCGAGTTTTTCAAGTGAAGCGATGACCGTTTTGATTTCGTCCATGCCAGCTTTTTCGCCTGCAGTTTCGCCGAGCGATTTCGCGAATTCCTCGAAGTTTTTGGAGTTGAGAAGGGTGAGAAGTTTGTCGGTTTTTTCTCCGGCGGCAGTTTTTAAAGCGGCTTTAAAAACTGCCGCCCCCATCTTCTCTTTTTTATCAATGAGTTTTGCTAACTCGGAGCGCGTCTCTTCGGGAAAAGCAAAAAGCTCCCCAAAAATGTAGTTTATGATTTTTCGACTGTTTATTCGGATTTCAAATTGATTGTCTTTGACGCCAAACGCTCGCATGATGCTCGAAGCAAGCGAAATAATTTCCACTTCAGCGTGAAGGCTTTTCTCACCAAAAATGTCGGCGTTCAGTTGCCAGTGTTCGCGAAGCCGGCCTCGCTGTGGCTGTTCATAGCGAAAGAGATTGGGGATTGAATACCAACGAAGCGGGAAGAGAAGAGCTTTTTGATTTTTGGCTACCATGCGGGCGACCGTCGGCGTCATTTCTGGCCGAAGCGTCACCTCGCGCCCACCTCGATCAGTGAAGGTGTAGGTTTGTTCATTCACAATTTCTTCGCCAGTTTTTGCTTTGTAGAGATCGGCTGATTCCAGTATAGAGGCACTATATTCAAGGTAGCCATAGCTTTCGACTACTTTTTTAATCACGCCGAAAATATAGTTTTGGATGGCCATATCCGCCGGATAGAAGTCCCTGACGCCCTTGTAGGAATCCGTAGAGAGTTTTTGTTTCTTTTCTTCACTCATTGCTAATATTGTAGCCAAAAACCTTACTTTTAACAAACAGCGACGTAGTCCCCTTGACACTTCCGTGGCATCCTGTATGCTAGTGCCATTCGTTTTCTCAAGAGGTTTTTGATTGCGTTTCGCGTCAGCCATATTGAGACGAGGTCGGGATTTAGTAAGTTAGCGTATCTCAATATGGCAAAGAAATTGTATGTTGGAAATTTGTCTTACAGCACCACCTCTGATGGTCTGAAAGACATTTTTGCCGGTGTTGGCGCTGTTATCTCCGCAAACGTTCTTTTGGATAAAATGAACGGTCGTTCACGAGGCTTTGGTTTCGTGGAAATGGAAGATGCAGATGCTGATAAGGCAGTGGAAACTCTAAACGGCAAAGAGATCGAAGGACGGAAAATTACCGTCAACGAAGCACGGCCGATGGCCGAGCGACCTCCAAGACGAAACGGTGGTTTCGATCGAGGTGGCAGTGACCGAAGAAGTTTCTAAAAGTAGATTTTAGATTCTAGAATGTAGATTCTGGAATTAAAAGTCACGAACAAAACCCTTCTCGACTTTTGTCGAGAAGGGTTTTGTTGACCTTAATCAATTGACGTGGTAAGTTTTAGCCAGACGATTTTTCTCCCGTTTAAGACGGGGGAGTGGTGGGAGAGAAGCTCGATTAAACTGAGTAAGTCCATTACCCACCACGATTTTGTGTGAGAGATATTGTCAATTAACTTGAAATTACCACTAACTCACACTTCCTCCGCCTTAGGCGGAGGACACTTTTCCGTCCCAGAAGCTATAAGCTTCCTCAGTTTTGGAAGCTTTCTCGCTAGTCTTCTGCTGCTGTCACTTTCTTGTCTTTGTCTAACAGAGACAGGAAAACGGGCGGGGAGAAATGAGAACCATATTTGGAAGTTTTTTCACCCCACCCGTAGCTCTTTCAAATCTGTAGAGGTCAGACCTCTACAGACAAACGCTTTGAGTCAGCTTCGGTTGACTCGAGAGGGTATGGAGATGATCAGATCAACTTGAGATGTCCACACACCATACCCTCTTTTTCAGATGTTGGAATGAATTTCTCATTTCTGAAGAGGAATTTTGGTGAGAGAGGTTCCTATTAAGGTGAAACAGTTCATTACCACCTTGCCCCGTCCCGAGTCTGCTCGAGGACGAGGCTTTTTTCTCATTCAATCTTTATTTCTTTTTTCACACACCACAACAATCCACTCCGACCGTAAATAATTGTTGTGTATGATTTTTTAAAAATCTAGAAATTAAAATTTAGCATATGCTTGCTATCACTGGTATTTGCTAAATTTGTGGAGCTAGGATGATTTTCGAGAATTTCGCGCTCGATCAGTTTTGGAGAGGAATTGTTTCCGAAGCCGGACTGATTTTGGCGTGATTTCCAAATATTCGTCTTCTTTCATAATTTCCAAACCACGTTCGATCGTGAGTCGAAACGGCGGAATGAGCATAATAGCATCGCCGGTATTGGTGTTTCGGTAATTAGTCAAAAGTTTGTTTTTAGTTGGGTTTACGTCCAAGTCCTCCCCTTTTGAAGTATTTCCAAGAATCATACCTTCGTAGACGGGAATGGCGGGATCAATATAAATGGTGCCGCGTTCTTGCAGGTTGAACAGCGAGTAGGCGAGTGCCGTGCCATTTTCCATGGAAATCATGGAGCCAAACGCATGCTTTCTAATTTCGCCAGCCCATGCGCGGAATTCTATAAAACGAGATGACAAAATGCCTTCGCCTTTAGTGTTAATAACGAATTCACCCCGATAACCCAACAGGCCGCGAGTCGGGATTTCGAAAATGAGCCGCGTTTGATTTTCGTGATCTTTCTGGGACATAAGAATGCCGCGTCTCGATCCCAGTTTTTTAATAACGTCGCCAGCGGAAACGCTTGGCACGTCCACAATAGTCTCTTCGTACGGCTCCATTTTTTGGCCGTCAATTTCTTTTATGATGACTTGTGGTTGGGAGACTTGCAGTTCATAACCCTCACGGCGCATGTTTTCAAGCAGGATGGAGATATGGAGTTCGCCGCGGCCGAACACTTTGTATGAATCACTGCCCGAGAAATCAACTTTCAAACCGACGTTGACTTCGAGTTCTTTTTCGAGTCGTTCTTTGATTTGGCGAGTCGTAACGAATTTTCCTTCCCGGCCAGCGAACGGCGAATCATTAACCAAGAAATTGAGCGAAATAGTCGGTTCATCAATGGCGATGGCGGGGAGTGGCGGCTGATCTTCTTTTTCACAAACTGTGTCGCCGATGTAAATATCCGGTAGTCCGGCAATCATCACGATGTCTCCGGCTCGCACTTCCTCGACTTCTTTTCGGCTGATTCCTTCAAAGGTGTAGAGTTTGGTAATTTTGCCTTTATGCGAACTACCGTCGGGTTTTTTTACGATAACATTCGCGCCGATTTTGAGCACGCCTTCGTACATGCGGCCGATGGCAAGGCGGCCGAGAAAATTATCATACGCAAGATTGAACGGTTGCATGCGGAAGGGGAGCGCGGTGTCGCCTTTAGCTGGCGGCACCAATTCCAAAATAGCGTCAAGAAGCGGCGAGAGATCTTTCGATTCGTCCGTTAATTTTCGTTTGGCAATGCCGTTGCGGCTGATGGCGTAGATGGTATGGAAATCAATTTGGTCGTTTGAGGCGCCGAGCTCCACAAAAAGCTCGAGAATTTCTTCATGGACTTCGTCTGGTCGCGCGGCGGGTTTATCAATTTTGTTTACGATGACAATTGGTTTCAGTCCAAGTTCCAGTGATTTCTTAAGAACGAAACGGGTTTGGGGCATCGGACCTTCTTGGGCGTCAACCAGAAGAAGAACGGTGTCAATCGATCGGAGCACCCGTTCAACTTCAGAACCGAAGTCCGCGTGACCTGGAGTGTCAACAATATTGATTTTCGTGCCTTTCCAAAAAAGTGAAGCGTTTTTGGCGTATATGGTAATACCACGCTCCTGCTCGAGCGCGTTTGAATCCATGCTAACTGACGTATCCGTGACCATGCCGGTTTGGCGCATAAGCGCGTCCGTCAGGGTCGTTTTGCCGTGGTCAACGTGGGCAATTATTGCAATATTTCGTATTTCTTTCGATTCCATAAATGAAAAAGAGCCGCAGCTCTAGGTGACTCTATTTAAACAAAAAAACATAGATAAGTCAAATAGCCGCTCGGATTCATTTTGAAAGACTTTAGAACCCTAATTCCTTATCCTCTAAGCGAGGATTCTTTTTTGAAATGACTTGTGAGCGCGACTGGCGCGAGCACGAGGAATTTTTCAGCAGAAAAATATCCGTACATTTCAAAAAATGAATCCGAGCGATTATTTGACTTTTTCATCAACCCGAATTAGTCTGTGTTTGTAATGATAAATACACCCCCAAAACCAAATAGTAAGCCAAACCTTGCTCCAAAGCAGGTCTTGTTACGCTGTGTTCCGTATATTTAAACTATTTTGTTTGAATATCTAAAACACCGCGTAAAAGCGGTGTTTTTAGTTTTTTTGGTTCTTTCACAAATTAAACTACAACCCTGAAAAGAAGGAGTCCGTATGCCAGTTAATGAAAAAGAGAAGCGCAATCCGCTGTTCTACCTGTTCGCTAAAATGTGGGAGTATTCGGTGGGTAATCGGAAAAAAATCGGCTGGTTCGTGGTCATGTTTATCGTCGCCCGTCTCATCGATCTTTTCTGTTTACCAATCCTCTGGGCGAACATCATGGATGTTATTCAGAAGCAGGGAATTATGGCCAGTAGTCTCAAAACGCTTTTTGGACTTCTCGTCCTCACCTTTGTGACTGATCTTGTGTTCTGGTCTTTTCACGGTCCGGCGCGGATCTTGGAGCGTATGAACGCATTCAAGGCGCGGATCAATTACCGAAAGTATCTGCTTAAAGGCATCATGACACTGCCGGTTGAATGGCACGTTGATCATCATTCGGGCGATACCAATGACAAAGTGGAAAAAGGCGCGGGTGCTTTATATCGCTTCTCGGAAGGCACATTCACGATCATCTACTGTTTTGTAGAACTTGTCGGGAGCTTCGCGATGCTTGTCTATTTCAGTTCCCCAGCCGCGATTATTGTCACGGCCATGATTCTTGTTACGGTATGGATAACGATGCGATTCGATCGGGTGCTGTTAGGTCAATACAAGGAGCTCAACCACGCTGAAAATAAAATTTCAGAAAAAGTGCTTGATTCGATTACTAACATCATGACGGTCATCATCTTGCGCGTGGAGCAACGGATCTTCAAAGCCATTGTCCACAAACTTGAGAAGCCGCTCGAGCTCTTTCGGGTGAACATTCGTCTCGATGAGTTCAAATGGTTTCTGACCAACATGTGTTGTAACGTCATGACGGTGCTCGTTTTGGGCATCTATTTCTGGCAACACTTGGGAACAACACAAGGGGTACTCGTGGGCAGTGTTTATCTTCTCATCCAGTATCTAAACAAAATTAGCCAGTTATTTTTCCGCTTCACAGAAATGTATGGCGAGATTCTCCAACATAAATCGAAGGTGATGAATGCCGAGGAGTTGGCAAAAGATTTCAAGCCCGAAAGCTTCACAAACCATGTTCTTCCTTCTGGTTGGAAAACATTTGAGGTAAAAGGTTTAGATTTCTCGTACCACAGCGATAGAAGCGGGGATCAGCATTTAACTGACATTTCGCTCTCTATCACTCGCGGGGCAAAAATTGCTTTCGTTGGGGACAGTGGCGACGGCAAGACGACGCTACTCAAACTCATACGAGATCTCTATCATCCTCGAAGAGGAAATCTCTTTGTGGACGGTAAGGAAATTAAAGAAGGGTTTAGAGGTATCGCGCGAGCGATCGCGCTGGTGCCGCAAAGTCCAGAAATCTTCGCAACGACGATTAGGGACAATATTACAATCGGTGCTGATTATGACATGGCATTCATACGGCGGTTTACCGATATGGCATGTTTTACTGATGTCGTCGAAAAGCTTCCAAAAAAGTTTGACTCCTCAATCAGAGAGCGGGGAGTGAATTTGAGCGGGGGCCAGCAACAACGTCTCGCGCTCTCACGTGGACTGCTCACATGCCACGACAAGGACATCGTCCTTCTCGATGAGCCGACGAGCAGTGTCGATATGAAAACAGAGATGCAGATCTACCGAAACATCTTTAGAGGGTTCGAAGGCAAGGTCATCATCTCCTCGGTTCACCGGCTCCATCTTTTAGCACTTTTCGATTGTATTTACGTATTCGAAAAGGGAAGGATTATTGGATCTGGCACGCTTGCCGAGTTGCTCCGGTCTTGTCCTAAACTGGCCACATTGTGGCAGGAGTATATGGACAAAAGGGGAGTGTAGTTTAGGTTTAGTTTTCGAAAAGCAGTCTGGTTACTCGGACTGCTTTTTTTAATTGATTAAACGTGGTTTTATAAAAAAGTGGCATACATCTATTTTAAGCGACCGCTTAAAATAGATGTATGCTTAAGCTAAGTATATAGGTCATAAAAAACAATTGGAAAAGAAATAAAATAAAAAAGCCCCGTCCCGAGAAGACTCGGGACGGGGCGAGATGGGTAAGCGCACTCATCAGTTTGAGCACAATATTCTCCCACAAAAATTCCTTTCCAGAAACAAGAAAGGGTTCTGGTTTCTTAGAAGTCTGACTTCCAAGATTTTCGAAGTCAGACTTCTAAAAGAAAAGAGCCTCGGAAGCTTCAGGACGAAGAAAAAGAACCCCTGTCCGCCCAATGGCAGACAGGGCTCGATGTGAAGACGTTGTATTCAGCTAGCACAGCCTTTCGTCACATCAAAGTGGTGGTGGGTGAGGATGGATTTCAAGTTGACAGGATACTTCCCCCGCCACCTCCTCTTGCGAGGAAAAATTTTGTTTGCCCCACCCCGAGTCTGCTCGAGGGCGGGGGCAAACGGCTTTGGGTGACAACACTATTCAAATAAGTAACTTCATCTCCCAAAGCAAATCTTCTCCAATCATAATTCACCAAAAATTATCAGAAGTCAAGAGTATTGTGCTTTTAGTTTAAAAATGGTATTGTGTTGAAACATCTGTAACATATTTTTCTAGCCGGAGTTTCAATAAGCGAGAAAGGTCGGTTACAATAAGGGCAAAGGGGAGAGGAGCCTAAAACCCTCTCCCATAAAGCCAAAAACCATGGGAGACGAACATCAGACAACAGCAACAAACAATGACGTCGTTGATACGAGAAAAGACGAAGAACTTTTAGCTCTTTCAGTCAAAACGCCAAGCGTATTTTCACAGATTGTGGATCGTTACCAAGAAGCCTTTCTCCGCAAAGCAAAGTTTCTTTTTGGCGGGTCCGATGACGATGCAGAGGACGCGGTGCAAGAAGCGTTTGTGAAAATTTATTTGAATGCCGCCCGTTTCAAGGTTCAAGAAGGCGCGTCGTTCAAATCGTGGGGCTACAAGATTTTGCTTAACACCTGCTTCTCCAGTTTGAAAAAGAAAAAGCGAGACCGGCAGTTTACGGCGGATCTCGACCCAGAGTTTTATGAAGCCATCGCTGACCCCAAAGCGAATGCCGTCGAAGAAGGTTTGCTTCTCGACGAGGCGTTGTCGGTACTTTCAAAATTACCGAATGCGTTTCGAGAAGTCCTTCTGCCCACTTTGATAGAAGGCAAGACGCAAGAGCAAGTGGCTTCGAAACTCGGACTTTCACTTGGCGCGCTTCGGACTCGCGTGCATCGCGCTAAAAAAGAGTTTAAAAAAATTAGTTTAAAAATGATTTCATAAAAACAAAAAAATGAATTCACTCAACATGAAAAATAGAATAATGCGACGGGTCTACTTCATCTACGCGGTGAAACTGCTTATGCGCCCGACCGCGCTCCGGTTTTTCCTGTTTATGGTGCTTTTTCTTTCAACTACCGCTTTTGTCTCTTTCCGAAACGTTTTTTTTAATATTCCAAAGGTGGCGGATCCTTTTCCACTCTATCAATTCGCTGTTTCCGCCTTCGCGCACGCAGAAGTGCCTCTCCAACTTATCAGTATCGCTCTTTTTTCGATTGGACTTTTTCTCGTAAGCGACATTGTCAAGAACTGGCGTGGTACAGAGGCTTTCCGTGTAAATCAAGTTAGGATTTCTTAAATATAACCAAAATGTGCCGGCTTAATGCCAAAAACAGCCCTCATCAGGGCTCTTTTTCATCTGTGTATTTCTCCCTAGCATCTCTGTCTTAATGAGTGCTATACTTTAAAGTAGTAGTTTATTAATTTTTTATTAACTAAATATATGAATTTGCATAAAATTTCATTCGTCCTCCTTATTATTGGAGGTCTTAATTGGCTTCTAGAGGGGTTGTTTGTTTGGGGAATCGGAGACATTTTGGGCGGACCAAGTTCGTGGCTTTCAAGGATTGTCTATATTTTGGTTGGCGCGGCCGCTGTCTACGAGCTCGTTAATCACAAGAACATCTGCAAGAATTGCGACAAGGGTATGGCCGCTCCAGCTGGTGGCATGCAATAATTTTGGGTTTCATTTTTGTCCTTTGAAAAATCCCCCTTTCGGGGGATTTTTCATCTTACGCCTCACGATACAGCGATTCAAATTTTTCCACAGTTTTGCCGATGTCGTGTTCGCTTACGATTTCCAAACTCTTTTTTGACATCTCCGCGCCGAGCTTTCTATCTTTAAGCAGTGCCACAATTTTTTCCGCGAGATTCTGGTGATCACCTTCAGAAAAAAGGTAGCCATTTTCGCCGTCATGAACTAGTTCTGGCAAGGCCATTGCTCGCGCGGCGATGATCGGCAGACCGGAAGCCATGGCTTCCATGGTCGCGATACTTTGGAGTTCAGCATTTCCTGGCATAACGAAACAATCCGCGATCATATACATACTGGGAAGATCTTCGTCCGCCAGAAATCCGGTAAAAGTAACATGATCAGCAATACCGAGGCTTTCCGCCATCGCTTTAAGTTGTGATCCGCGATTGCCTCTACCGACAATAACGGTGTGCATGTCCACATCTCGAAGCGCTATTGGCAGGGCATTGAGAAGAACTTCAAGTTTCTTTTCTGGGTCAAGCCGTCCCACGAAAAGGAGTATTGGTTTTTGCGGGAGATGGTATCTCTCTTTGAGGTGTTCCCCGCGATTATTTTTATTGAATGTGGTGAGATCAACGCCGTTCGAAACAACTCGTACCGTTTTTTCAAAACCAGATTCTCTAAGCAATCGCGCCGCCGTGTCTGTGGGGGTTGTAATATGATCTAGTCGCTTGAAGACAAAATGGAGATGTTTCCATTCGAGCCATATGAAAAGAGCCAGTATGGGTTTCGGTAGGCCAAAAACATGAACCACGTTATCGGGAACGAAATGGTTTGTGCCGACTACCGGAATCCGCATGCGTTTGGCGATTTTTATGACTGTCCACGGCAGAGGGCCGTGAGATTGGACGTGTATAATATCCGGTTTATAATTTTCAAGGGTTTCAGTGAGGCCCTTTTTGATTCCTAAAGGAAGTGTTACCCGTAGAGTTTTTTGTACCAGAGACGGAATTGACCTGACGCCAAAGACAGTGAAACCGTCAAAAGTATAGCGAGCGCAGGATTTATATTGAGATTTTCCAGAGGGGCACATAAAGGCCACCTCGTGACCCCTCTTTTGTAACAAGGTCGCTAGTCTCTTGCAAAAGTAAGTAGAGCCACAGACAAATTCTATATTCATGTCGCTTACGAAAAGTATTTTCATATCAGTTTACGTTAATCGGCATCTGCTTCTCCATACTTTTGACTGATTTTTTTGACCGCAAAATAAATAATAACAGAGAGGACAGCCAAGACTGTTGAGATGATAGCGGTGTAATCAAGATAAGTGTTGATTTTGGCATATGTTTCTCCGAAATAAAAGCCGATGAGAAGGAGGATCAAAGATTTCGGCAAGGTGGCAATAAAGTTATACCAAACAAATTTCCAAAATGGCACTTTGGCCATGCCTGCCGCTACGAGGACAAGCGAGCCCACAGCATGCGACAATTTCCCGATAATGAGCGTTTTGCCGCTATGTTTTTCAAAATGCTTGTCCATTTTCTCTACCCGCTCGAGGGTGATACCAAGAAAACGCCCCCATCGTTCAATAAATTTCTGTCTGCCATAAAAACCGAGTGCGTAGTAGATGCAGTCTCCCACTACATCACCAACAACGGCGATCGCGTACGATATGAAAAAATTTAGTTGGCCGAGCGAGGATAAAAATCCGGCGATGACAGTAATAATTGGTCCTTCAACGACGACAATTGGAAAAAGTAAAAGATATTTATAAGTGGTCAAAAGGGCGATGATGGCTTCAAGCGACATTGGAGGTAAAACTTTTTAACGCACTTTTGTCAGAAGTTCTGGCGCTTTTTCGGCAGATGCGACAGTAAATTGTATTCGGCCGAGAAGTTGGTCGCGCGCGGTCGTAACATCGACTCGCCATTTCCCGGGCTGGATATTTGTTTTGATTGTGTAGCCTCGGTAGCCGCCGTCAGCGCCGCCAACAATGGGGAAAGCCACGCTGTTCGTCTCCACCCAGACCTTCCTTGTTTCATCGAAGTACGACCACTTGTGAAGTACAACAGTGTTTAGTTTGGTCGGCGCAAAGATGGCGCTGTACGCGTAGACCGTCTCGCCTTTTTCGTAATGGAAGGTGTGCGTAAAGCGGTTTTTAAGGTCATACCATGGCCGGTGTTCGTAGGTTAGTGTGTAATTTCCGTCCGGACTTTTTTCAATATTATGGTAGATACCGATGTCTTTAAGCGAGAGGGGAATCGGCGGAATGATATTTTTGAAATAAAGAATATTGAAGGTCGCGTAAATCACAATAATCCAAAAAATAGAAAAAGCGCGACCTTTCATGTAATTATCCGGTGCCACGGCGCGGAGAATCCGCATCATCACTCTGATGATAAGAAGGCTCACAAGGCCGCTTATGACAAAAATAACCGGTCCCATACTGTGCGTGAGCGTTGGAACCATGAAGATGGAGAAAGAAAAAGCGACGATGAAATATATTGAAAGTTGGAGTGTCAAACGGGAATAATGATGGCGTAAATGTTCGTTTCCGAAAAGCATGGTGAGGAGAAAGAGTACGAACGGCCAACTGGCGACAAGCGACGCTGATCGCGAGTAGAAAACAAAAAAGCCGCTGAATAGGGCGCCGAAAGCAAACTGGATGAAAAAGGGAATCCAGTTGGTAAAACGGGAGCGCGGCTTTGAACTGTCCAGTTTGTTGTAGAGAATGATGCCGGCGCCAGCGACGAGAAGGTATGAAAAGAGCAATAGTTGATCTACAAGAAGATCAATCCGGCGAAGCATCAAGTTGTCCGAAGTAAAACCGGCAATGAAAGCGATCCACGACGCGTGCCGTTCGTATTTACGAAAGAATGCCTTGATGCCAGTTTTTTGAGGTTCCGGATTATTAGTTTGGGGGTGAGTGTTGTTCATGTGCGGATTTTTCCAAAAAGATTCACACCATTATTATCGCACAAAATTTTAGATATGGAAAAGGATGGCCGCTCGAATTACTCTTTTATAAAACACGCATAATTTCTGCTGAAATTTGCTATGCTCGTCTCGCCAAGCAGGACTGCGCAATGTTTTATAAAAGAAAATTCTCGCTTAGAGGTTTAAGAGTAAGGAAAAGAAAAAGCCCCACTCCGATTTTATCGAGAGCGGGGCAAGGTGGGTTAACAAGAACTTCATAAGAGTGCATATTTTCCCCCACCAAATTCCTCTTCAGAAACAAAAAGCTGTTTCGGTTTCTGAAGAAGAGGGTATGGTAATTGCGGCTATCAAGAGTAATATCCTTCTTCACCATACCCTTTCGAGTCAGTCGAGGCTGACTCAAAATTTTTGTGGAGGTCTTTTGTGGAGGTCTGACCTCCACGGATTTGAAAGAACGACGGGTGAGGTAATGAAGAGAGCAAGAGAGCTTCCGAAGCTGCAGAAGCTTATAGTGGGGAAAAGAATCTTTACCCGGATAAGAAAATGTTGGTGGCGAGGTGATAAAAAAGATATTCATGTAAGTTCGGCACTTCTTCACCTCTGCCGTCAAAAGGACTGTGCGGGTAACCTGCTTAGTCAATTCAACACGGTTCTCTCCCGCGCAGCTCGGTCTTCGACCGAAAAAGAGTCCCCCTTTCGGCTTCCGAAGCCGAAAGGGGGAAGTGTGAGTTAGGAACCTCGACATATGTATCTTCCACTTCTCTCACACAAAAAGAGTGGCGGGTAAGATATGAATTCAATTTAGAACGTACTTCCCCCGCCACTTCCTCTTGCGAGTAAAAATTTTGTTTGTGTCCCATCCTTCGAGAAGCCCCAGGATTGGGCTGATGGTTTTGGGTAGAAGCCAATGTTCATTTCATCTTCAATCTCTCCCAAAACCATCATTTATCTCCGATTTGAAACTATCATGAAGTTTATGTCCAGTCAACTTTTAGCATTTACTTGCTATCGCCGGTATTTGCTAAAAGTTGGTTTTTGTATAAAAACCACCCCGAGCATCTTTGCAAAAGGGCGGTCTTTTGTGGTGGGAAGTGGTGTCAGTTCTGGTAGACATTGAGGCGGGGATCGCCTCCGGGCGCATGAGAAATCTGACACTTTCTCCGCGCGAGTTCTGCTTTGACATCTTCTGCCGCGCTTTCAATCGAAGCGTCGGCTGGCAGGTAGTGGCTTAACGCCAGGATGACGCACCCCACAAAGAGATCAGTTACAATGTAACCGTTTTCTTCATAGAGAGCTGTTGTTTGTACTCGCGTTGCTATCCGTCGAATGATAGTCTTGGGTATCATAACCACTTCTTTCGTCTGATATTTCTACATGGATGTTTCCATATAAAGTCTAGACCTTTAATACGAAAGGTCAATGTTTTTATACCCGTCTAAACCTACCTCTTGCAAGTCGGAGCGGCTCTGTTAGGATAATGATGTTCATTGAAATATCAAATATTGTTTGCACCAAAATTCTGCTCCCCGGTGGCGCAGCGGTAGCGCAGTCGCCTGTGAGCGTGTTTCTCGATATAATTGTGGTTACAAGAATGGCCAAACGGGAAACAAGAACCTATGCTGACCGACGAGACGCTTTGTTAAAAGCTGTTGTAAAACGGCGGAAAAAGTTGAAGCTTCTCGCGATTGAATATAAAGGTGGTAAGTGTCACGTGTGTGGGTATAACCGTTTTGCGGGTGCGTTAGAATTGCACCATGTCAACAAAGCGGAGAAAAGTTTCGGAATTGGAGACAAAGGATATACACGCGCTTGGATAAAAATAAAAGCAGAGCTAGATAAGTGTGTCTTGCTTTGCGCTAATTGCCATAGAGAGGTCAGTGGTGGTATTACGCAGCTTTCCGCCGAAAGGCGGATTGAAAAACGAGGTGAATTCGGGGAAATCCTAAAAAAACAAAATTCTTGGATGAGAGTCCAGAAGGACAATCCCGAGCCAAGCCCTTCACATGTTAAAGAAAATTTTTAAGGGAAGGTGTAGAGACTATCCCGAAAGGGAGTACTCTCCGATGTTACATCGGAGCGGAAGCGCCTCGCTCCTACATTCTAAATTAAACAAAGAACAAGGAGATGATATAGTCCGTGCCATTGGTAACAGTGGGTAAAACGTAAGCGATTGGTCGTAGGTTCGAATCCTACCCGGGGAGCAGAGCGTTGGTGCTTTTAAATTACTAAATTACTGTGAGGCAAGGCCTCGGTAATTGATAATTTTGGCACAAAAATTGATACAATAGCCCCATGTCCAAAAAACCTGCCCGCAATGTTTCGCATAGCGAAGCAGGCGGGAAAATTCTCGGTGGAACAGTGCACAAAATGCCATCAGACTTACGAAAGGCAATTATTGGAGTGCCCGCAGCATTTATGGTGTGGGAAGATATTACACCGCTCGCGCGCAATGAGTGGATTTGCTGGGTAACCTCCAGCAAAAAAGCGGAGACCAGAAATATCCGTATCGAGAAGGCGTTATCGAAGCTCAAAGGTGGCATGCGCCGACCGTGCTGCTGGGTTGGTTGTCCGCATCGATAGAATATAATAACTTTGCTGTGATTTTAAAATAAAAAAGCGGCAGATTTTACTCTGGCGCTTTTGATATTGGAGATTAACATTTCCAAATTTTCTTAGCCTCATCCAACTGTTCCCAGATTTTGTTAACAATTGTGTACAGTGCTGGTTCCGCTGCTCCAGTCAGATCAGCTGGCGCATCCAGCAATCTCTTTTGGATTTCCACCGCGTCAAGGGCCATCCGATTCAGATATTCTTCGATACTGCTCGGTCTTTTTTCTTGGCTAGCACTCATTATTGGAACCTTTCTCTTATAAAGGTGAGAACTTACGACCCTGAGCATAACAGCAGTAGAATTAATTGTCAAAAGTTTTTTTATTTTCTTTTGTGCTAATCCGTGCAGCGGAATCAAAGACGATCTGCAATCACCTGTTAATTTTAAATTTACCAATTTTGGTGTACAGTATAGTGAAGTTAACAATTAATTTTTACTTATCTTATGGCTAAAGTTAATCCATTTCTTAGATTCAACGACAGCAAGTGTCGCGAAGCAATGAATTTTTATAAAGAGGTTCTCGGCGGCGAACTCGATTTTATGACGGTCAAGGAAAGTCCGATGGCTAAAGACATGCCTGCTGATAAGCAGGATTTGATCATGCACTCCACGTTGAAGAAAAGGGAGTGGACTCTTATCGGTTCAGACATGATGCGAGACGTTGCGGTCATCGGTGATAACGTTGGCATTTCGCTTGAATGTGAAAGTGAAAAAGAACTTCGTGATATTTTCGCTAAGCTCGAGAAGGATGGCGAGGTTTTTATGGCCCCATCAGATCAATTTTGGGGCGCTGTCTTTGGTATGGTTACAGATAAGTATGGCGTGGAATGGATGCTTAATTATCAAAAAACGCCAATCAAGGCGTAAATACCCGAATTTTCCTCTAGCCTCTGTTGTTTTTTCAAAGCGGAGTATCGAAAGTGTTTCCACGGCGTTGCCCCGTCTATTAAAGAATAAGAAGTAATTGTGTACAAAGGCCACACCTCGAAGTACAATGAATTAAATTAATTAACGTATTAAAAAACATGGATCAAGAAAACCAGCAGGTTCAGGACAATGGCGGGGGTAAGAGTTCAAAAAAAGGGCTCTATATTATTGTCGTTGTTATCGCGGGCATTCTCATTATTGGATGGATGGCCAAAGGTTCGATGCGCGCCGTTACTGGGGTGGATGTCGATACGAAAATAGATGGGTCAGCAACTTACACTACTAATGACGGTACGGTAACTGTAGGAGGCAATTCACTGCCGGATGAGTGGCCGTCTGATGCTCCAAAATATCCGGGAGCGAGCATTCAGTATTCTGGTTCATCGAATCCTCAAACGGGAGAGGCTGGTATTGCTCTCTCATTTCTGACGTCAGACAGCTTGCAAAAAGTGGTGGATTTTTACAAAGAGGAACTTCCATCCAATGGTTGGGTCGTTGAGCAAACAATGAATTCTGGTGGAAGCACGGTCATGGCCGCCAAGAAAGGAGACAGAACTTTTGGTCTATATATCGCGGACAGTGGAGACGGTAAAGTCAGCGTGACCGTGAGCATTTCAACGCCGACGGGGAATTAATAAAATTTTTTCTTGGTATCAAAATTTTCAAGGCGAAACCTTGAAAATTTTATTTTTTAGTATGACGGCGAAGGAGTTGGAGAACCTGAAGTATCTGCGCCCGGCAGATTAACGTCAACATTTACTCCACTTCTTGTCTCTTGCGTTGTCTCGACTTGGCTTCGAGCGGTGAACCACCAGACTCCGAAGCCAACCAAGATCAAAAGTATTACAACGATAAGAATCGTGTTAGTACTCGAAGCATTATTATTGTTATCCATGGGTTAAGAATTTAGCTACTAGTGAACTAAGGCTACATGAGCAAGCATGAAGACTTCATGAAGTTTCCAGCATCAATTGCCCTGACAAATGATTTTTTTCATTTCCAAGTTGATTTTTGAGGTGGCCACGACTATACTTTATTGCGGAGGTGTGTATGCATAGAAATTGGAAAGAAATTTGCAAACTTGACGATCAAGGTGGAGGCTGGTATCTCAAAATACTTCTCTCGCTCATTTCTCCGGAGAGTCCGATTGGAAAAAGATTGGCCGACGCGTTCCCGGAATGTTATGCGACCACGGAAGAATTCCAGAAAGTGCCATGGAGCGTCATCCGAGAAGACTGCCGGCGGAATGTCTGCCCGAATCAAAATCGGTTTTCGGATGAACTGGCGACAAGCAGTACGCTTGATAAGTACCAGATTTCTTACACGCGGTTTTCGGCGACACTGGACAATCATGAGATGTATGGTTTCCCGATTCTTCCTGAAGAAGTTGTGGCGGTTTCGGTTTTCGGCAAAATCGTCCAATTTAACGGAGAGCCGTTTGTCGTCGTCGAGTGCTCCAACAGCGGGGAACTTGACGAGGTGGTTCTTTCACCGCTTTCATATTTTGACATGAATCATTAAGGTCATGTGGGTGTAACGAAGGCCGCGGTTTCTGAACCGCGGCCTTTTTCTTTTGCCAGAAGACTTCATACTTTATACAATGTTTGATGATAGCTTCATTATATATGTTAAAAGAACCGTCTCTTAAACTTGAAAGTCCCGAATTTTTATCGGGAACGCCAATCCCGTCGCGGTACACCTGTGATGGTAAAAACGTTAATCCACCACTTGAAATTTCCAATGTCGCGCCTGGTATGGTTTCATTCGCTCTTATCATGGATGATCCGGACGCACCAGGGGGGATTTGGACGCATTGGGTGAAATGGAACATTCCGCCGGAGACGAGAGTTATCAAAGAAGGGGAGGAACCAAAAGGGGTTTCCGGAAAGGGAAGCTCCGAAAGTTCAAAGTATGATGGCCCATGCCCACCGAGAGGACATCCGCATCGCTACGTTTTTAAACTGTACGCGCTTGATATCATACTTGCTTTGCCCGAAGGGGGCAGTAGGAATGAGCTTGAAGAGGCTTTGGCCGGGCACGTTCTTCAAGAGACCGAAACTTGTCGGGCTTTACGGACGTTAATTGCTGTCGGATAAAATATGTATATAAAAGTTCACGTACAGGCTGGGGTAAAGGAAGAAAAATTCGAAAAAGTGGCGCCGGATTCTTTTGAAGTTGCCGTCCGACAAAAAGCGGAAAGAGGTATGGCCAACGACCGTGTTTTGGAACTCGTGCGGGAGCATTTTGGGAGGAGCGTTGGGGCAATCAGAATCATAAGCGGCCATCATTCACCGACCAAAATTATTTCGGTTGGGTAAGAGTGTTTAAAGTGCGTTATAATAATGGGTATCCATAATACATATAGACACTATGAAAATAAATACAAAAGCAACAAATATCACGCTTGAAGCTGACGTCCACGAGTATCTCGAGAAGAAGATTCAAAGTTTGAGCAAGTTTGTTAATTTGAATGATGATGCGGTCATGATTGACGCGGAGCTTGGCAAAACGACGCGACATCATCAGGCCGGCGATATTTTTCGGGCCGAGATCAATCTTCACACGCCGGGTAAAAGTTATCGCGCTGTTTCTGAGGCGACCGAGCTTTACGCCGCCATTGATGACGTTAAAGACGAAATTTTGCGCGAACTTGAAACGCAGAAAAGAAAAAAACTCCACCTGCTTCGGCGCGGCGGCCAGAAGGTCAAGGATTTTATCAAAGGTTTTTATAAGTGGGGTAAAAAATAAGAAGAAGCCAGATGATGTCGTGGTATAAACGTCCATTTACTCTTGTTGTCGCACTCGCGATTGTACTGGTCGTTGGTTTTTTCTGGTATCTTGCGGGGAGAAACGAACGGCTTGGGGAGAATTTGCGAATAGACAGTCCCGCGGCTTTGGGTAAAGTGTGGGGTGGGGCGGTGTTGTCGACTAATTATGGCGATATTGAAATCGTGTTCTTTTCTTCGGAGGCCACCAGCACCATCGCGAATTTTATTACGTTGGCTTCGCGCGGTTTTTATGACGGTACGAAGTTTCACCGCGTCATTCCTGGTTTTATGATTCAAGGCGGCGACCCGCTGACTCGAGGAGAAGACAGTAGCGTCTACGGAAGCGGCGGGCCGGGTTATACATTCAAAGACGAAATTAACAATGAAAAGATGGTGCGGGGAGTTGTGGCGATGGCCAACCGCGGGCCGGACACGAACGGCAGCCAATTTTTTATCATAACAGGAGCGGAGACGCCGTGGCTTCAGGGTAAGCATACTGTTTTTGCGAAAGTGGTGCGCGGTATGGATGTTGTTCAAAAAATCAGCCAAGTGAAGACATCGGGCGCACCGCGGGATTTACCGATTCAGCCTGTCATTGTTTCAAAAATCACTCTAAAATAAGACCCCGTTTTTTTTTGCGGGGCCAAAAGGCGAGCTTTCTTTTCTTTCGAGGTTTCTTTTCGAGGTCGAACCTCGCAGGGACATTTTTTGTTGTATAATTACAACACAAAAAATGAAGTGACGAGGTTCGACCTCGAAAATGGACAAAAAGCCAGACCTTTGGGGGTCTGGCTTTGGCGAGCGCAATCTTCATCAGGTTAGGCTTGCTTTTCTCTCGCCTCTGAAAGAACAACAAAAGGGTGAGGTTGAATTACTTTTTCGTTATCATTGCGAGTATCTCCTCGCCCCCTCTCATTTTTCGATGAGAAAATTTCTCCCACCCTGTTATTTGACAGGGTGGGGAACACAGGCTGAACATCATCTTCTTATCGCCATTAACAAGTCTGCCTGTGAAAACTGTGAAAAGGAGTTCTCACGCACTCTTCCGAAGTATGTGTGGGGCGAGGAACACATATTGATTTTTCAAATGACACCAGTTCGGTGTTCCGGTCACACTCTATAACGCTTCTCTTGTTTTAGCAAGAAAAAAACCACTCCATGCTTTCGCAGGGAATGGCTTGTATGATCGGTTTTTTTAATTCCTACTCAATATATGAGCTTGATTTCTCTGCCGATCACCAAAGAGTCAAATGATGCGACGACCTAGGCCGCGAGCTGGCCGGATTTCCGCCCCCGTTCCGCTTCCATCTCGTCGATGTACTTCCACCATTCATTGAACATCCAGATCAGGAACTCGGTCCCGAGTCGCCACCCGGCTTTTTTGTGAATGTGGATGTCAGTATTAATCGATTTCCCCGGCCGGTAGATGACTGATCCATCCGGGAGGGTTACGGTGTAGAAGCCGTTTGAGACATCCCACTTGCCTTTGTGGAGAGGAATCCGTTCCTCTGGAACGACCAGATTCTTTACCCACCTTCCTTTCCCGGCGGTTCCGTTCCCTGTTTCTTCACCGGGAGTTTCGTTACCATCATCTTTGTCGTTGTCACCTTCAGCCTTCATTTCAATTCTGGCTCCGGTGTAGGTGTGTGATTTTCCTTTCCCGAACACCACGGTGCACGATCCCTCTCTGCCGGCGGCCACTTCAGCGTCTGGAGTGTATTCTCGTTTGATGAGCGAGATTTTAGTGAAGCAGATGAGTTCTGGAAGCGGATTTGTCGCTCGCATCTGCGCTTTGATTGCCCGGAACCGCGATCCCCATGGGGTGTCGGTTTGCAGTGCGAATTGATTGTTCACCAAAAGCCAGATGGCTTGTTTGATTTCCGGATTGCCCGGAGTGTTGCCGGGACCGCGGCGGAATCGCTGGATGGTTGGCCTCCCATTTTTACCTTTTACAGCCGCGTAGCCCGTGAATCGGAGGAAACTCCCCACTCGTTCTCGCGGGAATCGCCTCGGATCACGGACAGCGGACATAACTTTTCCGAAGCCACGCGGCCCGAATCCTTTGATGTCCGCGAAGAGTTTTTGGTACAGCGGATGCTGTTTAATAGTATCCTCGAGCCTCCTCTGTTCGCGGGCTTCAGCTTCCTTCACGACTTTTACGCTTTGGTTGCCCATCTTCGCTTTTAGAACTTCCTCGGCCAAGCGAGCTCCAACATATTCGTTTGAGACGTATACGGCATGTTCTGCCACCGCTTCCGCTCTTTGCACCACCTTTTTTCTCTGTGTCATCGCCTGTTCTGTCAGGTCCCAAGAATGCATCACCTCCCAAGAGATGACATCAGTCTCGTACATTTGGTGGAACAGTGTTGGTTTATTCTTCCATATGTCGAGAAGCAACTCCGCGTCGTCTTCTTTGACCGCGTGTTTTTCGTCCCTTTGAACTTTTAGGTTTTTGGGGGCAGTTAAGAAAACTCGAGCTCCGACTTCTGTTGCCTTGTTGATGAGGGCGATGACGAGACTAAAACCACTGCCCCCGAAGATTCCGATTAGAGTGTCTCCCGTTCTGACACCATCGAAGTCTTCCCCGACTTTGTTGGGGATGCCGACTAGTTTTTTCGTCTTGTTCGGCGCCCGACCTTTCGTCTCGATTTCGAGATCATTTTCTTTCCAACCGGCCGCGAGCGTGGATTCTAGAGTTTCCTCCACGACGTTTGGTTCCTTCGCTGTTGGTTTGTTTGGTTTCCGGAACCGGATGTGGTGTCTCTCGCGCGAGGAGAGATCTTCGCCGATCTGGGCGTCCCGCCAGATGGTTGGGAACTTGTGGTGGACAAAGTCCAATTCACCGTAGGCATCATCGGCTTTGAGGAGCCGGTTGCCTTCACCGTTTTGGATGGCGAAAACTGTTGGTCTCGCCTCGCCACTGCGCGTTTTTTTCCTTCTATGCTGGAACGCAATTAAGCGTCCAGCGGTTTTTTCTGTGCTCATTTCCACCTTTCCGTTTTGAGACCTCTATGGGTCAGTTCGTTTTGGTTTACGGACAGGAGGCGGCTAGCACTCGCTAGTCGCATCATTTGTGGTGAATGCGGCTATGATTAACTTCATTTTGAATGTTACTATCTCCTCACATCACCACGTCTCTCCTGTCATCCGACAGGAGAAATTTTCAAAGAACAAATAAAGAACTAAACGTCTCACCTAGGGGTGAGACGGGGAGGGTGCACTCTACTTCTCAAGTAAGTTCAACCATCTCCCTCCTCACACGCCACAAGTCTTATGGAGTGTGAGGAAGGAGGGTGGAAAAAGTTTCACCTCGTGTGTGTTTCTTTTTCTTCCACCCTCTTATTCCGCGAAGATTTGATCTTCGCGGAAAAATATTACTAAAAAAAAGAACAGGGGCGTGGTATGAACCGCTTCAGGTGAGGAAACATTCCCCACGCCCCTCTCCCCATACACTCGAGGTTTTGACCTCCCGGTGGCTTTGGGGAAAGAAAATTTTTGTAGTTGCCTCGCGACTATAAGATCGTGAGGCGACTCCTTGGTGTAGCAGGACTATCTGGTTCAAAACAGGGCAGTTTCTTCACACCAAGTCATCCAAAACCACTCTACAACACGATATATATTATTGCAAGGATTTCATAAATGATTGATAGGGCATCTCTTTTTTGCTCTCGGGCAGGACTTTTTCGATCACAAGAGTACCATTTTCGAAACGAGCTTCTGTTATTTTCACCCGCACTTCAGTCCCGTTTTTTTCGGCAATAAAGTATGTGCCGATGGTTCCCTTGAAAGCGCGAATTTTTCGCCAATTAGTCTCGCCACTTTCCGAGAAATCGATTTTCCCGTCGGTTTTCCCTAATTTTTTCGTGTAGGTAGCCTCGGCTTCATTTTGTGGTATCGCTTTGGTTTTTCCGCTTAGCCAGTCTGGAATACTATCAGCAAGAATCCGCGCTCCTTCTTTAGCCAGTATATCCTCAAGTTCTTGCGCGTTTACAGTTTCCATCTCAACCAGCACTTTTTCTTTTTTAATAATTGGGCCGTGATCCATTTTTTCATCCATCTTCATAATAGTAACGCCGGTTTCTTTTTCACCATTCAGAATCGCGCTTTGGATCGGTGTTGGACCGCGGAATTTCGGTAGGAGCGACGGGTGGACATTGAGCGAGCCGTGTTTGGGAATATCCAAAATTTTTTTCGGAATTATTTTGCCATACGAGGCGACAATGAAAAGATCAAGGGGTCTTTTTTTTAGTTCCTCTAAAAATTGGCCGTCGAGTGCGTCCGGCTGGAGCACCTCAATTTTTCGGATGTCTGCCCACTTTTTTATCGGCGGGGGAGTAACTTTAAGCCCCCTACCTTTTGGGCGATCTCTCCTAGTTACAATCAAAGAAGGCAGAACCTTTCTTCGCTCAAGTTCGTCAAGCACTCCAAGTGAAAAAGTTGATGTTCCAAAAAACGCGATAGTTGGTTTCATGTTATATAGCGGGCGTTAGATCATCGGGCAGCGACTCATGAAGATCTTCTGCTTTATCAATGAACAGAACGCCGTTAAGGTGGTCAATTTCGTGTTGGAAAATTTGCGCCAGAAGCCCGCTTGCGCCTCGAGTGAATTCTTTGCCGTGCTCATCCGTCGCTCGAACCGAGGTTTTAACAGCGCGCTTCACTTTCCCATAGAGCCATCTCACGCTCAAACAACCTTCTTCCATAAGCGTCTCTTTTTTTGAAAGTTTAGTAATAGTTGGGTTGATGAACACGCCGTCTGGTTCAGGAGGAGTTTCTGCGTCTTCTGTTTCTACTTTAATTTTATTTTTACCCCGTGCCAGAATTTTTCCCGATACGACAAAGATGCGAGAGGCGACGCCGATTTGCGGTGCGGCAATGGCAACCCCATCGTCTTGGCTTCCGAGAGCTTCTTTCATCTCCGCGATCACTTTTTGGATTTTAGGGGAAAGAATGTCTTTTTTTGAGACTTCTTTGGCCTTTTTGCGGAGAATGGGGTTAGTTTTTTGGACGATTTCTCTCATTGGTTCATTATAGGTTTATTGACTCATAATTTCAATTTATAATTACAACACAAAAATCAAGATGACGAGGTTCGACCTCGGCGGAAATTACAAGTAAAAAAGGCCGTCCCTCGAAAACGGGGACGGCCAAGCAACTTGTCGGTTCTCTTTTCTAAAGACGTTTCTACTTCTGGCGTCGGTTTTGCCGCCGCTTTACATAGGGCGAGGACAAAAAGAAGGCAGATGAACAGGTACACGAGGATGAACAGAATGATGAACATAACTTTCTTTCAAAAAGATATTACTCATATTAGGATTTTGTGTCAATACACTTGTTTTACGCGGTCGCTGAAATTAAGTGCATTCTTAATGTAAGCTATAGTTCGTGAAGGTCAGACTTTTACAGATTTGAAAGAACAACGGGTGGGGTTCGTTCGTATTCATTATGTGGTTTTATTTCTCCCCACCCGTGCTTTGGTCTCGCGAACGAAACCAAAAAATGTTGGCGGCGGGGTGATAACGGTGGACATCAGTCAATCTTTTTTTTCTTCACCTCTGCCGCCAAGAGGACTGTGCGGGTGGACTTTTTCATTCAGTTGAACCCGGTTCTCTCCCGCACAAGAAAGTGTCCCCGCCCCGACGAAGTCGAGGGCGGGGAAGTGTGAGTAAAGGAACGCATCAAACGGTTTCCAATTTCTCTCACACAACAAAGAGTGGTGGGTTATGGGGTGCTTCAATTTTAACCGCCATTTTCTTCCACCACTTCCTCTTTTGAGGAAAATTCTATTGCCCCGTCCCGACTTTGTCGAGGACGGGGCAGAAGAGGTTTCGGTAATTACGGTCATCATAGTTAATTGCCGGTATCCCCGAAACCGCCACTTCCATAATGGCACAAGTCAATCATTCCGTCAAAGTATTATGCCACACCTCAAAATGGCGAGGTTCAACCTCGCCATTTTGAGGTGTTTTTATAACAGGCTATCAGGGTCAACATGAATTTGATATTTTTGTGGCAGGGAACGGAAAATTGAAAGAAGTTCTGAATTTGGCCAATTAGTTTTATCCAAACGGAGCAGGCCGTTTAACACGAAAAGTCCTTTTATTTTTTCAACAAAGGCAGGAAAAATTATGAGTTCACGCGGCGCCAGCATTTTTTTGAGTTTTTCCATTTCTTCACGAATCGTTTCTTTTTTGCCCGTCAGGCTAATTTTAATGAGAATCTTGAAAGGGGGATAACCGAGTATTTTTCGCGCCTCAATCTCACTTTCATAAAAAGGCGATAGATTGCCGTTTAGGGCTGATGTTAGAGAAATCTCTTCGGGGTGTCTTGTTTGGATAAGGAAGGTTTCTTCGGCCAGAGCTTTCGTTTTAAGGGCAAGGCGAAGGACTTTTTCTCGAATACGGAAGTCCGGCAAGGAAAAGAGCGCGTCAACTGATCCGATAGCGGCCGCCATGACTTTTTCTTTGAGGTAGGGGAGAGCTATTTCGGTGCCAAGAAGAACACTGCCTGCTGTACTATAAAAATTTTGAACAATTTTTTCGGCTTCAGTTTCATTCTTGATTTTATCGCGATCGAAAACAGAAAGCGGAATATGCGGAAAGGCGTCTTTAAAATCTTCCGCGAGTCGATCAATGCCGACTCCAAGCGCGGTTAATTTCCAACTTCCACAGTGCAAGCATTTTTCTTTGGCAGTTCTTTTTTCTCCACAACGGTGGCAGAGGAAAAAATTTTCACCCGGATTTTTTCCTTTGTGGAGCGTAGTTGGCGCGCTGCAATTTTTACAGAGCACAACCGTACCACAGTCCCCACAGACAGTGCTTCCCGAGAGGCCGCGTCTTGCCGATAGAATAAAAAGTCGCCCGTTTCGTTTTTGGATTGACTCTGTTAACGCTTTTAGCTCCAGGCTGATAGAAATAAAGCCTTTTTTGGATTCCGGTTTATATTTTTTCATGTCGACGATAGAGCTTTTTACTTTATCTCGGTTTCTTCCTCCTGACTCATTTTCCCGAATTAGTTCGGCATTTTTTTGGCGGACGTATGTTTCGACCCGAAGCAGCTTGTCTGCAAAAATCAAACGGCTGCCATTTTTTTCGGCTAGACGTTCCGCAAACGTGCGCGCGTCAAGATACGGTTTCTTTCGTGAGATATAGTTTCTGTCTCCTTCAGCCTCGATGATAATTGTCCCCATGTCCCGTCTTGGCATGCTCAAAAATGACTCTGTGCCGATTAAGACAATTGGGTGCGAGTTTTCTCTGGCAGAATCCCATTTTTTTAGAAGGTTTTTTTTGCTTGTTTTACTGTGGAGGGCGTAGGCATATTCCTCAATACCTTTCTCAAGAAGGTGTCCTATTTTAAGGACGTCTGCGTTGGTAGGACAGAGAATAAAGATTGATGTTTTTTTGGCGAATGCTTCCCGAATAATTTTTTTATATTCTGTCACGCGACTGTCCTCATCTCCCTCGAGCGTGAATTTTTCCGCTTCGCTTTCTTTTTTCTCCTTCCCCTTTTCATTTCCTCGAGCAAGCATTTTTGTTTTTTGGAGATTTTCGAGGATTATTTTACTGCTCATTTCTTTAAGCACTGCTCCGGGTGTCGTCGCGAAATAGTCCGCCATATCTTTTGCGGTTTCAAAAAATTCGGACGTGAAAAAAGCAGGTGCGAGTAATTTACCCGCTTTTTGTAGTTTGAAGTTGGCTCTACGTAAATTTGATTTAACCGAACGACCTTCTCTAATCTCCACAATAAGGGCGGGGGAGAGTGAACCGCGAATCGGCACTGAAATAAGCGTTCCCACTTTTGCTTCCGTTAGGGTAAAGTACGAAAGGGTTTCTTTGCCGATTCCCTTACGAAGCGGTATGACCTCTATAATATACATTGTAACTGTTTTTAAAGCGGTAGACGCATGAGGTTGGAAGCCGAGTCGGTGAGATAGAGCACGTCAATACCTTTTATGAATCGAATTTGCGCGCCTAGATATATTGGTTGAAAATTTTGGACGTCCCCGCCGGGTAATTCAACGGCGAAGAGACCCTCTCTCGAAGAGAACAAAAAGACATCATCTCTGTCATCAAAAAAGTCAATATTTTGGATGGGAGACGCGCTTTTAAAGACAGAAATGACCCCGCAGATTTTTTCTGGACAGAAATATGTATTTTTTGGCAGGCCAGTACCTATCCATGCGGCTTGGATTTCTTGACCTGAAAGCCAGAGCGCCACGTTGCCTTTTTTTGACACTCGCAGATTTGGTATGTTTTGTTGGAGCCAGTCCGCGAGGGATTCGTTTTCTAATAGTTCGGAGACGTTCTTTTTCAAAGTCGGGGCAGTAGTGTTATTGATTTGAGATAGAACAGGGTCGTGTCTTGGATCGTTCGAAGTGATAAATTCACCAGAGACGGATTCTGGAATGGTAAATGGTTGCAGTTCCACAGCTTCTTTTTCTATAATTGAAACAGTTTTTGTCCATGGCCAGTGTGCTGTTTTTGCCACTAAGACCGAATGCTCTCCGGGGAGGAGTCGCCTTGCGTAGCTACCGCCATTTTTGACGCCCATGTCTTTGCCATCTACAAAAACCCGCGCGCCTTCTGGAAGGTTTTGGATGATGAGTGAGCCGGTTTTTGTCGGAAGACCAGTTGGTCCAAGACGATAGCCTAAACTGAACAAAGCACTCGCACCTCCTAGAAGTATGGTGAGAATCGCTATTATAAGGTGGTTTTTTATTTTAGATTTTTGGATATTTGTTTTGCTCATCTGTCCATTTTTTCAGAAAAGGAAGCGGATGTAAACTTCCCTTCAGGGTTTTGGTATGTCGGGAGTTTTAAACAAATGAGATTATTCTTTAAACACACTTATTTTGGCGCCGAGTTTTGAAAGACGGCTGGCCAAGTCTTCATAACCGCGGTTGATACTGTAGACATTTCGAAGTATTGAAGTACCGGTCGCGCCAAGCATACCAACTAGGAGAATGGCCGCGGGTCGAAGCGCCGGCGGGCAGATAGCTTCAGTTGCTCTTAGTTTTGTCGGTCCATTCACATAAAAGCGGTGTGGATCGGCCAAAATGGTGTCAGCCCCGAGCTTCTCTAGGTCTTTATAATATATAGCGCGCTTTTCGTAGACCCAGTCGTGAATGAAAGTCTGACCCTCAGCGACTGTGCCGATGACCGCGAAAAAAGGCAGGTTGTCAATGTTGAGTCCGGGGTAGGGGCGGCTTTCAATTTTTTCTTCGAGCGCTGTTAGTTTCGATGGAAAGGTTTTGATGTCAACGAGGTTTGTTTCGCCGTTTAGCGCTTTATACTTTTTCAAAATTTTATAGCGGAAGCCCATTTTCTCAAGTTTCAAAAGTTCGATTTCAAGAAAATCAATCGGACAGCGCTTAATAGTAATACTTGATTTAGTGACGATTGCCACGGAGAGAAAAAACATACTTTCAATCGGGTCTTCGCTGATAAAATAAGAAATCGACTGGTCAATTTTTTCTTTGCCGATGATGGTGAGGGTAGTGGTGCCAATTCCTTCGATTGAGACCCCGAGCGAACGCAGAAAAAAACAAAGATCCTGAACTTGATAATTCGCCGAGGCGAATTTAATAACTGTTTTCCCGGGAATTCGCGCCGCGGCCATAATGGCGTTTTCGGTGACGGTATCGCCTGATTCGTAAAGGACGACTTCATTCGGCACTAATTTTTTGTGAGAGACTTCGTAGTATGTTGATTTGGTCTCAATCGAAACTCCGAATTTTTCGAGCGCGAAAAAATGCGGTTTGACCGTCCGGCTCCCAAGTTTACAGCCACCAGCTTGGGGCAGGCGGAATTTTTTTAAATGGTGGATAAGCGGGCCAATCATCATAATGATGCTCCGCGTTTTTATGGCGGCTTCCTCATCTAGTTTAGAAAGGTCAATATGCTCTGGCGGTCTTATTTCGAGATCGTTTTCAAGCCACCGGATGGAGAAATCGATGCTTTTCATGACTTCAATAATGCGATGCACTTCCTCAATTTTCGGCGTATTTTTAAGGAGTGTTTTGCTCTGGTTTAGTATGGAAGCGCATAAGAGGGCTACGGCGGAATTTTTTGAAGATTTGGTCACGATAGTGCCATGGAGTTTGTGTCCGCCTTCAATTTTTAAGTTGAGTGATCCAGATGAAACGCTTACAATCGGACGATTGAGCGCCCGGCTTATCTTTTCGAGCATTTCGGTGCCGAGATTTTGTTCGCCTTTCTCGATTCGCGCTACGGCGCTTTGCGTGGTTTTAAGCGTTTTGGCCAAGTCGCTTTGCGTTAAGCCACCGCGCTCTCGGAGCTCACCGATAAGCTGGCCAATTTTGTTTAATTTTGAATCAACTTTTTCCATTAGGGAGATATTAATATGGTAGGGCAAAAGTATAGCATATAGGCTATGTTGTTGAAAAGCCCCACAAATGAGATCTGTTAATGACAGGTCTGACTTGTGGGGCAACCGTTTTGTGTGATGACATTTCACCAGATGCGTGTTTCGGGGTTGCCCGCTTTTGTTCGCCGGAGCCACTCACAGCGTGGGACTTCCTTTAGGAAACTTCGCCATTTGTTATAGCGGTTCCAGTCACGATCGAGTTCTTTTAATTGGATTAGAGACATACCGTAGACAGGGCTTGCGATGTTAGGCAACCCTTCCCAGCGTGGAGGACTTCCTAGTCTTGGGATCATGATCATATGTTTAGCCTTTCAAATTCTGTTTTTACAATACTACGCTATATATTTTTTGCAAACTCCCCTCACCCAACACTTTATATCCCGATTCGATTTATCGAATCGAGGATCCTCGACATTGCGAAGCAACTGTCGGGACTATATACTACTCCCCACATGGCTTTCTTTTCAAAAAGATTGGGGATTGATCTTGGCACTGCGAACACGCTAGTGTTTGTGCCGGATAAAGGGATTGTACTCAATGAGCCGTCAGTGGTGGCTGTTTCCGAAGGTGGCAGTCGAATATTGGCCGTTGGTATTGAAGCAAAAAGGATGGTTGGGAAAACTCCTGACAGCATTGTGGCATACAAGCCGATGAAGGACGGCGTTATTGCCGATTACAAAGTGACCGAAGCGATGCTTCGTTATTTCATAAACAAGGCGCTTGGCAGATGGAATATTTGGAAGCCCGACGTCATGATTTCCGTACCGGCCGGTGTGACTTCAACGGAGCGTCGCGCGGTCATTGAAGCCGCGCTTAAAGCCGGAGCGAAAAATGCTTACGTGGTTAAAGAGCCGATTTTAGCGGCAATTGGCGCGGGTATTCCCATTCACGAACCGGTTGGGCACATGGTTATTGATGTTGGTGGCGGTACGGCTGACGTCGCGGTTATTTCGCTTGGCGGGATTGTCAGTTCAACATCGGTTAAATGCGCGGGAAATCGCATCGATTATGCTATTACCGATTACATCAAAAAAACTTTTAACCTCGCGATTGGGGAGAAAATGGCTGAAGATATCAAAATCTCCATTGGCTCGGCAATTCCACTCGAAGAGGAATTGGTCATGACGATTAAAGGCAGAGATTTTTTGACCGGACTACCACGAAGCGCGGAAATAAAAACAAACGAGATTGTGAAAGCGATTTCAAAAGAACTCCGAGAAATAATTAAGGCCATCAAAGACGTTCTCCAAGAAACGCCGCCGGAACTGGCTTCCGATATTATTGACAAGGGAATCATCATGACCGGCGGCTCATCACTCCTTCGCAATTTTCCCGAGCTGGTTTTCCGGCGCACCGGTGTCAAGGCGACGCTTGCTAAAGACGCGCTTTATTGTGTGGCCAATGGCACAGGCGTGGCGCTTGAGCATCTCGACACCTATAAAAAAAGTATTATTGCGAAACGCTAAGATAGCTTTGAGGAAGAGAGCTTCAAAAGCTGCCGAAGCTTTAAATAAAGAAGTATTGACTCCCGGGGCACCCGCCTGTACCGAAGCGGTACGTTTCGGGCGGGAGCCCGGCCCCCGGAGTCACGCTCGAAGACTCGCTCTTTACCCCGAAGCTTTGCTATGGGGTATTCTTTGAATTCTCCTCTCCGCTTTGAAATGAAAGTGCGGACACTTTCATTTCACTCGCTATGTTTGAAAATAAGAAAACCAAATTAAAAAAAGTCATCGTATACTTAACCTAAGCTATAGCAAACTTATTATTCCATTTAGTTTTTCTTTAATGGAGCGTGATATACTTTTTGCATGTTTTCAAAAGACCACTTACACCACGCTTATTTTCTAAAAGGTGATACCAAAGAAATTTCTGTTCGCGTCCGAAATTTTCTAGAGGCGGAGCTCAATGTTCAGAGCCATGGCAACCCCGATTTTTGGCACGGCACGTTTGATACGTTTGGAATTAAAGAAAGCCGACTGCTTTTTGAAATGCAAAGCCGGCGATCACTTTCCGGCGGACGGAAATTTTTCTTAATTTCCACGAATACCATAACGACCGAAGCGCAAAACGCTCTTCTTAAAGTTTTTGAAGAGCCAACCGAGAACACTCATTTTTTTCTGATTATGCCTTCCGCTACACCATTGCTTCAAACCCTCCAGTCGCGACTTTCTTTTGTTTCACTTAAAAAAGATGGAACGGATCTTTCGAAAAATTCTTTCGCTGCGCTCGCTCGAGATTTCAAAAAGGCAGGAGTTGCCGAGCGTTTAAAAATTGCCAAGAAGCTAGCCGACGCGTACGCCGATGAGGAGTACACTAAAGCAGACATTATTTCTTTTCTAAGTGAAGTCGAACGAGTTTCTTTTAAAGGGTGGAGTCGGGAACATATCAGCAGAAACAATATTCAAAGTGTTATTGACGCCAAAAAATATCTCTCGCCGAGCGGGGCGTCAGTCAAGATGATCCTTGAAGGAGTGGCAGTCGGCTTATAACACTAATTTTCACTTTACTTTTTCTCTTTTTGCGATTACATTTAATGTATGGCATACAACTTTTCGCATCTCAAAGAAAAAGCAAAAAATATTGAAGAGTGGCTGAAAAAGGAAATGAGCGGTATTCGGACAGGTAAAGCGATGCCGGCTATTTTAGATTCGGTTCAGGTCGATAGTTATGGTTCCAAAATGAAGATTACCGAGCTTGCGAGCGTTTCTGTCGAAGATTCAAAAACCCTTCGCATTACGCCCTGGGACATGTCGCAGGTGAAGCATATTGAAAAAGCGATTGCCACCTCCACCTTAGGGCTTGGTGTTTCCGCGGACGAGCGGGGCGTGCGTGTTACCTTTCCGGAATTAACGAGCGAAAGGCGAGCGGCGCTTGTTAAAGTCGCTAAAGAAAAACTTGAAGAATCGCGGATGAGCCTCCGAACCCTTCGGGACGAGGTTTGGAAAGATATTCAAGCTAAAGAAAAAGCGGGCGGCATGGGCGAGGATGAAAAATTCCGCCTCAAGGATGAAATGCAGAAAATTGTCGATGGGGTAGGTAAGTCTTTGGAAGAAATGTTTGGAAGGAAGGAAAAAGAAGTGGTTGGACAATAACCAATAACCAAGAGACAATAACCAAGGCAGAGGGGGAAGCTTAGAAATTAGTTTGAAGTCTTTTTGGTTATTGTTTCTTGGTGTTTGGAGTTTCACCGTATGTCTATTATTTTATTCATCATCATTTTGGCGGTTTTGGTTTTTGTCCATGAACTTGGACATTTTCTTTTTGCCAAAAAAGCCGGTATTCGAGTTGATGAATTCGGCCTTGGTTTCCCGCCGCGGCTTTTTGGCAAGAAAGTGGGGGAGACGATCTATTCAATCAACGCAATTCCTTTTGGCGGTTTCGTTAAAATTTTTGGCGAAGATCCAAATGACGAATCAATAAACGGACCGGATCGTGATCGGAGTTTTGTTCACAAAAAACGTCCTGTCCAAGCGGCGGTGCTTGTGGCCGGCGTGCTTTTCAATTTTTTGTTTGCGTTTGTCCTAAATACGGTTGGTTTTGCTTCAGGTTTTCCCGTGGCAGTAGAAGGCTGGAGTGGCCAAGGCCAGCTCCAAAATATCCAGCTTCTCATCACGGACATTGTTCCCGAGTCTCCCGCTTCTTTTGCCGGACTTAAGAGCGGAGACGCACTCCAGTCTCTTAAAAGTGACAAGGATAAAATTGAAGGCGATTTGGAGGCGGAGGAGGTTCGGCAATTTATTAGAGATCACGCGAGTGTCCCGATTGCCGTTTCTGTTTCTCGCAAGGCAGAACTGTTCGAATTTTCTGTCGAAACAAAAATAATGCAAGGTGAACCAAACCCCATTATCGGCATTTCCATGGAAAAAGTCGCGTCTCTTCGTCTGCCGATTCACCTTGCGGTTTTGGAAGGTTTCAAGATGACGTATTTTAGTGCGAAAAGCGTCTTATTCGGTTTCGGTGAGTTATTGAAACAGGCGTTTCATGGCGGAGTCTCTATCAGTCAATTGACGGGACCTGTTGGTATCGCGGGCATGGTCGGGAGCGCGCGCGATCTTGGTATTTCATACCTCCTTTCATTTACCGCTTTTCTTTCAATTAATCTCGCGGTTCTAAACCTCTTACCTTTTCCCGCGCTTGACGGCGGCCGGATTCTTTTTGTGGCCATTGAAGGAGTAACACGCAGGCGTTTGAATCAAAACATTACCAATACTTTAAACGCACTCGGCTTTATTTTGCTTCTCCTCCTTATGTTTTTTGTGACATATCAGGATATCGCGAAGCTGTTTTAAGGTTCAACCTCACCGGCTGCCGGTGAGGTTGAACCTTTGTTGATTTACTTTATACCTTCATTGGGTGAGAAGAAAATGTATTCAGTAAAAAAACAAATTACAAATAAGAAGCCGACCGGCTTCTTATTTGTAATTTACTTAAAATGGGAAAAAGCATAGGAAAGAAAAAAGCCGTCCCTCGAAAATCTCGGGACGGCTTCAATCGCTTTTCACGTTCTAGCGGTGTCTTTCCGCTGGGTCGATTGGTACAAACTCCACCTGCAAGATGTTAGTCACTATCGTTTTCCTGCCTCCCAAGATTCCTCCTTCTTTCGGGAGAATTTTGTAAGTGTAGCGGACTGCTACAAGCTGACCGTTCGTTAACGTCGCAGAATGTTTCCCCTCGATTTTCTCGCCAGTATTAAGCGACTCCGCAAGAACTTTTCCTCCCGGCACTTGCGTTCCGATGACAACAAAGTTGCTGGTGTCGTAAGCAGGAGAGGATTTGATTGTTATGGACCTCTTTACCAAAGAGCCACAGACGAAGAGGATGGAAAGGACAAATAGTACCGCAATAATTTTATTGAGATAATTTTTCATATCAGAATTTTGTTTTGTTGTTCGGACAGGATATCTGTTTGTAGACTATCACAAGAAATTTCTTTGTCAACTATCGTGTTTCTCTTTATTTTCCTGTACAATTTCAGCACTTATGCCGTTCGAACACCCTCATTTTAATAACGAAGGCGAGCATACTGTGTGGGTCAGGAAAGCTATGCAGATAAAGCTTGCTGAACGGCAGTACGGTGAGGAGGTTTCTTCCCACATGGTAGAGTGGATTGACGAGCATAGTGACGAATTTAAGAAACTTTTCGATCAACATATCGAAAAAGACCCCGCTTTTATTGAGCATTTTGAAAAAGATCCCGATACGGTCCTCGATCTGATTGAGCAAGAGATGAGTTCAAAATAGGTGTCATAATCTTATGAAACAATCACAATTATTTACCAAAACCCGCAAAGAAGCGCCGAAAGATGAAGTTTCGAAAAATGCCGAACTTCTCATCCGCGCCGGATTCATTCACAAAGAAATGGCCGGTGTCTATTCCTACTTACCACTCGGACTTCGGGTGCTCAAAAATATAGAGCGGATTATCCGCGAGGAGATGAACGCGCTCGGCGGTCAGGAAGTTCTTTTGACCACACTCCAAAATAAAGAAAGTTGGCAGAAAACCGGCCGCTTTGATGACGCGGTTATCGATAATTGGTTTAAGACGAAACTTAAAAATGATACGGAACTTGGGCTTGCCAATACCCACGAAGAGCCGCTCTCGGCGCTTCTCACTAATTTTGCTAAATCATTTCGAGACTTTCCGCTTTACATTTATCAGATTCAGACCAAATTTCGCAATGAGTCAAGGGCCAAAAGCGGCATCATGCGCGGACGCGAATTTTTGATGAAAGATTTGTATTCTTTTTCTCGCGATCAAAAAGAACACGACGTGTTTTATGAAAAAGCAAAAAATGCGTACCACAAAATCTTTACCCGTGTTGGTCTTGGTGGACAAACCTATGAGACATTTGCGTCCGGCGGCAGTTTCGCCAAATATTCCCATGAATTTCAAACGGTAACGGACGCCGGCGAGGACATCATTTACATTGATGAGAAAAAAAGAATAGCGGTCAACAAAGAAGTTCTTGCGCCGGAAGTTTTGAAAGAGCTCGGTTTGGAGAAGAAAGATCTTGTCGAAAAAAAAGCGGTGGAAGTCGGAAATATTTTCAGTTTAGGCACTCGTTTTTCCTTGCCACTTGGCCTTTTTTATACAGACGAAAAAGGCGAGAAGAAACCGGTTATTATAGGTTCCTACGGCATTGGCCTCGGCCGTCTTATGGGTACGGTGGTTGAAGTACTTTCAGACGAAAAGGGAATTATCTGGCCGGAATCGATTGCGCCGTTTACCGTTCATCTTGTCTCGCTTTTAGGAGATAAGGTGGATGTGCGAACGTACGCGGATAATTTGTACCTGAAATTAGAAAAATCGGGTGTCTCCGTCTTATATGACGATCGCGATCTTCGGCCCGGGGAAAAATTTGCCGACAGCGATCTTATCGGTATTCCAAATCGCGCCATTATAAGCGAGCGAGGCATGAAAGATGACAAAATCGAATGGAAAAATCGGGAGACTGGCGATATCGAAATGATTGACGAAAAAGAATTTTTCAGGCGCGTGCCGCGAACCGTCCATGTTTGACCGATACCTTCAAAATATATACCGCCTTATATCAAACGATATTGGTATTGACCTTGGTACGGCCAACACACTGGTGTACGTCAAAGGCCACGGCATTGTCATAAACGAGCCGTCTGTTGTCGCGGTCAATCAAAAGACGGGGCAGGTGGTTGCAGTTGGGGTATCAGCCAAGGCCATGCTAGGCAGAACGCCCGGGCACATTTTGGCTGTGCGGCCAGTTGTCGACGGCGTCATCTCTGATTTTGAGGTAACGGAAGAGATGATGGCCTACCTTTTGAATAGTTCGCAAAAGCAAGCAAGGAAATTTCTGGGACCGCGGGTGGTAGTCGGCGTGCCTTCGGGTGTGACCAATGTCGAAACGCGGGCAGTTCGGGACGTGACCAAAAACACCGGCGCGCGCGAGGTTCATATTGTGGAACAGCCGATGGCGGCGGCCATCGGCATCAGACTTCCGATTCATGAGCCGGTCGGAAGCATGATTATTGATATCGGCGGTGGCACCACTGACATCGCGGTTATTTCTTTAGGCGGTGTTGTCCAATCAAAAAATATCAAAGTTGCCGGCGACCGGTTTAATAACGACATTATTTCATACATGCGAAGCGAATTTAAAATTTTAATCGGAGAAAAAACCGCTGAAAATATCAAAATCGCGATCGGCGCGGTCATTCCCGTTTCGCCGGCGATGGAGGCGGTGGTGAAAGGGCGGGACTTGGTTAGCGGATTGCCCCGCGAAGTGGCGTTGACCGACACCGATGTCCGCGAAGCGCTCGCGCCTTCGATCGACATCTTGCTTGAATCAGTTCGCGAAGTACTTGAAATCACTCCGCCCGAAATTGTCTCCGACATCATGCACAGGGGCATCTATCTCGTCGGCGGCGGGGCGCTCCTTCGCGGTTTGGATGAGTTGCTTCGCGAATACATTCGCATTCCCATCCATATCGCCGAGGATCCTTTGACGGCGGTCGCGCGCGGTACCGGCATAATTTTAGAGCACTTCGATCTTTTTAAAGACGTGCTTATCAAAAACGAAGATGAATCTTCTCCGGACAGTTAGGCGGCCAAGAAGGGAAAAGAGTTTTCTTGGCACGGTACTCATCCTTGGCGTTTTAATCGCTGGTGTGCATTTTTTCTTTCCGTTTTTCTTCTCGAGCCTTCTTTCTTCGCTCCTCTTTCCTTTTTGGACTTTTCATAAAAATGCCAATGAAACTTCGATGGGAGCTTTTTCACTTGAATCGCGGCAGTCTCTTATTTCTCGAGTCGAAGATCTTTCTTTTAAACTTGACCAAGTAAATCTCGATTTCCAAACGCTTCACTTGCTTGAGTTAGAAAACGAGGAGCTTAAGGCCGCGCTCGGTCGCAGTGGCAGGGAGAAAATTATTCTGGCCGCGATTCTCTCCCGCCCGCCTCGCTCGCCCTACGACACTTTAATTCTTGATCGGGGTTCTACCGATGGTGTTAAAAAAGGCGACATTGTTTCAATAGATAATCACTTTCTGGTTGGGGAAATCGTCGAGGTCGGAGGCTCTTTTTCGAAAGTGGAATTATTTTCTTCCCCGGGCAAAGAGACTGAAGTTCAAATCGGCAAAGATCATATTCAAACCATTGTGTATGGTTTTGGTGCTGGTAATTTCAGGGCCAGACTGCCGCAAGACACCGCAATTGCGGTAGGGGACGTGGTTTCGATGACTTCTTTTGATATCGGTGTTTTGGGTTTTGTCGCGAAAATTGAAGGAACTTCTGCCGATGCCTTTCGAGTGCTGTATTTCCGAACCCCGTTCAATCTCTCACAAACGAGAATGGTTGAAATTGGCGCGCCTACTACCCCCTCTCTTATAGAAGCGGAAAGTTTGAAAGATGAAAGTCCTTTTCCAGAAGGAAACCCCGAATCACTATGATGAAGCGTGTTTTTGCCAACCTATTTCTTTTTTTGTCGGTTCTTGTTTTTCCGTGGTATGTTACTGTGTCCGCGCTAGTTATTTTTATTTTTTTGTTTCGAAATTTCTATGAAGCGGCTTTTTTCTCGTTTCTCTTAGATGTAGTATATAGCACGCCAGGTACGTACTTTTTAGGTGTTCCGTTTATTTTGACTCTAGCCAGTTTTGTTTTTCTTATCCTTGCTTCTTTTCTTAAAAGACATCTTTTATTGCGCGCATAATATATGTGGTCAGCGTTCAAACGTTTATTTAGAAAAAAAACTAAAGGCGGTGAGATCTATCCCGACGAGATTTTTTTAGACGCGCAGAATTTACCAGCATTCGACAAAAACCAGTTTGAGGGCCGTCTTGAAAAACCGATTTCGCGCCGCGCTATTGCCATGGTTGGGCTGGTCTTTCTCTCTGGCGCCGCGCTTTTTGGCGTCCGATCGTGGAATTTACAAGTCGTACACGGTAAAGCCTACGCACTTCGAAGCGAACAAAATCGCTTGCGTCATATTCTCATCTTCGGGGAGCGGGGAGCGATTTATGATCGCCATGATGAGCTTCTTGTTTCAAATATTCCAAACACTGATCCCGCGAACTTTTCAATCCGTTCATATCCCACCTCGGGTGGCTTCTCGCATCTTTTAGGCTACGTTGGCTATCCTTCCAAAGATTCGGCTGGTTTTTACTACACATCAAACATTGAAGGCGAGGAAGGTATTGAAAAGTTTTATAATGCCGCTCTCGCGGGTAAAAATGGCGTCGAACTTATCGAGATAAACGCGCTTGGCAAAATTGAGACAGAGAGTGTTATTTATCCGCCGCAAAATGGAGACAACCTCCATCTTTCCGTAGATAGGGAAGTGCAAGAAAAGCTATACGGAGAAATTGAAAGTTTGGCAAAGCAAGTTGGTTTCGAGGGCGGGGCTGGCGTTATTATAGATGTTGAGAGCGGTGAAATTTTGGCCATGACGAGTTATCCCGAATACGACTCGGGGGTTATTGCCGATGGTAGCGACGAGACTACTATTTCAAAATATCTCACTGACTCGAAAAAACCGTTTCTTGATCGCGCTGCGAGTGGCCTATACACACCCGGCTCCATTGTCAAACCATTTTTGGCAATGGGAGCGCTCGAAGAAGGCGTGATTGATCCGGAAACATCCATTTTAAGCACCGGTTCAATTTCCATTCCAAACCCATTCGATAAAACCAAACGTTCTGTCTTTACAGACTGGAAGGCGCATGGATATGTTGACATGCGTCAAGCACTCGCGGTTTCTTCGAACGTTTATTTTTATGAAGTCGGTGGGGGATTCGAAGGTCAAAAAGGATTGGGTATCGCCAACATTGAAAAATATATGCGGTTGTTTGGTTTCGGCGCAGAAATCCCGGGGCAGTTTTTTGGAGACAAAAAAGGAGTGCTTCCAAATCCGGAATGGAAGGCTCTCAATTTTGACGGCGAAGTCTGGCGGATTGGAGACACCTACAACACTGCCATTGGCCAATACGGTGTCCAGGTAACACCGCTTCAAGCCGCCCGCGCTATTGCAGCAATCGCAAATGGCGGGAAACTTTTAAATCCAAGTGTGCTTTTAGGTGGAAGTCCCGATGGCAGAATTAGCGAAGTTCTTCCTTTCACAGAGGGGTATTTCAAAGTGGTGCAAGAAGGCATGCGCGAAGCGGTGCTCTCCGGCACGGCCAAAGGTCTCGACATTCCCGAAGTTACGGTTGCCGCCAAAACAGGCACAGCCGAACTTGGCAGTTTGAAACAATACGTCAATTCATGGGTCATTGGTTTTTTCCCGTACGAAAAGCCCCGCTACGCTTTTGCAGTGCTCATGGAAAAAGGCCCTCGCGACAATCTCTTGGGCGGCCTCTTTGTCATGCGCGGTATGCTGGATTGGATGAAGGTTAATGCCCCCGAGTATGTGACTAACCCTTGACATACTTAAATTATGATGCTATTCTCTTCGCAGGTTCTTTTTCAATCAAGTTAGATAACAGAAAACAAACATAACGAAAGGAAAAAGTCGTGAAGACCTATTTGGTTTTCGGTGCGGCCGGTTCGATTGGTAAAAAGGTGGTGTGTAAGTTACTCGCCGCCGGTCACAAGTGATCGCTTCAGTTCGGGAGCATCACCAGCGGGCTCAAGAGAAGTTGTCGCAGAAAGGAGCGTTTGTGGATGTGATTAAGGATGTTGCAGATCGAGAGAGAATGGAGGCATATAGCAATAATTTCTTTGATTATTTCCCGGGCAACTTCAACAAGCTCGATGGCGTCATCTACGCGGTCGGACATTGTCCGCCAAATGGTTTCCCGGAAGCGGTCAAGTACCCGCTTTCGCAGTTACCGCTTGAAAGATATCTGAACGAGATCAACATGCATCAGGTCGGCGTTCTCAACGTTTTCCAGTGCATGCTCAAAAATCTCAAGGATGGTGGCTGTTTCGTTTTCATCTCTTCGGCCATCACTCGTCTTAAAGGACAGTTTCCGCCATTCTTGCAAGCTCATCATTACGCAAGCGCAATCAGCGCCAAAGATTGGTTGGTGGAGGGGATGCGACACGATCCGATAACCACCAGACGCAGGATTAAGGTTCATCGTCTGGCCCCCGTGGCCGTGGACTCACCTTTCTTCGACGGAAGCCCGAGACCACCAGAGATAATTCCAATCAGTACCGTTGTCGATGAAATTGTCCTCGCGCTCGAAAGTGAGGAGATCGTCGACAAACAGATAACCTAAACGATTTCGCACTGTTTCATTATACAAGGTCTTGAGTGTTGCCACTCAAGACCTTTTTTGTATTGGAGGCGAGGCCTCCAAGTAGGCCTCCAGTGCTAAACTAGGAATTGATTAGACAAGTGTGCCATACGACATCGCAAGTCGTTGCTTTTTATTTTCCCTCTTATTTTCTTCAAACCTCTAAGCGAGAATTTTCTTTTATAAAACATTGCGCAGGCGGGTAGCTTAGCATAGCAATCCGCGAGCTCGCGGATATGCGTGTTTTATAAAAGAATAATTTGAGCGACCCCTTTACTTAAACTCCCATTTCAAGTACAATCTTGATACTTTTATACGTGCCCCACTATCATAATTCAATGGTTGATCAAAAAGAGTATCTAACAAAAGAGCGATTTGAAGAGCTAAGCAAGGAGCTCGACCAATTAAAAAAAGTGAAACGGCGAGAAGTCGCCGAGAGTCTTGAGTATGCCAAATCGCTCGGAGATTTGTCCGAAAATGCCGAATATCACGAAGCGCGCGACATGCAGGCCGAGATTGAAGATCGCATCGCCAAGATTGAAAATGTTTTAAAATCCGCGGAGATTGTTTCTGACACACATTCTGACAAAGTGACGGTTGGTTCGACCGTTGTCCTCCAAAGAGCGGGGGACAAGGGAGAGCAAACTTTCACCATCGTCGGCTCGGAAGAAATTGATGTGTCTTTAGGAAAAGTGTCCATTCATTCACCACTCGGAGACGCTATCGTGGGCAAAAAGAAAGGTGACACTTTTTCTTTCTCCACTCCCAAAGGCAAGGTTGAATATAAAATCACCGCCATCAAGTAGCTTCTTGTCCCCACACTTTTTACTTTACACTTTTCACTTTATACTTATTACGCATGGCTTCACTCGAAGAATTAAGGCAAGTTAGGCTCCAAAAAATTGACGTGCTTAAAAAGCACGGTATTGATCCGTATCCAATCAAAACCGCGAAGCAATACGAAAATACCGACGTCATACAGAAATTTGAGACGTTATCCAAAGAGAAAACACTGACACTCGCGGGGCGTGTCATGTCACTCCGGCCGCAAGGTGGACTGATTTTTCTTAATTTCAATGATGGCAGCGCCGTCTTTCAAGCTCTTCTTAAAAAAGGCGATACGCTGGAGAAAGATTTTGATTTGTTTTCCGAAACCGTTGACGTCGGAGATTTTGTGGAAGTCACCGGCTCGCTGTTTGAAACCAAACGCGGAGAAAAGACGTTGCTTGTTTCAAGTTGGCGGATGCTTTCAAAAGCTATTTTACCTTTGCCTGAAAAATGGCATGGCCTTCAAGATGTTGAGGAGCGTTTCCGCAAACGATACCTTGACCTTATTGCTTCGCCGGAAGTCAAACAGCGTTTTACGTTTCGTTCGCGTTTAATTACAGAATTGCGAGCCTCACTTGAGCGCGCCGGTTTTCTCGAAGTCGAAACTTCAATGCTTCAAACGCTTGCCGGCGGTACAAACGCGGAACCATTCAAAACGCACCACAACGCTCTCCAAATTGATTTGCATCTTCGCATTGCTCAAGAGCTTGATCTCAAAAAGTTGCTTATCGGCGGTTTCCCGAAAGTGTATGAAATCGGGCGTAATTTTCGGAATGAGGGAATTGATGTAACTCACAACCCAGAATTTACGACTGTTGAGTGGTATCAAGCCTACAGCGACGCGTCGGGGCAGATGGCTTTTGTTGAAAAAATAATTAAAGGGTTGGTTGAGAAAATCGCTGGCGGCGCAAAAATTATTTACGGGGGGAATGAAGTTGATTTCTCCAAAAAGTTCAAAACCGCGACGTTTTATGAAATTTTGGAAAAGCACGCTTCGATTCACGACGCCGCGTCTTTGACACTGGATGCGCTAAAAAAGAAAGCCGCGGAACTTAAGATTAAAGTTGATGATTCTGACACTTTGGAAAAAGTGCTCGACACCATCTATAAAAGAATTTGCCGGCCATATCTAATTCAACCAACTTTCATTACCGATTTTCCGATCCACTACTTGCCACTGGCAAAAAAGAAGTCAGACGACCCAAAACTGGTTGACGCCTTTCAACTTGTCGCTGGTGGCATGGAATTAGTCAAAGCTTTCTCCGAGTTAAATGATCCGCTTGACCAGCGAGCACGTTTTGCCGAACAGGAGAAAAATCGTAAAGCGGGAGACAAAGAAGCCCAACCGAATGACGAAGCCTTTCTTGAAGCGCTTGAACATGGTATGCCACCCGCAGGTGGCGTTGGCATTGGTATTGATCGACTCACGATGCTTTTAAATGATCAAAAAAACATCCGCGAAGTTATTTTCTTCCCGACTCTTCGGCCGAAGGGGGACGCATAAAACACATAACATATAACATTCACACCTCCAGTTGACTTTAATGTTTGGTATGCGTGGTGGGGGTGGCTTTCAACCTTTTTTGCTATAGCGGGCGTCATTATTTTTCTTTGGGGGCTAAACGCAGATTAATATAGTGAGCCTCGGTTTCTCCAAAATCCTTTCAGAATAATGTTCTGAAGGGATTTTTTCTTATTTCCACATTCCAAAATCCAGATTCCACCTAGAGCTGTGGATAACTTGTTTGACGGTGGGAGAGAGTGTTATACAATTATATGTAAGTGGGAAAGAGTGGGACGAACAATTTCGAAGAAATTGTTCGTCCGGCTAAATGTAATTTGGTTTGGGAAAACCTCTCAGAGCCTATGAGTAATCTAATGTCTAGGCCAAACAGCAAAATTACGAGCGAAAATCACGAAGTTCGACGAGGCATATCCGAGATACGTCGAGGAGAAATGAGTGATTTGCAGCAGAAATTTTGGTGTTTGGGCAGACAAGTCTTGAGACCCCTTAATTATTTTACGGTTAGATTATGAATAGGCTCGCACAACTATGTTAATTGGAGAGTATACGCATACGTTGGATGACAAAAATCGTCTCTCCATGCCGTCTCGCTTTCGGCAAGAAATGGGGAAGAAGGTTGTAGTCACACCGGGCCTCGATGGCTGTCTTTTCGTTTTTACATCTTCGCAGTGGAAAGCCATTGCCGAAAGACTTTCCGAATCATCAATGCTCCAATCAGACTCGCGGAGTTTCAATCGCTACATGTTTGCGGGTGCGGTTGAAACCGACGTCGATTCTATCGGTCGCATTCTCATTCCAGATTTTTTGAAAGAGCGGGCGAGCTTGGGAAGCAAGGCGGTTGTGATTGGCGTCCAAGATCGTGTTGAGATTTGGAATGAAAAAGCGTGGCTTGAATACAAGAAAGGAGTTGAGAAGCGTGCGGATTCATTGGCGGAGAAACTTGGGGGTATCGGGGTTTTATAAAACCATGATCCACAAGAGTGTTCTTTTACAAGAAACAGTGGATGCGTTGCACTTCCAGTCAGGAGATATTCTTCTTGATTGCACCATAAACGGTGGCGGTCACTCTTCTTTCATCGCGAAAACTTTTGGAAAAACGATTAGGATCATCGGGCTTGATCTCGACGCTTCGGCACTTAAAAGAGCAGAAGCAAAACTTCAAGCCTTGGGCGCAGACTTTATCCTCCGGCAGTCCAGTTTCCGAAATCTTGATCTGGTTTTGAAGGAGTGCAAAGTCGAGAAAATACACAAAGTTCTTTTTGACCTCGGCCTCTCATCAAACCAACTGGAAGAATCGGGTAGGGGATTCAGCTTCAAAAAAGACGAATCCCTCGGTATGACTTTTTCCGAGACGCCAACTGAAGCCGAAATAACTGCCGACGAAATTGTGAATACCTGGGATGAAGAACACATCGCCGACATTATTTTCGGATACGGAGAAGAACAATTCGCCCGACGTATTGCAAAAAAAATAGTTTCGGAAAGAGTAGTTCGTCCGATTAAAACGACTTTTGAACTTACTGAGACCATTGGACGGGCATTACCGGAGTGGTACAAGCGAAGGAAAATTCATTTTGCTACTAAAACATTCCAAGCCCTTCGCATCGCGGTCAACGACGAACTCAACGCTCTCAAAGACGGACTTGAGAAAGCATTCGATGTCCTTGCGCTCGAAGGTATTATGGCAGTCATCTCATTTCACAGTCTTGAAGATCGCATTGTGAAGCATTTCTTGAGAGCCAAAGTTGCCGAAGGTCTCGCCGAATTGCCATTTCGAAAACCGATTATCTCCGGCGAAAAAGAGTTGGCGGAAAATTCTCGCGCACGAAGCGCAAAACTCCGCGTCATCATTAAGAGTCTATCTGCTATCTAATCGTAAAAAATGAACAAAAAGAAAGCTTGACTGCCAAAACTCTCAAATTCCGGCTACAAATCACTCATTCCTCCTCGACGTATCTCGGATATGCCTCGTCAGACTTCGCGATTTTCGCTCGTAATTTGAGAGTTTTATCTAGGCATTAGATAACAGATAGGCTCTAACAAAAATTAAAACTTTTCAAAATTAAAATTTTTACGTTCCATGTCCTTTTATAGAAACATCACAGAATCATATTATGCTCGCCGAGGCATTTTTGTAATACTTGCGTTCGTAGCGGTCTCTTTCCTCCTCACGTATTCATATTTCATCAACAAGGCCGTTCGAAACACCGTAATGCGCCAAAAAACCGCTGTAGAGTTGAACAGTATCTCTTCGTCTGTAGCCGAGCTTGAATCGCGCTTTATTGCTCTTAAACGAACGGTTACAACAGAAAAAGCAGAGGAGCTTGGCTTTAAGGAAGTGACAGACCTCGAATTTATTTCAAAGAAGTCTTTTGGCCACGCCTTGTCTCTTAACAATGAGATCTAATCCACCATTTCGCATTCGGCTCCTATCGTTTTTTATCCTTTGTTTCGCGCTAGTTTTAATATCTCGCCTTTATTTTCTCCAAATCGTCGAGGGCAAAAGTTATGGTGAGCGAGCTGATCGGCAGTATATTTCCCCCGAAGAGGGGCTTTTTGAACGCGGTTCGATATTTTTTACGACGAAAGACGGTAGCGTGGTAGCGGCGGCAACGGAGCGAAACGGTTTTTTGTTTTTTATAAATCCCAAAATTCTCGAAAATGTGGAAGGGGTTTACCAAAAGCTTTCGGCGATAATTACGTTTGAGCACGATTCATTTTTGGCCAAAGCCTCAAAAAAAGAAGACACTTATGAAGAAATTGCTCACCGTCTTGGAGAGAAACAGGCGGATGCTATTAATGCTCTTAAAATCACGGGAGTTAGTTTAGCGAAAGAAAAATGGCGGTTTTATCCTGGTGAGAAGTTGGCTTCAACCGTCATCGGCCTCGTGGCTTACAAGGAAGACAGTTTCGGTGGTCGCTACGGGCTTGAAAAATATTACGACGATGTTTTAGCCCGCGACGGCAAAGTAACCTATACTAATTTTTTCGCGGATATTTTTTCTGGTGTCAAAAAAGTTCTTTTCAAAACATCGGAGTTACAGGGCGATCTCGTGCTTACCATTGAACCGACCGTGCAGGATTTCCTCGAGACCAAGCTCGCGGAGGTGCATAAAAAATGGGGAGGTTCACCGACCGGTGGCATCATCATGGATCCTAAAACAGGCGAGATTCTCGCCATGGCGGTCAATCCTGACTTCAACCCAAACTCTTTCTCCGAAGAAGAAAATGTTAGCGTGTTCAACAACCCGCTCATCCAAAGCAGTTACGAAATGGGTTCGATTATAAAACCGATTACCATGGCGGCCGGTCTGGACGCTGGGGCGATTGTACCCGAGACAACTTACGAAGATTTGGGTTTTCTAGTGTTAAATGGTAGTCGAATTGCCAACTTTGACGGCAAAGGGCGCGGAATTGTTTCTATGCAGGAAGTTTTGAATCAGTCGCTTAACACTGGCGCGGCATATGTTGCACTTAAAATGGGCAAGGAAAAATTTCCAGACTACATGGAGGAGTTTGGCTTGGGTGAAGAAACGGGCATTGATCTTCCCGGCGAAGTCCAAGGTCATATTGAAAATTTGAAAAGCAACCGAGAGATCGAACAGGCGACTGCCTCTTTCGGACAGGGTATTGCCATGAGTCCGATTATCACCATCCGGGCGCTCTCCGCCCTTTCAAACGGCGGTATTTTACCCTCGCCGCACGTGGTTAAGAGGATCAACTACGACATCGGCATTTCAAAAGATATGAGCTACAACCCGGGCAAGCAGGTCATCAAGCCGGAAACTTCGGAGACTATAACCCGCATGCTCGTTGAAGTGGTAGACAAAGCGCTCTTAAACGGCACACTTAAGATGAAAAATTACAGCGTGGCGGCCAAAACCGGTACCGCTCAAATCGCCAAAGAAGGTGGCGGCGGTTACTACGACGACCGCTACCTCCACTCGTTTTTTGGCTATTTACCAGCCTACAATCCTTCCTTTATTATCTTTCTCTACACCGTCAATCCAATCGGCGTGCGCTACGCGTCGGAAACGCTAAGCCATCCTTTCAACGACATCTCGAAGTTTTTGATAAATTATTACGAAATCCCGCCCGATCGCTAAAACTCATGACCAAATCATTTTTTAAAAAAACAATTGCCGCTATTTTGGAGCTTGAAGCCAAACTTCTACTTTGGAAGTACCATCCGCGCATTGTGGCGGTTACGGGGAGTGTCGGCAAAACATCCACCAAAGACGCGCTCCATACCATTTTTTCCGCCTTCTTTTTTGTCCGCAAAAGCCAAAAAAGTTTTAACAGCGAGCTCGGCGTGCCACTCACTATTCTTGGTTTTGGAAACGGCTGGAATAATCCCCTCCTGTGGGCTGGAACGATTCTCCGTGGTCTTATCATGTTCATTCTGCCACATGAGTATCCGAAGTGGCTTATCCTTGAAGTCGGCGCCGACCGACCGGGTGATATCAAAAGAATTTCAAAATGGCTTTTCTCCGACGTTGTCGTCATCACCCGATTGTCCAAAGTGCCGGTTCACGTCGAGTTTTTCGCTTCTCCCGAAAAAGTGGTTGAAGAAAAAGCCTCACTTATAAAAACACTTCGCGAAGGTGGCACCCTTGTTTTGAACGCGGATGATGACGACGTCAATTCCCTCCAGAGTTTGTATCGAGGTGGAAGTATCACTTTTGGTTTTGCCAAAGAGAGCGCCTTTCGAGCCTCGCATTACAAAATACTGTATGCTCCGGAAAAAGAAGGGGGCAGCCCGCTCGGCATTACTTTCAAAGTCGAGCACGAAAACAACTGCTTTCCCGTATCGGTCAAAGGGGTGATTGGCAAACAACATGTCTATCCGGCGCTTGCCGCTTTGACGGCTGGTTTTTCGCGCGGTCTCAATATGATCAAAATGATTGAAGCATATGAGACACACGCACCCGCTTCCGGCCGCATGCGGCTCATCATGGGTATCAAAAACACAACTATCATTGACGATACCTACAACGCTTCACCAGTGGCGCTTTTTGAGGCGCTCGAATCGCTTCAAGAAATTAAAAGTCATGGCCGGAAAATCGCGGTGCTTGGGGATATGCTCGAGCTCGGCAAATATTCAATTCCCGAGCACAAAGAAGCGGGGAATAAAGCTGCCGGAGTAGCCAATTTTTTAGTGACCGTTGGCATCCGCGCGCGTGATATCGCAGAAGGGGCTCTTCAAAATGGCATGGACGAAGAAAAGATTATCCAATTTGAGTACTCAAAAGACGCTGGAGTGTATCTCCAAAACATACTCCAAGTTGGCGATACCGTTTTAGTCAAAGGCTCTCAAGGGATGCGGATGGAGCGGGTAGTCGAGGAAATCATGGCCAATCCAGATCAAGCCAGCGAACTTCTAGTTCGGCAGGAGAGGGAGTGGAAGAGGAGGTAACGAGAGAGCTTTCCTTGAGAGGAAATTTATTGTAAGCTTTTTGAAGCTTCGGAAGCTGTCTTGCCTGAAGCTAATCTAAAGGCCCTATCGTCTAACAGTTAGGACAGTGCCCTTTCAAGGCGCAAATTCGGGTGCGATTCCCGATAGGGTCATGCCATAGCAAAAACACTGGACTGCTCCAGTGTTTTTGCTATGGCATGAGGCCACAGGTATATTTTTTGTACCAACAAAAAATACCGAGGCGGGGTCGCGAGTACTTAGGCTTTTGTTGGCTTTTGCGACAAAAGACTTAGTAACTTGTGACACAAAAAATAATCTGGCCTGCTCCAGTCTTTTTGTTATGGCACGAAGCTGCAGGCATGTTTTTTCGGCAGAAAAAACAGACGAGACGTGGTCAGAAAACTTTGCGAGTGGCTATGAGTAAAATATTTGTGACACAAAACACACGCGTGTCTTTTTCAGTATAGAAAAATGTGCGAGAAGACTGGGGCTTATTACTTCTCACCGCGATCTGAAATATGGTAGTGGGTTTTTTATGGAAAAAATTTACCTAATAGATACACCGTTGTCTATGTTTTTTGTGGGTGCTACAGCACTTTTTTCGTTGAGTGTAATTACAAATTAACTTCCGACCGGAAGTTAATTTGTAATTACTTTCGTTTGGATTTTTGAGGTTTGTAATGAAACTAGAGAATAAACATTCTCGATGTCTTCTCTTACGATATATCGTAAGAGAAGGGATTGAAAGAATTTCTTAGGTGCAGTCTAAACTTTTTTATTTACCATGATTATTTAAAAACAAAAACCGCCGCTTCCAATTTAAGGAGAGCGGCGGCGAAGGTGGGCAACAAGCCCGGAGACTCTGGCTGAAAGCCAGTGTGCAAAGGCCCGAAGGGTGGGGTAGATCTGGGGGGCAATGATGCGCACTTGTCTCCAAAACCATCGCCCAAATCGGGTGGCGTATGGCCGAAGCCACCGGAAGAAAAGGACGAGCAAGTGCTGGCTCTCTCGAAGCAGGTAGACCACCAAGGGGATTACTACAACAGTCAGTGTCCACTTAATGATCTTGCGGGCAAGTTTTCCGGCCCACCTGACGTAGCGGTTGAGACCTTTTGGTCCTGAAATGAGGAAAACGATTCCTCCGATGGCGATAAAGATCGCCAGTAAATTTACAAAAAGCTCTTTCACGGTACGGTTTCCTCTGTGCGAAAGAGTAGCATATAAATACTATACTGTCAAGTTTCCGTGCAAAAAGCAAGCCATTTCTCTCTTGTTTCGGTTCAGGTAATTTTCTTCAAGAAGTATATAATAATTCTATATAATACTATGTAGACCAAGAAAATAATTATGCTTGTCGGCGGGTGGTTTTGGAAGCAGATTACGAAAAATCCTGATGTTTAAAAATAGAAGAGAGGCGGGTCAAAAGCTCGCCAAAAAACTTGAGGTGTATCGGGGGGCAAAGGCGATCGTGATCGCGCTCCCACGAGGCGGAGTTGTTGTGGGTTATGAGGTTGCCCGAGCACTCTCCCTTCCTTTTGATATCATCGTTGTTAGAAAAATTGGGCATCCCACCAATCCGGAATACGCGATTGGAGCGGTTGATGAAATCGGCACTACCATTTTAAATGAGGATGAGACAGCGACCGTGGACACAGAGTGGCTTCGTGAAGAAATCGCGCGGGAGCAAAAAGAAGCGAAACGCCGAAGTCTTCTTTATCGTAAAGGCAGAAAATCTCCCAATCTTTCTGGTAAAATTATTATCATTGTTGACGATGGTATCGCGACTGGTCTCACAATGCGGCTGGCGGTGCGTTCCGTGAAAGCTCAAAAGCCCGAGAAAATAATCGTGGCCGTACCAGTCGCGTCTGCAGAATCTCTGCGGGTGGAGAAAGATGAGGGAGCCCATGAGATCGTGGTTCTCGAACCTCCCGAGGAGTTCGTGGGCGCTGTCGGCGCGCATTACCTCCGGTTTGAGCAAGTCGAGGATGAGGAAGTGATCCGTCTTTTACATCCCTAAGAGCCTGTTCATAATCTAATGCCTAGATGAAATGTCCAAAATTCGTTGCGAAAATTGCGGATTTTGAGGAAGCATATCGAGATACGCTGACGAAAAAGACGCAATTTGTAGCAGAATTTTGAACATTTCAGCAGGCAAGTGATATCTTGAGCCGGATTGTACGGTTAGATTATGAACAGGCTCTAAGAAGTCTGTTTGAAAAAACAAGCCATTCCTTCTTGCGAGGGAATGGCTTGTATGCTGGCTCGCTAGGCGGCCGGTGCCTCTTGCTTCAAGCGGACTGGCTCGAGAAGTGATAGGTTGAGATCCGAACCTGACGGGTTGTCTTTGGGCACGAACCCTTCACTCCACCGAACCATCGGCCTGATGTCACTGTAGAACTCCACTTGCTTACACCCTTCACTTGAAGGGTGTCCAGAAATAGTGGTTTCCATATCGAACTACACTTTACGCCTGATTTAAAAAAGATGCCAGTCATGGTAGATTATTTTTGTGGATAAGAAATCAAAAATACTGCCAGCGGATTTTTTCAATCGCGATACCCTAAAAGTGGCGCGAGACTTGCTTGGAAAGTTTCTTGTGCGAAAAATCGGTCGACGCGTTCTCTCCGACGTGATTACTGAAGTTGAGGCGTACGATGGATTTGATGATAGGGCTTCCCATTCGCACCGAGGGATGACAAAGCGAAACGAGCCGATGTTTGGCGAGGCCGGAATTTTTTATGTTTATTTTACCTATGGCATGCACTTTATGCTCAACATTGTGACGGGAGAAAAAGACTATCCTGCCGCGGTGCTTATTCGTGGACTGCAACATGTTTCCGGCCCCGCGCGCCTGACCAAAAAATTTCGGATTGATAAAAAATTAAATGGCCTACCTGTATCAAAGAAAAGTGGCCTTTGGGTTGAGGATAGGGGAGTTGTCGTCTCTAAAAAACAAATAAAACAAACGCCGCGAATCGGAGTTTTATATGCTGGGCCTGTTTGGGCCAAAAAGCCCTATCGATTTGTTTTTGAAAGTTAAGAGTTTTGTTCACAATCTTCCCGCCTGATTTTTCCGCCCGCCAGAAAATTTCTTACCCGTCATTTCATGTTACACAACTCAAGCGTACGCTTGAGTTGTGTAACATGAAACAATACCTAATATCCATATCTTCTGCCTCGGTTGCCGCGAGATGTTCCGAAGCTCTAATAATTTCCTTTTTCCCCACGCTTTTCCGAGACTTCTTCCTGTTTCCTCTCCCACTCACGCCGGTGATCAAGAGGAATCTCTTGCTTTGTTTTTATTTTTGGTTTTAAGTTGTCTTTTTCTTTTCTCACGACCTCTTCCGCTGTCTTTTCACCTTCGACAACCGCGTGCATCTCTTTGAACCACTCTTCTGATTTCATGTTTTTATTATAGAATTACGAAAATAAACTCTCAACAACTGCTTTCACGTCTCCTCCGTTTGCTTTGCCTTTCAATTCTTTCATGACTGCACCAACAAGTTGTCCCATTTTTGCTTTATCGGTTACACCAAGTCTGGTTTTAACCTCCTCTGCCACTTTTTTAATTTCTTCTTTGGGCATACTCATTGGTAGGTACGTTTCAAGAATCATTAGTTCCGCCGTTTCGTCGACGACTAAATCTTCTCGCCCGCCCGCTTTGAATTGTTCGATTGAATCTTTATGTTGTTTGACCGAGCGTTTGATAACCGAAAGCGCTTCTTCATCCGTGGCTTCCTCTTGAGGTTTTCGGCCTCGAGCAACCAGTTCGTTTGTAAAACCAGCAAGGAGGCTTCGAAGCACGCTAAGCCGCACAGTTTCCTTTTTAAGTAGCGCTTCTTTCATCTGGCTTTTTATTTGTTGCTGTAGTGACATAGTACGCACGTTTTATGTATATATTTTATACTATCACACTTTGAAAGCCGTTGGTATAATGATTTCCATGTCAAACCTCTTGATTGTTATTGTATTTGTCGGCATCGTTTCCGTCATTTTCTTGAATGTTTTTTTCTGGCTCCGACATTATTCCGGGCGTAAAAAACCAGAAGAAGAAAGCACAGTTGGCTTTAAGTTGCTTTTGGATCAGATGAATCAACTGACTCATACCGTCGATCGGAAAATGGGCGAGACGAGCAAAATGGTGCATGATTCGGTTACGACCCAGTTTAGCGAATCGCAGAAACTTATTAAGAATATCAACGAGGAGGTGACCAACCGTTTGATGGAGGTGACCAAGCGCCTAACTGAATCAACCGAGGCGAGTAAGCAGGTGTTTACGATTGCCGACCAACTACAATCATTGCAAGATATTTTAAAAAATCCAAAACAGCGCGGGGTGCTGGGCGAGTATTATCTTGAAGCCCTTCTTAAGAATGTCTTGCCGCCCGAGAGTTATAAAATGCAGTATGCCTTTCAAGATGGAATGATTGTTGATGCGGCGGTGTTTGTGAAGGATAAAATCATTCCGATTGATTCGAAGTTTTCGCTCGAAAATTACAATCGGCTTATGGTTGAACGAAATGGAGCGGAGAAAGAGCGGCTCGAAAAGTTATTCGTAAACGATTTGAAACTGCGTATTCAAGAGACTGCAAAATACATCCGTCCGGCCGCCGGAACTATGGATTTTGCTTTCATGTTTATTCCGCATGAAGCTATTTATTATGATCTGTTGGTCAATCGAGTGGGGGCTATTACGGACGACACCGAAAATTTGATTCAGCGCGCCGCCGGAAAGTATCGGGTCATTATTGTGTCGCCGACTTCCTTTTTGGCCTACTTACAGACTGTGCTTCAAGGATTAAACGCGCTTCGAATCGAGGAAACAGCGAAGGATATTGTGAAGCGGGTAGGGGAGCTTGGTAAACATTTGAAAACGTACGAAGACTACCACGATAAAATGGGTAACAGTTTGGCCACGGTTTTCAATCACTACAACGCTTCAGGCAAGGAATTTAAAAAGATTGATAAAGACATTTTCCGCATTACCGGCGCCGCGCCCGGGCTTGAGGCTGTGGCGCTTGAGAAGCCTGATATTGAATGAGAGACTCTTTTGATAAAATTCTCCTTGTTGCTGAAGTAAAAACTTGTTCGCCTTTTGGGTACAAAGCGGACAAGTCATGGGAGGAACAATTCGAACTCGCAAATAGGATTGGAGATATTATTTCGATTCATACCCACGAAGCGTGGGGCGGTTCATTTGAGGATATCAGCCGTGCCCGCAGGTTGACGAAAAAACCAATTTTAGCCAAAGGCATTCACGAAACGGATGAAGAGATTATCAAAGCTATTCGATTGGGTGCCACCTACGCTTTGGTCGTTGGTCGCGTGCCACGCCTCAATCCAAATTTTGTCAGAGAACATTGTTGGATTGAACCCCTTTCGATCGATCAAATTCAAGATGTCCCGGAGGACCTCAGATTAGTGTGGAACTCTCGAGATCTTCAGACTGGAGGTCTTAAAAAGCACACGATCATGGATGTGAAAAGATTATGGAGTGGATGGCTCTGTATGGCGAGTAATCTCAAGACTCCGGAAGATGTCATAAACACTCCAGTTGCCATTGATGCAGTGCTTATTGGTACATATCTGGCTAATTTCAAACACAATCGGGGTTTTTAGAAGAAATTTACGAAGGCGCTTTGATTAAAAAATGGTCGGGCGCTTTTTTCTTGCTTTTTTGAGAAAGATATGTAAAATGGCAGAATCTATGGATCCCGTTGGAAGCTTTCTTGCGGGGGCTTAGTAATTTTATGAATCAGACTCAAAATAACACCATGGCTTCTAACGGGATGGAATTTGCCGTAATACAAACAGGAGGCAAGCAGTACAAAGTCTCGGTGGGGGAAAGCCTTACCATCGAAAAGATACTCGGTTCCTTCAAGGTGGGCGACAAAATCACTTTCGATAAAGTGCTTCTTGTTGATAACGGCAAAGACACCACTATCGGCACCCCTTATATTTCTGGCGCAAAAGTTGAAGCCACGCTCTCGGAAATCGGCCGCGCCGCGAAGGTTCTTGTGGTCAAATACAAACAAAAAAGCCGCTACCTAAAACGGAACGGTCATCGCCAACCTTTCTTCAAGGTTAAGATTGATTCTCTTAAATAAATAAAAAATATGCCCCGCTCCGACTTTGTCGAGAGCGGGGCATTTACTACGAAGCTACTTCTTCTCCACTTCCCGACGGATAAACTTTCTGGTCGGGACGATCTCATCAATGAGCCCGAACTCGAGAGCTTCCTCGGCCGTCATGTTTCGATCTTTTTCACATTCACACCGGATTACCTCAATTGTTTTCCCCGTTCGTTCGGCGAGGATTTTGTATAGGTAATTTTGATTCACCTCCGTCTTCGCTAGGATATCCATTCTCTTTGTCTCATCCCGCATGTCGTCGAGTTTTACTTGTCTTTGGGAGACATGATGAATGAGAATTTTTGAATGGGGGAGGCACATCCGGACATCGCAACCCTGAAGGATAATCGCCGCCATGCTTCGGGCAAAGCCGATCACGATTCCTTCAACTGTGTTTCGGTAGCACGCAACGCCGTCGTAAATGTGGAGGCCGATATCAACATCGCCACCAGATGAAGTAATGAGTATTTTAATCGGTGGAGTTCCGGCGGCGGCAAGTTCCGTCAATGCGTTTCGTACGTAGTCGGCTGTTTCTTCGTCTATAGTTCCTCTGATGTCGAGGATGTGTTTCTGAAGTAGACGTGTCTGTTGGTCAGATAGGTGTCGCATAATTTTTTCGGTCTGTTTTGTTGTTCCCGTTTATTTTCTAAAGCTAAGTTAGCACGTTTAATTATATGTGTCAATATATACTCTTGACAAAATACTATATATGTGTATAATCTGTGTCAGATTGTAGACCGACGGAACCCCCTCAATCCGAACACCCTGATCAATTGGAATCAGAGGTGTTTTTTCTTTTTCTTGCTTTGTCTAGAACTTCTAAAGGGGTTTGAAATTTGAGAACTTTGTATATTTTGTTTTGTA
>Ga0209542_10000577_pt1 | contig 88819 bp, 80 predicted proteins | sample RifCSPhighO2_01_FD_184028 | JGI IMG/M metagenome (GOLD analysis project Ga0209542, IMG submission 184028) | Soil microbial communities from Rifle, Colorado - Rifle CSP2_plank highO2_0.1 (SPAdes) (version 2) | ecosystem: Environmental > Terrestrial > Deep subsurface > Rock core/Sediment ...
CCAAAAGAGGTTCTGGATTTTATCCAGCCCGGGAATTTAATCTCCATTGATTTTGATTCAGTATTATTAAATGTGAGGAATATTTCTACCCTCAAAGAGAAAGGATTTGTGCTTTGCCAAGTGATGATCGGAGGGTTAGTGGGGGGTAATAAGTCGGTTAATATCGAAGAATTAAATGTCAAACTACCCCCTTACAGCCAAAAAGATTTGTGGGCAGTTGAATTGGCCAAAAAACATAAAATAACCCATTTTACTTTATCTTTTATAGATCATGGTGAGGAAGTAAAATCTTTCAAAAAAATTTATCCCGAAGCATTTGTATATGCAGAAGTTGAGACCAAGAAAGGGATGATCAATTTTGAAAGCATTCTCAAAGAAGCAGATGGAATTATGATTGATCGAGGCGATCTCAGCAAAGAGATTTCTATTGAAAAGATACCTTTCGCCCAGAAAATAATCATTAAAAGATGCAGTCAGGAGAAAAAAGAGGTCTGGGTAGCAACTAATATCCTAGAGAACATGTGCCATTCGCTTAAGCCGACCAGGGCAGAAGTCAATGATGTTATTAATACTATTCTGGACGGAGCCACGGGATTAGTACTAACCAAAGAGACTGCGATGGGCAGATACCCTTTAGAGACAATAAATATGCTCCAGACCCTGATTCAACACGCTGATTTTGCCCTAAATTATACAGAGATGAGTAAAGCCCTGGCTGAAGATGATTCAAACCGCACCTTAAAAGAATTAAATTATTTTACTGATCCGTATATCACTTCCCCGTTGAATCCCCCCCAGGGAGGTAAATTAGTGGATCAGATTTTAAATGAAGCAGAACTGCAAAAATATAATCTTTCCACTCTCAAAAGATTAGAGGTAGATGAAACTGTGCTTATAGATGCTGAGCAGATTGCTATCGGAACATACAGCCCCTTAGAAGGATTCATGAATCAAGAAGATTTTATTTCTGTTTTAGATTCAATGAAATTAAAGAATGGCCTGGTCTGGCCGGTGCCAATATATCTGCAAGTAACCAAAAAGGTGGGAGAAAGCCTCTCTCTAGGGGAGGAGATCTTATTAATATCTAAAAAAGACCAGGAAGCATATGCGCTTCTTCATTTGGAAGAAGTTTATTCTTTAAATCTAGAAGAAGTGGCGCTTAAACTATTCGGAACAAAAGACCAAAAGCATCCTGGAGTAAAAAATCTGTTGTCTCAGGGCGAGTTTTTCTTGGGAGGAAAGATTGGTTTAATTAAAAGATTGCCCTCGCCCCATAAATATTACGAACTGACTCCCAAACAAACCAGAAAGATATTTCAAGAGAAAGGGTGGAAAAGGATCGTTGGTTTTCTGTCACATAATGCGATCCACTGCTCCCATGAGATTATTCAATTAGAGGGGATAGAATTGGGAGAATGTGATGGATTGTTTGTCCATCCCATGGTAGGCAAGAAAAAAGAGGGAGATTTTAAACCAGAGATTATCATTAAAAGTTATGAACTAATGATGGGAAAGTTTTATCCTAAAAACGTAGTCTTTGGAACTTTCTTGATCTATTCCCGCTGGTGCGGTCCCAGAGAGGCGGTCTTTAGCGCAATCTGTAAAAAAAACTTTGGCTGCAGTCATTTCATAGTCGGAAGAGACCATGCCGGAGTGGGCAGTTTCTATGGCCCAAAAGAAGCCCAGAATATTTTTAAAAAATTCCCTGATTTAGGAATAGAACCAATCTGTTTTAATGATGTATTCTATTCTAAAAGCAAGGAGAAACATATGGAAGAGAAGACCAATATATCCCAGACAAAAGAAAGAGATTCAGGAGCAGAAAAAGGAGAAAATGATAAATCAATCATTAGTGGTACTGCAGTCAGAGAAATATTAAAATCAGGTCAACTACCGCCAAAATGGTTGATGCGTCCGGAAATCTCCCAGATGATCATTGATTGCATTAATCAAGGAGAAGAAGTATTTTGCAATGAAATTGAAAAAAGTAATAAAGTTGAGGATTATGATAACCCTGTAAAAAAAGGAATTGTGGTTTGGTTCACTGGTCTGAGCGGCTCGGGAAAGACCACCCTGGCTCTGGCACTGAAAAAAAAGCTGGAAAACCGCGGCAAAAGTGTTGAGGTTCTGGATGGAGATGCGGTCAGAAGCACTTTAAATAAGAATCTGGGATTTTCTCGAGAAGATATCCGGGAGAATAACATAATCATGACTGAATTAGCTAAAGAGAAAAGCAATCATTTTAATTTTATTCTAGTCCCAAAAATATCCCCTTACCAAGAAGACAGAGAAAAAGCACGATCTTTCATTGGCAATAATTTTCTGGAACTATTCATTAATGCTCCCCTACAGGAATGCATTAATAGAGATGTAAAAGGGCTATATAAAAAAGCCCTAGCCGGGGAAATCAAAGATTTTGTGGGAATTGCAGAAACAAACCCTTACGAAAGACCTGAAAGTCCGGACTTAGAGATTAGAACTAATCAAAGCTCGATAGAAGAAAGTGTCTCCCTAATCCTGCGTCATTTAGAAGAGAAGAGATTAATTTAATAAAAAATGAAAATAACCTTAGCAGAATTAGAACAGATCAATCAGGAGAAGTATCAGAAAAATGGTCTTATCGGCGTGTTTACCCGCAAGCATATTTCCACCAAAATCAGCTCCTGGCTAGCTCAAACTCCAATCACACCAACCCAGATTACTTTCTTCTCTTTGCTGCTTGGACTTAGCGGAATTTATCTATTATCCACGGGAGAAAGATATTATTTAATCGGAGCAGGCCTGCTTATTTTTCTTTCCAAAATATTTGATGCCGTAGACGGCGAGGTAGCCCGGCTAAAACAGAGGTGTACACCAAGAGGCGCCTGGCTGGACGGACTCTCTGACCGGTTCAAAGAAAACTTGCTTTGTTTAGGATTGGCTCTGGGATTATTTCACCAGACCGGAGAAGTGGAGGTATGGTTCTATTCGTTTCTGGCCATAATCGGGCTGCATATGCTTTCTTTAGTACTGGAACATACTGGAAAGATGGATAAAACGGTATTGGGACAAGCGCACCAGGAATTCTGGCTGGTTAAATTAGCTAAGAGAATCGGGTTAAAACCGCAATATTTAGCTTTACAAGCAGATACTTATCTCTTTATTATCTATGTTTCAATAACCTTAAATCAGCTTTGGTTTACTCTCTGGTTTATCATTATTGCAATCAATTTATATTGGCTGGCGATTGTGGTGTTAGTATACCAATATAAAAAGAAAGAAGAGACAAATCCGATCTCCGAATAGAATAAGGCGGAAAAAATAAACTAAATTAACTAAAAAATGACTCTTAAAAAAACAAAAATATTTTTCTATGCGGATATTGAAGACAGAAAGTATGAAGGTAGATCGCAGACCTCGTTAGAGATAAAAAGATTTCTGGAAAAAAACGGGTTTGAATTTGTAGACCATCCCTCTAAAGCAGACCTGATCCAAATTCACAGCAGTGGAATAGCAAATTCTTTCCAGGCGGCAAGATGGAAAGAAAAGTATAAAGTGCCGGTTGTTTACAGCTTGTATTCTTTATCTAAAACTGAGCCATGGAACCATTTTAGGAACCATTTTGCTCAGCGTTATTACCTGCGACCAAGGAAAACCAGTTTCCTCTTGAGTTACTCTGCGGTATTACCTTTGAGATGGAGAACTTTTCCTCTCAAAAAAATAGATTTGGTGATAACCCCGTCCTACTCAGTTCAGAAAAGATTATTTAATAACTCTAAAGTCATACGTATCGGAATTAATACTAAAAAGTTTTTGCCTTTAAACTTACCGCGGGATGCAGATCAAGTGAAGGAGGGTTATTTGAAAGTAGGTTATTTCGGGCATCCCAGTGCGTATAAAGGCCTGCTTGATTTTGTTCGAGCGAGTAGGATATTATCTTCAGAGGGATATGAATGCTCCGCTTACTTATCCGACACTACCCCAAAAATGATTAATAACTTACAAAAGATTAATCCTTTGCTTAAGATATATGGTTATACTTCAGACCTTACTAAAGCGTATAATCAAATGGATATTATTATCTTACCTTACCGCAGCCATCTGGCTGGAGTGGCCAACCCCTTAGTATTATTGGAAGCAATGGCTTGCGGAAAAGCGATTATTACTACTAATTTTTCATATCTTCAAGAAATAGTTAAAGATTCTGCTTTAATTATTAAACCCTACTCTCCTAAAGAAATTATTAAAGCAGTTAATAAACTAAAACAAAATGAATTAAGAGAGACGCTGGGTAAAAAAGCTCGAGAGATAATTGAAGTTGAATTTAACCAGGAGAGAATGTTTGAAGAATATTTGCAGATATATAAAGAATTATTAACGAACACAGACCAAAAAAAAACATAAGAGATAAGTAGTTCTTCCAATTAATAACTAACCATCAAAATGACTCCGCAATTTAAACTTACATCTCCAGAGATAATGAAGATTATCGCTCTTTTTAGAGAAAATAATCTTTCCTACAACTTATTTAAGTGCGAACATATCTTTGCAGGGAAGAATAAAAATTTAGATGTTCTCTTTGAAACAGAACAGGATTATCTGAAAGCTGCTCAGCTATTGGAACAAGAAAGATTTAAATTATATTTCTCGGAAAGATTTGAACAATTTAAGAAAATGTATGTTCGATTTGAAGACAATTTTCCTCTGGCAGTACATCTGCACCGGGAAGTAGCTTGGCATGGACTTAAGGCTCTGGATAAGAAACCAATCTTTTTAAGACAAAAAGAAATCGCTCCGGGAATAAATGTTCCCTCACCAGAAGATTCGCTCTTGATTCAGACGGGACATATTCTTTTTGAGAATTTTAAGATTAAAGACAAAGAAAGAGAATTAATTAATACTCTCTTAAATCTAGAAAATTTAAAATGGGATTATATCCTGGCACAGCTTCAGAGAAATTGCTGGGAAAAGAGCTTTTACAGATTGTTGAAGAAAATAAAAAGTGGAAAAGATCTGAAGAAAAGAGAAGTTTTCTTCCACTTTGGAAGAAGAGTATTATCCAAACCTAAAGATTTCATAACTCTGGTTAAAAAAATAATGAGAAAAGTAATCTTAAAACTAAACCCCCAAAGAAAAGGAACACTTATCGCTTTGATTGGGGTGAATGGTGCAGGAAAAACTACCTTAACCAATAAATTGATTGAGACTTACCGGCCATTTACAGAACTTATAGGAAAAGAGATCAGTGGGTATTATTATGGCTGGGTGCCTTTCTCACCCTTGGCGAAAGTAGCAACTAAACTTTTTCGGAAGAGAAACACATTCAAAGAAGCTTCTAAAATAGATCAAAATTATAGGTTTAGCTTATTACAAGAAGGATTGTTTTGTTATAATTATATAGATTATTCACTAAGGTATCTTTTCCAGATCTACCCTCTATTGAGAAAAGGTAAAATAATTGTCACTGATAGGTATTTTTATGACCTTTATGGCCAATATCTTTATGCAGAAAAGAGTCGGGGAATTAATTTATTAATTAAATTATTTCCTAAACCCGATCACCTATTTGTTTTAGAAGCGAATACTAACAGAATTATGAATAGAGAAAAAGCTAACAGAGATTATTCTGACCCCAGCAATGAAGATAAAGAAGAAAAAGAAAGAAGAGTTAAAAGTAAAGAATACTTGGATAGTCAGATAAAAAGATATAGGAGATTATCTACTCTCTGTGGTGGTAGAATAGTTAACACTGAAAGTACGATAAAAGAGAATATCAATGAAATGATTGAAGAAAGCTGGAAAGGGGTAGTGGGAGGAGATTATATTTTAAAAAAATAAAGATCTTTAAGTTACAATAAAAAAACTAAAGAGTTTAATATAAATGGAATATTTCAATATCTTTGCGATTATCGGGAATATTGTCCTCTTATCTTCTGGACTGCCGGAGATTTACACCCTCTTGAAGAAAAGAGTGCGAACCGGTTTAAGCGCGCCAATGATCTGGGGCTGGTTTATTGGGAACTTGGCTATGATGGTCTACAATATCTGTGGAATAAAAGAGATCTATAATTCTCTTTTATTTACGATTAACCTGTTGATCACTACTATCATTATTTATATTTATTATTTCAAATGCCATGAAGTGACCCGAGTTATAGACTAAAAAAAATATTAGAAATTATTTGTACCAACCCTCTATCTCGGCTTGCTCTGCTCCGCCAACAGCTGCGGTTAAAAGCTGCATCTGCGGCTGTATCGCCTTCCTGACTGCCGAATTCCAATAGGTTTTCTCATCTTTTTGATATTCTAAAACTAAAGCAAGATGCGGCCTGATTGATTCTGTACCCGAATAATCTTTTTTATACTCCAGCCAAGCTTCCCGGAAAGATAACACAGAAACCGTCATCGGATCTCCTGCTTCCTGGCTTAATTGCCTAGCTAGGCTAAAGTTCTCCTTTGCTGAATCATAATAATCCTTCTTTTCACCGGCCAGTTCAGATTGGGCTACTCCTAAAGTATGATAAGCATTAGCTAAATTAAACCCGCTTTGTTCTCCAGCCTGAAGACGGCCGGAAAGTTCATCCTGAGCATAGCTCACTGCCATTTCCAAGTAAGGGGTAATTTTTGCTTCTGGGACAACCCGACTGATTTCTGTCGCAATGGTTGAAGCTACCCCGATACAACGAAGCTTACGGCTTTGTAACTTGTCTAAAGAGATAATCTCTGCTTCCGGTTGAGAGATAGCTGAAGCATATAACTTAACTGCATCTTCGAGATTATTCAAGGCAGTTTTTAAATCTCCGCTAAGATCTCCCTGATCAGGAGAATATCTGCGCACAAGACCAATTTCTTCCAGTAAACGAGCCCTGCCTGCTTTGGTCTCCCTGCGCGAACCGTCTGCATTGGCCCAAAGAGACATAAAGGCGATGGTTGTATTCAAAGTATCTTCTAATAAACCTTTGACCTCTTTACGAGGATCTCCTCTTCGCCTTCGGGCATAGCCAATATTGGCAATAGAAAAAGCGAGATAATCGGGATTCAATTCTGGATTACTCTGGGCTAAACCTGCTGCTTCCTGATGCAAAGCAAAAGCGCAATCATAATCGGGCGGGGAAGCGCAGGCAAATTTAATCCCATTATTGTTTAAATCAGTTATCCTTTCGATTAAAGATAGATCCTCGTTTGATGAGCCAGAATCGGAAGAATCCATTGATTTAATTAGAGAAAGGTTGGGCTTATAAATTTAATGAAACTTAGATTAAAATTTCCACCGCGAATTTTCCTAAAGAACCCTAATTAAATAAATTAGATCCGATATTCGCCTCTAAAAATTTGATATTATGATATTTAGGATGCTGGTAATGCTCAACTTTTCCGGTGTTTAAAGCCGCAATAATCTCTCTAATCCCATCTTTAAGAGAATTATCTGGCTTAAAATTAAGGGTTTCTCTTATTTTTTTAAAAGAAACTCGATAATTTCTTCTATCAGAAACTTTATCTTCTACAATCAGCGATGCGGAAGGAACTTCTTCATTAATTAATTTACCTATTTCTAAAATAGTATAATTCTGCTCATCACTGCCAACATTAAAGATTTGTTTTCCTACCTTGTCTAAAGAAGCTTCAAGAACAAGAATTATTGCTTTAGCCACATCTGCGACATGTACATTAGGCCTCCACTGATTCCCGCCAAAAATAGTTATCTTCCCATCTTTTAGCGCTTTGGCAGTAAGAGTATTGACTACTAAATCAAACCTGGGGCGGTGCGAATGCCCATAGACTGTGCTTAATCTTAGAATAGTGGGCATAAAATTATCGTCGGTTAGTTCTCTTAAAGTATTTTCCGAGCTGATCTTCATTTTAGCATACAAAGACATCGGATTCAAAGCAGATTCTTCAATTAATCTTCCCTCTTCCCCAGAATCACCATAAACACTGCAGGAAGAAAGATAAATGAAACGGTTAATCTGATAATACTTACAGATAGAAGCAATGAGAAGAGTGGCAAAATAATTAGTTTCTTGAGTTAGGATTGGGTTTAGAGCGCAAGCTGGATCTCCGACTAATTCTGCTAAGTGAACTACTGCATCCACATCATCCAGGCAGCGGGTTAAAGTTTCTATGTGGCGGGTATCTCCCCGGATGATTTCCAAAGAAGGATGTTCCAATCCTTGAATCGATTCTTCCCCATAAATAAACTGGTCTAGGATTCTTACTTTATATCCTTTCTCCAGCAGTTTTCTAACCAAGATAGAACCGATATAACCCCCGCCACCGATCACTAAAACTCTTTCTATGGATTTAAATTTCTGCTCCTGGCCGGCATCAGATAAAAAACGGATTAGTTTGTTATCAAAAAAGGCAAAGTCGATTACTTTTTTTTCTGAATCTACAATTGGTATTCCTTTTATTTTTTGATTAAGAAGTAAATTAATCTGAGCATAATCTTTTTCTGCATAAACTGGGTTTGGATTCATCATTAATTCCACTGGTTCAGTAACAGCTATACCCTTAAGGATACCTCTTCGGATATCGCCATCAGTAATCACCCCTGAAAGTAGATTATTCTCATCAGTAACAATAGCTAGGCCCAGTCCAGAACGATTAATCAACCCCATCACTTCTTTAATGGTGCTGCTTTTCTTAATCAATAACGAGTTTAGATCAATCATGGTTTAATCCCGGCCAAAAAATGATTTTACTGAGCTGCAGATATAATCTAACTGTTCTAAATTAAGAGTTGCAGACATAGGTAAAGTTAAAACCCTCTTAGCTAATTGCTCTGTTCGGGGATAATTTCCTTCTGAATATCCATAATTTCGGGAGTAAAAAGTTTTGAGATGAATGGGATGGAAATAAGGTCTGGTCTGAATTCCTTTAGTAATTAAAAATTGCTGGAGTTGGTTGCGTATAGTCTCATCAGGAAGAATAATGGTGTACATCTGATAAAAATGGTCAAAACCGGAAGGCGGAAGCGGGCGGGTTATCTCTGGAATATCTTTAAAAGACTGGTTAAAGTAAGCTGCATTTTTCTGCCTCAATTCTATCAAAGTTTTAATCTTATTCAACTGAGACAAAGCTAGAGCAGCAGACATAGTAGGCAGACGAAAATTATACCCCAATTCCAGATAATCCGGTTCATCAATGGAAGAAAAATAATCGGTATTCTCTTTTTCAAACCGCCCATGAGAACGCAACAATTTCATCTTTTCATACACTTTAGTATTACTAGTAACTACTAAACCACCCTCTCCTGCAGAAATAATCTTGTTCTGGCACAAACTAAACATGGACGCATCACTGAAAGAGCCCACCTTTTCACCATTTATGCCTGCTCCTAATGATTCAGCAGCATCATCTAATAAAAGCAGATTATTCTGAAAGCAGAGCTCTTGGATCTTTTTTATATCCCGGGAAACGCAACCGCCGTAATGTAGAGGAATAATCGCTTTAGTCTTTGGAGTTATTCTCTTTTTAACATCCTCAAAATCGAGGCCAAAAGTCTCCTCTTCAGATTCAGCAAAAATTGGAGTTGCCCCGGCCAAGACCACGGCATTAGCAGTAGCGATAAAAGAGAAAGAAGGAACAATCACTTCGCTTCCTTTTAGGTTGTAGGCTAATAAAAGACAATGCAAAGCTGAAGTGCCAGAATTAAAGCTTAAAGCATGTTTCGTACCAATATACTCGGCAGTCTTTTTTTCCAGCTGTTCTATCTCTGGGCCGGTAGCCCAATAGGTTCCTCTTTTGATCACTTTGTTGACTGCATCAAGGTCGTCCTGATCAAAATAGGTGCTAAATAAAGGTATTTTCCATTCCATTTTCCATTCCGGTTTTAAAGTATTTCGCGATATTTTGGAAAAAAATCGGAAAAAGTACTCTTTTTCCCTCTTTTGGCTTCAAATTCTGCTTTAAGAGAATTCAACATCTCATAATTATAAAGGTTGTGGATTATATTTGCAGTATAAAATTTATTGAAACAAGATGAAAAACCTGATTTAAAATGAAAGAGAGAATCATTCTCTCTTAATCCCCCCCCTAAGTGTAACCATTTATATCCGTTTTTTTTACTCCAAAGGATAGCTTCCCAAATGAGGAGATTATTAGGGGCTAAAGAAAGAGAGTTAAAGTCTGAACCAGAAAAATGGTAATGGAAAAATTGATTATAACCTAAAAAGACTGAAGCAGAAATAATCTTACCTTGATGCTTTGCTATAAACAAAACGGCATGAGAAGATAAAAATTTAAAAGTATTTTTATAATAGCCATAAGGGAAAAAATATTTTTCCTGAGCTTTGTTCCGATGCATAGTTTCTAGATATAATTTAGTAAATTGCTTAAGATCTTGCTCATCAGTAGAAATACTGATAGATACTCCATTTTTCTTAGCTTTTCTGATTAGATTTCGAGTTTTTTTATTGAGTTCATTAAAAAGCTGATCTTGTGTTTTGGTCAAATCTACATAAACGGTCTTATTCCTCTCGGTAGTATTCAGCTGAGTAAGAAAATATTGTTGGTTGTTTAATAAAGGGTGAAAGCGAATAAAGCTGGTAACAATATTATTATCCAGACAATACTGATTAAATTCAGATAAAAAGTTATTGACCAATTGGTTTACTTCTGAATGATTATCGCATTTTATTGCCGGGCCATTATACCCATAAGGTGAAATAAGATCATAATATCTTTGTTCTTTGTCTGCAGATAAACTTTCGGATAGAAAAAGAAGAGTATTAATCTCTCTTAAGGTAAATGGAAGAATCACAAAATTATTATTTTCTTTGTAACAGAACAAAAAAGATTTTCCGAAAAATGCTTCGTCTATTTTTGATCCGTAATTTAGTTCATAAATGCGGGCATATTCAGGAATAAAATAGATATCGTGTTCTACTTTAGTTAAAATTTCTATCCATTCTGCGTAGTCCTTTGTGGATAAAATTTTAACTTTCATTTTCTGTATTAAAGCTGGGTTTATTTTCTAACTCAAATTCATAAAGTATACTAACGATCCTATCTAAATCTTTAAATGAATATCTTTGGTCTATCGGAAGAGTAAGAGTCATTTTAGAAATCTTTTGTGCTTCTTTGAAATCAGCTGTTTCCGAAGGTAAAAGCCAATGGATCGGAGGATAAATCTTGTTTTCAATTAAAAAAGACCTAAGCTTATCCCGCTGATTAGAGAGAATCGGCAGACCCAAAGGACAAACATTGTTTGGAAGAGAAGGATATATCGCTTTAATTCTCGAAAGATCTTTAATCTTAGAAAGAAGATAAGAATAATTATTTCTTCTTTGTTCAATAATTTGATTAAAATTAATCCGATTTAAGAGAAAACTGGAAATGAGTGAACCTGGTGCCGGCTTAGAATATTTATCTAAAAGTACATTCTCAGAAAATAGAAACATTTTTCTCCATAAGAACTTAAAAGAGTAAATATTCTTTAAAATCCCGGAAAGAAAATTCGTAGCAACATAAATTTGCCCATAGAAAGAATTATTGAAAATAATATTGGATTTATGGTTTATTCTTTCTGAAGTAAATAACTGCGCCCCATCTGGGAGAGGAAGCGCTTTTCTCAGGCTATTAAAAACATAATCTCCTACAAAACACTTCTTAGTTAGAAAAGATTGAACATCATCCTCCACTAAAAAAACCCCTTGCTTCTTGCAGATCTTTCTTATTTCCTCTCTTTTTGGTTGTGAGAAGCCAAAATAATTAATAATTAAAGCCAATGAACAATTCTTAACCAGACTGTTAAATTCCGGCAAATCCACTTCCAGCGTGGAATTAACCGGATAAAAAATAAGGTTAATTCCCCTCTTCTGGAAAGGCGCCAGTATCGATGGGCAGAGATATGCCGGCAGAAGGACTGTATCTTTTGAGCTTAAATTAAGATCTTGAATAATATATTCCAAACAATCCCTTCCTGTAGATAAAAACAACCCTTTAGACAAAAAGATTTTCTTTTTACTAAAAAAAAGATTAAAAGGAAGATTGAAGTAGCTGCCGATTTCTTTAACCATTTTTAGTAAGTCATTTTTTTAATGAGCAATTTCTCATTTAATTCTATTTTTTCTAAAACGTTAACAATATTCTGTTCCACATTTTCCGACTTATATGGATTATTCATCTTCTCTAACTTTTCTCTAAATTGAAGAGATAAAGCTGTTTTGATCGCTTTTTCGATTTCTTCTTGATTGTGATCAACATCAATTATGTTTATAGCCCTATCCCTGCCACTCTCTCTAATACCCAGATTAACCGCGGGAAGCTTGAAAAAAGGCGCTTCCCAAATCCCCGAACTAGAATTTCCAACCAATAGCCCGACATTATTTAATAACCCTAAATAAATACTTGGCTCTAAATTTTTAAAGACATTAAAATTGTTCTTTTCGTTGTATCTCTCTTTATACTTCTGGATTATTCTTATAATCTTATCCGAGCCGGGATCACCATTAGGATAAATTACAATCGTATTCAAATTTAAATTGCTTACCGTACTCAAAGTTATTTCCATCTGTTCTCCTGCTTCTTCAACTTGAGTGCTCACTGGATGCTGCAACACCAAAACCGTCTCTTTAGACAAAGTCACTCCTAATTTCTTTTCCGTTTCCTCCTTGCTGGCAATATCTTTACAAATGGGTGTTCCTACCAAGTGAATTCTCCAAGGTTCCTCTCCCATTTTAAGAATTCTGCCTGCGCACTGGTCTGAATTAGGGAAATGCAAGTTGGCAAATTTAGTGATAGAATGGCGCACAGAATCATCGATAGATTTAGTTACATGACCTCCGGAAGTGTGGGCGATAGGAATATTAAAAGAAGCAGCTGCCATGGCCACAGCTAATTGCTCAAACCTATCTCCCTCAATCAGAACCATCTGGGGGTTAATCTCTTTAAAAACAGCAGATAATTCTGTCAACAGCTGGGCTGCATAGAGCAGTTGGCTGGAAGCGTCGGTGCCTAAATTCTGTCTTGGTTCAATAATCCTAAAAATGTTCAATCCAGTGGACTTAATAAAATTAAGACTTTCTTGCCCTCCCCAGAGGTGCATGCCGGTCACAATTACAAATAGGCTTAATCGCGGGCTTTTGCTGATTGCTTTCAGGGTAGGAAGCATTAATCCAAATTCTGCACGTGAACCAGTTACATAAACAATCTTTTTCATTCTAAAAAACGGGCCTCTAAAATTGTATCTTTTTGAAGAGATATTCTTGTTCTCTTCCCGATTATTTTTTGGTAGTCTTCTGCAGGGATTCCTTTTCCATCAGCTCTTTTCTGAGCTAGTAAATCCTCGGTAATGACTGTCCCCGCAGGAATGAATCTTCCGGCAAGGAATGATTTCCGCACAACTATCTTGTTTTTACTTTCCCGCAAGACCGGTTTCTTTTCTTTTGAGCCCAGAATAAGGCTTAACTTTGGGATTTTCTGGATACACTTCCCTTTTTCTGCTGGAGAAAGTCGCTCATATTCTCTTATTTTTTGGACTAATTCTTTTAGTTCTGCAGGAGATAAAGATGCGGAATGATCCGGACCAGCTGCAGATTTACCATAAGTAAAATGTTTTTCAATAACAACTGCACCAAGAGATAAGGCAACTAAAGGGACATCAGTTCCGAGAGTATGATCAGAATACCCAATTAAACATCCGGTTTCCTTTTGCAGGGTTTCCATCGCTGATAGATTAACATCACTTAAAGCAGCAGGATAATCGGTAGTGCAATGAAGGAGAATCAGCTCTTGGTTGCCTTCCCCAAAAATGATTTTTTTGGCCCTGATTACCTCTTCGGAGGTGCCCATCCCGGTGGAAAGAATAATTGGCTTGTGATAACGGGCTAAACGTTTCAAATAGAGCAGATTAGTCAGTTCTCCGGAGCCAACTTTAATTACCGGTACTCCCAATTGGTACAAGAATTCTGCACTTTCTTCTTCATCAGGCGTAGACAAAAATAAGATATCTTTCTGTTCACAATATTCTTTTAATTCTCTAAACTGCCCATAATTCAGCTCCAGGGCTTTAATCATATCATATTGCGAACCTTCTCCGGTCTGTTCCAGTTGGTATTCTGCCTTGGCTGTATCTTTTAAAATTAGGTTTTCAGTCTTCCAGGTCTGAAATTTTACGGCATCAACTCCAGCTTCTTTAGCCAGATCCACCAGCCATTTAGCTTTTTCCAGTTCTCCATCATGGTTCACCCCAGCCTCGGCAATGATAAAACAGGGCTGCCCAAAAGCGATTTTTTTATTCCCAATCAAAATCATTTCTGGGCCTCCACCAGCCAGGACTTATTATAAACATCATCCTGTTTTAACTCAACAAACCCGATTTTCAAAGATAAAAAAGTATTAAATAAAGATTTAATTTCTTCTTCAGTAAAAAAATGAGTGTAACCATAATTCCCTTTTTTTAATTGCAGACTGTCAGCCACCATCTTCCCGAAAAACTTTCCTCCCGGCTTCAGTTTACAATGAATTTCAGAAATAACCATTTTAATTTTATCCAAAGAATTTTGCTGAACTGAACTGATATCAATGATAGCATCAAAAAAATTATCTTCGTATCCGGAAAGATCAGTAAAGTCGCCTTGGATTACCCTTCCGTTTAAAGACTCATTTTTCAACCGTGATTTGCACTTTTCCACGGCAGTCTTAGAACCTTCTATCCCGAAAATAGTAAAACCTTCCCTAGCTAAATACCACAAGTTTGTCCCAGTACCACAGCCCAGGTCCAATATTTTAATTTTGCTTCTATCTGGTACTGTATAATAATTTTTAGCAATAAACCTAATTAAATCCTCACAAGGATACCTGCCCCAATCACTCTTTTGATAAATGACCTCCCAAATGACCTTATTATCCTCAGCAGAGTCTCCTAGATTTTGGGGATTTAGCATAGAGTCTACCTTAGAACCAATCATAGAATTTACCATACAGACATGCCTCCATCTAAAATAAAATTGTGGCCGGTAACAAAAGAAGAAGCATCTGAACAGAGATACAAGACTATTCCTTTCAGCTCCTCTTTATCAGCCATCCTGCCTAAGGGGATTTTATCCTGATATTTAGATTTAAATAATTCTGACTGGCCGCTTTCGAATCCTGCAGGAGAGATGCAATTGACCCTGATTTTTCTTTTAGCTAAATCAACAGCCAAATATTTGGTCAGGCCAATAATTGCCGCCTTGCTGGTGGTATAAACCAGAGGGCTGTTCATCTGTTTTCCCTCGTAAACAGAACCATCATAAATCCTCCGGTCCGGGGCAATTACTCCCATAATAGAACCCATGTTTAAGATTACTCCTCTTTCAGCCATATACTTTATTGCCTGCTGGCAGCAAAGAAAAGTTCCGGTAACATTTACTTCCATAGTTTTATTCCAAACTTCCTGGTCGAAGGTTTCTATAGGTTCTGTGTCCCCTTGGCAAGAGAACTGGGCATTATTAATCAGTATATTAATCCGCCCGAATTCATCAAAAATGTTCTGGAAGACCTCGGAGATGGAACTCTTGCTGAAAAGGTCCATCTTCAACCCTTTGGCTTTAACTTTATATTTTTCAGCGATAAATTTAGCTTTTTCTTCTGCTTTTTCAACCAGAATATCAGTTAAAATAATATTGCAGCCAAACTCAGCTAAGGCCTCGGCATGAGCAATACCCAGATTGCCTGATCCTCCGGTGATTATCGCTACTTTTCCAGTTAAATCAAATTTTGTGTTTAATGAACCCATTTTTTACCTCGCCCTGATCTTTCCAATTACCGATTAAATGATTATCGATTAAATTATTACTGGTTAAATTATTACCGACTAAGACCTGAATTGATCAAAATCCATAACTCCCTCTTTAAATAAAAGTTCAATGTATTTAAAATCAAATTCAGTATCAATATCCACGGCAAAATCTTTTTTCATGACATAAATAGCTGCTTTTTGGCTGGAAAGGTTGGTTTTTCTGCTTTTATCCAGCAAAAAATCCCGGGAAAAAACTTTAATCGCCGAATTTTCTTCATAAACCGGGGGTGCATCCTGCCTTCGCAGCACCTCCTTGCCTAAAGTCTTAGAGAGCTGAGCAAAACCATCTTCTTTCAGTTCTACCAGATTAAAGTAAGGGCTTCTTTTGGCAAGAACCACGGAAGTAATTGTCTCTGGACTTTTCTCTCTAAACAGATCTAAACAACAATTAAGATCATCAACACTGCGAAAGGGGTTGGTGACATCCAGATCAAAGATAACCTCAAAAGTAGTATTATAAATCTTTTCACTTTCGATTAAAGCATGACGGATTACTTCTAATTTCCCGGCATGATCTGTAGCTAATTCTGCTGGTCTTAAGAAAGGGACTTCTGCTCCGTACTTTTTAGCTATCTCTGCAATAACCAGAGAATCGGTAGAGCAGACGATCTGATCTGCCTTGCCCCATTTTTTGGCAATCTCAATGGCATAAGCAATCAGTGGCCTGCCTGCTAATTCCCGGATGTTTTTGTTTTTCACGCCCTTCGACCCGCCGCGGGCGCAGATAGTCACTAAGATATTCAATTTTTATTCACCCAGTATATTCTCTTTTTAAATTTTGTCATCAGCTTAATCTTGGATTTAACCAAGAGTATATTCTCAGCCAGCTAAATCATCTTAAGCAAACTGCCTTTTTGGTCATATTCTTTCTCCAGCTCCATTAATTTAAAGAATAAATCGGCGCCTGCTTTCTCTTTAATAATTCTTAACTTTTCCCCCCTCATCTCTCTTGGATCTGCGGCAGGAAGCATTTCTTTGGCTTTAACCATACGCATCTCCGGTAAGACTGCTTTACCAATAAACTGGCCTAGCTTTTCAATCTCCTGGTCTGTTTCTGTTAATAATTTTTCATAGCTAAGGCAATAAATTTTTCTTTTCTGCTCCTCTGTAAATTCAGCGTATGTCTCTTTATCCAGTTTAATCAGAGTAATGATCGATTTGATCACCCGATCCATCTCCCCTGCGGAATTGTATTCTTCTTTCCAATCATGGGCATACCAGGGCACCGGATCTTTCTCACCGAGCATAAAAACCGAAAACATAATTGAAATTGAATCATATTTTTTTCCCCAGCCTTTTGTGTACCAGGAATAGACCAGATCTACAGGGTTACGTTCAAGATGAATAATTTTCAATCTGGGATACATTTCGAAAAAAAATAGTAAATTAGGCAATAATTCATGGGTTATAAATGGAAAATAAGTTTTTTCGTCTTTAATTTTTCCTAAAGCGTATTCTTTATTTTGCTGCAGTGTTCTCTGCAAATATTCATGCGCTCTGGGATCATTATAGATGCAGGATTTGTCTACCAAACGGAAATTAAGAGTTCTTCCCATCAGATAATTATATACGGAACCATCAATCAGGCACTGGATTAAGGCTTTTCCCGCTTCTTTGTCAATAAAACCAAACCGCATTAAATAAGGCAAAGCCTCAATCAACTCTTGGTATTGATAATGCTCAACTTCATTAAAACCGCAAAGGATATTTCCCATCAGGAATTTCCCGGCCCGGCTGCAACCCTCAATCAACAAAACATTTTCTATTAACTTCTCCCTGGGATAAAGTATCAAAGGGGAATTTTCATTAGTTTTAATTTCCTTAATCATAGTCAATCTTTTCCTTAATCTTCATAATTATGGCAAAAACCTGCAAAGCTTCCTCTAATCCATTCAGGGGAGGCCCATTTTTAAAGTTTCTGAAAAAGTAATCTAACTGGGATTTAAACATATCGTCCCGCTCAAAACCAAATTTAATTCTCTCTTCTTCACCTGCTGAATTAATTATAATAATCTCACTCTTAATTAAATCAGCAATAACTGTCTGTTCTTTAAAATTCAGAATAATCTCTCGGCGGTTCAAACGGCTAAAAAAATTCAGATGAAGATTGCACTGCACTCCAGAAAAGTCCAATAAAATATCAGCGTAATCCTCGGCATCAATACTAACATCGCTTAATTTTCCTGAATTCACCTGTATTTTATTTACGCCTCCCAGCAGATAATAAAGATAATCAATCTCATGAGATAATTCTAAGATTATACCTCCACCCCTTTCCCGGAAGGCGCTGTAATGTTCTAAATGGTTAACTCCTTTCCGCCATCGAGGTAAATATGATGAGGCGTTAATGGTAATATGAAAAGGTTGGTGTAATTGTAGATACGATTTCAACCACTGGATTAAGGGATGGAACCGCAGGCAATAAGCAGTATAAACATTAACTTTATTCTTCTTTACAATATCACAGAATTGATCCAAACCATCGTTAGTGCTAGAAAGCGGTTTTTCAATAAAAAGATGCATCCCCCTCTTAGCACATTCTTGTGCATAACGTAGATGCGAATCTGTGGGGTTAGTTATCAAAGCTAGATCCGGTTTAATAAGATCCAACTCTTCAAAAGAGTAAATTTCCGGAAAGCCAAACTCATTTTTAGGTCCATCTTTCCTGGAACGAAAAGCATAAATTTCGTGATTAAAATTATCTTGAATAATTCTGGCGTGCCTTTTTCCTATAGAACCCAGCCCAAAGATAACTATTTTTAGTTTTTCCATCCTAAATGCACCAATTTGGAGCCGAAAATTACTATTTATAAATATTGCCGAAGTATGATAAATAATAGAAGCATTTCCTGAACCAGAAATCACTACCTTTTTAAAGATCTGAACTATTTTTCCAGCTATGGAATTTAAAGAATTCATCCGGACCTGGCCGAAACAAAAGCTAATTAATGGGAAAAGCTTTGATGACCTCTTCCAAATAGAAGGGGTTCCATTTAGCTGGTTTTACAACAGATTTTTCCTGATTCTACCTGCACCAATAAATACATTTAAACCTATGGAAAAAAGAAGAAAATTAACGATTATCGAAAAGATGAAGTATTCCCTAGCAGCGAAAGTGATGACTAGATATATTTTTAGGAATGAAAAAAAGAAGATAAAATATTTACGGGATAAAAATGGGCCAAAAAATGACACCTCAGACCGAAAAAAAGCTAAGAAAAAAGTTCTTTTCCTTACTTACACTAACCATATCTGTCAGAATGGAGAGATATTTAGAATTCATAATGTACTCCGCAAAATCCGGGAAAACGGTTGGATAGGGGAATTGGTTCTTTTTGCTGACCCTCTTTCCAGTAAAAATTATAAAAAGCTGCGGGACTATAATTCCCTCTATAATTATTTTGACCAGGATAGTGATAAAAAAGCTAAAGAATTATCTGCTCTTATCTTTAATCAATGGAAAAATCTAAGCATAAGAACTAAAAAAGAACTGCTTACCTGGGAAAGATTTTCTTTGTGGCCATATTTACAGTATGCTTTCGAAGTCCTATTCTCTAAACAATTCCTGTATCTGCTAGTTTTGTACTATGAACTGTTCAAAAAAATTATTAAAGAAGAGAGAATAGGTGCAATAGTCCTTACCGGCCAGAGCAGTTTGTTTGACAAATGCGCTATTGCTGCTGCTAGGAATACTCAATGCCCCATATTTAGGATTCAGCATGGAATTGGGGAAGGGGTAGTTCCACCAGACGGATCTGATGATATCTACAAACTCGTCTTTAGTAAATCTGTAAAAAACGCTCTGATTAACGTGGGTTGGAAAAAAGAACAGATTATTATAGTAGGTCCAGTAATATTTGATCCTATTGTCTCTTACAGGAATATAAAGAAAGAAAAAGAGATGGTAATAATGGTGGCTACAACCGCTTCAGTGCAGAGCAACATTATTAGCTCAAAAGATTATTTCATAAGGATTGGTGCAATTTTTAAAAGTTTAATCGAAATTCCCCGGGTTAAACTTATAATAAAACTTCATCCTCGGGAGACCCCCTATGATAAATCGATTCAAAAATACAAAGAAATTCTAAAAAAGTTAAATTTTTCTGAAAAGAATTACCAAATCTACCCTGGTGAAATTACTCGAGAAGAATTCTATTCCCTAATCAGTAAAAGCGATGTTTTTGTGAATTTTGGTTCAGCTGCCTGTATCGAAGCTTTGCTAATCAACAAGCCAGTCTTAAATATCGATATTTTTGGCAATAAATTAATCACGGGCTGGGCTGAAAACAAAAAGATTACTATTAACCTTAATTATGACGAGAATCTAAAAAAAGCAGTTGAGGATGTCCTAAAACCAGATCCGGATAAGGATTTAAAAATAAAGCATTTTCTTGAAGAAAAATGTGGTAAAGTTGATGGAAAAGCGCATGAAAGAGCGGTAAAAGTAATTTTGAAAAAATGTCTCTCCAACCTTCATTAAGGTCTAATCGTATCCGACCATCTTATCGTAAACCAGAACATTTCTGGCTTGTTCAGCAATAGTGCATAATTGGCTTTTGTCTCCTAAAAGAAAACTCTTAACCTCTCGGTAAAGTCCGGGTTTAAACTGCTGGTCCAAAGAATCATCAAGTTCCATTTTTTTTATCTCTAAAGAACCAACTTCCTGGACTTGCAGCTCTTCAAGAGGACGCAAAATAAATTTATGTTTATTGGTTAATATTTCTATCTCCCATCTTCCGGCTGATTCCCAATTAGCAGAGTAAGAAAAAAGTGCCCCTTTGTCACTAAGGCCAGAACCAGCAAAGATTGAAGATTTAGGATGCCAGGCCAGACCACCTGAAAAATGGCAGTCAATTTTCAATGGTTTACCTCCCAGATAAAAGGCTAGGTCAACCAGATGACTGGAATTTGCTAGAAACCAATTTTTTTTAAGGATTGATTCTATCTGCTGATCTTTAATCAAATGACTCCATTCAGTAAATTCAAAGTTAAAAGAAAGAATCTTCTCTTCTTTTAATAATTCTTTAAGTTTAATCACGGAGGCATAAAAACGTCGATTATAAGCAATAAATATTTCCACCTGGTTTTGGTGAGCAGTCTGGGCAAGCTCTTTGATCTCATTAGAAGTGAGTCCGCCAGGTTTTTCCACCAGGAGCTTTCTTACTCCATACTGGATTAATTTAAGAGTAATATCTTTCAATAAATCCACTTGGACTGCCACAATCGTAGCGGAAGGAAAAGAAGGGTTGGTCTTAAGGAAAGAAGCCAACCCGCCGTTGATTACAGGTTTTCCTAATTCCTCTTCAAATTTTTTGGCTGAGGCCTGCCCCCTTCCGATAACTATAAAATCTATTCCTAAAGCTAAAAGAACTTTTCCATAAGCACAGGCCATTTCCCCTGCTCCGATTAACCAAACCTTAGCTGTACCCAAAAAAATCACCCCAAAAAATGATCTGAAGTAAAATTACTTTAAGTAATATTACAAAAATCATTGTTTCCCCCATTTATTCTTTTTTGATGTTTAATCAATTCTTTCAGAAAGAATTGGTGTAAACGGGAAGATTCACTAAAATAAGTCAGCCCGCAAGTTCCGGTGGTAAGTATTTCTTTAACTACCTGCTGAGTCAGATCACTTTGAAAAGGGATAATAAAATCTCTGGTTTCAGGTTGCCAATTATTCTCCTCTCTCGCAATTATGACCTTCTTATTCCGATCGTCAATAATAACGTAAGCAGAATTGCATTGGATGGTTTCAATGGTAGGAGCATAAGAATCCGGATTAGAAAAAAGTATCATCTGGCTTCCTCCTGGATTCCCAGCAAAGAAAGATCCGGAAAGTTCGTTAAATCCCGCCCTTTTGCTAGGAAAAACTCTTTGGTCTAAAGTAAAGCGTTTTAGTTTGAAATTAGATTTGCCCACCAGATAAGAGAAGTAATCAAGGTAATGTATCAAATTTGACCCGAGGCCCCAATTCCCACCAGAAACAGTCAGAAAAATAATCTTATCTTTAGAGAAAATATCTTTAAGACCTTGATAAAAAGGCATAATCCTGCGAGGGCAATTTACCCAGGCTTTGGTCCTATTTGCTTTGAAGAGGGCGGATATTTCTTTATATTCCGCTAAAGACTGGAACAATACTTTTTCCAGAAGGAAATATTTAATCTTACGGTGAGTCATAATCTCTTTAATAACTTTAGCTCTTACATTTGTGGCAGTGGCCACAATACACAAATCAACTTCTGAAGGTAGAAAATCCATATTTTGAGAAAATTTTATGGTGATTACTTTCCCGTTAGAAGTAATCTCTTCATACCGTTCTTTTGACCTTCTCAACGAATCTTCAGATGGATCAATGACTAAAATAGAAATAGGAAAATCTATTTTAGCTAAAGCTTGGAGATGACGGCTTCCAATCTGGCCGGCCCCAATAAGAAGGATATTTTTAATCTCCATGAATCAGATTTAGATTAATTCCATTTATAAATATTTAGGATGATAGATACTATCCAAAATTAGTATAGAATTAGTCTGGAATGACTTCTGAAACAAATATTTTTGAAGGATATCCGGTAACCAAGTTTACCTTAAATAACTGAACACTACCGGAGGAATAAATCAGAGATAACCTCAGTAGTTCCTGATACTCTGGAAGCGGAACCTGGCTTTTCTCAAAAAGGATATAAGCAATATTATTCTTCATTAGGTATTTTTGAATGAAATTAAGATCTAAGTTTAGGGTATTGATACCCTTAATTTTCTTAGTAATACATTCTACGAAGTCTTGATTGAGGGTAAAATAATTTTCTTTACTGAAGAGCATAAAGTAGGAGTAATAGCTAAAATCTTTGTAATGATGAGTCTTGGAGTTAGAGAATAGAACCAGAGATTCTTTTATCATGTTTTTTTCACCGGAAATAGTAGAATAAAAAAGAAGAGCCTCATAAGTTCGTTCACAATAATCTTTACCAGTGATAACACCTTTTGAGGAATATCCTTCGATTAAAGCTTGTTTTCCTGAGAGGGCAGTTCTAATAAACCCTCCGTCATGTGACTGGACAATGTCTTCCCAGGAAGAGACTTTATAATTATCGCAGTACTGGTGAAAAGGGTTAAATAAAACTAAACCATCCGACTGCGTAGACAGCACTTTTAAGCTCTCTAATAAATCTTTGGAATGAAGGCAGTCTGCTTCAGCCAGCCCGGTAGGTTTCCCAACGAAGCTCTGAAAAGCTTTCAGTTTCAACACCGCGAGGGGATTATTTCCCGTATCTTCATATGGAAAAGGCTGTTTAATGGTGGGAAGGACGAAAAATAAGCCTGCAAATAAAGAGTTAATCAGTATAATCATTATAAACGCAAAGAGGAAAAAGGTCTTAATCTTTCCCAAAGTAATGTTTTCTAAAGTAAACAGATATCTGTAGGTCAATAGGCTCAGAAAGATATATCCGGGAAATAAGAACTGTTCATTATTTCCGTTGACAATCTCGACAATAAAGATTCCTAAAAGATAGCTGGAAAAAATTATACTTAGATAAGTCAGATTAGGATCATTTCCCCTTATCTTTAGAATTGAATTAGTTAAACCGCCTTTTTTAAGGGTAGATTTAATCTTGGGCCAAAGATAAACAACCCCTAAGCCTAAATAAATCAACAAACCCAAAATCAGGGAAAAAATTGCGTTAGGAACTAAAAGCTCTGGGCTAAGGGTTACTGATCTGCTATTAAAAGACCCGAGTAAAGGAATCCATAAATTATGCTGATGCGTTCCCGCAACAAAAAGCAAGAAATATAATGCTCCCGGAACAAAGATTAAATTCTTAACAAAAAATTCACTCCAATTTTTGAGATTAAAGAGATGCCCCTCAGCGCAAAGCAATCTTAAAAAGAATATTATAAAATAACCCACGGCCACAACCGCAAAGAAAGGGCTTTTGGTAGCAGCTAAACCGAGAAGAAGAATTGATTCAAGAACATAATTCCTCTTTTCGCTTCTGATTAAGATGAACAAGGCAAAAGACATCATTATTGCTAAAGTAAAACTTCCCATCTTTAGGAGCTGATGAAAAAGAAAAAAAGGATTGTCTACTGAAGGGATATTTAGATTAAAAAAAGTATTGATTATCCCAGTAATAGTCCCAAAGGGGAGAGACAAAGTTGAGAAGAAAATCACCCAGCAAAAGAATAGTCTCTTTTTATTCTCAAAGAACGAACCTGCAAGTTCGTATAACAAAAAAGAGGTGATGATGATTAAAAAGCTGGGGAAGAGAATATAGATCAGACTAAGCCCGTCAATTTGAAAAATGTTCACCAGCTGATAAACTAATATTGGAAACCCAAAATGATATTTTGATTCCAGGCCCAAATAAGATAATTGTTCAACCGGAAACATGGTCTTAAGTTCCTGGGCCCGGCTTAACTCATAGATGGGGTGAGTTTGATCATGTAGATATGTGCCTTCGGAGGTGTAGGTCATCCGATCCGAGAAGAGAAATAAAGAAAAAATAATGAGAATAATTAAAAAGGGGAGATGCCGGTCTTGGAGAAGAGTTATGCTAAAAAACTTGTCTTTGGCCTTTTTAAAATTTAAAATCACTGAAACCAGGCCGGCGAATAGAAGAATAAACAGCGAAAAAGAATGGTTCAAATTAAAAAATTTTAAGATGATGAATAGGACATAATTAAAGATAATTCCGATTAAGAATGAGATCACTAGATAAATCACTGAATTTGGGGTAAAATCCCTGAAGAATAAAGCAAAACCAAAACCGCCTAAGAATAAGATTAGAAAATATCCGGAAAAATACAGAAATTCCCTACCTGAAGAGAATAATGAGAAAAAAACAATTAAAAGCAGAACCAAAGAAAAGAAATTTAAGACCAAACTTAGCTTAGAATACTTCTGTGGTTTAGAATACTCTTTTTGTGGGGCATATTTTTCCTCCATTTTAGGTGGGGGGATTATTTAGTTTTTAAAGATTAGGAAAGTGGGGGATATATTAAATTAAAAGTAGCGAAACTCCAGCATTCATCCCCAACTATTAATAAAGGAGATTTCTGCTTATTTGGTTTAAGAATAAGATGAAAAATAGAGCACTAATAAACAAATTTTATATACCTCTGGAGAATAAATTTGATTTAAGAATGGCTTTCGCAGGAGTTTTGTATGGGATTGATGATCTCAGATATCAGAATATTGTAGTGCCTAAAATAAATGAGACTGAAGTATTGATAGAAGTAAAATCAGCAGGAATCTGCGGCTCGGATATACCTCGAGTTAAGACTAAAGGAACTTATATCTTTCCAACAATTCCTGGCCATGAATTTGCAGGTATTGTCTTTGCTAAAGGAAACAAAGTGCAAAAAGTCACGGTTGGAGACCGAGTCTCAGTTTACCCCCTTATCCCCTGCAAACAGTGCTCTTATTGCCGAGAAAACAAAGAAAACCTCTGTGATAATTATAATTATCTCGGTTCGAGATGTGATGGCGGTTTTGCTAATTATGTTAAATGCCCAGCTGAAAATGTGCTTAAAATACCGGAAAAAGTTACTTTTGAAGAAGCAGCCTTATTAGAGCCTATGGCCGTGGCTTTTAGGGGAGTTAAAAGAGGAAGAATTAGGCCTGGAGACAAAGTGATTATTTTTGGGTTAGGACCGGTGGGATTGTTTGCTGCTCAATGGGCTAAACTTATGCAAGCCAGTTTAGTTATTGGCGTAGACAGGAACGAACATAAGCTAAAGATAGCAAGGAAATGCGGAATAGATCAGGTTATTGACTCAGGCCGGGAAGATTACGATCAAAAAATTAAAGAGATCACTGGCTCAACAGGAGTTGATCTTGTCTTTGAATGCAGCGGGGCTAATCTCTTTCAGGAGAAGTCAATAGAACTAATAAAGAAATTCGGCACGATTTCACTGATTGGAAACCCTCAAGGGGACGTAATCTTCAAAGAAAAAAATTTTCAGTTGATCCTGCGAAAAGAAATTACTTTAATCGGAAATTGGAACTCTTTGATTACCCCGGATGAAAATGAGTGGGAAACGGTTCTGGCTGCTCTTGCTTCCGGAAAATTACTGGTTTCTCCTATAATCACCCACCGCTTTGAGCTTAAAGACATAAAACAGGTTTTTGATGATTTACAAGACAAAAAATATAAAGATTACTGCAAAGGGATATTTTCTATGGGGAAAGAACCCGGGTCAGAAGAAATTAGTTAGAACAAATATCTTTATCGGAGGAAAAAATGAAAGCCGCAATCTTAAAAGGGATTAAAGAATTAAGTCTAGAACAAGTTGCTAACCCTGCCATCAAGCCGAATACTATCTTATTAAAAGTTCATTCCTGCGCCATCTGCGGCTCTGACCTGCGCATTATGAGTTCAGGCAACCCCAGAGTGAAGTATCCAGCAATAATCGGACATGAGATTGCTGGAGAAATAATCGCTCTCGGGGAAGGTATCACTAAATGGAAGACAGGAGATAGGATTGCGCTGGGTGCGGATGTTCCTTGTGGAAAATGCGGACATTGCACTAATGGAAGAGGCAATTGCTGCGATGAAAATTATGCTATCGGCTATCAATTTTCAGGAGGCTTCGCAGAGTATTGCCTGCTTGAGCCGATGGTGGTAGATTATGGGCCAATCATTAAGATTCCTGAAGAGGTCAGCTTTGATCAGGCAGCTTTGATGGAGCCGCTCGCCTGCGTATTAAACGGATTGGAGTTAGCCCAGATGAAAGTTGGTAAAAGCGTATTAATCATAGGTTCCGGGCCAATCGGTTGCCTAGGCATCATGGCCGCTAAAGCTTTAAGCGCGTCCAAAGTAATCTTAGCAGAGATTGATGATAAAAGGTTAGAAGTAGCTAAGAAATTTTTGGCTGATTTTTATATTAATTCTAAAACTGAAAACCTAGTAGAAAGAATAAAAGAGATCACTTCTGGAAGAGGAGTAGACTTAGTTTTTACCATGTGTCCTTCGGTGGAAGCGCAGGAGCAGGCCATAGAATTAGTAGCTAAAAGAGGCTATGTAAATTTTTTTGGGGGCCTGCCTAAAGATGCACGTAAAATCCAGTTTTCCTCCAACTCTATCCATTATAAAGAATGTTTTGTGATGGGCTCTCACGGCTCTACTCCTAGGCATAACCAGATCGCCATGGACCTGATTGCTAGCGAAAAAGTAGAAGTTCAGAAATTAATCACCCACAGATTTAGTCTGGATCAGATTGAAGAAGGATTTAAAGTAATGAAGAATATGGAAGGGTTGAAAGTGGTGATTAATCCGTGACTATATTTTTTTTAAAAAGTAAAAATAATCTTTCAGGATAATAACCCATAAAAATGATTCAATTAAAATTAGGCATCAATACTGGCTTCGCCTTAAACCGTTTTCCGCTTCCTGAAGAATGGATAAAAATTATTGGCGAAGATCTGGGCTTGCGCTATGTCCAATTGACTGCAGACCTAATTAATCCAAATTTAGGAGAGGAGATTGTCCAAGATCACATTAAAAGAATTAATCTTCTCCGTAAAAGATATAATGTAAAAATTGACGGCATCATGACTGGGGCTTTTACCAGAGTGAACCATTTCTCCCATCCAGACCCCCAAGTTCGGGCTTATTGGCTTAACTGGTTCAGGAAATTTATTGATTTTGGAGTAGCCATCGGCGCAACTAACCTGTCTAGTCATTTGGGAATTATGTCTTATTATGATCTGCATCATCCAGAGCAGAAGCAGAAAGTTTTGCAGCAAACGGTAGAGGCCTGGAAAGAAATTGCAGCTTATGCTCAAGAGAAAGGAATGAAATATCTTAGCTGGGAGCCCATGTCCATACCTCGAGAGTACGGGGAAACCATTGCTGAAACAAAAAGAATCCAGAAAATGCTTCAGGGCAGCGCCATTCCGATTAAATTATGTTTAGATGTGGATCATGGGGATGTCTCATCTCCCAATCCTGATGATAATGATCCCTATGCCTGGCTGAGAGAGTTTGCTAAGGAATCACCCTTTATCCATCTTAAGCAAAGCTTGAATGATAAAAGCGGGCATTGGCCTTTTACATCAGAAAACAATACTAAAGGAAAGATTACTGCCCAGAAAGTTATTAAAGCTTTAGAACAAGGCGGAAGTAAAGAGTCACTTCTTCTGCTGGAGTTCTCTTTTAGAGAGAGGGAACCTTTTGAAAGCAGAGTTTTAGAAGACCTGAGAGCATCGGTTGATTATTGGAGAGAATTTGTTAAAGATTGAATATTAAATTAATCTTTATTCTTTGAATCTGTTGATCTAATTATTTTAATTGATAAGTAATCTCCGCAGCTTTTTCTTCTCCAGAGAAACGTAATCTCAAAAGATACTTAATAAATTTATGGATGATCTTTAGTTTAGAAAGATGTCCGAAATCCCAACTAGATTCACCAAATTTCCTAGGGTGAAATTCTACGGGAATAGAAATGATTCTCAGCTTTTCTTTTTTTGCTTTGTAAAGGACATAAAAGTCAAAGTTGAAGTCTAACGGCGGAAAGTTTAATTTTTCCAATAATTCCCGTTGAAATACTTTTGGCTGGGCATTGATCTCATGGAAATTTTTAAAGAATAAGCTGCTGGATAATAATTGCAGGCCGGTAGTCAGTATTTGGGGAATAATCTTTCTTTTTGTTCTTCTGCCTTTAATAAGATACAGGCTTGGATTTTCTTTTGCGGAGATTATCTGATAGGCGCGAATAACATCTAAAGGATCGCACTGCATATCTGCATGAGTATAGGCAAGAATCTCTCCCTGTGCCTGCTGTAAACCAAAGTAAATTCCATTACCATAACCAATATTCTTGGGTACAAGAACAGTCCTGGCAAAAGAATATTCCGGCTTTTTTAGTTCTAACTCAATTATTTTCTGAGAGCTGTCCGTAGAGCCGTTATTGATCAGGATTAATTCAGCATCACGATTAGGGATAACTTCTGCGAATCGCTTCAGGATGAGGGGGATATTTCTTCTCTCATTATAGCAAGGAACCACAATAGAAAGCCTGGGCAAAGGTTTTGGATTATGCATGGGTAGTTAATTTATCCTCCTCAATTGATTTAGTACCTTTAGCTGAGAACATAGATTTAAGATTAGAATAAACCTTTTTGCCAACCATGACTGGATTAATAATCTTGAACATATAGGGAATATTCAAAGGATTGGAAAAAGCCAGATAAAGATATTCTTTAAGGATTAAACGCGGAAAATTAAAATCTTTCAGACCTTCCGGAAGATAAACTCTCTTTCCGTCTGAAAAGTTTTCCGGAAGTAATCCGTCTTTAATCTCTTTTTTTTCCACTAGCTCATTATAGATGGAGGTTCCCGGGAGAGGCTGAAAATTGTTCAGAAAAAAAAAATTAAACCTGCATTTCCGAATGAACTTGACGGTTTTTCGGATATCTTCAACCGTCTCTCCGGGATATCCCAAAATAAAGAAACCATGGACTTTTAAGCCCTCCTCTTTGATCTCTTTTACTTTTTGATAGATCTCATCAGGATTAACCTTCTTATTCATCCTCTGGAGAGTTTTCTCCGAACCGCTCTCCGGGGCAACAATCAGAGATTCCCAGCCAGCTCTTTTCATTAGTTTCATCAGCTCTCGGTCAGTTCTTTGGATCCTAATCCCATTGGGAGTAGCAAATTTTAAGCTTTTCAGATCTAAATCAATCACTGCCCTACAGAACTCTTTAGCAAACTCAATATTAAAAGTAAAATTGTCATCTACAATATTAATCATTCTGATTCCTTTCTCATCATAAAGGTGTTTGACCCATCTCATCAGGTAGGGTATAGAATGAGTCCTGACTAGCTTTCCGTTCTGCAGGGAAGAGGTGCAGAAAGAGCAATTATAAGGACAGCCTCGAGTAGCCCAAATCGGGGCATTTTCTTTATATTTAGTATTAAGGCGATAGCCCTTTTTCAAATAGTCACTAAATTCTATCGAATCATAATCCGGAAAAGTAATCTGGTCTAAGTCCACCTCTCTTCTCATCTCATTTTCAACAATTTCTCCTCGACTATTCCTATAGGCCAGCCCTTTTATCTTAGACCAGTCTGGATTTGCTTTTTCTATTTCTTCCAGAAATACGGGAAAGTCCAATTCTGCCTCCCCTCTAAAAATATAATTTACTAATTGGGGGTTGTTTTTCATGATCTTAGAGGCATAGGCAGTAGCATGAGCTCCGCCCAGAATAGTGATGATCTTAGAATTATGTTTCTTAGCGACAATAAGGATATTGATTGATTCTATATAGGTCGGTGACCAACAGGAAACTCCAATCAGATCGGGGTTAAATTCAGTTAACATTTTCTGTAAAGAGCCCGAGTCAGCTTTGGTCCCCTTTAAAGCGTAATCAAAAATCTTAATCTGATGCTTTTTATCTTTAATATTGCTTTTCAGATAGCCTAAAGAGAGAGGCAAGGTATAAGTTGTATCAAAGCCGTAAGGCCAGATTAAAGCGATTTTCATCTTAGGAATTCTTTAATTTGGTTCTGCACTTAAAAATTTATCTCTCCTTGAATCATTACTTCTTTGATAAGAAATATCTCTCCCAAAACAAATATTGCTTTTTATTCTGGATTAAGGGATTAAACTGCTGATTTTCGTTAGAGTTAGAGCTTTTCTCTTTAAAAAACTGTTCCCAAAGTTCATATTCTTTCAGCTCAGCAGGAGTTCCCCAACAGATCCATTGCTCCACATCAAAAATAACGCTTTTCTTTCCCAACTTATTAATAAATATAGGCAGGGCATCAACATAGAACTCATTATTAATCTGGAAATTCTCATTGATCATCAGATTGGCAGCGGCAATAAAATCTTTTGCTTTCCTGAAATAAAAAGTAGCGGTGACTGCATGGTCATAGAAAGGATCGTCAGAAAGGGGAACTTTTACTGACATATCTCTGATGGTTAGTCCGTCTTCAACTAAGACTGCCCAACCATAAGATTGAGGGCTTTTGCGCATCTTTTCCATCTGGGTAAAAGTCCAGACAATACAGGAAATCTCCGGATTATTTACCAGGCTTTGATATTTCTTTGAATCATAAACATAGCCATTATCGCAGGCTGCGATGAACATGGGTTCGTCTGGCAATAAGTATGCTTGAGCTAATAAGCAGGTATTGGCCTGCCCCAAGGTAGTTTCATTCACGGAGATGATAATGGCCTTAGGAATCTCAGATTTGATAATCTGATCAATATGATGCTCTTGAAGATGTTCCTGCCTGACTATAAAAATCCATTTATCGCTAGGAGGCATATTTCTGATAGCTTGAATAATCATGGGCACTCCCGAGACAGGAATAAGAGGTTTAGGCAGGACATAGCCTTCTTTAGAAAATCTTGATCCTAGTCCTGCTAAGGGGATTACATTGACCATTTCCTAATGCACCATCTTGCTATAGGGATGGTAAGACAAGCTGTCAAAATAATCCTGCCAATAGATAAATTCCTGATAATCCTGGGGAGTAAGCAAAGAGACAAACTTGTCTACCTCAAAAGCAGCCACTTTCTTTCCCTCTTTGATCAGTTCATTTACGGCAGTAAGGAAAGAATAAGTCGTAAAAGAAGTATACCCTTCTTGATCTAATCTGGTCATGTTTCTGCGGATGGAATTAAACAGGTCAGAAGCATGGCGATAAATGACTGTTCCGGTAAAAGCATGATCTCTCTCTGGACGTGAAGAAATAGTTGTTTTTTCATAAACTCTCTCCACTAACCCATTCTTAAATTTAAGGTAAGAATGATAATTAGGATTTCTGAGCACACATTCATGGTGAGTAAAAGTTAAGAGAATCACATCGGTTTCCTCATTTTCGAAAAGATGGGCTAATTTTCTCTCATCATAATCTAGAATGAAAGAACTGCCAGAAATACAAATCGGATTTTGTGGAAGAAGGTACTTTTCCGCATGAATAATGGTTTCAGCATTACCTTTGGTCTCAGTTTCTAGGTAAATGGTTTCAGAATGGGGAAAAATCCCTTTTAATAAGCTATCTAGCTGATATTCTGTTTTATGCTCTTCTAAACAAATAAAGATATTTCTGATCCCTCGAGGATGGAACTTAACGGTGGAAGCAATCAAGGGCTTGCCCATTAAAGGAATTAAAAAGTTGGGGGTATCAAAGCCTAATAATTTGAAATCTTTCTTGTTCCCAGCAATAGGAAAAAGATTAGTAGTTTTAATATTTACATTGTTAAAACCAATCGCTTGGCCGGAACGGCGGAAAAAGAATTCCGACCAGAATTTATAGACTTCATAATCTCTGGGTGTGCCCCAGCAGATAAATTTCTCTACTTCATAATTGAGGACCTTTAGCCCGTCTTTGATCATCAAGATGTAAGGATGGGTGATATACGTTTCGCCTTTAGTGTTCATATTTGCATCCATAACTTTTTGAGTATATCTTTTGAAATCAGACCATTTTCTGAAATAGTATGTTCCGGTAGAAGCATAATCATCCATCCTGTTCTCTTTAGTAAAAGGCTCTTTTTCTCTCAGCTCAGTTAAATACCTCTCTTGGTCTACTTTCAGATAGGCATAATAAGTGTCCCCTAAAGAAGCAGGATGAAAACCTTGAAAAGAGATTACTGCCCCGTCGCATCTTCTCTGGTTAATCTCCGCTAAGAAATCGGAATAATTCCATTTCAAAGTAAAATCGCAATAATTAATGATTACTTCTTCATTATCCCCTACGAGATTAAATACGTTACTACAGGTGTAAAGCGGCCCACCCCTAATCTGATCAGTAGTTACTGAAACTATCTTTGATTTTGGCGCTAAGTTAAGGAGGACTTTTTTTAGCTGCGTTTCTTTTAGATGTTCTTCATGGCAGATAAAGATAAATTCATCTTCGAATGAAAACATATTAATTACATGTTCTATCATTGGTTTTCCGTCAATCTCAACCAAAGGCTTGGGCCCATGGAAAGCAACCTCATTGTAACGCTTACCACTTCCGGCCATGGGTATGATGATTTTCATTCTTAATCTTCCTCTATTAAATAATAAGTCGCCTTTCAAAAATAAAATCAGTCCGGACACAAACTGCAGGTTAGATTGGAAGTATCTTTATCCAGATGACTTTTCCTAAAAGCTTTATATCTCTCCGAATTCCATAACTCCTCAAATGATTTTAACTCGAAGATATTACCTAAAGAATGGGCTTTATGCATGCGCAGACAACAAGGAGTGATCTCCCCTTCTACGGTAATAAATACGGATTTAAAAGGCCAATAACAATTTCCTAATTTTTTCAGGCAATGCTTATAGCCAAGAAGGATTCCTTTTTTCAGTAATCTTAGCCTTAATCGGTTCACTTTTTTCCTGATCTGGGGGGAAAGCTTCCTGGTTTCTGCCACAAATTTAGCTGACTCTTTAAATTCCTCTTCTCCGGGAATCATCCAGTTCTCCACGTCAGCAACAGTGACATAATCAACTTTAAGGGTGATAGCCATCTGATGGAGCTGGTCTAACTCCTGATAATTCTGATGGCTGATGACAAAATTAATGCCCACTGCTAGATTAGATTTTCGTTTGTTCCTTTCTTCGGTCAATAATTTAATTCCTTGTATGATCCGATCCATATCTGCCCCTCGCCTTAAATAATTGAAATTGTCTTTATTTACTGAATCAAAACTTATCGCTACATCATCAACATAGTCTAAGAGAATATGGCGGTATTTCTCGGAATTCAATAAAGTCCCATTGGTAATGGTCCAGATGCGGATTTTTTTCTGTTTAAACATTTCAAGCATGGGCACAATCTGGGGGTGAAGCAAGGGCTCACCCAGACCCTGTAATTTTACTGAATTCAGGTTTGGAAAAAAAGAAATAATTTTGTCTGTCTCCTCAAGAGAAAGATCAAATTTCTTATAAGTTCCGATTACTTTATTTCTAGTACAAGTAATACAATTAAGATTGCATCTAACAGTTGGTTCCAGCTGAATGTAGGTGGGAATTAAAGCAATCTCTCCTTTATTGAACCGATCCAATTGAAGATGGAACTTTACTTTTTCAAATTTTCTGCGAATAGATTTTAACATTTATTTTTCTCCTTTTTTTGTTCAGCCAGCTCTTCCCAATCATATATTTTATCAGTAAGCACGGCGTCAACCGGATTATCTTTTAAGATTTCTTTAACCGACTCGATTTCGTTCCGATTTAATAATTCTGGGGAAACTATGCAGAGTTTAAAATATTTTCTAAGAGTCTTGAAAGCATCATGTTCAACCGGTAAATGGGTCAGATTATCTACAAAAACCCATTCTAATTTTCCTTTTAAGTTAAGGCAGGTCTCAATACTTTCCATCTCAGAGAAACGAACCGCAATCTTACTAATCCCCTGATTCACTAATTTAAAAATGAAAGGGGGAGTTACGTCAAGAAGAAAATAATCTCTAATCCTAAATTTATCCATTAATCCAATCACTAGTCTCTCTATTCCTTCGCACTTAATGTTTAGAATGAGATAAGCATGATGATAATGTTTTAGAAACTCTTCAAAATCTTCCCCCTCAAGGAAAGGTTCATGATTAAGAATTATTCGATTATTGTATGCTCTTAAATCAACTTCAACTCCGAATTTTTTAGGGGTATTTTGGAGTTGTCCGATGGAATTTATTTGATGGTTTATAATTAACATAGATTCACCCTCTTTTCTCCAGCCAAAATTAGTTGATCTCTTTGTTTTAACATCTCCAAATTATTATTAAAACCTTCCCGAGTAAATAACCCAGAAGTACCGCCCACAAATATTTCCACACCCACTTTATTTAATAATTCTAGAGTATCTATATTTATCGAACCATCCCCAATTAATTTTAAACGAGGATTTTTCTCTTTGGAAAAGACATTAAACTGCCTAATTTTATCTAAGACTGATCTTTCAAAGGTTTGCCCCGTAAAGCCTGGCTGGACGGTCATAAACATAACATAATCCAGCTTTTCAAGGTAAGGAAAAATCTTTTCCACCGGAGTTTTTGGATTTATTACTATCCCCACTTCCAGATTATGTCTCTTTACTAAGTCAATAACGTAATTAGGATCCTCATCAGATTCTATATGGAAATAAATGATGTTTATTCCTGCCTCTTTTAGCCGTTTTATATATTTGGAAGGTTTACAGACCATTAAATGGGCATCAAATTTTTTATGGGTTAATTTTCTCAGTTCTTGGATCAAATCAAAATTTAGGGCGATATTTTCTACAAATTCCCCATCCATAATATCAAAGTGGAACATATCGATCCCGGCTTTGAGCAAGGCATGAATGTCCCGATACAGATAAAGCTGGCTGGCGCACATTAAAGAAGCTGTAATTATTACCATCCCTTATTTTAATTACAATCTATTTATAATCATTATGAAAATAAAAAATCCCAATCGCAGCATACGCGAACCTGCTGATTCCCTAGTTGCTTATCAGCAACAGCTGCAGGGTATTTTTAACCTCAAATGGTATCTATTCGTTGGTTATTTCTGCCGTTGCAAGCAACGGGGTATAATACCCATTTGAGGAATTAATTATCTTTCTATAAATTCATCTAAAAGTCTTAAAAGCATATCTAGTCAAGTACTTTAATAAGTAACGATAAGAGGCATTAATATGATGCCTATTGGTGAAATAAATATCCGAAAACTTCCAGATAATTCGATACCCAACATTATCGGGTATCTTTAATAATATTTTTTTAATGAAAGGCCGCAAGAACGGAAATTTAATGTAAAAATGACAAAAGCGTGATAATCTTAATATTTTCTGCCCTTCTTCATCCTTCCGAAAACAATCGTAAAAGTTTAAAGTCTTATTTCCAATCAAATCTCCGCCGATAAGTTTAGGATCGTACTGGCCAATGGATAAGCCATATTCGGTGATGTCTAGTTTGGGGAAAGGCTTAAAAATATTTCCTGCACAGATGGTATCTTTTGTAGATAATTTTTTTAATAGTACTAAAGTTTCCTCTACCATTTCTAAAGTCTCACCGGGCAAACCCATCATAAACTGATAAGAAACTTTTAAATTATACTTATGCAGAAGAGCTGCAGCATGCTCTAATTTCTGATTAGAAGTCTGGGTCTTCCTTAGAATTTTCATCCTAAAATTCTCATTTCCAGCCTCAACACCCATCCTAATCAGATAGCATCGATTAGTCTCCGAAATCTGTCTACAAAATTCTTCATTAACCTCATTCGCGCAGGCATTAATGGAAAAAGGCAGGTCTATCTTCTCTTTATACAGATTTAGGAAATCAGAAAGCCATTTCTGGTTATAGGCTAAAGTGCTGTCGTTAAAGAAAATATTCTTATAGCCATACTTATTCTTAAGTATTAATATTTCTTCAATTACCCTTTCCGGCTCTCTTAAGCTGCAATATTGCTTGCTCACCGGAAAGTACATCTCCCGGTACTTATGGTTGAAACAATAAGAGCAGTTATAAGGACATCCTCTCCCCACCATTACCTGAACGAATTCTATATCCCGGAAATAGCGGTATTTTCTATAAATCTCCTGATCGTCAAAAGGCCGCTTATTCAAGTCAACAAAAGGAGCCAGCTCGTTTTTGATGATTTTATTTCCTTTCCTGACCCAAAGGTTCTGAATCCGGGAATGGTCCTTTTTCCCAGTCAGACAATTACATAATTCTATCAAGGCCTCGTTGCCCTCACCACGGCAGAGAACATCAATATCTTTATTCTGCTCAATCATCTCCGGAAAAAAAGAGCAGTCGTATCCTCCTATGACAATAAGCACGGGCCATTTTTTCTCTTTTATCCTTCTGGCTATACGCAGCATAAAATTCCGATGAGAAGTAGTTATGGGGAAAGCTACAATTTCTGGCTTAATCCGCTTAATCTCCTCTAAAAGATAAGCATCTTTACCGATAGCGATATCTGTGCTATGCCCAGCTTTTTTAAGAGAAGCAGAAAGGTTCATCACCCCCTGATAAGGGAACCAGATTTCCTGTAAAAATAATACTTTGACCATGGAAAATATACCTTTTTTTCAGAGAAATATCCCTCAGGTTAGTATTATATAAAGATTCTGGTTTTGAAGTCCATAGGATAATTATTGATTAACCAGACCGTTTGAAACAATCTCTTATTTCAATACTTTTAAATAACCCAATTAATACGAATTTAAAATGCATATCGCTCTGCTAGTCTCAGCATTACAGCCTCACCAAAAAGAATCTCTAGCTATCACTACTATTAACTTAGCCCAGCAACTGGCTAAAGAAAAGCAGGAAGTAACTATCGTTTCTCGTAATAAATGGAACCTTCCTGCTTTTGAGAAAAAAGAGGGGGTTGCTTTTCTTCGGATAAAGAATATCAACAAATTAGCCGTATATAATAAACTTCTTGCTTTCCCTTTAGCAATTCGGAAGCTTACTAAAAGCAATAAAATTGAGGTATTGCATAGCTTTAGTTCAGCTCCGTTGTTAGTGCTGAGGAGCTTACTGGCCCAGAAGTTCTTTGCTCGCAAAGCAGTGGTCATCCATACTCTAAAATCTTATTCCATCAGGAAAGATGTAACTGCTAAAAGCGGGAGTAAACTATTAAGTATGCTCGGAAATATTTCTTATCATTTACTTAATTATGCAGATATAATTACCGTTCCTACGGCTATATTTGCGGATAGACTCTGCAGTAAAAAAATAGAAGCAGAGAAAATACGCATCATCGGGTCTCATATTAATTTAAGTAGGTTTTATCCCCAGCAAAAAGAAAAGCTCAAAAAAAAATATAACTATGGCCAGAAAAATATTTTATTTTACTATGGGGCAATGTGGGAAATAAAAGGAACGGAATATTTAATCCAGAGTATTCCTAAAATCATTCAAAAAAATCCTGAGACGTTATTTGTGTTTGCTCCCAGAAACTTAGTGCAGGCAAAAGAAAAATATTTCCATTTAATAAAAAAGCTGGGTATTGAAAGTTATGTTCAATTCATTGAAAAAGAGGTAGTTATTGAAGATTATGTTAACCTGGCCGATTTAGTAGTACTGCCTTATCCTCATTTAGAAGGCACAGAAGGCAACCCTTCTTGTCTGCTGGAAGCAATGGCTTGTAAGACAGCGGTAGTAACTACGGACCTTCCGGAGCTAAAAGAAATCGCTGAGGGCTGTGTGTTTTTCGCTAAACCAGGAGATGTAGAATCGCTAGCAGAAACAATAAATCATGCTTTAAATAACCCGGATTTAGAAATGGTAGAAAGAGCTTACCAGAAAGCGCAGGAATTCTCAGTAGAGAAGATAACCCAAAAATTTCTAAATTTATATGAAGAAGCGATTAAGAAGAAAAAAGCTAATTCCAGCTAGGTTAATTCCAATTCTTTAACAGATGGGAGAGGATAAATTCAGAAGATCTTGATTGAGTTATACCTTTCTCTTCAGTCTTCAGTTTTAAAGAATATTTAAACAGTTCAAAAATCTCCATCTGCCTCTTCAGTTCAGGGATAGACTCTTCCGGCCGGCGCTGATGCAGCATTTCGGGTTCATTATAAAGATAAATAGAGATAGTGGGTTTAGGAAATAAACCTAACAAGACCCGTTTAAACCAGAAGGGAACGTGTTTCATCAAGACAATATCAGAACAATACCTATCGGTTATGACTGTTTCTCCTTTGAAGCGTCGAGGAAGGATGCGGAAATAATAACGTAGAAGCAAGTCTAGAGTAAAGATAGGGGCAACGCAGGTATAAATTAATCTTCTTTTCCAATTGGAGGTTTTAGTTAAGGTGGAATCACCCTTTTGAATGTCTTTCTTTTTTTCCGAATGTTTATATTTTCTACCGAGAAAGGTTATAGGTAAGAAATGGTCTCTTCCTCTTCCGGTATAGATCAAAACGGTTTTTCTCTGGGTGGATTGAAGACATTCGTTGATCCTCTGTACTAAAGTAGATTTACCAGAGCCGTCCGGGCCAACCACGCTGATCAATGGCGCTAATCTGAGAGGATTCTGGTACTGCCAGAACCAGCGCCAGGAGAGTGCAGCGAAAGTAAAATAGTTTTGCGGTTTTTTAAGAATAAAGTAAGCTGCAAGCGGATAAGTTTTGATTTGGTTGAAATTATTCTCTTTTACAGAAAGAAGCAAGTGTTGGGCTATTTTTGGGTTAAAAATATTAGAAAGCTTTTCAAAAACATATTTCTGATTGATTTTAGGATACAATGAGAGCAAAATTTGTTGATATTTAGGTTTAAAGAATCTTTTTCCTAGCACAGAATGAGTCAGAAGCATCACCAAAGTATCATTATCAGAAGGCGCATAAAAGAAATCTGTTTTGATCCGATTCTGAAGAATTTCCTCATCTAGATAAGAGATATCGTTCCAATGCACTCCTCCCACTTGAAGATCAAAACTTACTTTGTGGAAATTGTTTTGGATATTAATTAACTTGAAATAAGCTTTATGCTGTAATGAAAATTGAGGTTTACGTTTCTGAAAACCGAACTGGGTAAGAATTCGATCTACTTTAGCTAAGTCTTTCTTGGCGATAACTGTATCCAAACTTTCGATATCTTTTGGCGTTCCTGCACCTAATAAGAATTCATAATTGCGTAGAACACAATATTGCACCTGTTCTCGGTTAAACTCTTCAAATACCTGCTTAAGGAAAGTTATGCGCTCCATTTTAAGTGATTAAGGTCTCGGTTTTATTAAAATAATATTGGTTTGTTTTTTAAGGGTTATGATATAGTAAACTGCACTCGCAAGGTGTTATATCTTATGCAGTTTACTATTAGATACTGCATAGATAAGTGCTGTAACTTTTGCAGTTATCTGTATTATAAACTATTCTAACTTATTGGGACTAAGTTTAGATCTAATCATTTTTTTCTTTAACAGACTTTTAAACAATATAATTCCCAAATAAACTAACAGCAAAGGAATAAAAATAAGATAAGACTCTTCCGGCCAGATCCAGCCTAAACTAAATCTTTCGAGAGAAAATGGATAGAGTAGCATGATTCCGCTGGCTGGATCGAGATGATGAAGCATAAAATCCGAAAGAATATGGCTGGCTGTGCCCAGGCTTAAAGCGAAAACAATTATACGATAGGTAGACCTGAATAAAGGTGCGACCAAAAGAATAAAAAGAATTAAAATAAATGGTTTATGAAATGTAGTTAAAATAGAGAAGCCTTCCGGGAGAGGAACCCATTTTTCCACTAAGAGAAGTTTAGTTAAGATATCCGGAAGAATAGTTCCTAACAAAATTAGGCTTTTCCAGCCCTTCTTTTTTAAAGGAATTAATTCTATTAAGATTAGTCCAATAAGTAGATGGGTTAGCCAATCAGGCATTTTCGAATCCCCTCCAAGTAATCTTCCATTCTCTGAAGAAAAAAGCTAAGACAAAAAGACCGGCGAAAAAAGAGAGAACATAAATGATATAATTATAATCGTGATTATTGATGCTAAGAGCATAGATAGCTTCTTTAGTTCTATATCCATAAACTGCGACTTCGCCGTATCGAGGAGGGACATAACTGCTAGTGGCTGGATCCAAACTGGAAGAATCCATAAAAGAATAACCATCTAGAAAGAATACAGGAATTCTCTTAGTATTATGGGTGAGGTAAAATCCTTTCTCCAAATCATTTCTGGAACCATCCCCTAACTCTCCGGCATAAGCGCCCATGACCGTTCTCTTATAACCAATCTCTTGGCTGCCATTATTTAGGTCAAAAGATCCTATGGGCCTATCTTCAGTACTAAGATAAAAATTATAATGGTACAAAGAGATGACGAAAGTAATTAAAATTAAAAGATAAATTAACCCGTTCAAGATACAATTCGGTTTTGGTTCATACTTAAGCATTTTTAAATAATAAATTTATTTTTTCCGATATAACTGATAATAATATTTTAATTCTTTGAGGTTAACTAAGCCGAAGATTAAGATGAGGATTAAATAAATGATGGTAGCAACAAAAACTGAAAGGAAAAGATTGATCCAAATATTGTAAGTTAGATTCTGTTTCATAAATAAAGTAATCAAGTAAATGGATAAAGTAGGAAAGACTAAGAGCAACCATTGCTTTAGAGGTACTTTTAATCCGATATGTTTTCTTATGCGCAAAGTAGAGGCCACTAATGAGAAAAAATAACAAAAGGCAGTGGCAAAAGCAGCCCCATTTATTCCGTACTTGGGAATTAAAAGAATATTCAATCCGAAGTTAGAGGCGGCAGCCAGGAAAACGATTACAGTAACTTCTTTTGGTTTTCCAATAGCGGAGATCATATTATTATTTACGGAAGCTAGAATGTAAAAAGAAACTCCGACGAGCAAAATCTGGAAAGCAAGAGCCCCTGCTCCATAATCCACACCAAAAAAAGTAGTTAAGAAAAATTTTGAGTAGACTATAATTGGAATCATGATCGGAATTATTAACACAAAGACATATCTATGCAATAAGCTAATTCCTTGGGAAAGCCTTTTTTTATCGCCTTTCGCCCATAACTCTGAAGAGAGGGGATAGATTACTGAACACAAAGCTTTCCCAAAGAAAATAAAAATTAAAGCTGAGGGCAAGACAGCATTATAAATTCCAACTTGAGTTAAAGTCCCATAATAAGTTAAAACCAAAGTGTCCACATAGCCGATAATCATTCCTCCAACTGAAGTCGCAAATACGGGAATGCTGAAAAAGATCAATTTTTTGGAAACTTCTTTGAAATGAGTGAGCTTATGCTGAAAAAAAAGGCATCTCTTGAGAAGGAAAGGAAAATAAATAAGAAATAAAATAGGTGAGACCATGACAAAAGCCAATACCGGAGAAAAAATTCCGAGATTAAAGTAAAAGAATAAAAGAATTAAAACCAAAATGATAAGATTCTTGGCAAACTCGATGGTAGAATACAGAAACATCTGCTGGAAACCTTGAAAGACCGCTTTAATGGTAGTAAACAAAACGCTGAAGATAGTATAGAGCACCAATACTCTTAAAATTAAAGCTGCCCGGGGATTTTTGAAGTAATGCACGGCCAAATAATCAGAGAAAATTAGAAAAATTATGGCAATCAATATTGAACCAATAAGTTGGAAAGTAAAGACGGAAGTTATTGCAGTCTTTATCTTTTCCGGCTGGTTCTGGGCACGAAATTCAGCGATGTACTTGACTAAAGCCTCTCCGAAACCCAGATCGCGGAAGAAAAGAAAAAAGATAATAACAGTAAAAACTGAATAGAAGAGACCGAATTCTTCGGTGGAAAGATTTCTGGCTAAAACGATTCTGGTCAGGTAAGCGATGATCGAAGCTAAAACGCTGAAGAATAAAACATTGGTAGCTCCCCGCAGAGCCTTATGGGTATAAGTAACCATGGGCTAGGAAGCGAAAAATGCTATTTTTAAAGGTATAGGAAATAACTTCAATTTTCGGATAAACTAAAATGATGTCAAAGTTATTTCCTAATAATCAAATCACTTTTAGAAGTATCAAATCCCGATGATTAAAGTGATTTGATATAATGATACGCGGTTCTAAGAAAGGAAAGATTAATTATTCTTTTTGAACTTTTTTAGGGGGGCCAGAAAAATATAAAATGCAAGAATCTTTTTCTTTAAGATATTGAGCATCAAGGAAATTTCTACGTTCACACTTAAGTGGCCCGTTAAGCTCCTCTTCAGTTACTTCACCATCATTATCTGCATCCAGCATAAATAGAAGCGCACCAAGACCATTAAGATCCGCTCGTTTACCATTCTGCTCTCTAAACCAATTATATTTAGCCCAGGATTCTTCACCATCAATTTCAATTTCAAACGAACCGCCTTGAGAAGTAAAATCGTAATCTTTACTACAACCAGCTCCAGCTAGAGCCAGTAAACTTAATCCTGCTGCAATTGATTGATACATTTTATTAGTCTAGAACTAAACGACTATATAAATCTTTGGGTAAAATTACTCTTTGGGAGTAGTTAACTAATCGAGAAAGGAATAATTCTACATTTAGGATCATGATCTATCTCCCAGAGTTGCAGAAACTTTTTAAACTACTATTTAGGAAGAAACTGATCTGATGAAAACCGCTTTAATTACGGGCATAACCGGCCAGGACGGACCTTATCTGGCTAAACTATTATTAGAGAAAGGCTATAAAGTCTATGGCACCTACAGAAGAACTTCTTCCCCCAATTTCTGGAGATTACAGCATCTAGGCATCTTGGATAAAGTCACTCTTATTCCTGCAGATTTATGTGATATGGCCTCATTATTAGAAGCAGTAACAGTTTCCAACCCTGACGAAATTTATAACCTAGCCGCGCAGAGTTTTGTAGGTGCTTCTTTTGACCAGCCTTTATTGACTACGGAAATCGATGCCAGCGGATCTACCAGATTTTTAGAAATAATTAGGCACTTAAATAAAAACATTAAATATTATCAGGCTTCTACCAGCGAATTGTATGGTGGCTCGAAAGAATGTCCCCAAGATGAGAGAACTCCCATGATCCCTAACTCTCCCTATGCGGCTGCGAAATTACACTCTTTCCATATGAATCGGATTTACCGCCACTCTTATGGTCTTTTTGCTAGTAACGGAATTTTATTTAATCATGAAAGCCCGTTACGGGGAATGGAATTCGTGACTAGAAAAATTACTAACTCGGCAGCGAAAATTAAGTTAGGATTACAGAAAGATTTGAAATTAGGTAATTTAGAGGCAAAACGAGATTGGGGTTATGCTCCAGAATTTGTTAAAGCCATGTGGAGAATGATGCAGCATCATACCCCGGACGATTTTGTGGTAGCTACTGGCGAGACTCATTCGGTCAAAGAATTCGCTGAGGAAGCCTTTGCGGCAGTTGGCCTGGATTGGAAAGATCATGTTATCAGCGAGAAAAATTTACATCGACCGATGGAAGTACACCAGCTCTGCGGAGATCCCAGTAAAGCCAAAGAAATTTTAGGCTGGGAGCCGAAAGTTACTTTCCATCAGCTGGTTAAGATCATGGCAGAGTCTGATCTAAGATTATGGAAATTGCATCTTAACGGCAAATCTTTCCCCTGGGATGCACCTAGTTTCCCTCAGGGGATGGATCTGATCGCTCGGAATGTGACCAGAGATGCGAGTAGGTCTATGGCAGCTGTTAATTCTAAATTATTAAAGAAAAAAAGTGGTTTAGGGAAGATTTTTGGATAGGAAAATTAGACTGGTTCTGAAAAGATAGATAAAAAAAATTAAGAAATCATTCCTTCCTAAAATCATCTTCAGTCAAAGATTCTAATCCTAATCTGGTAGAATACATTATTCCTGGGAAATGCACTCTTACCGTTGTAAAATCTTTATGATTAAACCATCCTCTATTGAGTAATTTATCTCTCTCTGTAGGGTGGGCTATTCTAACCAGTTCTGGAGCATGCTCAACATCTTTTCTTTCTTCTCTCCATCTGCCGGAAGTGAAATATTCTGCAGGAGCGTCGATCCTTCCCACCCAAACTACATCTGCATCACCTTTCAAAGGATGAGAAGCGATTCCTACAAATCTAGGTGCTTCGACTAATTCTAATCTTTGACCATATTCTTCTTTTAATTCTTGGATAGCCTGTTCTTTGAAATGGTATAGAGAAGGCTGTCCGGCATAATCTACTCCACCTGCTACTGCGTTAAGGTAGCCAGGATATAAAGAACCTATTCTTTTCCCGACGAAAACCTGGCCGTCTTTAGTTACTGGAACAAAAGCCACCCCGATCGCTCTGGAGAAGAAAGCCCAGGAATCATCATGTATTTCTCTTCCCATTGTTTTAAGGGTTTGATTAACTTCATCGCTTCTATGAATGTCTGCAATGGAAGCTCCGAAATAGGTTAGTCCCATGGGAACTACAATATGTTCATTTGAAGGATGAATAAAAGGCGGGTTTAACCTGTATTTTCTATCATCCCATCTGCTTCCCTCTCCGTAATTCATCATTCCTGCGGTTCTTAATCCTGGAAATAATTTGTTTAAAACGTGGTCAAAGTATCTGGGCTGGTTAGGATCATGGATATTGGCCTGGCCTAAACCAGTAGTAAATACAACTTCTCTTCCCTTAATCTGTTCGGGTGTTAAATCATATTGATAATCTTTTTCCATTTTTAGATGCCCTATTCTGTTTTCACCTTTTGATTAAACCATAATATATTTTCTATTCCTATCACTGTTCCCAATGGTCCTTTTTGTTCTGGGATAAAATAGTTTGGAAGTTGTCTTACTTCCCTCTCCTCTTCTGTATCTTTTCCCACATAGACTACATAACCACCAGCTAGACCTATCTTGCTTATCGCCGGCAGATCATTTCCAGAATCGCCGAAATAAGCCATCTGCTCCAGAGGAATTCCGGTTAGCTCTGAATATAATTGCACCTGCTTAGCTTTGCTTACTCCCTTAGATTTAATGTCTACTGCATCTGCAGACCTGGTTACTTCCACAAACTGGAATCGTCTTTCTAAAGCTTCTTTGATCTGAAGATGTTTTCTTTTTAATAAATCTGAATTGGTCCTTCCTTCAGAGATAAAAGTAGGAGTGACATAGCCGATCATATGCTGATAAGATTCGCTACTGGCCTGGCTTACCAAACTATCGTAAAGATTATGCTCATAAGCAAAAGCATTAATTTCCTGTCTTTGTTCCGGAGTTAATCCTCCTAAAACAACCGGTTGGCCAATTTCCCCTTGCTCATCAAATAAACGCAAGGCACTTTCTTCATACAAAATTGCTTCTTTCTGACACGGTTTATCAGGAGCAATTAATCGGGTAAAATATACAAATTGTTCTGGGAAACACCGTCCAGAAGAAAGCGTAAAGAGAATTCCTTCTTTACGCGCATTTCTAATCAGCGTTTTTAAATGGGGGTGAAACTTGTTCAGAGTTCCGCCCTCAATCAAAGTCCCATCAAGGTCAAGAATAATCGCTTCTATTGGTTTTGGCATGGTCGGTTTACTATTTGGGGGTAGTGTTTATAAAGATTTGGGATGGATTTGTTTGGATATCAAATTAGCCAGTAAGACTAGAGCAGATTTTTTATTCTGGCAATAAACTCTTTGGCTAACTGAATCGTTTGCTTTACTTCTCTCTCTTTAGGCTCGACTGCTTCCAATCCATAAAAGATTTCGTGCCTTTCTAACCGCAACACATTCAATTCGTTAAGAAACTTTAGTTCAATCTTATCGGCATATTTCTCTTTAAGATAAATATAAAGAGCATAGTGGCTTCTCTCTTTGTACCCGTCTCTGAATAAAAGTGCCCGGGAAGTATGGAACATCGCGGAGTAAGCGTTGACTAAAGCCATATCCATTACTTTTAAAGAAAGAAGCTGTTCTGCTTTCTCTAACTTTTCTGCAGCCACCTCTAACGAGCGAGAAGCTTTTTCAGAGCTTGGCTGGTCTTTCTTTAGCAGTCCCTGACCTAAACATTCTCTAATATCCATCACAACACCACCGGCTTCTCTCCATAAAGAGGAATACAATTAAAAATTACTTCTTTATAAAAAGTGGGATCCTTTTCTGCTTTTTCTTTCCAGTCATGATAAGTATACTCTAAGTAAGTTACTTCCCGGGAAAGCTTTTTCTCTGATTTAAATGAAAGATTGTTTATCTTTTTTCTGGTAATAATCAAAAGGTCAATATCACTTTGCTGATCATCAAGCCCTTTAGCTACTGAACCATATAAAGTAATGCTGATCAGACTTTCAGAAGAAAATTTTTCCAGCATCTCCTGAATTAACCCAGAAGAGTTTAATTCCGCTAAAGAAAATAAAATTTTCGCCTGCTTAACTAAAGGAGAACTGCCTTCCACTTTTAGAAGATGGGTTTTTCCCACTACTTTTCTCTCCACAAACCAGTTTTTTTCCAGATAATCTAAACTTGCTTTAGCTGTACTCGGCCCAACCCTAGCTTTTTTAGCGATTTCCCGCAGGCTTAAATCTTTGTTTTCCCGAATAATGGCCTTAATTACTTTAAGAAGAGCGTATTTATAAATCATGATTTAGATAAAAGTGGTTGTTCTATTTAAAGTTTTTGGTATTGGTTTGTTCTTTAAGCAGAACATATGTTCTTTAAATAGAACAATAGAAAAAATGGATTTATCTTTTTAATCTCAACTCTATCTCCGCCTCTTTCAGATCATGCTCGACCATCAACCGAACTAATTCTTTAAATTTTATTTTAGGTGCGAAACCGAAAACTCTCTTAGCTTTGGAATTATCTCCCAAAAGAGTGCTGGTCTGGCTAGGACGGGCGAAACGAGGATCAAATTTAACATGATCGTCAGGGTTTAATCCTACCACTTTAAAAGCCTCTTCCAGCCATTCCCGCACAGAATGTACTTCTCCAGTACAAATAATATAATCCTCGGCTTTGGGCTGCTGCATTAGTGTCCAGGCAGCTTCCATGTATTCCTTGGCGTAGCCAAAATCTATTTTAGTGTCCAAATTTCCCAGGTATAATTCTGTTTGCAGGCCCAGTTTGATCCTGGCAGCGGCAGTGGTTATCTTTCTGGTAACATAATCTGCAGTCCTTCTCGGCGATTCGTGATTGTAGAATATTCCGGTACAGACATGCAATCCAAAAACATCACGATAAAACTTGCAGAGAGTATAGGCAAAGACTTTGGCTGCAGCATAAGGGCTTTGAGGCCTGAAAGCAGTATTCTCATTTTGAGGGATCTCTACTGCCTGGCCGAACATATTAGAGGAAACCGGCTGAAAATATTTTATTTTAGGATTGACCTGTTTAATAATCTCTAAAATCCGGCAAACTGCTGCTCCGGTGATATCACAGGAATAATCTGGAGAGGCGAAACTCCAGGTGACATGATCCTGGTCAGCTTCGTTATAAATCTCGTCTGGCTTAACTTCGTTGATGATGCGATAAATGGAAGTAGTATCGGCCAAATCTCCTTTATGCAGGATGATTTTTTCTTCTTTATCTTTGATTAAATGATTAATGTTAATAGTATTCCCGGTAGCGGATTTTCTAATCAAACCATGAACTTCATAGCCTTTTTCTAAGAGTACTTCCGCAAGGTATGAACCGTATGTCTCGCTCTATGCGTCTTGACCGGTTATACCCAAGATTAGGGCTTTTTTTTGTTGAGCAGCCATAATATTTCAAAAGATGATTAATTTATAAAATTATTGGATTTCAGGAACTTAATTTTGTAAAATTTATTCCACAATCCTAAACTCCGGCAGGGGCACGATCCATTTTCCGCCTTTTAATCTCCATTCAGTTTCCCTTGCATACATCTCTTTAAAGAAAGCATAAGGTAAAACTAAAAAATAATCCGGCTGAGCTTTCCTAGCTTCTTCCTCAGTAAGAATAGGAATTCCTGTTCCGACCGTATATCGCTCGAATTTCCAGGGGCTTCTCTCTGAGGCAGCGGTAATTAAGGTATGGTCTAAGCCATAATACTGTAAGATGACATTACCTTTAGTGGAAGCGCCATAAACCCAGACTTTTTTTCCTCGGGCAGTTTCCTGCTTGATGAAATCCACGCATTTCTTCTTGTTCTGTTCCAGGTGCTGGAAAAAGTCTAAATATACTTGCTTATTGCGGTAATCTTTCTCCTCAGACTTAACTTTAGCGATACGTTCTGCTGCTCCTGATGGGATATTGATTAAGACCCCTTTCTTTTTTGCATACAAACGATAACTTCCGCCATTGACATCATTAATTTCAATATCAAAGATTTCCAAACCGTTTTTTCCAAACAAATGTTCTAAAGAGGAAAAAGAATAATATTCTAGATGTTCGTGGCAAATATTTCCTACATCATTTCCATCCAGCATATTCTTCAGGCACATCAATTGAGCGATAAAAACTCCATCTTCAGTTAAGGCCCTGGCTGCATCTGCGATGAACTGATTAGGGTCTTCCATATCATAAAACATGCCTAGAGCAGTAATGATTTTAGCTTTTTTCCCGACTACTGACCAATACTTATCATAGATCCAAAAATCGTTGAGGAAATGAGTAATTCCCTGCTTTCCTTCTTCTGCAAGGTTAGTGGCTGGCTCTATGCCAATGGTAATCAAATTAGGAACAGTAAATTGCCTCAATAAAGTTCCATCATTAGAGCCAATATCCAAAACTACGTCTCCCGACTTCAGATTGAACCTTTTTTCTGCGATTTCAGCAATCTCTTTAAGAGCTTTTTTCATGGTCTCAGTTACCCCGGACTTGTACCAATAGAATCTGCTATAGAGAAGCTCTTGGGGAGCAGTATGCTTTAACTGCACTAAAGTACAATTCTCGCAGAAAACCATCTCTAAAGGAGCTTTTCTTCCTGTAGAAATATTTTCTTTGGTGGGGAAATCGTTGAGGAATTGGGTGCCTAAAGAGAACAAAGGGCTTAATTTAGGAGAATTACAAACCCGGCAGGTAGTGCGAGTAGTATAATTCGATCCTACAGCTGGTTTATCTTTTTCTGAATTTTGATTCACTTTTTCCACCATTTTAACTTAAACTTCGGGGGAGAAAGATTATTAATAAAGGTTTTGGTTCTCCACTCTATTGAACACCAATCTCTTATTCAAGAAATAATTCAATATTGAGATGATCAAAGCCACCAGTATTATCGAAAGCAGGTAATACACTCTTAGAATTACGCTTAATAAATAAACTCCCACCCAATTCAGAGCACTGATGAATAAGATCACGATAACAAACTTCAGGAAATGACCTTTCTTTCTAAAAGTAATCATAGAATGATAGCCAAACAAAAATAAAATTTCTAGACAAAGAGCAAGAGCAAAAGAGAGCATATGCCATAACTGGAAAAATTCAGTTAAGAGATAAGTCACCGTTAGATTCAGGAGCAGGCTCAAACCACCGCCGAAAAGGAATTTAAAGTAGCGGAACCAATTTTCTTTAATCATGGAAATAAGTTCACTCATTTTTCTAATCCCCACCTTAATTTCAAGACTTTTAAACCGTAATCTTTACCCAAGCGGAATAAAGTCCATAAATCCCCGTCAGACTTAGAGACCCCTCCTGGACGGATCTGATATTTACAAGGAACCTCGATGATCTTGAACTTATTCTTTTTGGCTTTATAGGCAAACTCGATAAAATATTCGCCAAAACCTTTTCGGGAGAAGTGAACTTTATCAAATACTTCTTTTCTTACTGCGGCAAAGCCAGAGGTATAATCTCTTACTCCCCAACCTAAGAGTAACATAGCATAAGCATTGATCAAGATGCTTAATAAAACTCGGAACTTGGGGCGAGGATCTGCGCCGCCTTTTACATATCTAGAAGCGATAGCTACATCGTATTGATCTAATTTTGAAACCAATCCAAGAATCTCCTCAGGGGATAAACCTAAATCGCAGTCTAGCCAGACGATGACTTTGCCTTTAGCAGCGCGAATTCCGTCGTCTAAAGCTGAGGAAAGGCCTTTTTCTTTGATCCTGCGGATTAATCTTACTTTCGGATGGTGTAATTCTTCAACTAATTTCCAGGTCTGGTCAGGAGAATTATCGTCAACCACAATTATCTCTAATAATTGAGAGCCTAAACTATTAGAAATACGTTCGATAGCCTCTTGGATATTAGCCCGCTCATTATAAGAAGGTAGAACTACTGAAACAAAATGGGTTAAATCTTTAATCTTATTTATTTCTGAATCCAAGCTACCGTCACCCAGCTTAATTTTCTTAAAGGGGGGATGACCTGCATTAAAAAGTTATCTATTCTGGAAAGAGCATGAAAGAGCTTGCTGACAATTCTTTTGTTCTTGATAAGAAAAAACAAAAATAAGAAAAAACAGGAAAAGAGGTAAAATTCCCTGTGTTTAGCTTGGATTTTCTTTAGGAACTTAAAAGGGATGTATTCCGGTCGGGAATGGCGGTAAGGAGAGAAAGTGCGATAAGGAAAAGCGAAGAGCCAATGCTTTAAAGTTTCAATAAAGATTAATTTTCCTCCAGGCTTGAGCACACGCAGGCTTTCTTGGATAACCTTGTCCTGATCTTCATCTTTAATGTGCATGAGCAGAGAATTGAAATAAACCAAATCAAAAGTATTCTCTTGAAAAGAAAGAGCCCGGGCATCCATTTTCTTGACCTGAACCTGCCTGAAATTGTTCTCTGTAAGAACCTTTCTGGTCTCGGAGATGCTTTTTTCAGAGATATCAATAGCAGCCAATTCTGCCCCTTCCCTGCAAAAGAATAAAGCCTGGGCTCCGCTTCCACAGGCTATCTCTAATAATCTCTTATCTTTAATATCACCTAGCAATTGGTAAGAGAAATCCACTGCGCTTTTATGCATGAGATGATCAATCAGTTCGGTTTTATCTGTAAAAGAATCTGAATTCCAGACCTCATCCCAGAATCTTTCTTGGTTCATTGACAGACCTTCTTAACTTTACGATTATAATCTATCTTAACTCCTGAACCTCTTTAATCTTTTCCACAATAAATTCAATCTGCTCTTTAGTCAAGTGGCTGGAAGAGGGCAGATAAAAGCCTTTTCTTTCTAATTCATCTGAACCCGGATATTTTCCGGCGCAGTCAGGATAATTTGGTTTAGGAGAATTAAGGTACATCGGCTGCTTATGCATGCCAATGAAGAAAGTCCTGGTTTCCACTCCCCGCTGTTCTAATCTTTCTCTCAACTGGGGCATGGTCTTACCAAAATCATCTTGGATTAAAACACCATACATCCAATAAACGTTTTTAGCCCATTCAGCTTCCGGAGGAGTGGTTATTCCTTTTACACCGGCTAAAAGCTGATTGTACAACTGAGCATTATTCCTGCGAGCTTTCACTAATTCATCAATCCGCTCTAATTGGGCCAGGCCTATGGCCGCCTGCAGATTGGTTAGGCGATAATTGTAGCCTACTTTCGGATGGATAAATCTGGGCAGGCCAAAATAATGATTTCTTAATTTTTTCATTTCTTCGGCCCATTTATCGTTATTGGTTACGACCATCCCGCCTTCTCCACAATTATGAACTAATATTCCGTGGGCAAAGTAATTATGATTATCAACAGTTTCAATATTATGTACTTTCCCGGAATAATTCTTTTTAATTATTTGGGATACTTTAACAATCTTTACTTTTGGATTGTAGATAAAAGTTTTAATACGTTCAGATAAAATCTCTTTATTTTTTAGCTCATTCTCCCAGAGAATAAGTGAATCATAACCGCAATTATTGTATCTTCTTCTGCGAAGATCATATTCTTCTGGTTTATGCCAGTAAGAGCCAAGTAAATCAATTACTTTGCGTTTTCCTTTCAGGTGAACGAAGTCAGGAATCAAGCGATCAATCCTTACTTTTAGCCGACAATCGCCATTATAACCAAATTCTCCAGGAAAATACTGCTCCAAGAAGTGCTGAAGGTGCTGTTCTGGTCTATTTGGTTTTAAGTTCATCCCTTGAAGGTAATGTTCCCAATAAGAATCTTTCTCCATAGCACGAAGAACTCCTTTGCTTACCTTCTCCCGATAAGAGAAATCTTGCCCTAAAACTAAAGCGGAAAGACGCTTCTTTTCTCTAATCGCTGGATCTGCACCTATTTCTTTCATCTTTTGGCTGAAAGCACTGCGATCCTCTGCAGAAAGGGCAGACCATCTCTCTTTTTGAGACTGGCTAAATTTCTTTCTCGTTTCCTTAGAAGGTTTTCTTCCTCTATTTGCTAGACTGATCTTAGCGGCTACCTGAGACCAATCGATTTTAGCATAAGTTGAATCTTCTTCCGCATGCCTTTGAGAAATAATCAAAGCATGTTCTTTTCTTTTTCTCTCTGCGACTTCTGGCCCCATAATCTCTGTATAATTCTTTCCGGTGTACATCTCTTTATAGGCTAGACCACGATAGATATATTGGATTACTTCATCCCCTAGACTTAATTGGTCTGCACGAACCCAGCCTTTACTTAAGACATAAACTGGATGATTGGGAGTAGTCTGAAAATGATTATGATTAGAGAAAGATATTTCTAACAAATTTCCATTATAATCCCTCTTAAAAGTTTTAGTCACTTTCTTATATTCTTTCTGGGCGGTCTTAAGATTATAGGTCAGTACTGAGTCCCCTACTTTAAGCTCAGATATTTTTTTCATCCTGCTTAATCCTTTGCCGCTTTTTGGAGGCTCGATCAGAATTTTGGTCTCAGGAGGAAAACAGGTCACAATTTTATTGGCATAGAAACTAAAAGTAGCAATATCGCTTAAGCTACCTGTTTTTCTACCTTTGTATTCTGCGCCGTGCGCTTCAGCTGCATCTTCAATCACATAAAGATTATGCTTATCCGCAATTCTTTTGACTTTATCCATATCTACCGGATGGCCATAAGTATGCACGACCATGATCGCTTTAGTTCGGGGAGTGATCTTCTCTTCGATCTTATCGATATCAATATTCCAAGTATCCAATTCAGAATCTACTAAGACTGGTTTAGCTCCGGCATAAATCACTCCATTACAAGAAGCAGCCATGGTAAAAGTAGGAATGATTATTTCATCTCCCGGGCCAATACCCAAAGCTTCTATGGCCAGATGGATAGCTACTGTGCCATTGCAGCAGCTCACCCCATGTTTAACAGTACAATATTCTGCAAATTTCTCTTCGAATTTCTGCAAGTAAGATCCGGCAGAAGAAATCCAGCCGGTCTTGATCGTATCAGTAACATACTTCAATTCATTGCCTTGTAAAGTTGGTTCACAGACGGGTATCATTTTTTATCACCTAGTATTCTTTTTTCCTCTTCCTTGCCCCGATAAGGGCCTTGTTTTATCTCTACCATTTCAGTTTCTTCTAAAAAAGTAAAGCCATGGGCAGTATTTAAAACAATAGAATCACCGTTCTGGACGATGATCTCTTTGATTTTTTTATCTTGATTTAATTCATCATACAAATCAATCTTTAATCTTCCGGAAATTAGGTGAAAAAATTCCTGTATTGGAAAATTCTTTAATTCTTTAAAGGGAATATGGGCATGGGCAGGGATGGTCTCTTCCTTTTGGCGATGATGGATTCCCAGCTGGAAAGGAAAATCATCCGGGCTGGCGAAAAGCATTTTCTTTCCTGATTCTTTTAATTCTGAGAAAGCTTTTCCGCGGATGATTACAGCTAAGAGCTTGCCGTTATGTTCTACTCTTTCTATGGAATGGGCGAAATTATCTTCTCTCTGAACCATTTTGGGTGTTTTTATGCTTTTGATTTTAAAAAGGTTGTGGAGATTAAGAACAATTGATTCGGTTTTTACTGAAACAAATCTTCTCTTACAATTGAAACATTAACAGGTGTTAATTTTATAAACCTCAAATCTTTACTTGAATCTAATGATTAATCTCAAGCACGTGAGAGAATTTCTCCCTTATTATCTTAGCTTTATCTTTAGATATGGCTTCTCCATTGTATCTGTATTGAGTGTTTTGTATTTTAATATCAAAGGCTTCTCGTATCCTATCATTGCTTTGTACTTTTCTATAACATTTATCTCTGCATTAATCTTTGAAATTCCTACCAGCATATTCGCTGATAAGTTTGGGCGCAAGAAGAGTGTAATGATTACGTTTATCGCCGAAATTATCATCTTAGCATCTTATCCATTCATATCTTCTAATTTTGCCCTGTTAACTTTAGGTTTTCTCCATGGTTTATTTGGTACGTTTGCGTTGGGATCAGAAACTTCGCTGATGGTAGATAATCTAAAAAAGAAGGAGAAGGTGCAGGAGTATTATATTACCTGCTCGACTTTGTTTAAAGTAACTGGCGTACTATCAGGATTAACTGGATACCTATTCTTCTTGTTTTTTGAAATTAAGCAGCCAGTTGGTAGGTTTGTGGCCATTGACCTGCTCTGGTTTATCTATGCGTTCAGTATGCTGATTACCACCTTAATCTTCTGGCTTAAAGTTGATGAAAAACCATTCCTGAAATCAACCCAAAACACATTTGCTTTTACTTGGTCCAGTCTAAAACACATTTGGATTAATCATAACTTAAGACTTATTTTCTTTTGGAACTTATTGTTTATGATTGTTTTTTATACTTGGTTTTTTTTGTATTTGCCGCACTTAGATTCTTACGGGATAAAGTTTAACCAAATCTCTTTAGCGTATGTTTTTCTGTCGTTAGCAGGTTTTCCCACAGCTAAACTGGGGCAAAAGCTTTATCGTTGGATTAAGCATGAAAAACCATTTTTACAATGGAGTTATTCTTTCTATTTCGTCTGGTGTTTACTGGTGCTTATTCCCGGAACTGTTTTCGCTTATATCTACTGGTTTGTCCGTTGGAATTCAGTCGGATTCTTCAAACCAATTGAAGGAGCATATACTGAAGAATATATTCCTACTGAAAAGCGATCTACCATCAATTCCATGCAAACTATGGTTGGCCACTTAGGATTTGCGATTGGGCCATTGTTAGGAGGATATTTATTAACTGTAACCACTCCTACTTATGCTATCTTCTTCTCTAGCTTGTTGATTATTCCAATCATAGTGATTATTGGGTTTCTAAGAAAATAAATTTATAATTCAACACCATCCCATTTAAAAACACCCGTGTTAGAAACAAGAGTATATGTGTTTATTCGAAAAACTAAAACGAAGGCTTAACATAATAAAACCGATTATCCTACCGAAAGGAAATAGTTATGGGACACGACACTGATGATCTTAACAATTAAATTAATATAGATGATTTAGTTTAGGTTAAATATGGATAATAAACAACTCCTAAATATTATTAATCAGTTATCTAAATTAACAGTAAACCGACTCAAAGACAAAGGCTTAATCTCATTATATCTTGCGGGAACGATACTCAGCAAAGACCGCACCAAGCATAGCGATATCGATCTATTTGGGATTGTAGATCACTTTAATTTTAAAGAGGAAGAAAAGTTAAACCAATGGTTTGAGAAGAAGAGAAAAACTCTCTGTGGCGGCTTTGAATGCAGATTCAGGGGAATTCCATTAAGAACATTGCAAGGCGGAAAAAGAGAAGGGGTAACCAAATTCTTGCATCCGCAGCGTTTAATTAGACTATTTCCATTCTGGAAGCAGTTATGGGGAGAAAAGTTTAATTTTGAGCAGAAGCAATTCGTTAAACCAATGCCCCTAAAAAAAGAAGCAGTGTGGCTGATTCAGATCCTCAATAAAGATTTAAAGAAAGTTCAGGCAGGAGCACAAGCTTATCTTTTAATAAATTATCCCAAGAACATTATTCAACTCATAAGGGTTGAGGCAGAGCATGATTTGGGATTTAAGTTTCATCCTTCTTATGTTGAATTACAGAAACATCTCAGTAAGCAGAAAAAACATATCATTCATGAAGCGATTAGATTACGAAATAAAGGGTTTACTTTAAAAGACGTAGCTACGTTTACTCTAGAAGTAGAGAAATATTTAACCGAAATGCGGAAGAAAATTAAAGAGTGGAAATAATTTACACAAATAGAATGAATTGTGTTGATGAATAAAAATTAGGTGTTAAAAAAATGTGTGGTATTGGGGGAATTATTGGAGATCATTCGAATACAGATGCAAAGAAATTAATCTCTTTACTTAAACATAGAGGGCCCGATGATGATGGTTTCTGGAATGATAAAAAAGTTCTTTTAGTGGCAACGAGATTAATGATCACCAGCGATAAAAAAGAAGGTATCCAGCCTTTTGTTAAAGATGGCTACATCCTGATCTATAATGGAGAAATTTTTAATTATCAGAGATTAAAAGACGAACTTAAGAAGAGTTGTAGATTTTCAACAAATACGGATACGGAAGTACTCATGAATGGTTTAATAAACGAAAGAGAATCTTTTATCCGCAAACTGGATGGCCAATTTGCTTTCGCCTTCTATGATCTTAAACGTAAAAAAGTTTTACTAGCTAGAGATCAAATTGGAAGAATGCCTTTATACTATACTCAGGCTAAAGATGGAAGATTTATTTTTGCTTCTGAGATGAAAGCAATCTTTTCTGTGGATGTAAAAGCAAAGTTAAAAGGAGGGGATAAACACTTCAAATATCAATGGAGTAACCAAATACCCACAACAAATAATACCATATTTGAGAAGGTGTATCAGCTTCTTCCGGGTCAAATTATCTCTATTGATTTAAATGGAGAAAGAACAATCAGAAAATCAGTTTATTATGAACTCAACCAATCAAGTATATTAAACAAACCTCAATCATATTTTCTGTCTCGTCTTCCAGAACTGTTAAAAAATTCAGTAAATCGAGAATTAATAGGTCATGCAAAAATAGGGTTGTCTTTTTCGGGAGGGGTTGATTCTACCATCATTTTAAAGATTCTTAGTGAAAAATTGGATTATCCACCAGTTTCAATAGCGGCTTTCCGAGATGAAAAATATTTTGATACGGTACGGGAAGCTAGCAGATTGTTTAATACGAAACTAGTGGAGATTAAGTTGGATAAGAAAATTGTTAAAGAGCTACCTAAAACTATTTATGCAACTGAAACCTACGGGATGGGTCATGGTATTGAACTACTGCATTTTAACATCTCTAAAGAAGCCCAAAAACAGAAAGTTAAAGTATTGATGTGCGGAGCTGGGATTGATGAAGAGTTTCTGGGCTATTGGCATTTTTTAAAACATACGTTTGATAAATTCAAAAATAGGGGTATGCTTGAGAAAGAATTAATTAAAGAAAGGCATCAGGAGATTAAACAATTATATAATTCCCACCTCCTGGTTAGAGACAGAACCAGAATGGCGCATGGGATAGAAGCCAGATCGCCGTTTGTGAATGTACCTTTAATTGAATCGGCCCTTAAAATTCCACCTTTTTATTGTGTGGATAGCGCTGGGGGCGTAAAGAAGATTATGAGAACTGCCACTGCGGAATTCTTACCTAAAAAGTATGCTTATATGAAAAAAATACAGTCCTACACCCATTCAAATATCTTCAGCATATTGCAGGAAGAGCTAGGCCTTGACACCAATGAAGAATATTTAACCCTCTGCAAAGGGATGGTGGAGAAAATCTTTGTAGATGGAAAGAACCCCAATACACTTAAGATTTAGGGTTTTGCCTGCTTCCAGACTTTTTCAAAGAATTCGCGATATCTATTAGCTATTCTTTTTGAAGTGACTTCAAAACAAATCGGATTATCTCCCCAGATATTCATAATAACCCTATTTTTTCCAATACTGATGGCCAGGGGCAGACTTAAATGTGTATATCTCATTTTCCTATTTTTTTGCTTAAGACTGGTACCAAACAGATCTTTAAGAGCATAATCTGCAATACCTCTAGAAAAGATACTTTTCTCTAATCTTTTGGAATGAAAGTTCTTAAAGAAAATTACCACTAGTTTATGTTCCAACTCTTCTTTCTGCTGGGCAAAGAAAAGAAATTCTTCCCCGGGATTTAGTTCAGCCAATAGATTATCAAAAGCCACTCGCATCCCAGCAAAGCCTTTATAGATCTGGGCCGACTCTTCTTCATGCTTCCCAATAATTTTTTTCATCTCTTCAATAAATAATTTGGAATCTTCTTTTACTGCTTCTAATTCTATTTGTTTTTTGTCCAAATATTCGATAATATTTTGAGGATTAGCAATTTGGAACTTCTTTACATTATTTTCAACAATAAAACAAACCAATCCTCTTTGAATAAGCCGTTCCAGGATAAGATATACTTTTGAACTGGAAATGCCAGATTTATCCATTATTGGGCCTGTTGAAGACTGCCCCAAATAAGCTAAAGCCTCGTAAACCCTAATTTCGCCCTCAGTTAAGCCTATCTTACGGAGTATTTCTGTATTCATAGAGCTAATCAAAGCTTAGAACTATATTAAACTTTCTTATTACTACGCACTTAGGGGGAGAGAGTATTTATAATCTTTTCTATATGTGTCTACTTGATAGTCGTAACAAAAATAATAAGGGGATGATTAAAAATGAAAAAATTAGAAAAGATACTTAAGTTTTCACCAATGTACTTTAATCCTAGCGAGGGGGATATAGTCTACCTTAACCTGAATGTCTCTGATAGCTGCAATTATAGATGCCTAAAGTGTTTTCAAGGAAAGATAAAACCCACCGGGGATTCGCTGGACTTACCTGACCTAATCAAGGTAATTGACCGAGCAAAAGAAGAGTTAGGCATTAAAAGCATGTATATCTCGGGAAGAGGAGAAACTTTTCTGGTAGGGAAAGGAAACTTAGACCAAAAGCTACAAAATTACAAACAGCTGGTGGAACATGCAAATAAAGCTGGAATTGGAATTATGCAATTTACGAATGGTTATTATCTAGATCCGGAAATGGTAGATTTCTTGGCTGATCAAGATGTTTCGGTGGTAGTCAGCTTAGATACACTGAATGAAGAAAAGTATCATCGGCTTTTTGTTGCTCCAAAAGATGCTTTTCGTAGAGTAATGGATAATGTGGATTATGCCAGGAAAAAGTTTCCGATAGAAGAGGAAAAAGGAGTAAAAACCTACAGATTAGGAATTAATACTGCCATTAGTCATGAAAATTTAGATGAAGTGGATCAAATCAAGAGTTTTTGTGGTGAAGATATCATTTTCTTCTCAAATTATCCTATGATTAGAGGAAATTTCCAAGAAAACTTAGGGCAGATGTGTCAATCTAAGCAGGAATATGATCGATTTAAAGAGAAGGTTAAAGAAACCTCAGCTTATCGTTCCCTAGCGGGTATCTGTCAGAATGGATCTTGCGGATTTTATTATAACGGAATAACTATCGATGTTAATGGTAACGTCCTATTAAGTCCATACGATATAAGTACGGGAAGCTTGTTTGGTAATATTAGGGATTATGCTAATATGGGAGAAGCTATGACTAAAGTTAGAGGAAGTGTACAAAGATTCCTAGAAAAGTATCCAGATGCAAAAGAGTGCCCACTAAGACATCCAAATTATGCGGAATTTCCTAGTTTTGTGAAATAATCTTTGGAAGAAATAACTCAATCCTATAAAGATTATTTTAGCCAAAGTTTAAATGATTATTTTTTATTTCAATTAATTTTATTAAGTTATTAATCTTTATTAAAGAATATGATCCCAATAATGTTAAGACCGCATCATTTAACGGCCTATAAAGCGTTTATATTAGAACCAAATGTTTTTACTTGGTCTGATAAAAAGTTTATACGTGCTTGGAGAAACGATTGGGGCAAGGGAGATTATCATTCTGATGATTTAGTCTTACACTGGCGTGATACTATGAAAAAAATGTATAATTATCCTAGATTAAAATTTATGTATGTTTTAGGTATTGATACAGTTTGTAATAAGTGTGAACATGCTGGTGGAAAAAAAGCCGTAGATTGTACTGAGATTGCATTAGAATGGGATAAAAGAGCCATGGCTGAACTGAACGCATTAGGAATTAAACTAAAATTTGGTGAAGTTTATACCAGTGCTTACATCACCGATTTGTTTAAATTAAGATTAAGTCATCTGAAATTTAGGTTCTAATACAAAGTATACCTAAGCAAGTATTTGAAAGTATTATCAAAAGCAAAAACACAAAAGTTAATATAGTCTCCAAAGTTTATTTTTAATATGAAACATCCAAATAAAGAAATAATGCAGGAACTCATAAATTACACTAAGAAATTTACAAAGTATGGGGATGCAGTGGGCGCACTGCTGGTAAAAAGAAATAAGATAGTTGCAAAAGCTGCAGCAACTGTTGAAAAAGACCAAGATCCAACCTCTCATGCCGAACTTAAAGTGATAAGTAAGATGTGTAGAAAAAATAAGAATTATCACTTAAAGGGATATTATCTTTACTCAACTCTTGAACCCTGTCCAATGTGTGCTAGTGGTATTGTCTGGGCAAGAATTAAAGGGGTAGTCTATGGGTTGGAAGGTCATGATATTTGGGGCAGATTAAATATTCCAGCACGAAAAATATTTAAAACTAGTCCTGAAAGAATAGAAGTTTATCCTAAATTTATGGAGAAAGAATGTCTTGAGCTTTCCCGAGAAAGTAAAGATAAAGAGATGGGTGAGTTTTTTAAATCTAACAAATAAAATGGAAGAAAAAGATCTAAAAAGATGGTATAATAGATCTGTAAGGAATAGAAATTTTTATCGAGTTGTATCTAATGAATATCTTCCAAAAATAAGAAAGAAAGGATTAACGCCGGAAGAAAATCCCTATGATCATTTTAAAAAAGAATTAAAGCAGTTCTTTTTGATTATTGAGAATTTAAGTAGGAAAGGGCACACTATCCACATAAAATGGGCCTTTGAAACTCCCGCTGGAACAAGAGTAACTAGGATTTGTAGAAAAGACTTAAGAAAAAATTATATTGATCTAAATCCAGATAAAAAACATAATTTTTATTATTTAAAGATGAAAGGGGGTTCGTTGGTTTCTAACGTTAAAGATTTAGCAAAACAACTATTAAAAAATAAATCTTTATTGAATAAAAATAATTTAGAACTGATTGAGAAAGTATTGAGATTTTGTGATAAAAAGTCAAATTACAAGATGTCTACTCTTTATATTTTAAGAAGTTCAAAATATCTTGAAAAAGCCCATTTTCAACATTTTGGAGGTAAGTACTGGCCATCCCCTTTTGGAAGATATGAAAATTTTAGGAAAGTAATTTTAAGAGAAGGATTGGAAAAATATAAACCTTATCTGGAGGGTGAAAAGCTGTTTTATATACGATTCTTAAAAAGAATTCCGGCTAAAGAGATTCATAGGATTATTTAATTTTCTTGCTGATTGAAGATTGTACTCACAGTTTCAGAAAATGAACCTAACCCGATTAAGTTGCTTTGGGTTTATCCCAAGGTCAACCTAAGTACTAAGAAGGTTAAAGTTATGACTCAGGAACTTCCCGATAATAATATAAACTAATTTTGTTTTCTGTAATAAATGAATAAAAGAGAGTTAAAAAGCGGTTTGTTAAGCATTAAGAGCAATATTAGTGAATACTTAATTCCAAATAATAACCAAATTTATCAAAAAACAATTAATGAATTAGCTAAACCATTTAAGAAATTAGGAATAAATAAAGTAGTGGCCATAGATATGAAAGGCTTGATGTATGGACCAGTTGTTGCTAATAAACTAAAAGTTCCTTTTGTTCCAATTTTAAAAGGGGGAAAGATAAAAAAGAGAGAAAAAGTTTTATTAAGATCATTTATTGATTATTCAGGAAAAGAGAAATCGATGGAAATGTTTAGATCATCAATTAAACCTAAAGATAAAGTATTATTAGTTGATGATTGGTTTGACTCTGGAAATACAGGGAAAGCTGCAATAAAATTGATAGAAGAACTAGGGGGGAAAGTTAAATGAATTTCTATTATTTTTAATCAATTAAAATCTAGAGAAGAAAAATATTTTAAGAGGTATAATTACCATTTCTTGGTTCGATTGGAGCCTAAAAGAAGTCTCGAATAATAATAGAAGGTAAAAGAAAAGCTTAATAACATTAGATTTTTCTTTAATCCTAATGGATGAAAGATACTTAAGATGGTTTTGGAAAAAATATATTAATGTAAATTTATATAGGGTTGTTTCTGAAGAATATTTATCTGAAATAAAGAAAAAAGGGATAGAACCGAATAAAAATCCTTTTTATAAACAAATTCCACAAATTAAGAGGTTATTTGATTTATTACTAAAACTAGAAGAGAATGGTTTTGGACACCAAAGAACTTGGGGATCTCAAATCGTTGATGCTAAGAAAATCATTGCAGTAAGTACTACTGATATTGATAATCCATACGTTGATTTTACTGCTAGTTATAAAAAGACCTATTATTATAGAAAACATCGAGGCGGAGCATTAGTTACAACAATAAGAGCAATAACTTCTGATATCCTAGAAAGAAAACCAGCTCTGTCTAAAGAGGAATTAGAACTAGTTGAAAATTTACATGAATGGACCATCATAAAATCTTCATTTATAAATAGAGTTTTGTTCTTTAAAGGTTCATCAAAATATTTTGAAACTGCACATTTTCAAATGATGGGTTCAGATAAAGATTATATTGAATCCCTTTTTGGTAGATATGAACATTTTAAAGCGATAATCGAAAAAAATGGACTTGAAGTCTATGAATCTTATTTGAAAGATAAAGATACTTTCTATCTAAGAGCCGTTCAGAAAATTCCTGCCAGTGAAATAATCAAGATTATTTAGTTTTCTTGCTGGTTAAAGTCTGTGCTAACAGTTTCATAAATGAAATTATGTCCTCTTTTCCTCGAGCCGAATCTCCATAAGTGGAAGTAAGTGAGTAGTGTGGAGATCAGAGACAAAAGAATAAGCTGACGAGGTAAGCGAAGAATAAATCTGGAATCTCCGGGATAATTTTATATACCTAGTAGGATTCATATATTTTATGATTAATTTGATAAGTAAAAAAAGAGTAAATTATGATATGCTAGTTGGGGCAGATAGAGATTTTGACAAGCAGATAGCTTAGCTTGATTCTTTATTGAAGAAATATAATGCGAAGACCGTTCTCGATTGCGGCTGCGGCACAGGAACTCATGCAATCTTTCTTGCAAAGAGAGGTTACAATGTTTCTGCATTTGATTATAGCCGAGAACAAGTGAATCTAGCTAGAAAGAAAGCAAGAGAGAATTGTGTCAAAATTGATTTTTATGTTGGCGACATTAGAAATTTCAGCTTTGGTAAATATGATGCTGTTATAAGTATGTATGCACCTATTATGTTCGGCTGCAGAAACAAAAAAGATCTGACCCAAGCATTACATTCGATGAAGAAAGCTTTGACTCCTAGTGGAATAGCTTTGGTTGAGACAATGACCCCAAAGATGCTTGAAGGCTCAAGAATAGAAGTCAAGAAATACGTTGATACTAAAATAAGAACCGCAAGAATTTCTTTTTACACATTCGACAAAAAAAACAAAAGAGCTGACGTGACATATGTTGAACTAGTAAATTCCAACGGACGAACGGTAGTTGATGAATCCAAAGCCAGACATAGGTATTTCAATAAGAATGACTTTCGAGACGCATTCAAGAAAATTGATGCAAAATCATTAAAGTGGTACGGAGCATTCAACAAGAAGACGGGGAAATACGATTCTTTTTCAGAGAACTCTTGGGTGATAACATCATTATTCCAGTAAAAGGGACCCCAATCTATTGAATATGATGATATTTGTACCCTAACTTTAGGTTTGAGTCGAGGATTTAGCCGAGAAACTGAATCCTCACTAACGCAAATGAGACTTAGAAATATATTCTCTAAAACCAAAACAGAATAATTTTAATTAAATTCTAATGTTTTACTCTTCCTTCCTCAACCCCAACCAAAAGACCAGCGGAATAGAAAGCAAAGCGATAATCACTTCTATCCATAGAATAATAAATCCAAAGCTTTCAATCACTTTATCGAAACCTTGCGCTTCATAATAGTCCACTGCCTGTTGAGGATATTTCCAGCCCACAGGATAAAACCAGAACTGATGGGTCTTATCAATAACTTCATAAACACCAAAAGGGGCTTTCATCTCCCCAGCATAGATATTAAAGCTATGCTCGACATTAACTTCAGCAACTTTCTTCAAATTCAGTTTGAAATAATCGCTGATTTGCTCTCCAGTTTCTGAAATACGCTGGAAATCTTCCGGCTTCCAGCCGCAGTTGGTTTTAGGATTGCATTCGATGTAATAGAGAGGCAGATTACTGATCTGGCCTGAAATCTGATTCTGGGCGAGGGCATTGGAGAGGTCAGAGAAATAAGTTCCTTCGATATAGTGCTTATCATTAAAGACCCAGGCATGGATCCCGCGATAGATACGAGGGTCTATGGCCACGATTGCATTTTCAGGGATGTTTTCATGCACGTATTCCCGAAGGGCGAGAGTGATTGATTGAGAGCGCAGCCCGGTGATTTCTTTTAAGGTAAAAAATAAAGGGATTAAAACCAGGAGTAATAGTAATATTCCTGTAATTGAAATTATTCGCTTCTTAAATTTAGGAGATAATTCTGAGGATAATCTTTCGCTGAAGTTAAATTTATCTTTTAACCTTAAAATAGCCGGTCCGGCAAAGACTGATAAAATCATTGCCAGCCATAAGTAATGGCTGCCGCTACCGGTCTTTCCGGCAAGATAGACAAAAGGAATAACTAAAGAAAGTATCAATAATAAAACTCCCTGGCGATGCTGGTTAAACAAATAAATTAACCCGAATATTCCGGCAAATAGGATTAAAAAGTCATACTGAAATAAAAGAATAATCTTCTGTTTAAAATTGCTAAACAAAGCAGAAATTGACCAGGTCTTGCCTTCCATTCCTTGATGGACCGATTTCCCAATCCCGAGCATGGAGGAAAAATAGAAATCAGTGACCCCTTCTTTAGAATTAGTTAAAGATAAATAATTATATGAAAAAACAGGGACAAAGAGCAAAAGGATCAGGACAAAGAGCAAAAATATGGTTCTAAGTGTTTTGGGATTAAGGTTAATTTTCTGTTCAGAGCGATTAAAGAGCAGTTTTGATTTATAAAAAATAAAAATAAGAATATATCCGAATACAAAAAGCAGGGTTAAAGTCTTGACTAATACTGCTAAAGAAAAGAATAAAAAAGCAGGATAGAGATACTTTAAGTTTTCCCTGTTCAGAAATCTAAGATAAAAGAATATGCTTAAAAAAATGAAGAAATAAGCCACCATATCCATTTCATAATTAAACCGAAGCGCAAATCCGGAGACTGCAAATAAGAAAGCTGATAGTAGGGCGGCTTTATTATCTTTGAAGAGCTCTTTAGTAATCAAAAATATGATAAATACAGAAAGCGCCCCTAGTAAAGCAGAAAAGAACCGAGCTGAAATGGCAGTAATCCCCCCAAATAATTTGTATCCTAAATCAGTAAGATAAAAAAACAGGGTAGACTGCTCTACTGTGCCTAATTTTTCTGCAGAGATGATGTTTAAAGGCAGAATAGAATAAATCATCTCATCGGTAGCTAGATCAATATGATGGGCGGCATAAAAGCGCAAGATTACAGCTAAGATGAAGATTGCAAATAAGTACAAACTGGTTTTAGTTAGTTTCATTATTTTTGTTACTCCTATTTTTCGAGTAAAATTAAAGATGCTATTAGGAAGATTATTAATTCTCAAAGGTACAAATATATTTCTGACCGTCTGAAGCTATCTTACCACCAGCTCCCTGGCAGCAGTTGCTGATTTCACGGAATTTGGTGCAATAAGCCTCTCCTTTGGTATCACATTTCTCTTTTACGCAGTTATCGTACCCCTCTTGACCTAGGTTCTGAGAAGCCATAAATGAAAAGACAACCATTAAGATTATTAATCCGTACAAAAGTAATAAAAGTCCGCGTTGCAGCCAAGTTATGTTTGGGAGAGTATCCATCTTATTACTCATTTTATTTTTAGGACTATAAATCCTTTTTGGTAGACCATCTGGAACAGGCCAGATGATTCTATCTCTTTATATCTCTGTGATAACTTTATTTTCGTTTCTTCCTCGCCATATTTACCCTTAAATTTCTGATAATCAATGGTTGGATTGATAATAAGATATTCGTACTGTTTGCTTTTCAGGAAAGTATATAATTCTGGAATAGATTGATCCAATATATTCTCTTTGAAAATTAACTCATCTTCACACCAGCTGCAACTATTACCTCCGAAACCAATGACTATCTTCTGCTTTACCGAATATAAAAATACCTTACTATCGGGAGGAATAGTCTTAAACCAGGCACCATACTCAAAAGCTTCCGGAATATTGGCAAAAGCTCCTGAAGTCGGCCAGGTAGCAGTATTTAATTCGTATTTAGGCACTGCGGAAGTAAAAATGATTCCAATTAATAATAAAATTCCAATTCCCCAACAAAAAACTTTTTGTTTACTAAGCTTAGTTAGAAAATAAAATCCTTCTACTGCCAGAAGCGAAATTGGAATAGCTAACACCATCCAGGTACGGAATGCTCCTCTGGCAATAGAAAGCGGAAAGGTCATCCCATTGACTCCCCAAAAACCATAAACTAGCCAGAAGAGGGTTAATCCTAACCAGGCTTTTTCAGGTGTGAATAATTCCGAGCGGTATCTCCATAAAACATAGACTAGTCCTACTAAGACTAAAATGGAAACAACCACCCCAATACCAATTGGATTGTTAATCATATTCTCTCCTTTGGCATAAAAGAAATCACTGAAGGTGTAAGCACGGGAAGCAGAACCACCGGGATTAGTTAAAGAAGTGAGAATTTTAATTAAGAAAGGTTGTTTAGCTGCAGCAGAACCGGCGGCAGTTAAAGTAAGATTATTCCCGACTGCTGAAACAGAAGCTGAAGAAGAAACTACTCCGTAATTCTTTAGCATCACGGGGAACGAATGTTTTAATCCTACAGAGAGCCACCAAACTAAAGATAAAAAAAATCCGCCAATTATCGCTAAAGTTTCATACTTATACCATTTTTTATGAGCAATAGAAAAAACAATTACATAAATTAGTAATAAAGTAGTTAACTTTACTGGCTGTTCCATATTCTGGCTGACCCAGATTCCAGCCACTAATAATACCGCAGGAATAGTCCATCTCTTATCTGATTGAATCTGGTGGAAAGCATAGAGGGTAGGAAAAAATAAGGTTAAAGATAAGGCATGGGCCCAGATGAAATGGCTTAAATAACTGGGTAAAGAGGCGAGAATAAAAGTAGCTAATAAAGCATGATTACGATTTCCTGTAAATAACTTCGCCCAGAGATAGAAAAACAAAAAGCCTAAAGAGATAATTAAAGCGTTAAAAAATTTCATGGTCCAGTTAAGGTCAGGAGAAGTTTGGTGCAAAATGCCGATTAAAATATCATATGCAGGAGGATAAGGATCAATATAAGAGAGAACTTGATCTTGTTTATCAGGATAAAATTGAGTAAACACGGGATCATAAGCGGTTTTTTCTAAAGCTACATATTTCATTCCTTCCGAATGGCCCCAGGGATCATCATCTTCTAGGTAAGGATAGCTGAAGGCACCTTTGGTGTAAATATAGAAAGAGATTAATACGATAAAGATTACTCCCAATAGAGCAAGGTTGGATTTAGTTAATTTAAAATTAGAAAAGTTAAATGAAGCGGGTAAAGATAATTCTTTCTTCTTTATCCGTTGAATCAAGTCGTAGATGGGGATGATTAAACTTAAAATCAAGAATATCTTCCAATCTAAAGGAATATGCAAGAAGTTGAGAATTATGGATAAAATCGCAAAAACGCCTAGGCCGATACCTAAATTCATTAAATGTCTCTCCCAGAAATCTTCGGCTTTTTTAACGAAATAAGTCGCAGAGAAGCCCAGGCCCCATAAATAGACAAAAAAGAGGATAATAGTAATTAGGCTGTACATTTTATTCCGGTTTATTTAATGGTTTATAAAATTAGTGGGAGTTAAAGATATAGTGTGCTATCCCATTATTACTTCCGGTATATATAACCACTTTGGGTGGTTATCATGTACAAACTAAATTTTAAGAAAAGAGTATGGATAGTAAAACAAAGTTTGAGAGGCGTCTCTCAAACAAAAATTGCATTGAGCCAAAATATTAGTGATAGAACTGTCAGAACTATCATTAGTGTTTATGAAGAGTACGGTTGGGATGGTCTCAAAGATCATAAAACAGGAAGATTAGGAATAACTTTGAACCAGACCGCAATCATAATAATTCTGGATTTAAGAAAGCGGTTTGGGTATGGCGCTTGCCATATTGAGCAAATTTTGAAGCGCAAAGGCTTCAAAATAAGCCATAGGCAAATTGAAAAAGTTTTACTCGAAAATCACTTAGTTATTCTGAATATTAAGAAACAAAAACCGCGAAAATGGGTGAGGTACGAACTGCCGAACCCAAATGATTTATGGCACACAGATTGGTCGTACGACCCATTTACGGGTAAGCAATTGACCATGTTTATTGACGATAGAACACGTTTAGTTGTTAGCTGTGGGATATTCAGCCGTGCTACTGCTGAGAACACAATTGCTCTGCTTTATGAGGGAATTGCCAAGTATGGCAAGCCCCTCGCGATAATGACTGATCATGGAGATCAATATTATGCTAATCATCCCAATGCTGACCAGCAAAATACTTTGTTTGGTAGCACGTTAGAATTACTGGGAATTAAACATTATTTAGCTAGAGTTAATCGTCCACAGACTAATGGCAAAGCAGAACGCTTCTTTTTGAGTTACAAAACGGAGTTCACGATAGGTACTTTTAGCGATGTTAAAGACTATGTGCAGCACTATAACGAAATACGGCTGCACATGAGCTTAAACTACCGAACTCCAAAAGAAGTTTGGGACGAATTTAAAGACTAGGAAGCAGTTTCGTGACCGGAAGCAGTTTCGGGATAACAGAGGAGTTAAAGATATAGAAGATTTTGAATAAGCTCAAATTGTGCCGCTTAAGGAAATTATTCAAAGTCCTCTATAATTGAATTCTGGCAGATTTCAGCAAAATAATCAGAATTAATAATGGTTTACTATTCAATCAATTAAATGTTCTTCCTCTACCCTGGAAATAAAAGCGAAGATTATCGCGGCTAGACCTAAAATTATTAAGGTATAATTTAAAGACCAATCCACCATAAAGCCAACCGCTGGATTTAAGATTACCTGGACTGCTTGTCTTAACATAGAAATAGTGGACAAGATGGTGGCTCTCTGCGGAGAGGGTATCTGTTTGTTTAAATAGCTGGCCATTACTGTTCTTCGAGATAAACCAAATCCCCCGCCAAGAATGATGATTAAAATAACTAGGGGTAAGAAAGTAGTTAATCCTCCCACTACAAAAGAGATTCCAGTGATTAATGCCCCATAAAAAAGTAACTTTTTCTTTGAGCCAAACCATTGTTCTAATTTTGGAGATAGATTAATGATTAAAATCTGGCTGGCTACAAAAGCGGCATGGACTAGCCCAAAATAAATTAAATTAACTCCAGACTGTTTAAGCAGGGGTTGGTAGAGCCAAATCATGAAGTAAGCGATAGAAGTTATGATGACCATATCTAAAGCTAGAATTTTGAGAACTTTATTTTTATGAAAATAAGTTATACCGGTTCGAAGAATGTTCAGATAACGAGTAGATTCTACTTTCCGGCTTGTTTTTGGCTCATGGAAAGTTAAAGAGATAAAAGTAGCAATCAATAAAGGAACTGCTAAAAGTAGCATGGTCATCCTCAACCCAAAAAAAGAAGCGATAATGCTCCCAATGGGTGCGCTGACCATTAAAGCAATTAAGCTAAAACTTTCCATTCTTCCTAGAACTTTTTTAGACTGCTTTTCATCTTTAATTTTCTTAAGCGAATCATAAACTAAGGCCTGATCTGCCCCGGACATTAAAGCACTGGCCATGGCCCAAAAGAATTCTCCTACTAAAAAAATATAAAAGTTAGGCATACTGGTATAAACAATAACGGCAATAATATTAGCTAAGCATCCAAGCAGTAAGGACCATTTTCTTCCCAGATAATCTGCAACTGCCCCGGTAGGTATTTCTAAGATAAAAACCCAAAACATAAACCAGGCCTGGAGAATCATAATTTGGGTAAAATTTATCTGACCCCAATCTAGGAAAAAAGGGACTAAAACTCCGCCCAAAAAATGCAAACTAGTGAAAAATTGAAATAAGTACATTTTCCAGAGGTTAGATTGGAAATGGTTAGTCATGGGAAATAGAGAATTAACTGAAAGTTATAAAGGTTTGTTGAGAGATAGATTAGATCAGTAAATAAAGAAGATAAACTTAAAATTTTAGGTTGAACTTTTAAAATAATACAGGTCCAGCTCTTTATATTTCTTTTCTAAGATTAAAGGAAATTTACCAATTAATAACTCTTGGTAATAATCTCCGGTTTTTATATTACGAGAAGAGACCAGCCAGAAATTCTTCTCTTTAGAAATGTTTTGGAATAATTCTTCCTCGTTAATCTGGACTAATTTACCCCTTTCTTCCCAAGTTAAATTTAAGTGCCTAAAATTGGGAGATGAATAATAATCATACAAGAGAACATTTGATCCAGAGCGGTCAAAAAGAATCAGAATATTCTGATCCGAATGCTCTGAGATGAAATTAACAGCTTCAGCCCAGGGAGCTTTAGTGGTTTCGGTATAATAAACCAATAAGGTATAAGAATTAAACAACAAAATAATTAAGATTGCGGTTAATTTTAGTTGATTAGGCTTTATTTTTAATACTGCCCAGGCTAAAAGAATAATAAAAAAAGGAAAGATAAAAAAAGAATGGCGAATCAAAGCAAATGAACGTAAGATTGTTTCTAATAAAATTAAATGCACGATACCCAACAATAAAGCGAAGAATAAAATGGTTCTAACCAAATATTCCTGCTTAAATCTGAGGATTAAATATTTCTTAAAAATGTAAAATCCGAATACGAAAAAGAATAAAGAAATTATTAAAGGCAATAAATAAAATAAAATCCCTAAATTACTTAAAAATTCAGGTACTCCGCGCAAAATTAAAGTTTTTTGTAAGATAGGGTGGCGGATTAAAGCCTGGAGGTAAAGTATTTGCATCCCCGGTAGGAACAAGATAAAAGTGCTAATGAAAGAAAAGATTTGAGTTTTCAGCGAGGATTTGCTTTGGAAATAAAAGAAAAATAAAAAAATTAGTAGATGGAATAACAATTCAAATAAAGCCAGGTAATTGATGTATAAAGAAACCGCATTAACTAGAGTATATCCCAAAAAGTAATATTTTCTTTTCGAGCCAAGGTCATTTTGGTATAAACATAAAAAGAGATAAGAAGAAAGCAAGACTAAAAAACCGAAGAGAGCGTAAGGCCGGGCTTCCTGGGCATAGACTATCGGAAGCATAGTGGTAGAGAAAACCAAAGCGGAGAGTAAGCCTACTTTCTGGTTAAAGACTTTTTTTCCGAGAAGATAAACCAAGATTATCGAGAAACAATCAAATAGAACAGATAAAAATCTCAAAGAAAATTCAGATTCTCCAAAATAATTGGCCCAAGATTGTAACATCAAAAAGTATCCAGGAGGCATAAGTTCAGCATAAATGACTGAATCTATCAGCTCTTTAGCATTCTCCGCACGCAGATGGATCAAAGAAATCATCTCATCAGTCCAGAGAGATTCTGCAGTGAGATCATAAAATCTTAACCCGACGCCTAAGAGAATAATTAGAAATAAACAGAATAAAAACGTTTTGTTATTAATTGGATTGGGCATGATTGTTTAGCACCTAAATACTTTTAAAAAAATCTTGGGGATAGATCAATCTGATTCTCTTTTTCTTCAACTCTTTAAAATCTTCTTTAGTGGGCATCCTGGTGAAGGTTGCTTTAGTCTCATCTTGCTTAATGACCGGAAGAGGGCTGCTTTGATCTGCATAATCCTCAATAAATTCATTGAGCATCTGGCCGAAAGATTTAGCCAGCTGATGATGAAGCTGATAAACAGAACTATTTTGATCATAAGTAAATTTCCTCTGGAAGATGATATCGCCAGTATCTAAACCCGCATTCATAAAATGGATGGTAACTCCGTAGTGTGAATCATTATTTAAACGGTACCAAAAATATTGGGCAGCCCCGCGATATTCCGGTAAGTAAGAGCCATGAGCATTAATCAAACGGTTTCCTAAAGTAGTAAAAACATTCTTTTTCAGAATCTGAGCTACTAAGCATAAGACATAATCGGGATTAAGCTCTTTTATTTTGGTAAGGAAACTCTCTTCACTAAGATCAGAAGTGGTAATAAGGGGGATGTTTTTCTTTCTAGCCAGATCGATGATAGAAACTGCTCGATCATCTCTATAGGCTTTACTCTTAATCATTTTATGTCCAGCTAACAGGAGGTTATATAATTTCGATTCCACTAATTTGTAGATGAAAAAATTGAAAGATGATTTCTGGGTTAATTTATAGGCTACTTTTAACTGGCCAATTAAAGAATCACCCCGAAACTGACTGGCCAGGACAATAGCTTGGATTTTATCGGAATTTTTTAGAAGAATCTCTCGAGTTGCCACTATCGAAGCCATAGTATTCTGGGTAAAGAGGATTATTTTTGCCATAAGTTATTATCTTTTGCTGAAGGTTAAAAAGATTTAAACCTTAACTGAAAGATGCGTTTAAGATAAAGCATCCCAAACTTGAATAAGCCGGATATAGTTTTAGCAGTTTTAGACTGGCCTGCGCGACGGTCTATAAAAGAGAAAGGAACCTCTTGGATAGAATATCCTTTCTTTCCCGCTTGGTATAAAAATTCAATACAATATTCTCCATAGCCAGAATCAGATAACCTGATTTTATCTAATACTTCTCTTCTGGCGGCAACAAAACCACTATCATAATCTAAAACTTTAAAATTTAAGACCAAATTAGTGACGAGGTTAATGAATCTACTGGAAATTACTCTTAATAGAGGGCGCTGATCTTTCCCCCCTTTAGCATAACGTGAACCAACAGTAATATCTTTATCTTTCAATATGGAGAGCATCTGGGGTATTAATTCCGGAGGCATGGACAAATCTGCATCCATCCAGAGCACATATTTTCCGTTAGATTGATCTATTCCGCGCTGGATAGCGCTGGCTAGCTTCTTTTCATTAATCCTACGAATAACTTTAACCTCTGGATCCTTGAGCTCTTCAGCAATCTGCCAGGTCAAATCCGGACTATCATCATCTACCACTAAAATCTCTTTAGAATAGGCAGATAAAGCCGCTTTAGTTCTTTGAATCAAAGGCAGAATATTCTGGGCTTCATTAAAAGTAGGAAAGACCACCGAAACTTCCGTTTGGACCGAGGTTTTGAGGGGGGTTTTAATTGAGGTCATCTTAGAACAATCTTTTAAATCTGGTTTTATATATCTTTTGGAAGTAAGATTAAGTTAAATTATTATAAATTAAAATAATAAAAAATCCCCATCGCAGCATACGCGAATCTGCAGATTCCCTAGTTGCTTATCAGCAACAGCTGCGGGGTATTTAATTAGTTGGGATTTTTTAATCTTAACTGGGTAATTTAATATCATAGCAAGCTATGGGGTATGTACCCAGTTAAGAAATCATAGTATCATAACCTTTTAAAAGTATTTAACTTAAAAAGAATAGATTAATGAGAAAATTAAGAGAAGAATTACTGAAAGTACGCGGTTCTTTAAGCCTAGAAGAAGTTAAAATTAAGAGTAAAGAGATTATTAAAAATGTACTGCGATTCAAACCGTTTACAAATTCAGCAAAAACTCTTTATTATCATCCCAGAGGAAAAGAAGCAGATTTAATGGAATTAATGAATTTATCGTTAAAAGAAAATAAACCCATCTTCCTTCCGAAAACATATTCCGCGGATACCTCAATGAAGATTCATCAGATTAAAGATTTTAATTCTGAGCTGGAGCTAGGAGCATATGGAATTAAAGAGCCTAAACCAATCTATCCCGAATTTCCAAGACAGAAATTAAATTTAATATTTATACCGGGAGTAGCTTTTGATCTTGCAGGAAACAGATTAGGAATGGGAAGAGGTTATTATGACCGATTTTTAAAAGATATTTCAGCAATAAAAGCGGGTATTGCCTACGAATTTCAGATAGTAGATAGATTAGATGCGCAGAGACATGATATTCCAATGGATTTTATAATTACTGAAAAGAGAATCATTGAAATAAAAAATCCCAATCGCAGCATACGTGAATCTGCTGATTCCCTAGTTGCTTATCAGCAACAGCTGCGGGGTATTTAATTAGTTGGGATTTTTTAATCTTAACTGGGTAATTTAATATCATAGCAAGCTATGGGGTATGTACCCAGTTAAGAAATCAATAGAAGCCAGTAAAGAGACCTGTTAAAAAAAAGCAGCAAAAAATAATTTTTAATTCATTTAAAAAAAATGGCACAATTACTTAACGGAAAGGAAGTTGCAGAAAAAATCCTAGCTGAACTAAAAATAAAAGCAGCTTCTTTCCCTGCGAGACCAACTTTAGGGATTATTTCCGTGGGTGAGGATCCCGCCTCTCAAGTGTATATCAAGAAGAAAATCAAAGCTGCAGAAGAAATAGGAGTTAAGGCCAAACATTACCAATTAAGAGAAAATACTGAAGAAAGAGAGTTATTAAAATTAATTGAAGAACTGAATCTTGACCCAGAGATGGATGGATTTATCGTCCAACTGCCGCTTCCGGAACAAATCCGCGAAGAGAGAATAATTGAGAGCGTTTCCCCGGAAAAAGATCTGGACGGTTTTCATCCATTTAACCAAGGGAAGATGTTTCAAGGGATAATCAATTCTGAAAGCCTACTTCCAGCCACACCTTTGGGAATAATGAAATTATTAGAACATTACCAAATAGAATTAGAAGGAAAAAAAGCAGTAATGGTAGGAAGAAGCAATATCGTGGGAAAGCCGCTGGCTGCTCTTCTCTTGAACAAAAATGCCACGGTAACCATAGCCCATAGCAAAACTAAGAACTTAGCTGAACATACTCAAGCTGCAGATATAATAATTGCTGCGGTAGGAAAACCAAATTTAATCACTGTAGAGATGATCAAACCAGGAGCAATAGTAATTGATGTAGGAATGAATCGGGTAAATGGAAAGCTGGTTGGAGATGTAGATTTTGAGAAAGTAAAAGAAAAAGCTGCTTATATTACCCCGGTTCCTGGAGGGGTTGGCCCAATGACGGTGGCCATGTTAATGTATAATTTAATCTCTCGAAAAGATAAAGATTTAAAATTAAATGATTAAAGTTAATAAGAAGTCAGATTAATTCAACAACAACAAAAAATAAACTTAACTAAAATGAAAGTAATAATTTCCATCCCTGCCTATAACGAAGAGAAAACTCTTGCTCTGGTCTTATCTGAGATTCATCAAGTGATGAAAAGTGCAGGCTATGCTTATGAAATTCTAGTTCTAAACGATGGTTCAACTGATAGAACTGTAGAAGTAGCCAAGAGTTTAGGAGTAATAGTAGTTTCCAATAAGATCAATCTGGGATTAGCGGAAACCTTCAAAAGAGAGATGAAAGAATGCTTAAAGTTAAAAGCAGACATTATTGTGCACACTGATGCAGACGGTCAATACCATCCCCAGCATATCCCACAATTAATCGGAAAAGTAAAGGAAGGATATGATCTGGTTCTAGGAAGCAGATTTCAGGGAAAAGTCAAACATATGCCTCTTTTGAAGAAAATGGGAAACTTAGCCTTCTCTAAAGTTTTAAGTTCGCTGACTAAAATCAAGATTACTGATTCAACTACCGGATTCAGGGCCTTCACTCCAGAAATAGCTAGAGAGATTAATTATATCAATACGTTTACCTATACTCAAGAGCAAATCATCAAAGCTGCCAAGCAAGGGTTTAAAATCACAGAGATTCCAATCATTTCAAGAAAGACCAGGGAGAGCAGGCTGTTTAAGAACCCATTTCAATATGCAATCAAAGCCTGGATCAATATTTTTCGAATCTACCGAGATTATCAGCCTTTAAAATTCTTTGGCAGGATTGGATTGTTTTTCCTGTCCATTGGTGTAGGTATTGGAGTTTGGCTGGCCTATCGCTACTTTACTTTAGGCTATGTAGGAAAAACACCCTCTACCCAGCTAAGCGTACTTTTGATTTTGATGGGAATCCAGATTGTTTTATTTGGATTCCTGGCGGATATGGTTCAGAAATAGGTGAATATAATAGTTAAGATCACAATTTAAAATGTTTTATTCCAGAGCTGGTTTAAGGTTAAATAATCTTTATATACCCTTTCTTCTCAAAAATACCCTAAAATGAGCACAGATGTGAAGATTATCGTTACCTTAGGCCCGGCGACCGGTAAAGAAGAGGACCTGCACAGAATTAAAGACAAGGGGGTTAATTTTGTTCGGGTAAATATGTCTCATTCTTCTCTGGAAGACCTAAAATATTTCATTGGATTAGCCAAGAAAGTAGGAATTCCTTTTGTGATTGATACAGAAGGTTCACAGATCAGGACCGGAGAATTAAGCACCAATAGTATTTCTTTAGAAGAAAATCAGGAAGTCAAGATTTATGATCAAGAAATAATCGGAAATACTGAAAAAATTTCATTTAAACCTGGGCACATAGTCCAGCAGCTGGAAAAAGGGGATTTAATCTATGTGGATTTCGATACTTTAACTTTGTTGGTTTCGGATACTTCTACTCTTAATCAAGGTTATATTACTGCCAAGGCCATCACCAGCGGATCTTTAGGTAGAAATAAGGGGGTAGTAATTGATTCCGGGTGCGGTAAAAGATTTGATCTTCCCACCTTATCTAAGAAAGATTATGAATCAATCAAAATTGGGCTTGAAGAAGGGATCGGATATATCGCTGCCTCGTTCATGCGCTCAGGCCAGGCAGTAGATGAAGTGCGCAGAGCCACCCAGAATACCATGAAAATTATCTCTAAAATTGAATGTATGGATGCTTTAGAAAATATTGATGAGATCATCAAGAAATCTGATTACTTGCTTATTGATCGGGGAGATTTAAGCAAAGAGATTCCCATTGAAAAAATTGCTTTCACCCAAAAAATAATAATCAACAAAGCTAAACGAAAAAACAAAGAGGTGTTTGTAGCTACTAACCTTCTAGAGACCATGATGGAAAAAAGAAAGCCCACCAGAGCAGAGGTTCATGATATTATCAGCACTATCGTGGATGGGGCTAGGGGATTAGCTTTAGCAGGAGAGACCGCGATCGGAAAACACCCTTTAGAATGTATCAACATGCTCAACAAATTAATCAAACATGCTCAGCTAGCGATCAATATCGACCAATTTAAAGATAAAGAAGATAAGTTTGTGGATAATCTGGAACAAAGCAATTATCTATTAGATCGAAGTATTTCTTCCTCGCTCATTCCCCCCCATGGAGGGAAATTAGTTGAGCGAGTATTAAACCCGCTAATAGATTTAGAATATCTTAAAACCCTAAAAAAAGTGGTCATCGACGCTACTAAATATATGGATGTAGAACAAATCGCTCTAGGCGGTTATAGTCCGCTGGAAGGGTTTATGGGAAAAGAAGATTTTGAAAGCGTTTTAGACACGATGAAATTAGCTAATGGAATTATCTGGCCCCTACCTATCATTTTGGATGTTCAAAAAGAAACTGCAGATAAATTGTCCATCGGAGAGACTATCGTTTTAGTCTCTAATCAAGGCCAGCAGGGGGATGCAGGACAAGGAGAAGAAGTTGCCCTATTGCATCTGGAAGAGAAATTTACTTATGATAAAACAGAAATGTGTGAAAAGATGTATGGAACTACTGATGAAAAGCATCCAGGAGTAAAGATGGTTCAGACCTTCAATCCTATATTATTAGGAGGGAAAATAGATTTGATCAAACGCAGGGAAACTGAACATAAAGAATATGAATTAACCCCCAAACAAACCAGAAGATTATTTGAAGAACGAGGCTGGGCCAAAGTCGTCGGATTTCATACCCGAAATGTAATCCATCGAAGCCATGAATTTATTCAGATGAAAGCTCTGGAAGAAGGAAGATGTGATGGCTTATTAGTCCATCCAGTGATCGGCAAAAAGAAAAGTGGAGACTTCCAAGCCAAGTTTATCATCAAGAGCTATGAGACTATGGTTAAAAACTTTTATCCCAAGAACCGGGTCATTTTCAGTACTTTAGCTACTTATTCCCGCTATGCCGGACCGAGAGAAGCTTTATTTACGGCTTTATGCAGGAAGAATCATGGCTGCAGTCATTTTATTGTAGGCAGAGACCATACGGGAGTGGGAGACTATTATCATCCTAAAGCCTCCCATAATATCTTTGACCGTTTTCCGGAAATAGGAATCAAAGCGGTAAAATTTGATAAAGTATTTTATTCCAAAAGATTGCAGAAACATGTCCACGAAAAAGAAGCTGGGAAAGAGGCTGAAAGAGTAAAGGCAATCGAAGGAAACGAGGAGAACGGCGAGAATGATCGGATGGAGATTAGCGGAACTCAAGCCAGAAAAATGTTTGAGCAAGGGCTGACTCCTCCGGAATGGTTCATGCGTCCGGAGATATCCCGGGTTATTGCTGAAGCAATTCAACGAGGAGAAGAAGTGTTTGTGAGGGAATGAAATGTCCACTGAACCAGAATTCTTCTCGGAAACTAAATTAGCGATAAAAGCTGCCCTTAACGCAGGAAAAGAAGTGTTAAAGATTTATAATAGTGAATTTACAACCACTTACAAAAAAGATACTACTCCAATAACAGAAGCCGATCTAAAGAGCAATGAAACCATTATCAAAATTCTGGAATTATCCGGATATTATCTGCTTTCCGAAGAGAATATTAAGGATAATTACATTGAAAACCTTCCTCAGAAAACCTCCACAAAATTCTGGGTAGTAGATCCGCTTGACGGAACTGCTGATTTCATAAATAAAACCGGGGAATTTGCAGTAATGATCGCTTTGGTTGAAAACAGAAAACCAATTTTGGGAGTAATCTATCAGCCGGTCGGAGATCGATTATTTGTAGCTCAAAAGAATAGCGGAGCTTTCTTTAAAGATAAAGAGAATTGGATTAAACTAAAAGTGAATACTCTGGATAAACTTAAAGAGAGTAAAGCAGTAGTAAGTAAAAACCATTTAGAAGAAATTGAGAAAGATTTCTTGGATATTGTCGGTATCTCAAGTTTCAGTCAAAAAGGGAGCTGCGGGCTGAAAGTAGCGGAAATCTGCCAGCAAAAAGCGGAATTATATTTTACCCGAACCAATAAAATCAAAATCTGGGATACGGCTGCGGCATATTGCTTGATAATTGAAGCTGGTGGAAAAATGACAGATATGCTTGGTGAAGAGTTAAATTATGATTTAGCGGAAATTTATCATCAAAAGGGGGTGTTGGTGAGCAATGGAATAATTCATGATGAAGTTAGTGAACAATGGTCAATATTTCTAGAGGAGAACACTAATTAAACTTTAATATCCTTTTAATAAAATCAAAGTCTTCTGGATTAAATTCCCGGAATAAAAATAGAATAAAAAGATAGACGATTATCAAAACACTATATTGTACTATGAGCCAGAATCCGCTGCTTTTCCAGATTAGGCCCAAGAGGAAGATAAAAGCTGAGGCGAAAATAATATTTAACAGAGAATTAAAAGGTAAAGTAAAAGAAAGCTTATGATGAACATAAATCCCTGAAATTAAAGCAGTTAAAAACATGGTAATCAAGAGAGAGTAAGCGGCACCAATCAAGCCAAAATTACGGGTAAAGATTAAATTCAATGAAAATAAAAAGAATAAAGCTGCAATTCCAATAAATAGTTCCACTTTTGGTTTACCTAGACCAATAATAACCCCCATAAAACTAGTCATAATTATTAAGAAAACTGAAGATACAATTAAAATATTTAGAACTGTTCCCGCAGAAGAATATTCTAAAGGATAAAATAAGGTAACTAATTGGATGGATGTAGGAACTACTAAAGCCACGATCGGAATTAAAATAAGTAAGAGGTAACGAAAAGAACCGGAGACATACTTTTGAGCTAAAGAAAAGTTCTGTTCGGAAACCGCTTTGGAAATGGAAGGGATCAAGGTAAAAAACAAAGAAGCGAAAATTAGAATCGGAACATTGGCAAAAGTATTTGCAGCAGTATATATAGCTACTTGCAAATTGTCCTGAAGAAAAGACTTAACCAGCAGTAGATTAACGTTTCTAAGCAGAGACAAAATTAGAGATGAGGCGATTAAAGGCAGAGAGAAATAAAATAATTCTCTCAGGCAATCTTTTTGTTCTGACTGGCGGACAGGAAGAGAAAGAACATTTTTTTTATTTTCATTTAATATTAATATAACTAAAATTAAAGGGATTAGAATAGACAAAATTAACCCGGCCAGAAATCCATATAATTTAAAACCAAGTAAGACAAAAACAGAAGTAAAAAAAGCTTTTAAAGCCACATGGATAACACTGATCAAAGCTTGTTTTTTAAACATCCGAAGGCCGTTCAAGTAGCCGGTCCAGTGCAAAGATAGTAAAGTGAAAGGGATTATAATCAAACCCATAAAGATTAAATAGGACTTTAATCCTAAATCTCCCAGCAGCCAAGAAATCTGGTCCACAAATAAAAGATAAATCAGAGTAAAGATAAGAGATAGGGACAATTGGAGTTTTAAAGAAGAATTAGTTATGGAAAGATAAGAAAACTTTTTCTCGGCAATAAACTTAGAAACAGCGCTGGTCATCCCAGTACTTAAAAAAGTGCCTAGAATCATGTAAACTGAAATTAAGACTCCGAAAATACCATATAATTCCGGGCTCAATTTATGGGCTAAAAAGACATGCAAAAAAAAATTTGCCCCTAAAGTGGCCATTCCTGCCAGAATCAGATATACAGTTCCCATTCCCATAACCTTGGTCATTTTTAAAGTTAAATTCTACTCTTGGTCACTCTGGTCATAATAAAAAAGCGGTTAAACGCTTTTTAAATCTTCTCACAGATGGTTCTATAATTAGAGACACTTAGTAAATTAAAACTATTCTTTTAAAAAAAAGCAAGAAGCATTCTAATCGTAAATAAAAAATCCCAATCGCAGCAAGCAACGGAGTATAATACCCATTTGAGGAATTAAATACTTTTAAATTTATTTACGAGAACAGAATAGATTAAGATTAACTTTCTGGTCTGGATTATACCAATCTAAGGTGCTAGCAGAGAACGGAATAATCTCCTGGTTTTCTTCAGCAATGAAATAAACTTTAAATCCCTGTTCTCGGATAAATTGAACAAATTGTTCAGGAGTGAGTTTAATCTGCTCTAAGAATATCGGAACCATTTCAGTGATGATCTGGAAGCTCTTACTTCTTTTCAAAAGCAAGGGCATCCCGCTTAAAGCTTCAAATTCTCCCCCTTCAATGTCAATTTTAGCAAAATGAATAGAAATATCTTTAAAATAATCGTCTAAGCGTATAGTTTCTACGGAGACATAATCTTCGCCAGAATATTTATTCTTACGGATAGAATGGTGGGTCGATCTTTCCTTCCCAAGATAAAGTTTTACCTTTCCGGAAGAATTAGATACTGCTTTTTGTTCCATAATTACGTTTTTATAACCGTTGATCCCGACATTCCTCTTCAGAAGTGCAAAGTTGGCTGGATCCGCTTCGAAAGCATAGACCTTGCCCTGTTCGCCAACTAATTTGGCTAAAATTAAGGTATAATATCCGATATGCGCTCCAATATCCACCACAATGTCCCCTTTCTTAACAATTTTCTTAATCAGTTGGGTGATGAAAGGCTCGTAATACCCACGAGTAGATAGACGCATAGAATCATCCGGGTCTAAGAATATTTTATCTCCTTCAAGTATAATATAATCTGAACTAAGCTTTTTCACTAGAAATCTGTTTAACTGTCTTAAAAAAGAAGGTCTAATATTGAATTTAGTACAGAAATGATGTCCTTTTTGATATAAATAGAGAATTTTCTCTCTGGTTTTGGTCATAGTCTTAATCATCCACTCAAAAATAAAACTCTCTCTGTTTAAAGCAATTTTTCCAGAGATATAACCTTCCTTTCGCTAGACCTAACCAAGTGAAAGGCAATAATTTTAAGTCCTCAAAACTATGAAAAGGTCTTGCGATTAAAATTAGGGGGGGAAAAATTACACTAAACAGCATATCTGGCCGGATTATCCTATATTTAATATCTCTCTCCTGATGATGTTTTATTTGACTGATTAATTTACCATAAAAGTAATTTTTATATCTTTTTAACTCGTCTTTAGGCGTACGAAAAATAGTCTGATGAATCACTAGCATATTAGAAGAAAAAGTCTTCTGCCCTCCCTGCCCCAAAATTCGATAACATAAGTCTTTATCTTCACCGTACATGGCAAATTCTTCATCAAAACCGCCAACTGCTTTTAAAACTGAACGTTTAAAGCCAAGATTACAAGTAAAGAAATAGTCTTTCCCGCTCATGACTCGATCTTTAAAGGTGGGGGAAGAATTTTCATACAAAGTCCAGCCGGTGATAAAATCATAATCTTGGATACCCTTAACTCCTGATTCCAGCCAATTTAAAGTGGGAATACAATCAGAATCGGTGAAGAAAATTAAATTGCCTTTACTATTCTGAATCCCAATATTTCTGCTTTTGGCAATACCTAAATTATTTGGATTATGCACTATCCTGATTCTTTTATCTTGGTAAGAGCTAAGAATATCCCGAGAATTATCTGTGGAACAGTCATTAACAATAACTAACTCAAAATCTGTATAGGTTTGGTCTAGAACTGCATCTAAACAGCGCTGCAGAGTTTTTTCTGCATTATAGACTAAGACAATAACTGAGACAGCCATTCTACACTCCGCATATATTTAGTATTAATAAAACAAGCATGAGTACAAACACATTTAGTAATCTGGGTTCTTCTTAGTTCAGCTTCAGGACTGAACCACAATCGATTGAAATCATAATCATAATCTTTAATAGTGCCTATCGATGCGGTCAATTCGCAGAGGAATACTTTTCCATCATAATCCAAAACTGCCGTATTCAACCCAGCATCACAAATAAAACCCCGTTTTCCATTTAAAGCAGAACAATACATCTTGGTTAGAGAACGCATGGCTATTTTTCGATGCGTATTTTTAAGAATATTTGTTTTGTTATTGTTAAAAGAATAATTATTCCCATAAAAAGTTCGATGTTGACGCAACTCTTTAACTAAACTTTCCCATTCTTCTGCGGTTGGCGCGCGAAACTTACTATCTTTGGGCGTGCCCCTTACAGGAGTAATAGAATAATGTACCCCGATCTCGTTTAATACTTTAGCAATCACACTGATTTCTTCATAATTCTGATTAGAGACTGTAATCATAGCCATTGGGGTAAAATTACACTCTTTTTTCAACTCTACCAAAGCTTTAAGCAATTCGATAGAATGATCATAACAATCTAATCCCCGAATACGATTATGGGTCTCTTTCAACCCCTCAATTGAAACATAAATTCTTAATTTACATTGATGATGCAATCTGTGCACAAAAGCTAAAGCTTCTTCTTTCATCGAGCCATTAGTGGGCACAGAAATCAATTTAGTCTTATTTTTTTGGATAAAATATTCACAAATCTCGGCTAAATCTTTTCTGAGAAAAGGTTCTCCTCCAGAAATTAACAAAGTGTTAAGTTTACCAATACTATCAGCAATTTTTTTAATTTCGTCAAAAGACATCACTTCTTCTTTATTCAAGCTCTTCCAATAAAAACAATGATTACAGCGGTAATTACAGCGATTAGTTACAAAGAAAATTAATTTTCTTATTTTATTTTTTTTAGGGCTCATGGTGGGGAACAGTACTCCTATTCTGAAATAAAGTAGGATAATCTTTATTTCTTTTAAAAATATTATGGAAAGCTGTATCCATTAAAGCTACACCATCAATTTAAGTAAGAACCGGTTAAGAGGAAGACAAATTAAATGGTTATTTTTTTCTTCCCCAACTCATGCTTCCTAATCCTCCAATATTGTAGTGCTAGTCTTCGAAGCAGTTCTAGAGTTAAAATGAGTGCATAAACCCATAGGGTTAATTCTGCATATCCAAAGAGAACCCCCCAAAACATAAAGTTTAAAGGATTGTCCATCAGAAAGAAGTCTACTATCCAAGCCACAATTCTATTTTGCTGACTTTTCATGGAAAACTGCTCTCCATAGACGATGGTTTCCATTTCTTTGCGCATTTCTAAATTAGAAACCCAGATACCGTTCATGGTGATGGCTTTGGATAATAAATAAGAGAATACTCCTAAAGCACTAACCAGCAAGATTAATGCTTTTCCAGTACTCTGATAAGTTCCTATCGCCAAACAGATTAAGAGCAAAGAATTGCAGAAATAATGCCCCACGTAATCTAAATAAATGCCGTTATAGGAATAATCTTTTCTGTACCTTGCGACTATTCCGTCAACTCCGTCTAAGATAGAGGCTAATTGGAAGACAGTTAAGGCGATGATGGTCAATAGATAATTTCCGGTTGTCATCAATAAAGCAGTAACGATCTTGATTAAAATCCAGATTACGGTTATCTGTACAGGATTGAAAGGCAGATAGAGGAAAATTTTGGCAGGATAAAAGGCTAGGAAATCGCACAGAGGATTGAGAAAACCTTTAGTGCTCTGCTTGGAAACAGTCTGGCGCAGCTCTTTGATGGAAGGGATTTTTTGCATTCAGGAATGGGGGTAGATTAAGATATAAAAAGGTTGTGATTCCGATGTTAAGAGGGGGGTTAGGATAATAAGAAACAAACCCTTTCAATAATAACAACCGATTAGTGATGTAGAAGATTAATCCATTTTCTTTTTAAATGCTGGTCCTCAGAAAGCATTAGTTTGATAGTTCTCTCTTTGAAACGGAGGATCATCCAATAACTATCGTTAAATATCTAAAAAATCGAGGTGCAACAAAAAATGCAAACAATAATTTTAGCCGGCGGAAAAGGAACTAGACTGAACGCGGGAAGAGAACCTATCCCTAAATCATTATATACTATCGAAGATAAAAGCCTGATTGAACATCTTATTCATAACTTTAAAAATTCTGGAGTTTCTGAATTTATTATTATCGTCGGTTTCATGGCGGATAAAATCGCCTTAAAATTAGGGGACGGCTCTAAATATGGAATATCAATTAAGTACGTGATGACTCCCTATTTCGAGAAAACTTTAGGAGAATCCCTGCTTTTAGCAGAAGAACTGATCAAAGGAGAGTTCATTTTGGCTATGTCTGACCATTTCATAGAACCTGAAGCGCTAAACAAAATAGTTCAGCATCCATTAGAGAGGGATGCCTGCGCTTTATTAGTAGATAAAAAAATTAATACCATTACTTGGCTGGATGACGCAGCTAAGGTTCGATTAGACGGAAATAGAATTTTGGGAGTAAATAAAGGGTATACTGATTATCAAGCAATTGACTGCGGAGTTTTCAAATGCAGCCCGATTATTTTCAACGAAATCAGAAAAGTTAAAGATCAGCCGGATTCGATGAGTGCGGCAGTGAGTGTTTTTGCTGGAAAAGGAAAAATGTTTTCTGTAGACATAGGCCCGCACCGCTGGGTAGATATTGATGAATATTCAGAATTAGAATTAGCCAGAGAGATGTTCAAGACCAAAGAAATCCGCTTAGCTATTGTAGGCGTAGGCAACTGTGCCAGCAGTTTAGTGCAGGGAATCGAATATTATCATAATCATGATACTGTGTTAGGAGTGATGCACCAGTTTATAGGTGGGTATGCAGTAACCCATATCAAGCCGGTGGTAGCGTTTGATGTAGATGTGCGCAAAGTAGGAAAAGATCTTTCCGAAGCGATTTATGCCTTTCCGAATTGTACTAAACAAATCGGCGGGAAAGTTCGTTATCTGAATGTTCCGGTCTTTATGGGTCCTAAATTAGATGGGGTCTCTCCTCATATGCTAGACCATGCCAATAAAGACCAAACTTTTATGCCTTCTAATGAATCTCCAGTTGAGGTAGCGGCTATCCTTAAAAAATATAAAGTTGATGTAGTGGTTAATTATCTTCCGGTTGGTTCTGAAGAAGCTACTAGACATTATGCCCAAGCTGCAATCGATGCTGGATGCGGATTTGTTAATTGCATTCCTAGTTTTATTGCTTCCAATCCCCAATGGGCCAAGAGATTTAAAGATGCAGGATTACCTGTAGTTGGAGATGATGTAAAATCACAGCTGGGTGCTACTTACTGCCATCGCATGCTGATTCAGGCTGCGGTGGATCGAGGATTGAAGATTAGAACTACTTCTCAATATAACCAAGGGGGAAATACTGATTTCTTGAACATGACTGCTGAGCACCGCCTAAAGCATAAACTGGCCAGCAAGCAAGAATCAGTGGTCAGCCTTTTGCCTGAAGGGCAGAAGCTGGAGCATGATGCTTATTTCGGCCCGGGAGAAGGAGAAGGGATGTCCGGCAAGAAAGGCCATGGCTGGCGTGATGGTCAGAAAGACGAAAAAACTGCGGTAATCACTCTAGAAGGCAATCTCTGGGGTAATATTCCCTGTAAGTATCGGATTGACTTAACCGTAGAAGATTCTCCAGACTCGGCAGCGATTGGAGCAGATGCAATCAGGTGCGCTAAGCTCGCTTTAGACAGAAAAATGGGGGGTGCGGTTGAAGAAGCCTCTTTCTTCTTCTTTAAGCATCCACCTAGACAGATACCGGATGCGGAAGCAAAAGAGAAGCTGGAAAAGTTTATTGTGGGGAATTAGTCTTAAAGAGAAAAAAAGATTTAATCGTAGGATTAAATCGTTTAATTTATTTTTTTTCAAAAATAAATGTGCTGACGAAATAATCTTTAGTATGAAAGAACATTTTATCTAAAAAAGAGCAGGGAGAGCTTAAGGCAGCCAAAGCTTTTTTTCCCGTGCTTACTCCCAACCAAGACTCTTTCGTTCCTCCCAAAGATCTGGCCAGCAGGGCAGTAACTAAATTATTATCTTTAATCCCACTTCTTTCTATATCATAAGATATGTGTTTTTGAAGAGTAAAATTATTTTTTAGGAAAATCTTGATAGTCTCACTATCGGAGGGAATAAGGGCATGAAAAGGGGCATGAAAGGCATAATTCTGGAAAGGACAAACGGGATCTAGAGGAGGAACTCTGGTCGAAGAGGGATGGATAGTAATTATTTTGGCTTTTGGTGCAGTAATTGTATTAATTATCTTAAAGAATTTGATATAATCTGGTATATGCTCAAAAACATGAGTTAAATAAACGACCTCGTATTTCTGATCTTGATTGATGGAATCGGAATATTTCTCATTAAATGGTTCGTACCCTTTAGTATTAAGATAACCTCTTTTCTTTAATTCTAAGAATAAGGCCCCATTACCGCAGCCATAGTCTAAAATCAGTGAATGTTTTCCTATTCCATTTTTTTCTAAAAATCGTTCAAACCTCTTTACTTTTAGATGAGAAATCTTTGTACCGGTAGCGTAATCAGAATAATCCGGATTATCTTGGCTAAGATTATTTATCGAACCGCAGGTAAAACACCGCCCGTATTTAAAAAATTCTGTTTTATACTTATCGGTAGAACCTTTAAAGAGGGTCTGTTCCTTAAATACTTTTCCACTACAAAGTTTACAGGCAATCATTTTAGATCTAAGAGGTTATTATTCCGATTACAATCCCTTGAGCACTAAATCCACTGAATTTTATCTTTTTTGCTTCTTCCGATTTTATTTTCTCCCAAATATTTAAAACATTCTTTCTCTTAAAATAATATTCTTGAGAGAAACCTAATCTTTTATTGAAAAGGTACCAATCTACATCTTTATTATATCCCAAAGGAAGAGTAATAACCATCCTTCCTTTTTCAGCTAAACAATTCTCTTTAAGATTATTGAGGGCTTTGAGGATTCCCTCGCTATCTCTCAGATCATCCTCAAAACCAACGTGCTCTAAAGTAGAAATACTTACAATCAGATCATATTTATTTTGAGGATGAAAAGTAATCACATCTTCATTGATCACGCCAACCATTTTCTCAAATTTATCCACCACATCATGTTGGAGTTGAGGATAATAATGAGGTAAGACTGCGCCAACCTCTAAGATGTTCTGGGCAGAGGATTTTTTAAGGTAATCCATAATAATCGGGATTTCTATACTTCTTTCATTGGTCCAAACCAAATTTTTAGGGTGATGAAAGTATTCCAATTTATGGTCATTATAATCAAAATACATTTTTGGAATCAATTTTACTGCTAAAGGGCTGATCATTCTCAATAAAGAACGGTTTAAATAGCCTAAAAAACGAGATCCGAAAGTTAAAACTCCTTCTCTTTTCAATACTCTTAATCCTTTCACTACTCGATTATCATTCATCTCTCGGTACTTATTTATTCCCATTTCCCCATAAATCTTCATTAGAAAACCAATTTTGAGACCGTATTTAAAGATTACTATTTAAAGTTCTATTGTGCTGGGTCAAGACATATGTCACCACCCTTAAAATTCAGCATATTTTGCTGAATTTGGGTGATACACATGAAAAAAGAAGAGATAAGAAAAGAATTCTTTAAACTAAAAAATCGAGGCTTTTCGT
>Ga0209542_10000578_pt1 | contig 88673 bp, 87 predicted proteins | sample RifCSPhighO2_01_FD_184028 | JGI IMG/M metagenome (GOLD analysis project Ga0209542, IMG submission 184028) | Soil microbial communities from Rifle, Colorado - Rifle CSP2_plank highO2_0.1 (SPAdes) (version 2) | ecosystem: Environmental > Terrestrial > Deep subsurface > Rock core/Sediment ...
TGATTTACCGCCCCGGACCATATTGACTGCCCTGGCTCTAAGCCTTGGAATCCTGGGATTGGTTGTATATGCCATAGCTTGTTCCTTTCTGGTGCATTGTACACCAGGTGTTTCCAAGCTATTGGGCCATTACGAAATCGTTGACAGAGAGTAAAAAGTTTGCTATAATACAAACACAATCCGAATTTACGAATTATCCGAATGCCCAAACAAGATTTGTAGATTAGGATTATCTTCCTGAAACAAAAACACAATTAAATACAATGGCTAGACGAGCGAAGCGTTCCCGGTCAAAAAAACCGACTATCTGGCAGGCTCTGAATGAACCTGTCGTAGAAATACCTGAAGAAATTGCCAAATCAATTTTCCTGGTTTCTTTTGTTATTCTCGCAATGGCGTGGCTTTCGCCGTATTTTGGAAGTACCCCCGTGAGACAATTTGCCGCGAATCCTCCACGCCCGATTGCTCACGCAATGGTTGCGGGGGCTTATGTTGAAAGTATCTCGGTTTTGGACGATGGGCAAACGCCCGAATGGTACCTAACCATTAACAGCATGACAAACGGTGTCCAGAGCTCTTTCGTCTTGGCCGCCAATGAAGTTTTGGATATCTCCGAGCCGGTCGGCAGGACTGCAGAATTTTACGAGCCAGGAGTTCAGGCGGTGTGGGACGCGTGGCTGGAGTTGATGGCGGACCCGTATTGAGGAATTAGTAAGTAGAAAATAGTAAGAAGAAGTAAAATCACTGGCTTTGGCCAGTATTTTTTGTTATTATTTATCCATGTTTAAACCCGTCGATCCACATCCCAATTTTTCAAAGCTGGAAGAAGAGGTTTTAAAATTTTGGGAAGACAACAAAATATTTCAGAAGAGTTTGGAGCAGACCCAAAACGGCAAGCCGTTTACTTTTTATGACGGCCCGCCTTTCGCGACGGGACTTCCGCATTACGGACACATCCTCGTTTCTACCATCAAAGATTTAATCCCCCGCTACCAGACGATGAACGGCAAATTTGTTAGGCGGCGTTGGGGGTGGGATTGTCATGGTTTGCCAATTGAGGAAATCGTTGAGCGGCTTTTGAAAATTTCCGGCAAAAAACAAATTGAGCAGATCGGCATCAAAAAATTTAACGAGACTTGTCGGAGCAAGGTTTTGGAATATGTATCCGAGTGGCGCAAGACGGTACGACGAATCGCGCGCTGGGTGGACTTTGATAATTCCTACAAAACCATGGATCGGGAGTTTATGGAATCGGTATGGTGGGCGTTCAAAGAGATTTATAAAAAAGATTTAGTTTATGAAGGGAGGAAGGTTTTGTTATATTGCCCGCGTTGTGAAACACCGGTTTCAAATTTTGAAGTTGCGATGGACAATAGTTATCAGGACGTAACGGAAGAAGCGGTAACCGTGAAATGCAGAGTGAAAAATCAGGAAAATACTTATTTGTTAGCTTGGACCACAACTCCCTGGACTTTGATTGGCAATGTTGCGTTGGCAGTGGGCGAAAAACTTGATTATGTAAAGATTGAGTCCGAAAATGAAAATTTGATCCTTGCGAAAAACAGACTTTCGGTTTTGGGCGAAAGGAACGCGAAAGTCGTTGACGAATTTAAGGGTAAGGATTTGATTGGCCTTGCGTATGATCCGCTTTTTGATATTCCGGAAATGCGATCGCCAAAGTCATACCATGTCTATATTGGAGATTTTGTAAATATCGAAGAAGGCACGGGGATAGTTCATACTGCGGTTATGTATGGCGAAGAGGATTATGCTTTGGGCACAACGGAAGGCCTGCCGGTCGTGCCCTTGCTTGACGAAAAAGGCAAGTTTAACGAGCTGGCACCGGAATTTATCAAGGGTGCTTACTTTAAAGATGCCGACAGTCTGATCAAGAAAGATTTGGAAAAACGCGGTCTGCTTTTTGAACGTAAAATGCATAAACATTCTTACCCGCACTGTTGGCGGTGCGAAAACGCGTTATATTACAATGCCATCCCGGCCTGGTTTATTAATATTCAGAAGATCAAAAAAAAACTTCTAAAATCAAATGATCGGGAAATTGATTGGTTTCCGGAGCATTTAAAACATGGTCGTTACGAAAAGAGCGTAGAGGCCGCCCCGGATTGGAATATCTCGCGAAATCGTTACTGGGGAAATCCTATTCCGGTCTGGAAATGTCAAAAGTGTCAAAAAAATACAGTGGTAGGCAGTCTTGCCGAATTGAACGGGAGAGCCATCCGGGGATTCGATGATACAATGGATTTGCACAGGCCATATATTGACGATGTTGTATTGAAATGCGAACACTGCGGGAGTGAAGCGAGAAGGATTACCGAAATTTTTGATTCCTGGATGGAGGCGGGATCAATGCCTTTTGCCGAGTATCATTATCCCTTTGAGAACAAAGAAATTTTTGAATCTCGTTTCCCTGCGCAATTCGTCACGGAGTATCTTGCTCAAACTCGCGCGTGGTTTTATGTCATGCATGCTGTTTCAGTTATTCTATTTAACAAGGCACCATTTGAAAATGTTCTCACAACCGGAACAATCCTTGCGGAGGATGGTTCGAAGATGAGCAAATCAAAAGCTAATTATCCTGACCCCTGGAAAGTTATCGAAAAATACGGGGTAGATTCTTTGCGCTTTTATCTGATGAACTCGGTGGTCATGCGGGGGGACAACCTAAATTTTAGCGAAAAAGATTTGGGCACCGCCCAGCGCAAAGTCATTCTCATTCTTTGGAATATCTATAATTACTTTGTAACTTACGCCAATGAAAATCAATTCAAAGTTGAAATATCAAAAATTACAAATACAATTCAAAATTCAAAATCTATTCTTGATCAGTGGACTTTAGCTAGGCTTCAAGAATTGATCAACGGAGTTACAAAGCACTTAGATAATTATGATACGGTAAAAGCTACGCGGGAAATTGAGCGATTTATTAGTGACTTGTCCACTTGGTATTTGCGAAGAAGCAGGGGTCGAACTGACAATACCTTTTTTGCCACCATGTATCGCAGCCTGATTCGGACGGCGAAAATATTGGCACCGGTTGCCCCTTATATTTCAGAAATTATTTATCAAAATCTTCACGACGTGGATCATGCCGAATCAGTGCACCTCGCAGACTGGCCGGAGACGAACAAGCTTTCGAAAAAAGAACAAGAACTTCTTCTGCAAATGGCCGAGTTGCGAAAGATTGTCGAACAGGCGCATGCGCTACGGGCTAAGGCCGGAATCAAATTGAGACAACCGCTGGGGAAGCTAACGCTTCCGAAGTTGGAAGTTGGAAGTTGGAAGTTGGAAGTGTTAGAGATATTAAAAGATGAGATCAATGTTAAGCAAATTATCCTTGGCGATAAGCTGGAGTTGGATACTGCAATCAGCGAGGATTTGAGGCTAGCGGGCGTAACGCGGGAACTCGAGCGGCAGATCAACCAGTTTCGCAAGGAATCGGGATTAAAGATCGGCCAGATGGCGGAGCTGCATTATGCGACTGATTCTGATATAATTAAGAAAGCGATAAAGCAAGTTGATACAAAAAAGACATACCTCGCTGGTTTTAAACAGGCACAAGAGTCAGCGGGCAAAGAAATAGATATTGACGGAGAAAAAGCCAGGATAGGGCTTAAGTTCTAAACTTATGTATCAAAAATACACTGGAATTATCCTGAAAAAATATCCGGTAAACGAGGCCGACGAGCTTTTGACCATTTATACCCGTGAGGCGGGCAAAATTCGGGTCATGGCTCGCTCAACTCATAAAATTTTAAGCAAACTTGCGGGTTCGCTTCAAAGCTTGAATGAAATCGAATTTGAGACGGCACACAGGTCTTCGGGAGGAGGCGGCCTGTCGGTTCTAATTTCCGTTCGTCCGCGAGCAATCAACAATTATCTCCGGGAAAATTTGAAAAAATTTGCTTATGCTCTGGTCGGAGTTGAGACGCTGTACCGTTTATCCCCAGACGGGCAGACAAATTCACGGGCTTATGAATCCCTGGTTTCCTTTTTGGAACGTTTGGGAAAAACGTCGGAGGAAAATTTGCAGGTCCGCATGTTTCAACTGGAATTACTGGGGATTTCGGGGTTCCGTCTGGAGACAGATCAGTGTTGGGGTTGTTCCAACCGGTTTGTGGGCCACGCCCTTTTTATTGTCGAAAAAGGCGGCATTTTTTGCGGGCGATGTTTTGAATACGGCAAGTCGGATTTGTTTTTGGGGGGGGAAGAGCTGAAAGAATTAAAGCTGCTTAGCTCCGGACAGGCGGTTTCTCACCTGCTGCCGGCGGTCGGAACTGTCATTGACGGATTTTTGAAATATGTTCTGGAGCGGGAAATTAAATCCAGCCGATTTGTCCAAACCCTAAATCAAGAAAGCTAATATGGACACACAGCAGGATCCAAATGAAACCATTGTTCCTCCTGATCTAAAGCCAATAACACGATCGGGCAACTTTTTCCATCGCTATCAAAAGCCGGTTTGGGCGACGCTGATCGCTTTGGCGCTCATTACCGCGGCAGTTTTGACCTATATATTATTTTTTAGAAATACTGATCAACCCCCGCGACTTACGGGAGAAGCCAAGCTGAATCTTGGCGTTCCGGCAATGTCCGCCTCCGGATCGGAGATATCTTACGAAATTGACATCGAGAACCTTTCGAATATTAAAGTTGCGAAATTGGTCCTCGAAATTTTTTACCCAAAAGGGTTTGAGTTTATTGATTCAACCGCTGATCCAGTTTCTCCGCCGGAATCGGCGGTTGGTAAATATGAATTCTCGGACCTTGATCCCGGCCGCGACCATCACCTGGTAATTGTGGGACGGCTTTCCGGAGAGATACAGGAGATAAAAACAGTGGCGGCCAAACTTTACTACGAGCCGGCGAATTTCCGTTCCACATTTGTGGCGGAGGATCGAGGCGCCACGATAGTTCAGGCCCCCGAGCTGTCTTTGGCAGTCACCGCTCCGTCGCAGACAATTTCCGGCCAGACGATGAGCTACGATTTGCTCCTCGCCAATATTTCCGAGCGGCCGTTCGAACAGCTGGTTTTGAAGGTGGCTTATCCGGAAGGTTTTCAGCTTGGAAGCGCTGTTCCGGCGCCCCTGGAATCAGCTAAAAACGAGTGGCGATTCGCTACCTTAGGCGTCAACGAACAGCGGATTATCTCGATTACCGGAAAGAATTTTGACGTACCGGGCCGGGACAGTGTTGTCCAGGCCGAACTTTTTCTCACGAATGCGCTTGGCGACCTGGTTGGCGCGAGCCGGGCGTTCGCGTTCACCCAAATACGTCCCTCTCCGCTTCGCTTGACGCACACTTTCGAGGATGATGTCAGAACTGTTTCAGTAGGGGAAGACCTCAAATACCGCGTCAAGTATGAGAACGGAAGCGAGACTGGGCTGACGAACATTCAGATCCGGGTGTTTTTTGAATCCCCCGGAATCAATTTTATGGAAGTGGACGGGAGAGAGGGACAGCTCAAAAATAATGTCCTGATATGGAGTCCGATTACCTCCCCCTCGCTGGACGTTGTTTCGCCGGGAGCATCCGGAGAATTCGAATTTAGCATTAAACTCACGGCTGGCCTGGTCCAAGCCTTACAAAAAAATCCGGTCCTGCGGACCAGAGTTGAATATCTTGCCTCCGAATTGGCAGAAACCGTTTCGGGAAACAAGCAGGAGTTGAAGATTGCGACCGCGCTTTCACTAAATCCTCAAATCAGCATTATCGGCGGCGAGGATCCGCCCGTTTTGGGTAAGTTTACGACTTACCGGGTAAACTTGGAAGTAAGCAACACTCTAAACGATGTCATTGACGCGGAGCTCGCGGGGTACATGCTGCGAGTGGACAGCGAATTTTTTGAAAGCTCGGTGACGCCCGCGGAATCGTCAAATGTGACATTCACCGGAGTGCCAGGAACCTTGCGTTGGAAGGCGGGCAGAATTTTCGCCTTTTCCGGATCATTTCACGAGGCGCGGAATTTGAGTTTTAGCATCACCTCGTCCGACCCGACATTGATGAGGGATGTGCGGATAATCGGCAAAGACGAGTTTACCGGCGAGCCGGTATCCTCCGAAAGCCTGGAATTATCTTACCAACGTTAACGGGTCTATTAGCACGCCGTTTTTGATTATTTCGAAGTGCAGGTGTGGGCCGGATGAGCGTCCGGTACTTCCCGAGACCATAATCTGCTCGCCTTGATTGACCGCTTGGCCGGCGGCGACCAAAAGTTTGCTGCCATGGGCGTAACGGGTCTTGAGGCCATTGCCATGGTTGATGACGATGGTAATGCCATATCCGGTTTGCCACCCGGCCAGTTCCACAATCCCGCTTGCCGCCGCGTTGATGGCGCAATCCCGGCAGGGGATGTCGATCCCTCGGTGTCTGCTCCAGAATTTTTGGCTCAATCTGCGAGCGGCCGGCATTGGCCAGATGAGGTCCGAGCCGCCACCCTGGTAATCAGCGGGGACCTCAATTTTCTCGTAATCGTTTTTGTTGAGGCTTGCCAGGTAATCCTGCCGCTGTTGCGTGGGGGGGATGCTTTTAACGCCATTGGGAATGATAATCTCTTCGCCGGGCAGAATGTGTTCGGGAATTTCTATATCGTTGTATTCCAGAATCGTTTCCAAATCCACGCCGTATTTAACGGCAATTTCCCCAAGCGTTTCTCCTTTCGCGATTATATGAGTTACGCCGGTCGTGGGAAGGATTTTCAATTCCTGGCCGGGTCTGATCAAAGCGGAACTTCCGAGGTCGTTTTCCGAGAGGATCGTTTCGGGGGAGACTCCATAGGCGGCCGCGATTCTGGCGACTGTGTCTCCGCCCCGGACTTCATAAACTTCAATATCCCGTTTCGGTAAAACATTGCTGCTGGTCGAAGGATTGGGTTTTAGAAGCGCGGAGCCCGCGAGCGTCGGCAGCGGGCCGCTGGATACGCTTGCGCTGTTTGTGGCAGGTGGAGCGGCGAGGACTTCCTTTTGGCCCAAGGGGAGGGAGGCAAGGTTGATTTTGTCCGGCGTTTGCTTGATGCTTTCGTATGCGTCAACCAGATGCCTGTTTCGTTCCGGATGGTTCTTCAGGTAAACAAAAAACAGACTGCGATTGAGAGTTTGGGCTCTCGTCGAGTTTGTTCTTAAGAGGAGGTTTGTTGCCACTGCCGAGGCCAGGATTAAGAAGAGGAGGAATTCGGTTCCGAAGTGGGAACAAAGGTAAATAAAGGATTTTCGTTTGTGAAATTGGCTAAGTTTAGCCATTTGTAGATTTAATTCTAAAACCGAAAACAACAATAGATAACAGAGATTAATTTATCATTAATCAGGCCTTAAGGTCAAGGGGATAAAGTTTGGTGCAAAAGACACATTTGTATTTTGTTGAAGCATCCACATATTTCTATTTTGGCCAAAAACAGTGTATTTTAATTTTATGGCAGATTTGCTCGCGAGTTTAAACAAAGCGCAGAGGAAAGCCGTGACTGAAGCCCTAGGGCCGGTTTTAGTTTTGGCGGGTGCGGGCAGCGGGAAGACCCGGGTTTTGATTTTTCGGGTCGCGTATCTTTTGCAGAAGAAGATGTTCCGTCCCGAGGATCTGTTGGTCCTGACGTTTACGAATAAAGCCGCGGGAGAAATGAAGGAAAGAATAAACAGAATATTGAATATGGAATTTCCACATTCTAATCTTGCCATGGGGACATTCCATTCGGTATGCGCGAGGCTGCTGCGGACAGAGATTGAAAATTTGAATAAGGGCTATGACAAATATTTTGTAATATACGACACCGATGATCAGATACGGCTCTTGCAGCAGATTGTTTTGGAGCTGGGGATGCAGGAGCATTTCCGTCCGCAGGTTTTCGCGTATTACATCAGCCAGGCGAAAAACCGGCTGATCAAACCGGGGGATTTGGATATAGATTCATATTTGGAAAATTCGGTGACGAAAGTGTATGACCTTTACCAAAAACGTTTACGCGTTTCAAACGCGCTGGATTTTGACGATTTGCTCCTGCTTACTTGCGAGCTGTTTTTGACCAAGCCGAGGATATTGAAAAAATACCAGGAACGGTTCAGGTATATCTTGGTTGACGAGTACCAGGACACCAATCACGCCCAGTACGTGATGCTAAATCGCCTCGCGGCGGGACACCAGAACTTGTTCGTAGTTGGCGATGACGCGCAGAGCATTTACGGATTCCGCGGGGCGAATATGCAGAATATCCTGGATTTTCAAAACGATTATCCGAAGGCCAAAATCATAAAGCTTGAACAGAATTACCGTTCCAGTCAGCCGATACTCGATGTGGCGTCAGCGGTGATCAAACTAAACCCCGCCCGATACGAAAAGAAATTATGGACGGAAAACAGGATTGGCGAAAAGGTCGGGCTTTACGAAGCTTGGGACGAAGTTGATGAGAGCCGGTTTGTCGTAAGCAGAATATTGAATATAGAATCTGGAATGTCGAATATTGAGGAACCCTTTTACGAAAGCGAAGAGGACACCCCGATCCTGAACAAATTTTTTAAGCGGGCAGGTCCGCGAAAGCCATCCTTCCAAATTCCATATTCGAAATTCGAGATTCCACAAAATCTTTCTGATTTTGTGATCCTCTACCGGACTCACGCCCAGAGCCGGCCGTTTGAAGAAGTTTTGCTCTCGGCCGGGGTGCCCTATCAAATCGTCGGCGGTATCAAATTTTATGAACGGAAGGAGATCAAAGACATTATATCTTATCTGCGGTTAGTACAAAATCCCCGAGATTTGGTAAGTCTGTCGAGAGTTATCAACGTCCCTGCGCGCGGAGTGGGACAAGTGAATTTTCGCGAGATCAATAAAGTACTCCCGAAATACAAATACAATTACGAACGGGTGTTCAATAATTTGGATGACTTATCGCTTACGTCCCGGGCTTTGGGCGGGGTGAAAGAATTTTTCCGCATCTTTATCGACGCGGGCGATCTTCCCGAAGAAGAGAATTTGGTAAATCTCATGCACTTTATTCTTGCCCGTTCCGGCTACAAAGAGAGTCTTCTGAAACTCGGGGAAGAGGGACAAACCCGGTTGGAAAACATCGAAGAGCTGTTTAATGTCGCGGCGAAGTACAAAAGGAGTCCTTGGGCAGAGGGGTTGTCGGCCTTTTTGGAAGAGGTGGTGCTGATGACTGATCTGGACCGGGCCGATGATCAGGGAAACAAATTAACCCTCATGACCCTGCATTCGGCCAAGGGGCTGGAGTTTGAAAACGTGTTTTTCGTGGGATTGGAGGAGGGGCTATTGCCCCACTCGCGCAGTCTACTTTCCCCCGAAGAAATTGCCGAGGAAATCCGTTTGGCTTATGTCGGAATCACGAGAGCAAAACGGTATTTGTATCTAAGCTATGCCCGTACCCGCACAACATTTGGGGAGCTGAAGAAAACCATGCCCTCGAGGATTATCAAAGCGATTCCGGCGAAGCTTTTAAATAAAATATCCAACATTTAGATGCGAAAGCTCGTATGGATTTTGGTGTTGTCTGGCGCTGTGTTTGGTGTGGCCAGATTGCTGCCTCAAAAGCGAGTTGACGCCAAGATAGTCACAATTGCCAGCCGGAACCTGGTGTTTGAGGTGGCAACCCACGCCAAAACGGTCGGCGAGATCCTGGCAGAGCAGAACCTCAACCCGGCCGATACTCTTGTTTCTGGAGAAGAAGCGGTGAGCCAGGGGATGCGGATCGAATTAAGGCGGTCGGTGACGGTCAAAATTATCGACGGCGGCAAAGAAACGTTTCTGGAAACGAAAAGTGACAGCGTGGGCGATGTTTTGTATGAGCTGAAAATTGGGCTGGCGCGGGAGGACCGGGTCACCCCGCCGCTAAATACGTTTCTCGCGGATAATCTGAAAATCATAATTGACCGGATTGTGGATTTGGAGGTGAATGAAGTCCATGAGATTCCCTATGAAATTCGAGTTGATCAGGACCCCGCGATGTATTACGGGCGGGAAGAGCTGGTGGTTCCGGGAAAACCCGGTTCCGTCTCCCAAAAGTTTTTGATCACTTATAAGAATGGCGTGGAGATTGCGAGAAAATTGCTGACGAGCAAAATAACAGAGAATCCAGTGAATGAAACGCGAAAATTCGGGGCAAGGGTGGAGATCGAAAAAGTGGAAGAGGGGCGCGCCAGCTGGTATGCTTACAAGGGTTGTATGTGCGCGGCTCATCCGTATTATGACAAGGGGCGTTATGTGCGCGTTGTGAGTCCCGCGTCGGGCCAAAGTATCATTGTCAGGATTAACGATCGCGGCCCGGAGCAGGCCATTCACCCTGATAGAGTAATTGACCTTGACGCCACGGCATTCAAGGAATTAGCGCCGCTTGGAACAGGCACTATTCCGGTGAAAGTAGAATTGTTAAAAATTTAAATTTTTTAATTTTACATTGCCATTTTGCATTTTGATATTTAATTTTTGATTTTGATGACCATTAACCAATTAAAATCTACACTTTCCCGTTTTCACATCAGGCCCAACAAACTCCTAGGGCAAAATTTTTTGCTGTCCGAAGAAGCGCTTGATAAAATTGTCGAAGCAGGGGAGTTGGACAGCAATGATTTGGTTCTCGAGATCGGCCCGGGGTTGGGTGTTTTGACAATCCGCCTGGCGGAGAGAGCGGGGAAAGTTTTGGCCGTGGAGAAAGACCGCAAGATTTACCAAGCCCTGCGGAAGATTTTGAAAAGATATAAGAATATCAAACTTGTTAACCGAGATGTGCTCTTTTTTGATCCTACAAGCTACGACCTACAAGCTACGACCTACAAACTGATTGCCAACATCCCTTATTATCTTACGGGAAAAATAATTCAAAACTTTCTGACCACGAAAAGCAAGCCCAGTCTGATGGTTTTGCTTTTGCAGAAAGAAGTGGCTCTGCGTCTCACCGCGCGTCCTGGCGAGATGTCGCTTCTGTCCGTGAGTGCGCAATTTTATTCTGACCTCGAGATAATTTCTACAGTAGGGAAAGAGAATTTTTATCCTGTGCCGGCGGTGGATTCGGCGATCGTGAAACTAAAGGTTCTGCCCAAGTCGCGATTTGGGGTGGATGAAAAGAAATTTTTCCAGTTGATCAAGATTGGATTTTCGGGCCGTCGGAAACAATTGCACAATAACCTCACGTCGGGTTTAGGAGCAGGGAATTACAAAAAGATCTTATCTGAAATCGGTTTAAATCCTCTGATCCGCGCTCAAGATTTAAGTCTCGAGGATTGGCATAAATTATACGCGATACTTTTACCACAAAACTTTTCATAAACACTTTGTCTAAAAAATAATGTAATTACACCAAAAATTAGACAAAGTAAAATCGTTGAGGTATGATTGAAGTACAATCGAAGCAAACATGATTCAATATATCAAACCTCGGATTGCGAGATCAATCAAATTAGGAACACCGAAGAAGCACTTTGAGTTGACCGAGAAACAAATTGAGCGATTAAAGACGGTGAGTCAGGTGGTGCTTGCCGTTGCCGCCGTGGCCGGTTTCGTGTTTGTGGCTACTGTGGCGCCAAATGTTTTCCAACTTCTGGACAAGGTGAGTTGGGGAAAGCGAACCTATCGAAGTCGCGATACAAAATCAAAAGACCGGCAGAAAAGAATAATTAAGTCATTTTATTATTTAAAGAGGAGCGGGTACATCGAATTGGTTCCGGAAGGGAATGATTTTCGAATGAAGATAACGCAAAAGGGGAGAAAGAAAATCCAGAAAATGCAGTTCGCAGATTTGCGGATCAAAACCGGTAAGTCGTGGGATAAACATTGGTGGATCGTGATTGCCGATATACCCCAAGACCTTCGACATCAGGCAGATAATTTTCGCGAGAAATTAAAAGCCATGAAATTCTATCCGCTGCAACGCACAGTCTGGTGTTATCCTTTTGACCCGCTCGACGAGATTGATTTTATCTCTGCTTACTTTAATGTCGATCGATTTGTCACCGTCATGGAGGTCAGTAGGGTTGACCCAAACGATGAGAAACTTTTGTTGGGCTACTTTAGAGAGCAGGCTGTCTTATGAGGCGATTTTCTGAAAGATTTAGTCTCACCCAAATTTATCTAACCTAAAACCCAAAGAAGTAAAGCAGGGTTTTGTCTAAAAAATAATGTAATTACATTATTTTTTAGACTTTTAGACAATTATGTTTATATGTTTAGGGGTTACCCCAGAGGCTATTTTAAGTTATTTTAGAAAAGGTTTTATGGGAGGTTGTAGGAGTTGGAGTGGAAGGGCAAATTTGTATCGTTGTATTTGACAGCGTAGCTATTTTTGTGATATAATTGATGTAGTAAAAATCGAATAGCGGAAACAAAAACAGCGAAACAAAAAAACAGTCTAAATCAGGCAAAAAATGGCCTTTTTAACAAGGGATTTTCTGGATAGTCGGAAAGAGAAAAGCCGATATAAGGTTTTTGCGTTGGGTATCGGAATATTTTTGCTTGTGGCGGGGACTGCCGCGGCAGGCTTTTATTTATACGAAAAAGAAGAAGCTGATAAAACAGCTCGAGTTGCGGGCACTGTTACTGCGACAAGCGTTCTGTCCAAAGACTGGCTCATGAAATATTTTGCGAATGACAACGAAAATGACCCAAGCATCGGCGGGCCTTATGGCGATCCGGACAATGACGTGCTGACAAATTTGCAGGAGTATTTGTTCGGGAGCAATCCAACGATTGAGGATACGGACGGCGACGGCGAGATCGACAGTTTTGAAGTGGCCTTCGGCAGAAACCCGAACGGCCCGGGCGATTTGCAAATCAACGACACAACCAAAGATTATGTTAGGCAATATCTTGCAGGCAGGGAAGAGTATGCTGATTTTACCGAGGACAAAATAAAAGAACAGGTGGAACAAATGTTTAAACCAGATCGGGCAGTAGTGTTAGACCTTCCCCAGGATAAAGAGCTGGAGATTATCAATCAAAATGATGTCGCGGCATTCGAGAAATATTTTGAAGAGACAAAAGGACTATCCTCGGCCGACGACACGGATCTTCAAAACATACAGCAGAGATTATTCTCGGATATGACCGCCGAAGAACTGGATGCTTATATTGCCAAGCTCGCGGTGACGATTGAAGTCTTAAAGCAAACCCCGGTTCCTTCGGAACTGCTCACAATCCACAAAATGAAAATTGCGGGATTGAAATCCGGGGTGCGGATGTTTGAACTGGTCAGGGATAACTACAATCCGGCGCAACCGAGCGAACAATTTTGGTCGGATTTTTTTTATCAGATTATGGCCGCGGAACAAGCTGGCATCTTGGAATCGGTTGCGTGGGCTGAAATCGGTCAAAGACTAAAAGATCAGGGGGGGCTATGACAATTTTCAATTTTCAATTTTTCCCCCTTCGGGGGATCTGCCAAAGGGAGACAATTTTCAAAACATTTTGGGCACTTATTATTTTAATTTTTGGGATGGGGAGCGTGTTGCCAACGCCGGCGCAAGCTATTACTTTGAACCAGGGTTTTGGAGGGAGAGTTTTGGCAAAAACACTGCTCTTGTGTTTAATTCCCGCACCGCCGCCGATATTCACTATTCCGATTCCATTTCAGTACATTGTGGTTGGACAGCCGAGTCCGGCAACACTCTACTACCTATTTGGTTTCTCTAGGACCTATCGGCGGCAACAGCTCGAAGTAACGGCTTTGACTTTAGGAAACTATATTCCGGGGTTAGACGATCTTTTCAGAAAAGCGTGTATCAATGCGATTGCGTTGCCTGACGCGGATGGAGTGATCCTCAAAGTCGGCACGAGTTGCACGCTTACTGATCCTTACTGCGAAACCAAGTAGCAAATAGTTTAGAAAATGAAAAACAAAAGTAAAAAAATTATCGCGTCTTTTCTGCTCGCGGCCATCGTTTTAGGGATGGGCGTTTTTGCCCAGCCGGCGAGGGCGCTAATATCCATCCCCGAGTCGTCTGTGCCGGTGGAGGGCGATGGCGGCGATTTCCAAAGGTTAAACAGAGTGGTGACGCAAAAGATTGATGAGACCGCCATGATACACGAAATTATCAGGGGCGGTATTACTGCGGCAATGAATAGTGCTTTGAGGATTATGACAGACAAGTTGATTACCAGTCTCGAGAGCAAACTCGGCATTAAAAATCATCTATTTTATCAAGACGCTCTCGTCGAAAGTAAATATTTGGTAGATTCATTGCGTAAGCAATATGGGGACGACGCGGTACCGGCTGACGCCTTGGGCGACAACATTGTGCGGATGGCTTCGGTTTTTGAAACACTGCCCCTCAATACGCGGTTTTCACCGAGTCAGATCGCCGAGCTGGCGGTAAGGTCATCCCGGGAAAGCCCGGAGGATTCGGCCAGAGATGCTCTGCGCATGATTGCCGGCGCTTCGTCGCTGTTTACCTCGTCAGTGTCCTGCGGCGGGGTGGATGGTCTGGCAGTGCGCAACGCCGCGTCCTATCTGGCCGCGCGAAACGCCGGGGTTTTGCCGTCAGAAATTGATCCCAGAGATGGAGTGGCTTTCTACGAGCAGATGGCGCGCTTGGGCAGTCCTCTGGCGTCAGCGGATTTTTGGACTTTGCAGTTCCAGGATATTGCCGCCCAGAATGAAGGGCGGGCACGGCAAGCCGCGGCGCTTGAGATTTCTTCTCCAGGTCTTAAGGCCGCACGCGACACCACAACAGGCAATATTTCAACTTCTCCCAGTCTTGTAAGTATCGGAGAGCAAAATGCTCAAAACGCTGTATTTAACATAGCGATAAAAGGATCGGACAGCATTTATGACACTAGTTCGTTTAAAAGCTTCATCGTAAGCGTTGCTGCATCAATTGCTAGTGATTTGTTGGCCGATAAGCTCTTGGACCGTTTAAGAGCAGGTAGCAATCCGGAGGGAACAGAAGAGGTCTCTGCTTTGCAGCGAGTGTTAGCGAGGGCGACGCCAATTCTGTTAGAGGCACCCGTACATTTGGTAAGTTCAGTTGTTTCTGGTGTTTATGACACGGTAAGTGCAATGATTTTCAAGGGAGAAGCGTTGGCGGAAAATTCCAGCTGTCGTTCCCCGAGACAAACGGTTAGCTTTGAAGACTCACCACCACCCCCGGATTTCAACGCGGTCCAGTTTGATGTTCAGCCTCAATCAATTGCGGCGGGCGGGCAGGTTACGGTAACCTGGGACGCTACCTCCATCTCGGGAGCGCAAGTTTCAATCCTTCCCCCGCCTATAGGAGGGGAAGAACTAGGGGCAAGCGGTAGCTTGTCATACATCATCAATGAGGACACCGTTTTCCAGCTCACCGTCTCCGACGGGACGAATCGGTTTTCCCGTACTTGGGTGAATTTAGTTACGACAGTTCAACCCTTACCCGGGACCCCCGATTTCAGCACAGTGCAATTTGACGTCCAGCCAAGGACAGTGGCCGCGGGCGGGCAGGTTACGGTAACCTGGGACGCAACTTCGCTTCTGGAAAGTGATCCCGAGGCAAGTCTCATCATTTTTCCGCCCCTATCTACCGATGAACTAGGCTTAAGCGGAAGCATTACTTATACGGTCAATAAAGACATGGTATTCAGCCTAGTCGTATCGGCCGGGGGCTATTCGGATACAAAAGAGATACCGGTAACAGTCACCTCGGAGGTCCAGGGAGCTTCGATCAAATCGTTTAAGCCGAGAGAATGATTAAGAGTGAATTAGGAATTATGAATAAAGAATCAAGAATTGGGACAAACAAAAAACCCGCTTTTGGGGCGGATTATTTGACGCGGATGCGGCACTCTTTGATTTATAAGTCTCTTATTTCGAAGCCGGCGTTGAAAACTTCTACAAGCTTGCCGGCGCACTCCTTGTCGGAAATTTTCGATAGAAACATTTCTAGGCTGGCTTTCTGGTTAGCAAGCGTCGGCGGGAAGATCCTTAGCACAATTCTTCCCGGAGTATTCAGTAAGGGATACAGTGTGGTATTAAGAAAGTCAGTGTCATTGGTGAGCAGAATTCTCGATTCATTTACCGCCATTTCAAAAAGATGGGAGTTTTTTACTCCCTTGTCAGCCGCGGTTATGTCTTGGCCCGAAGCCTTGAGCCAGCGCATTAACCGAAGCTTGACGTTCTCGTCAGCCAACAACTTCACGTTCAAAGGGGATGAATTTTTCTCCTTCTGTCAAGCGAGCTGCGTGCCGGAGTGCAGCGGCGATATGCTCGCGAGTGATGGAGGGAAAGTCTTCGAGAATTTGTTCGACTGTCTCTCCGGCCGCAAGCATCTCCAAAACTTGCCAAACCATTACCCGAGTACCCCGAAAAGTCGGCTTGCCACCGCAGATATCCGGATCGGCCACAATATATTGGTTGATTTCGATAGTTTTCATACTAGCCTATATTATAATTATGCATTTTAGCAAAATCAGCCGCCATCTGTCAAACAAAAAACCCGCCGAAATAGCGGATTCTTTGGAATTACGGAGTAGTTCGATAAATACTCCCTCGTCAAGTATTTACAGTGTATCATATCAAAATATTTTGTCAAGCCCTGGACCCGCGGGGAATTGCACCCCGGAGATTCTCCTTGACGAGGGAGATCTCGAACTGCTCCGGGCCCAGGGCATTTTTAGAATAGCATGAATTTTTGATGAATAAAATTTCTCATTCCAAATTCTCCATTCTTCTTCGGAAGGCCGGATTGATCGCCATCCTGGCGGTGTTGGTTTTGGGTATTATTCCCATTCAGACAACCGCCCAGAATATAATTGTTCAGCCGCCGCCAACTAGTCCATTTGCCCAAGGTGGTGTTCTTTATCAGACGAAGCAAATAACCTTCAACATAAAAACCGACGGGACCATTTATCGAGCAGTCAAAGGTAAAAAAATCAATATCAGCACGGAAGCATCGCTTGTTTCACCCGAAGGGCTGAAGGTTGGGGATAAAATTGACAGACCGAAAAATGACACAATTCAGGGATTTTATGTCGCGAGCGTGGGGCAAGGAGCGACCGATATTTGCGGCGCATATAATCCATTTGTCGGCGGGGTCATCGGGTATATCATTTGGGGCGGGTGTCATTTTGAGGCGGTCGCCAAACCGTCAGCAACGGAGTTGCCATTTAAGCAAACACTGGAGCTGAACACAAGCGAGAGCCAATATCCGATCGGCAAAAGAAAAATTTGGGTGTTTCCGGTTTTGGATTTGAGCGGTACCGTGGGTGCCACTGACGAGCCGTACACGAATGCCCCTGTTACGGCGACGCTTGAGATTTATAGTTCGCAGGCTGAATTGGACGCGGCGGCTAAGGCGGCGGGGGACACTAACCCTTATGTATCAGGTTCCGTCGGGAATTCTACAACTTCAGCAACGGGCGGGAAAGGTATTGGGGATACGTTTACAGGTACCTTGATCTCGATTTTAAACATCATCATCGGCGCAGTGGTAACGATCGTCGGCTCCATTATTAAGTATTTGGGTGCCATAATTATTGTTCCGATACTGGAGGCGACATTGAGCATGGATGCCAGCCAGTTTGCGGGCGGGCCGATTCTTGCCGGCTGGACTTTGGTGCGCGATGCGGTGAATATGTTCTTTATTTTGTTTTTGATTATCGTCGGCTTCGGTACTATCCTAAAAATTGAAAGCTACAATTACAAAAAACTGTTGGTCAATCTGGTTGTCATGGCCTTGCTGGTCAATTTCAGTCTGGTCATCGCAAGAATCATCCTGCAGGTTTCAGATACCGCCCAATTCAGTTTTTTGCCGGTAAGTACAGTGGTCGAGGGCGGAGAGGGCATGACAGGCGTAAGATACCTTTATCAAAAGTTAAGTACCGAACATTTATCAAAAATAGTTGATGGGTTCAGAGTCTTCAGCACCAGCACTTCAGGCGCTCTGGCCGGAACCATGACCATATTGTTCGAGTTTATTTTACAGCTCGCCGTGGTGATCACCTTCGGAGCAATGGCCGCTTTTATGCTGATTCGGACGGTAGCTATATATATATTATTGGTGCTTTCGCCGCTCGCGTTTGCCCTGTTGGTCGTGCCGGCAACCAAAAGCACCGCCCAAAAATGGTGGTCTAATTATATCAAGTACGTCCTGTTCGGTCCGATTTTCGCATTCTTCCTCCGGCTCGACTTTGAGATTTACGCGAGAGGAATGAAGCTATTACCCTCGTTGTTTGACAAAACAATAACCAACCCAGATACGGTTGATTACCTCAATCTTTTGAAAAGTCAAAACGGTGGAGTAACATTTGCGCAGATGTTGCAGTTAGGCACTCTTTTTGTCCTGATTTTGGCTTTCAAATGGGCAGAATTGCTCATCGCAAAAGATATGGGAATCGCCGGAGCGAACGCGATTGTCGGGTTGGCGGAGAAAGGCCTCAAAGCACCGTTCGCGGGGGGGTGGGGCGTAACCAAGTTTGGCGGACGAGCGCTAGATCAGTGGTTGGCGAAGGGCACCGGGAAAAAGGGACCAGGCGTATATAATGCATTGCGCAGGGCTGGTTCTTATTTGAGCCCCCAGGCTTGGAAGAGGGGCTGGGACCTGCGCAAAAAACAAAAGGAGTTTGAGGCGTACACAGAGGCGGGCGGCGCCAGAGCGGATTTATTCAACAGGGTGATCAGCCGGGAGCGGACAGATTTTCAGCTTCGCGGCCAGCAGGCCAGAGTCAATGACGAACTGAAAAACATCCATACAAAAAACCGGGAAGAACTGGCCACCCTTTACGAGCAAGCGCGGCAGGAAGGGAACCCTTATAAAGCTTTGGCATATGCCAATCGAATGGCACAAAACTACGACCTGAATGAACTTTTAAGTTACCGCGGTTATACCACCGACCAGGCCGGCCTGCAGGAGATGATTAAAAAGGATATGTCTCCATTGATGGGAGAACAAGCGGCATATCGAGCAGGGTATGATCTCTCGCGCATGGCAGAGGAGGTCCATCATTGGAACATGGCAAGAGCATATACTGGCAAATATGATCCACAGACAAAGGATATAGTTTATGAACCGAATGCAGAGGCTGGTCGGGAGGTGCAAATCGAACTATCCAAGGCGCCGCGCCGTGATCAGGTTGGAAGAGGAAATCGGTTGGCTTGGGGTTTTGCCGAAACGGATATTCCCGATCCTGATAATCCAGGACAGACAATCAGGGTGCAGAGAGAATGGAATCAATTCGGCCGAGAGAGATGGAAGGGTGAGGTTGCCGACACAGAGTTTCGAAACCAGTTTAATATGAACGCGGCGATGAATATTCTATTGAAAGAATCTAAGGATGCTTTGAAATCCAACAAGGTAGCGTGGCTGAACCTGGTTGATACCAAAGCCGCCAAATTAACGGACCCGCAATTGATGCAATGGCGTACTAGAATAGCTCGTCCGAAAGCTGGCTGGAAGGCGGCAGAAAGGGATGATCAAGTTTTTAGTATGGAGACAGTGCACAAGTATCGGACGGAAAGACTACCGGATGGAACGACTCTATTGAGTGATAAAGACTTTGAGGGGCGTAATGTGGAGAATCTTACGAGCGCTTATGAGGAATGGCACCAGCAGAAATTTAATAGAGAGGCTTTCCCGAAGCGTGGTGGTAGTCCAGCTTCCGCGCCGGCAGGTAGTCCTGCTGGGGGGGCTGCACCTAGTGGTGGTGGTGGAGTAGCTCCTCCAGGAGGCGGTACGAGAGGAGGCGGGCCACAGTCTGGCCCACAGCCCGCCACAGAAGCCTCTGTTAAATTCATACTAACGAGAAGGGATTTGGCAGAACTTCGGCGTCTGGGATACAGTCAAGATCAGATCAATAAGATGACACCAGCAGAAGGACAAAAGATTATCGCAGGTGCCTCGCCGCCTTCAACTACTACTTAAAATTTGGTAGCCAAAGACTATGACCAACGTGATTATCACTGAAAATAATATAGAAGAATACGTTTCTGATTTGGATAAAGTGGAATCGGTAGAACAGATTCGGCAAATTGTTGACGATCTCGTCCAAAGCCGCTCTATAGGGGACGCGTATCGATTTTCGAACACACTTGGTTCAGTCCTAACAAAGGCAGATGTTCCAGACGAGAAGCGGAGAATCTATTCTGAATTTATGCTTCAGCTAAAATTTATTGCCTTGCCGATGTTGGAGGATCACGAGCAAAAAACCCTTTTGAGTAAACATTTGCTGTATGCTTTTCGGCATGGAATAGATCTAAAAGACAGAATTCACTTTATTTTCTTCCCTTATTTTCGAGGTCGGGATGACCTAATAAAACTATCCTTTTTATTAAAGGCCATTGAAGAAAACGAAGAGTTGATCGGGGAACAAGAATTGCATTTGGTAAACTCGAAAACCGCTAGGCCGACTGTGGGCAATTGGCTCTTGGATTATAAATTGTCATCCAGAGACCAAAGCGAGGAAGGGTTATCTTCTGTAACCTATTTTATGAATAATCAGAATGCGAAAGCCTTGTCAGAAGAAGATAAGGGTTTATTAAGAGAAGTCGTGTCTCTTTACGATTGGTTAAGATTTAAGGCTATACCTAGGGATATTTTGGGTCAAAGCGTATCAGCGGGAGCAGGCGGTACTACGTATTTAACGAGAGAAAAGATCATTGCTCCCCCGCCACCGCCGGTGGCGCCCCGTCCCAAATTTGCTTCGCAGATTTCAGTCGCGCCCGCCGTTGTGCCGAAAGTGATCATTCCTCCTCCGCCGCCTGTGCCGCAACCGCCTGTGAAGCCGAAAGAGCCGCAGGTTCCTCTTAAACCTACAACCTATAACCTACAACCTATAACGCCTAAACTGCCGCCGGCGCCGCGGCCACCAATGAAGAAGGAGTTCGGAGACAGGAGTTGGGAGACAGGAGCAAAAGAACCGGCACGCGCAGCGCTACCAACCGGCCGGATTATCAGCGAGGAGCCGATGACGCCGAGGACGAGTTCGCTCAACGAAGATCTGTATCGCTCCACACTCGATGAATTGAAAAAGCAAAGGGAAGAACGTGAGCCAAAGATTTCGGTTTCCACCACCCTAACCGAAGCTAAAATCCAATCTACCCCGCCGGAATTTGATCCGCAGATTTCAGTCGGGCAAGGCCAGCAAAAACCCGTTCAGCCGCAACCCTCCAGGATTGAAAAGCCAGAAATACCAAAGAAGCCGGGGTTTGACGAAAATCTCTACCAATCCACGCTCGACGAGCTTAATAAAATCCGGCAGGCGTATGAGAGAAAACCAGAAGCACGAAGCACGAAGCACGAAGCACGGGAAGAAATTCAAAAGAGGGGAAGCCCACCGTCCAATCTCCCGCAAGGCCCAGCTGTTTCGGTAAATGAGGCGTTGGTTCGGGCGGGAGACAAAGAGCCATCCACGGGACAAGGGCAGATGGTTGCCGGGAGTGAAGACGCGGTGGAGAAAAAATTGAAGGAACTGGAAAAGAAAGTTAAGTAGTGTAATACTAATATGCGAATGCATTCGAATGATGCTAATAGATACTAATGGCGCAGCAAATTAATAAACTCATATATCCAGAGTTATCCTATATTTTAACTGGTATATGTTTTGAAGCCCATAATGAGCTTGGAAGGTACTGCCGAGAAAAACAATATGGGGATTTTATTGAGAAAAAACTCAAGGAAATAAAAATTCCGTATAAAAGGGAATTCTCAATCGCTGAAACAGGTAATATTTTCGATTTTTTTGTTGATGACAAGGTAGCTCTTGAAATCAAAAGTAAAAGGATTATCACGAAAGAAGATTATTTCCAAATTCAACGTTATTTGCAGGCCGCGGGCATTAAGTTGGGATTATTGGTAAATTTTAGAGCACAATATATTAAGCCAATCCGTATTGTTAGGATTGATACTCCGTTTGCGAATAAGTTTCGGATTTGACAAATTAGTATGCCATTTGTATCATTCGCACCATTAGTATATTTGTATAGTAATAATGAATATTATTAATGTCGCCAGAACAATTTCAACAGATAAAGCAGAAAATCCAAAGCTCGACCACTCTGTCCGGGAATGAGAAGCGCGAGTGGTTGTTTTTGCTGCCGAAGATGAATCCGGAACAAATCAAGGAACTGGACCGGATTTTGTCGATCAAAATGCCTTCACCCACCAAAACTGTTGAAAAAAGTTTTGGTGGGCAAGTGGCCAAAGCGCCGCCAAGGATCCTTATTTCCCAAAAAACTTTCCCCAATTCCCAATTCCACATTCCCCGCCACGCCGGCGGGCAGGCAAATTCCATATTCCAAGTGAACGATCCGGGCAAACTGAAATCGTTGACCGTAAAGGATTTACGGCTGGCGTCTTCGGTTTATACCTTTCTTGAAGCGTTGGGGGCGCGCCTTCGGGTTTTGGTAAAAAACAAACTGACTACTCCCGATGAAATAGCGATTGCGTTTGAACAAAGCCCGCTGTATCAGGATTATTTGGATGCCGGTTTAAAAATAATGGCCGGGGAAGAACCGTCTCTCCTCGATCATCATGAAATAGAGGCAATCGCGGATTTCCGCGCAAGTCTACGAAAGATATTGACTGATTAGCTACTTGCCTGTCGGCGGGCGGAATTTCTGGAATATTTAAAAAAGGGGAGGATTTTTGCATTTTACGGTAATTATGCTATTATGAATCAAGCGGATTATCCATTTTTTGAAACAAAAATGCAGTATAATATCCCTCAATTCGTGGATGTGGAAGACAAAATCATCGGCCCGCTCACCCTCAAACAGTTTTTGACGCTTCTTGGCGGGGGACTTTTGGTATTTCTTTATTGGAGCATATTCAAAGTCAGCCTGTATTTTTTTGCCGCAACTCTGCCTACGGCTTTCGTGTTTATGATGCTGGCGTTTGGAAAATTCAACGGCCGGCCCATATTGGGAAGTATCGCCGGGTTGATCAAATTTTTCTTCACGCCGCGGTACCGGATATTCATGCGCGCGAGCGACAGTTTTGAGGTGAAGAAAAAGGCAATCTCCCTTTCGCGGCCAGAAGGAGAACAGCCCAAAGAACCAACGGAGAACAGGATAAGCCGGTTGCGGAGTTTGGCGTATTTGCTTGACCAAAAGGTTGCTGAGGAGGAGCGGCTGATCAAAAGCGGAAAAATTGAGAAGCAGTGGGTAAATGAAATTTAAAGTGTGTTACCAATATACGAATGCATGCTAATGATGCGAATATATACCAATTGTTTTTTGCCAAGTCCGAAGAATCATTAGTTTCTATTGGTATCATTCGAATGAATTAGTATATTAGTATTACACTTGTATGGAGCTCCAGACAAAAAGTCGAATTGCCAAACCGACCGAGTCCACCCAGAAGTATTTGAACATTTCCGAGGTCAAGGACAATGTTTTGGTTTTGAGGGACGGCAGTCTGCGGGCGGTTATCACGGTGTCCAGCACGAATTTCGCGCTGAAATCCGAAGACGAACAGAACGCGCTCACGGGGGCCTTTCAAGGTTTTTTAAACTCGCTTGATTTCCCGGTGCAAATTCTGATTCACTCGCGCATATTGGATATCAACGGCTATTTGGAAAAACTTCGAACGCTCGCTTCCGGGCAAACGAACGAACTTTTGAGAATTCAGATGACGGAGTATATCGAATACGTCGGCAAGCTCGTGGAGTACGCGAGTATTATGAGCAAAACGTTCTATGTGATTGTTCCGTATAGCTCTTCTCCGGTTACAGAAGGCTTGGGCGGCAAAATAAAAAAGATCCTGAACCCCGCGGCCGGGGTCGCGGGAGCGTACGAGGATTTCGAGAAGGCAAAAGTTAAGCTCGAGGAGCGGGTCAACCATGCGGTATCCGAACTGGGCGGAATGGGACTCCGAAGTATTGTGCTTAAAACGGGGGAATTAGTTGAACTGCTGTATATGTCGTACAATTTCGATGCCACACCGTTGGATACAGGGTCGTTGGAGGATATGGAAGTGCAGAAATAAGTGCGATACCAATATACGAATACATGCTAATGATGCGAATATATACCAATTGTTTTTTGCCAAGTCCGAAGAATCATTAGTTTCCATTGGTATCATTCGAATGAATTAGTATATTAGTATCACACTAGGATGAAGTTTAATCTTTTTTCCAAAATCAAATCACCGGAGAAAAGCGTGGCCCGGGAGCTTCTGGAAGCGGAACGCGCTTTCCGCAAAGGCATTACTTCTCTGCGCGACCTCATCGCCCCCTCCGCGATGAAGGTGGAGAGCAATTACCTGCAGGTTTCGGGAAAATACGCGCGGTCGTTCTTTGTGCTGGCCTATCCTCGATACCTTTCGACCAACTGGCTGTCCGCGGTCATAAACATGGATATTCCGATGGATATTTCGATGTTTATTTATCCCATTGAAACCGATGTCATTATGAAGAAGCTTCGGGATAAAGTCGGCCAGCTTCAGGCCACAATCTCAATGAATCAGGACAAGGGAGCGGTGAGAGATCCCATGCTGGAGACCGCCTATCATGACGTGGAAGAGTTGCGCGACAACCTCCAGCAAGGCACCGAACGTTACTTCCGATTTTCTCTGTATTTCACGGTGTACGCGGATGATTTGCCGACCTTAAATAAAATTTCTTCGGGTGTTGAATCGGCTCTCTCATCCAAACTGGTGGTGACCAAACGCGCGGCTCTGCAGGCCGAGCAGGGATTTAATTCCACCCTGCCTTTAGGGACAGACGAGCTCGTGATTTCCACCAATATGAATACTGGGCCGCTTTCCACGGCGTTTCCCTTTGTCTCCTCGGAGCTGACCTCAAACGACGGCATTTTGTACGGGATCAACCGCCATAACAATAGTCTGATTTTGTTCGACCGTTTTCAGATGGAAAACGCGAATTCGGTCGTTTTCGCCAAGGCCGGCGCGGGCAAGTCCTACGCGGTCAAGCTCGAAGTCCTGCGTTCCTTGATGGTTGGTACGGACGTAATCATCATTGACCCGGAGAATGAATACCAGCATTTGGCGGAGTCGGTGGGCGGGTCTTACCTCGGAGTCTCGCTGAATTCCAATTTCAGAATCAATCCGTTTGATCTGCCAAAAGGGTTCGCGGGAGAGGATCCGGCGGATGTCCTGCGCTCGGCGGTAATCAACCTCCTTGGGCTCATGAATCTGATGCTTGGCAAGCTTAATCCGACCGAAGAGGCGATCATGGATCGGGCGATTTGGGAAACTTACGCGACGCATGATATCACTCCGCAATCGGATTTTGGAAGCGCCCAAATTCCGACCGTGAGCGATTTGGTGGAGGTCTTGGGCGGCATTGCCGGGGCGGAAAGTCTCGCCCAGCGGCTCTCCAAATACACGGAAGGGACATTCAGCGGGATTTTCAACCAGCCGACAAATATCAATCTTGACAACCAGCTGGTCGTTTTTTCGATTCGCGATTTGGAGGATGTTCTGCGGCCGATCGCGATTTACGTAATTTTGAATTTCATCTGGAACGAGGTCAGATCGTCTCTGAAGAAGCGCATCCTGGTGATTGATGAGGCTTGGTGGATGATGCAGCACGAAGATTCCGCCCGGTTTCTGTTTGGCATTGCCAAACGGTCGCGCAAATACTATCTGGGCGTGACGACGATCACCCAGGACGTGTCGGATTTTTTGCAAAGTCCATACGGCAAGCCGGTGGTGACCAACTCCTCCATCCAACTTTTGCTCAAACAATCGCCGGCTTCGATTGACATCGTCGCGGAAACATTTTTTTTGACCGAAGGAGAAAAATATCTGCTTTTGGAAAGCGAGGTGGGCGAGGGGATTTTCTTTGCCGGACTCAAACACGTGGCGATCCGGATTGTCGCGTCTTATACCGAGGACCAGATTATCACCACTGACCCGAAACAGCGTCTGGAGATTCAAAAGGCCAAAGAGGCATTGGAAAATCAATAGGCTGTCTTCTTTATGCCAACAGTAGATGAAGAATTACAGGCTTATCAGGAGGAACTGGAAAGGCAGAGACAGGTTGAAAGATTAAAACAAAGACGGTCCGAAAACACCCCGCGGAATCTGGTGAAAAGCGCGGCGAAAAATTATGCGAAAAAGGCGGTGAAGAAGGCCGCGGTGGGAGCGGCAAGGAGTGTCGCGGTCGCGGCCGCACCCTATGTTTTGTCGGTTGTCGCGGTTTTGGCTCTCATTGTCGGTGTGGTTATGCTCATTTTGATAAGCATGACCGCGATCTGCAATTCCGAGGGTTTCAGCGGGTCGCTAGCCAGAGTTGGTTCCACTGTCGGAAGTTATGTCGGAGTTTTGCCGGCCGATGTTTGCGAGAAGCTGTCGGGGCTTCAAGGCGTGATTAGTTTCATTGACCGCACGGCCGTACCCGCGCCGCCGGTGGCAGGACTCACCTGTCCGGCCGCGATCAAACCTCCACCTCGGTATGACCTGCCGGTTCGGTGTATTGATTGCGTGGATTTACGAGATTTAGGAATTCCAGTGAAGGCGCAGAATACCAATCCTTATGCCAATCGCGCCCTCTCCGACCGGCTGAAAAGGATGATAACCGAAAAAAACAATAATACATTTCAAGTGACCGAAGGTTTTTGTCCCGTGGTCAATCACGCAAGCCTCAATCACTATAACGGTTTTTCGGTTGATATCAATCTCAAACCCGGATACGCCGGGAATAGCGGGATGTTGAGACAAATGATTCTGGATGCCCAGGCAGTCGGTTTTACGAGCATTCTCTGCGAGTTCCCTGTTAATTATCTGCCCGGCGAGGATTGTCGAGCGCGATCAACAACTCGCGGTGATCATATCCATATTGAGGAGCCAAATGAATTTAATTCTTAAAATCTTTGTAGTTTTTATAACTATCGGCTTGGTGGCAGCCGGTGGCTACTATTTTTATTGGCGGGTATATAATCCTCAAAATGGGGAACAAGCGCAAGATTTGACTGGGGTGAAGCCCGAGCTTCTTGTATCTGAGAGCGTGATATCTCCCATACTTTCGTTTAACGCCGAGAAAGTGTGGTTTATGACGACGGATGGCCGGATGTACCGCCAAGCTATTGGCGGAGGAGAAAAGGAAGAGCTTCCTTTGCCCGAGGCGATTGTTTCTCCTTTGGAAATCATCTGGCAGCACCGAGGCAGTGATTTCGTTGTCAGACAAAATATTAATGGCCACATTCGCTATAAGCTTTATGACGCGGAAGAACAAGTGTTTGTGGCTTATCCCGAACAGCTAAGGTCTCCTGTTTTTTTGGTTGGAGACGAAAAGATTGTCTATGATTGGTCAGCAGCGACAAGCAGCGCCCACGAACTGAAAATTGCTGATTCGAGGAGCGAAAATTTCAGAAAAGTCATGGATCTTGGCCCGGCCAATTATGAGCTCGCGGCTTCACCGGCGAGGCAGGAAGTGGTTTTGTATGTCACGTCCGGCGAGCCGGCGAAGCTGTTGTTTGTGAATATGGATACCGGCCGGTCTAATGAAATTGGCGAGAGCCCGCGGAATTACGATGGGGTCCAGTTTTCTCCAGACGGGCGTTTTATTTTGGAGTCAAGGCAGGATGGCTCTGGCAATCCTAAGCTATTTGTTTATAATCTGGACACTTCGAGAGAGGTAGATCTGCAAATCACTGCGTCCACGAAGCAGGTCGTTTGGAAGCCGGATAGTGCGGCAATCATCTTGGGTTCCGAGAGCGGATTTAGCAGGTATGATTTATCAACGGCGCGATGGCAAGACATTTATCAGTTTGAAAGCCGCGGACAATACAATTCAACGCAAATACTCCTGCATCCGGAAGAGTCTGTCCTGTTTTTTGTGGACGAAAAAACCGGCTATCTGTACCGGTTGGATTATTGATATTAAAAAAAAGAAGGGCGGTGTTGGTTGGAGGAGTGTCTCTGGGGGAGAACACCCTTGATGACCGCCCTTTTTCCGGAATACGGTAAGCCATAGAAATTTCTCTCTACGACAGTTGGCGTTTATTCCGGAAGCTTTTACAAATGTAAAGTCCAAGCCCCTTACCGTTTCTAGCGCCAGGGCTTAGGTTTTACACTTGCAAGACTGGAAGTTTTTCCGCGACGTTCTCAAGTCGCTGGAGAAACTCGGGATCACACTGCCCCAACTTAGAAACATGTACCCGACAAGTGTGCCTTCCTTCCTGATTGGTGATTCGTACCAACAGTCCAAGGGTTTTGGTGGCTCGAACCCCCGTGATATACACTGTCCCTTGAAGTTCCGGGCAGACTCGGCTCACCTCGCCGTTTACAGTGGTTTTAATTGGTTTGCGGAGGCGAACAAACGTCATCTTTTGATTCCCGCTCCCGCAGGAGATCGTGCGTCTACTCATTTCTATTCTACTCCGTTTCTTCGTGAGCGAGGTATCTCGCAGGTAAAATATCCTCCTTTTTGCCGTCTTTTTGATTCCTCAAATTCCCCGCCGTTCCATTGGCCTTTTTGGGACCGCTTGTATGGTTCGGTAAGGGTAGCAAAATTGGTGGGTTTTTTGAAGGTGAAAACTAAAAAAGGGGACGGCTTTCTAAGACAATTCTACCCCGGACAGCTTGGAAAAGTCAATCCTCATTCCAAATGAGCGTTTTTTGCCAGGTTTTCGACTTTTTGCTTTAAGACGGGAAAGTCTTCCAGATTATGCTCTCCCAGCAGTTGTTCCGCTTGCTCTTTGGCCAGTTTGATGAGTTTTCGATCCGAAAGTTTAGCTATTTTAAAAGGGACAAAACCGGACTGCTTGGTCCCCAGTACCTCGCCAGCGCCGCGCTGTTTTAGATCTATTTCGGCTAGCGCAAAGCCGTCGTTTGATTTAACCAGTGCTTGTAACCGCTCGATTCCCGCCAGCCCCGAGTTTTCGGCAAACAATAGACAGTAGGATTGCAAATTTGATCGGCCGACCCGGCCGCGCAATTGATGAAGCTGGGAAAGACCAAACCGTTCCGCGTTTTCAATGAGCATGAGCGTCGCGTTGGGCACGTCAACGCCAACTTCAATGACTGTGGTGGAAACCAGAATTTGTATTTTACCTGCTTTGAATTCCTCCATGACCGTCTTCTTTTTTTCGGCCGGCAGGCGGCCGTGCAGTAAGCCGATTTGGAACCCCGGAAAAATTTTTTCCAGTTTTTCCGCTTCAACCATGGCCGCTTTCGCGCCTAATTTATCCGATTCCTCGATAAGCGGAGTTACGACATAAGCCTGTTGGCCTTTTTTGATTTCATTGCGCACGAATTCGTACGCGGTTTTTCTCAGGGCAGGAGCAACAAGTTTTGTGATCACTTTTTTTCTTCCGTTTGGGAGCTCCCTCAAGACAGAAATGTCCAAATCGCCGTAAAAAGCCAGTGCGAGTGTCCGCGGGATGGGCGTGGCCGTCATTGACAACAGGTGGGGGACAAGCGAGGATTCGTGTTCGCCCGAAAGGAGCGCCATCCGTTGCCGCACGCCGAAGCGATGCTGTTCATCCACCACCAACAGGCCGATCTTCTCAAATTTTACGTGTTCCTGCAGAAGCGCGTGAGTGCCGACGATGATTTTTGTATTCCCGTTGGCAATTTCTATCGGGGATCCGATTTTCCGGCTCCCTGTAAGCAGTGCGATCTGAAGGCCGCTTTTTTCAAAAAGGTTTTGCAGGGTCTGGTAGTGTTGCCAGGCAAGAATTTCCGTTGGTGAGAGGAGGACTGTTTGCCAGCCGGTTTTCGCGACTTCGAGCATGGCGATTCCGGCCACGACCGTCTTGCCGGAGCCGACCTCCCCTTCGAGCAGACGATTCATCGGGTGGGACAACGCCAAATCTTTCAAGATTTCCCAGGCAGCCAGGCGCTGGGAATTGGTCAGGCGGAAAGGCAGACCAGCCACAAATTTTTTTACGAGCGCGACATCAAAAGGAATTCGCGGGGCGGGCAGGGATTTAATTTTTTTCTTGAAGGAAGAAAGCGCGAGCTGAAATAAAAAAAGCTCGTCGAACGAGAGCCGCTTGCGCGCTTTTTCGAGAGATTCTTGACTGCTTGGAAAATGGATTTGGCTTACGGCATAGCCTATGTGCGCCAGCCGCAGTTTTTCTCTGATTGAGCTTGGCAGGCAATCCTCAATCAGGCTCGTAAGTGGTAGACAGCTTTTTAACCAATAGCGGATTTGTTTTTGAGTGATTCCCTCGGTTAATTCGTACATCGGAATAATTCCCGCGGTGTGGATCGTATCCTCTTTTGCCGCTTCAAAAGCCGGATTGGAAAGCTGAAGTTTTTCCTTGTAGAATTGCGCTTTGCCGCTGAAATAGTATTCCTTGCCCTCCCGCAAGTAATTTTTGATGAATGGCTGATTAAACCAGACGGCGATAATACTCCCCGTTTCATCTTCAATGAGCCCTTCGGTCAAATGCATTCGACGGAACCAAGCCCTGTGATCAGCGATTTTTCGCACCCTGGCTTTGAGATTTATTTTTTCGTTCGGTCGAATTTCGGATATGGTCTGAATTTGGGTGAGGTCGTCCCACGCGCGGGGAAAATAGGCCAAAAGATCGTAAATTGTTTTGATTCCAAGATGATTTAGCGCCTGTTCACTAGCAGGTCCGACCAGGCGGAGTTTGGTAACTGGATCGTTCAGGGATGACATAAAAAAGTAACGCCCTAGCTTCTGCCCTCGGCAGGAACCCCGATAGTATATCCTTGCGGGATAATTACGGGGCAGGTCGGATCCTTTGTTTCCGCCATCACTTCTGCCCCTGCGAGGAATCGAACCTCGATCTCAGGTTCCGCAAACCTACACTCTGTCCTTTGAGCTACAGGGGCAAAAGTCATGGCAGCACCATCCATTGCTTGCCCGCCAAAGCTTTCGACAGAAAGCATCGGCGGAAACTACGAGGGCAAAAGTGAGAGCGCATTTTTAAAATCTTAATTTTCTAGAAAGTTTGTCCGAAAACTGCTCCCCGCCGTCTAAATCTTCCGGTAGATATGATAGCAGAAATTGGCGGATGTTTACAGGGTCCTGGCTTTCGAGTTGGAGGGTTAAGTATCTGTTCAGATAAGCCAGTGTTTCAAAATTTAGAATTTTTACCTCCGGCGGATCGTACACAATCCAAAATTTTTTGATTTGGCCATATGGCAGGCGGTTATTGTTAATCTTGATGCTTTGTCTATCCAGGGTAATATGCAAAGTCCGCGGTTTGGCTTTGGAGAAGAAGTAGGTGATGACGAAAAGAAGCGCGAATAATATGCTGGTCAGAAAATCTCTTTGCAAAAGAAAATACAGCGTCAAACCGGCGCCTGCCAGAAACAAAAAAATAAACCAACCCGGGCTTTTCGGGTAATGCCGATATTCAGGTGCCGTCCAGCTTATTTCATGAGCCATACCCAGTAACAATAACTTTAGAGTTCACTACCCTTTGGGTGATGAACAAAGGTTAAAGGTATAAAATTAGTTAATCTTCCGTAAAACGCATTAGATATTGACATATTGCATAGCCGGATAAAGCTAAAGTTTTGTTACTGGGCATGTCTTAATTCTACCATACAATTCTTATTTATTATATAATCCTAAAAGGGTGGGGTCGCATAGTGGTTTAGTGCACCGGTCTTGAAAACCGGAATGGGTGAAAGCCCGTCGCGAGTTCGAATCTCGCCCCCACCGCCAATTTTCAGAATTCGGCAAAATATGGCGCAATCACCTAACTAAAATGGCTGAATTTGAAACAAATTTTATGATTGGCCGTCTTTACCATTAGCTCATCAATTTTGTGGTCTCTAGCTTAGACAAAAACGAACAGGAACGAGCGGTTTTTTTGGAATTGGTTGAGAAGGCCGCCAAAGGGGATTCCCTCGCTTTCGGCCAGATTTACGAACTGTACTTTGACAAGGTCTATCGCTTTATTTATTACCGGACAAACCACCAGCAAACCGCGGAAGATCTGGTTGCCGAGACTTTTGTCCGGGTCTGGGATAAAATCAGCGCTATTCACGACACATCCTCTTTTAACGGCTGGATTTATCAGATCGCGAGGAACTTGGTGATTGATTATTACCGCAGCCGAAAAATTGACGTGGATATAAACATATTGGAGAACGTTCTGGAGTACGATGACAATATTGTCGATCGGGCAAATCTAAGTTTTCAGCAGAAAAAATTTTTGGCCGTCTTGGATAAATTGTCTTCCGACGAGCAATTGGTTATCAAGCTTAAATTTTTTGACGAATTGGACAACCGGGAAATCGCCCAGATGTTGGGAAAAACCGAAGGCGCGATCCGGGTGATCCAGCACCGCGCCATAAATGAATTGAAAGAACTTTTAAACGAAGATGTACCGTAATAATATTGAAAAATTAATCGTCGAGCTGTTTGCAAGCCTTCCACGCAAGCCCTTTTCTATTGGAGACAAAGTGACGGTTTGGGCGCGCGTGCAAAACCATATTCGAGAAAAGAGAGTGACAGCAGAGGAGAAGAGTAGGGGATGGGTTTTTACCCCAAGTTTGCAATTCGGCCGAATGGCTGTGGTTGCGCTGGTAGTGCTTTTGGCGCTCACCATTGTAGGCGGTGCCGCAAGTGCGTCAAAGGGAAGTCTTCCCGGGCAGACGCTTTATCCGGTTAAACGGGCCGTCGAAAAAGTCGAAGTTGCATTGGCGACAAGCGATGAAGGAAAAGTGAAGATTTTGAGCAATCATGCCAAAAGGCGTCTCCAGGAAGTGACTACTTTGGTTTCTGAAAACCAATCTACCGAAGTTGTTGCTGAAACACTTGAAGATCTGAAATTGGCAACGAGGCAGGTGATCACTGCCGCTTCCGGATCCAACCCCCAGCTTCTAAACGACGCCAGGGCGCTTGTAGAAGAACAGGAAAAGGTATTGACGTCTTTTGAAGATAAGGTTGATCAGAAGTTGAAGGAAGCCGTTGCCGAAACGATTGTTGTTACCAGAGAGTCTTTGGAAGCCGCAAGCAGTGGCGGACAGAAGGGCGGATCGGTGGACGGGGTTTCTTCGACCCAAAACTCCTCAAGCACCATCCCGTCAACCGCTACCCGCAAAGCCAAGCCCGGGGACGGCATCATTGAATCGCCCATTCAGCTCCACGATGTGAGCAGTACGCCGGTCATTAATCCAGAGCCGGAAGATCCCGTGATTCTGCCTGAACCGACAATTAAATTTTAAGAAAGCAGTCAAGCAATATAAAAATCCCCCGCCTTCAGGCGGGGGATTTTTATCGCCTGTTTATCAGGCTGACAAACTTACCAGCCGAGTGCCTTGCTGACTTCGTCCGCGGAATTATAAGTTCCTTCGGGAAGTCCTTTCGAGAATTCCTTCTTATCTTCCTCGGCAAAATCGGAAAGATTATTGCAGTGAGTCACTAATTCGGCTTTGGTAGCAGGATAGGTTGCATGCTCCTTGAGGTGCTGCATGGCGTTTTCTTTATTTTGCATAGACTTGGCCTTTCTTTAAATGGTTGTTCAAATTCGACCTTTCATGTATTAAAGTATATCACAATTTCGCTGGTTGCATTTTCCCAATTTTTCCTAACTGGCGGAAGGGATGGGATTCGAACCCATGAGGCACCCGAAGGTACCAAGGTTTAGCAAACCTTTGCCTTAAACCGCTCGGCCACCCTTCCTCGTCGCTAGTGGAACACTTGCATTTTATCATTAATTCCTGGCCACGACCAGGCCCCAGATTTCGGAAGGCTGTTGCGCTTTCAAGGCCTTGGCGCATTCATTGAGAGTCGCGCCTGTCGTCGCGACATCATCAACCAAAATAATTTTTTTCTCACCCGAGGATGGAGTAGGTTTAACCCGAAACATCCCTTTTATGTTTTCAAAGCGTTCCTGGCGCTCAAGGTCAACTTGGCTTTTCGTGTCTTTTATTTTTTCCAGGATCGGCAGATACCCGAGCCCCAGGCGCCTGGCAAATGCTTCGCCGATCAATTCTGTCTGATTAAAGCCGCGTTCACGCAGCCTTTTCCCGTGCATTGGTACGGGAACGACAGCGGCACCCGAAAAATAGTCCAGAAGTTCGCGGCTTACAAAATAATCGGCTAAAATGAGCGCCAGAATTTCGGCCATCTCCTTGACCGCATTGTATTTGAGATTCCAGATGAGATTTCTTATGGTCTGGTCCTCATAATCCGTCGCCACGAGAAGCGCGAAAAGGGCAGTCTTGCGTGATTGACAATCCGGATGGGTTCTGCCTAAAAGCGATTTTTTTGAACAGACTACGCAGCGTTCTGACTCGCACGGCTGAATTTTTGCCTGGCAAGCCAAACACAAATAAGTTCCTTCGCGAAAACATCCTTGACAAACTTTTGGAAAGATCAGGTCAAGAAAGAACTCCAGCATGTTTATTTGTTTTTGATCTCGATTGATCTCCGCCCCTTTTTATTTGCCGCTTCAAGAGTAATCGAACCGCCTTTTTTGGTTTTGCCGTGCAGAATTTGTCCGGCAATTTTGTCTTCAACCAGGTCCTGCAGGTTTTTGCGCACCAGCCGCGCGCCCTGATTGGGATCAAAACTTATTTGAGCGAGATAGGTGATGACAGGGTTTGAATACACCAACTTAATTTCCTGTTCGGTAAGTTTTTTTTGGATTTTTTCAAGCTCCAACTCCACGATTTTTTCAATCGCCTGTTTATCAAGCGGCTCGAAAACCAAAATTTTGTCAATGCGGTTTAGGAATTCCGGCTTCATCTGTTCCCGCAGCTGGCGCATAACCTGTTGTTTGATTGCTCTAGCGTCCGGCGTTTCGGCAGAGGCGTTTTTCGATTCATCAAATCCGAAAGTTTGCGCCCACTTATTGAGGTGGTTCATGCCGATGTTGGAGGTCATGATCACAATGGTGTTACGGAAATTCACTTTTTTGCCCGCGGCGTCCGTCAGCTCGCCTTCCTCCAGAATCTGCAGGAGAAGGTTGAACACGTCCGGATGCGCTTTTTCGATCTCATCAAAGAGCAGGACCGAGTAGGGCCGCCGGCGAATCGACTCCGTCAGCCGGCCGCCTTCCTCATAGCCGACATAGCCGGCCGGCGCGCCAATCAGCCGCGCGATATTGTGCCGCTCCATGAGTTCTGACATGTCAATTCTGATGAGTGACTTTTCGTCTTGGAATACTTCATTTGCCAACAGTTTTGCCATCAGAGTTTTGCCCACACCGGACGGACCGAGGAACATCAGTGAAGCCGAGGGACGGTCGTAAGAGGCAATTCCGGCTCGAGAGCGTCTGATAGAAGAGGCGACGGCTTTCAGTATTTCGTCCTGGCCGACAATATAATTTTTCAGATTTTTTTCAAGTTCCAAAAGCCGTCTGGCTTCCTTGCGCAGAAGCACTTGCTGGGGAATCCCGGTAATGCGGGCGACAGTTTCGGCGATGTGGCTGGCTTTGATTTGCAGAGCGTATTTTTGGGGGGAGGGTTTGAGTTTTATAAATTTTTGCCGGTTTTTCTCCAGCCGTCCTTCCTTATCTTTGACGGCCAATGCTGTCGCAAAGTCATTTGCGAACACCGCTTGCCGTTTTTGGTCAGACAAGACCGACAGGTCCCTCTCAATTTTTTGCAAAGAACTTTTCTTCTCGCGCGGAGCTATCAATGTTTTATAAAAGGCGGCCGTCTCGTCAACGAGGTCAATTGCCTTATCCGGCAGGAATCTGTCGGGGATAAACCTGCTCGAAAGTTTTACCGCAGCGGCCAGCGCTTCGTCGGTTATTTCGAGTTTGTGATGAGCCTCATAGAAACGGCGAAGTCCCTGCAGAATTTTCAGTGTTTCTTCCGCAGTCGACTCTTTTACGATAATTGGCTGGAATCGGCGTTCCAGGGCCGCATCCTGTTCAATATATTTTTTGTATTCGCCTAGGGTCGTCGCGCCAATCGCCCGAAGTTCTCCGCGCGCGAGCGCCGGTTTTAGAATATTGGCGGCGTCGAGACTGCCGGTCGTAGCGCCTGCCCCGACGAGAGTATGAAGTTCGTCAATAAACAGAATAATGTTTTTTGATTGTTTTACTTCGTCAATGATTTGCTTCAAGCGGTTTTCAAATTCCCCCCGAAACATACTGCCCGCGACAATCAAAGCCAAATCCAGGCCCAAAATTCTTTTGTTTAGCAGGGTATCGGGAACGTTTCGTTCCTGAATCGCCAGAGCGAGGCCTTCGACGATTGCGGTTTTTCCAACGCCCGGATCGCCGATCAGCACGGGGTTATTTTTCGTGCGCCGGTTGAGGATGCTGATCAGGCGTTCCACTTCTTTTTCCCGGCCGATCAAAGGATCAATTCCACCGTCCCGGGCTTTTGCGGTTAAATCAACCGTGTAATACTCGAGGTTCGAGCCGTTTTGTGATGATTCGTCGAAATCCTTCGCATTTTCTTTGTAGGACGCATTTTCGGGAAACTTCGAGACATTCTCAAAAATCGAGAGAAGATTTTTTCGAATCTCCCTTGAGTCAATGCTCAAATTCGACAAAATAATTTGCGCTTTATTTTGTGATTGTTCCACAATGCCGAAGAGCAAATGTTCCGTGCCGATAAACTGGTACTGGTATTTGCTGGCAATAATAGCCGCTTTTTCCAGCGCGGCTTTCAGGTTTGTTGATATGGCCGGCTGCCACACTTCGCCTTGCGTTTGATTTAGCCGTACCAGTTCCAGACGGATGGTCCCTTCGGAAATTTGGTTTTTGAGGAGTACCTCGGAGGCAAAAGAGCTGATCTCGCAGATGATGCCAAAAAGCAGATGCTCGGTTCCGATATTGAGGTGTTTGAGCTCCCGGGAGATTTTTTGCGCGGAAAGCAACGCGTTTCTTGCGCGGTTTGAAAATTTTTCATTTAGAAAAGTATTCATGATATCATTATACCATGAGCGAGTTGAATCAAAAAATATATGAAAAAGCAATCAAACTACTTTCAATCCGTCTGCATACCGCGGGGCAAATTTACGATAAGCTCAAAACTCGCGGCTTTGCGCAATCCGAAATTTTGGCGGTACTTAAACGGCTTGAGGAATTAAAATTTTTGGATGATGAGCGCTTTGCGCAAATATTTGTGGACAACCTCAAGCGCTACAAAGATTTGGGCTATTATGGAGTGAAAGCCAAGCTTTTGAAAGCCAGAGTTCCTTCGGAGATGGCCGAACGGGCGCTTTCCGAATTTTTTACAGTGGAAGATGAGGTTGCGGTCGGGAGCCGCCTAGCGGCAAAGCTCAAGAGGCAAGGGCGGGCTGAATGGAAAAAACTAACAAGGAGCCTCGCCAGCAGAGGTTTCCGTACCGAGGCAGTCAGACAGGTTCTTTATGCAAACACCTCAACCGCCGGTTGAGGTGTTTGCATAAACGTCGCATTACGTCATTTCTCGGAGCCTTTTTATCCGCTCCTGAATCGGCGGGTGGGTATTGAAGAGGCTTGAAAACCATCCAACCCCACCATGGCGGTTTTTTAGCGGGTTCGCGATATACAAATGCGCGGTAGCTTTGTTCGCGGCCTCCAGCGGCTCAGTATCGCCTGCTATTTTTGCCAAGGCATTTGCGAGTCCTTCGGGATAGCGGGTCAGCAGTATGCCGCTTGCGTCTGCGAGGAACTCTCTCTTACGAGAAATGGCGAGCTGAATGAGGGTCGCGATGATGGGCGACAAAATTGCCAAAATTAGTCCCAGGGCCAGCATGATGCCTTGCGCCTGATTCCCGTTCCGCGAGCGTCCTCGGCCGAAGAAGCTTAACCGCAGGAAAAAATCCGCGAGCAGTGTTAGGATACCAATCAGGACCACTACCAGGGTCATCAGCCTGATATCGTAATTGCCGACGTGAGAGAGCTCGTGCGCGACTACCCCCTCGAGTTCTGCCTTATTTAATTTTTCAAGGATTCCCGTGGTAAAGACAATCACTGAATTTTTTGGATTCCTCCCCGTGGCGAACGCATTTAGCGCGGTATCATCAATCACGTAGATTTTGGGAGTAGGCAGGCCAGCAGTTATTGCCAGATTTTCTACGAGATTATGTAGGTCAGGAGATTCTTGTTTTGCCACTTCGCGCGCGCGGGAGATGGCCAAGGTAATATTCGAACTGAAATAATAACTGATCAGCGAATAGATGATGCTGAATCCAGCCGCGAAATACAAAATTTCCGGCTGATTGTAGCTTTCAGAGAAGACAAAACCCAAAGCGATGATCAAAATCAAAAACGCGCCAATGAGTAGCGCGGTTTTGATTTTATTCGAAGCAATGTGTTGGTAAACAATCATGCTTACTACTTACTTGCTTACAACTGACTACTAAATCTTCACTTCCACCGGCTGTCCCTCCGGACCTTTTTCATCAATGTCGAAGAACTCGCGCGATTTGAAATTAAGCATCCCCGCAATCATATTGGTCGGAAATACTTGAAGTTTAGTATTGAAATCCCTGACGTTTCCATTGTAGAAACGCCGCGCGGCCTGAATCTTGTTTTCCGTGTCGGTCAGGTCGCTTTGCAGCTGCATGAAGTTTTGGTTGGCTTTCAAATCAGGGTAAGCCTCAGCCACCGCAAATAAGCTTTTCAGCGCGCCGGAGAGGAGGTTTTCCCGCTGCAGCTTATCCGGCATCCCCCCGGCATTCATGGCCGCGGTTCTCGCCTGCGTGACCTTTTCAAATACGCCGGACTCGTGTGAGGCATAGCCCTTGACGGTATTCACCAAGTTAGGAATGAGGTCGTAGCGACGTTTGAGCTGCACCTCGATATCGCTCCACGCCTCGTCCACGCGATTTCGGGAAGTAATGAGGCCGTTATAGGTAAAGATTAGCCAGAGAACAATGACCCCCAAGACTATCCAAAGTATCATCATATTGATTTCATTTAATGTTTTGCTTTCAGCTTCATTTTATACTACTATTTAGATATGTCAATCTCAATTGATGATGTAAAACACATTGCCAAATTGGCGAGGATCGAATTGCGCGAAGACGAGCTCGAAAAATTCCGCGCGGATTTGAACAAGATATTAGGTTACATTGAAGTTTTAAAAACTGTTAATACGGACGGGGTCGAACCGCTAGCGCAAGTAACGGGCCTTCAGAACGCGTTCCGGGAAGATCAATCCGAAAATTCTGGATTGCAGAAGGACATCGTCAAAAACGCGCCGGAAAGCGAGCGCGGGTTCATTAAAGTTAAAAAAGTTTTTTGATGGATATTGCGTTTGCCACAATCAAAGAATTGCGCAAGCTTTTGAATACAAAGCAGATATCGGCAGTAGAACTTGCCAAAGAGTTTTTGTCGAGAATTAAAGAGTACGATCAGGATTTGCGCTCATTTATTACCGTCACCGAAGAACAGGCCTTGGCGCAAGCCCGCGAGGCGGATCGGGCGATTGCCGCCGGAGAGGCGGAAATGTTTACAGGTATTCCGTTTGCCGCGAAAGATTTGTTCTCAACCCGCGGCATCAAAACCACAGCGGCCTCAAAAATTTTAGAGAATTTTCAGCCGGTCTACGACGCGACTGTCATCCGTAAATTAAAGGATCAAAAGGCCATTCTTCTGGGGAAGACTAACCTTGACCAATTTGCCCATGGTTCGTCAACCGAAACTTCTTATTTTGGGCCGACCCACAACCCTTGGCATCGTGACCGGATTCCAGGAGGTTCATCCGGCGGAAGCGCGGCGGCGGTTGCCGCCAGCTTAGCACCATTCGCGCTCGCCACGGAAACAGGAGGATCGATCAGGCAGCCCGCGAGTCTATGCGGAATATCTGGCTGGAAGCCAACCTACGGCCGCGTATCGCGCTACGGGGTGATTGCCATGGCCTCTTCCGCTGACAGTATCGGCACGTTCGCAAGAACAGTGGAGGATTTGGCATTAACTGCTGAAATTTTATCTGGATTTGACCCAAAAGATTCGACAACTTCAAAGAAAGATATAGCGCCTTGGTCTGATATGCTAAGTGGAAGTTTGGATGATTGTAAGATCGGAGTGCCAAAAGAGTATTTTGTTTCGGGCATTGAACCGGATGTTGAGAAAAGAGTAAAAGAGGCGATTGAAGAGATTAGGAAATTAGGCGCAAAGATTCAAAGTGTTTCGTTGCCCCTGACTATGTTTGGTTCAATGGTCTACGCAATCGTTACACCTTCCGAGGTTAGCTCCAATTTGTCACGCTACGATGGAATAAGATACGGATATGTAACGAAAGAAGCTCGTGACCTTTATGAGATCTATGCCAAAACTCGCGGCGAAGGTTTTGGCGACGAGGCTAAGAGGAGAATCATGACTGGCACATATGCGCTCTCCGCAGGTTACAGGGACCAATACTATCTTAAGTCCCAAAAAGTGAGACGGCTCATAGTTAACGGATTTTCGGAAGTTTTCAAACAGGTTGATATACTGCTTTGCCCATCAAGCCCGAACGTCGCCATCAAAATTGGCAGCGCGGCGGATGATCCGCTTTTTGGTTATATTGCGGACCAGCTTAATATTCCGGCGGCCTTAGCCGGACTCCCCGCGTTATCAATTCCTTGTGGTTTTGGCAAACCCAAAGACGGGGAAGATGTTAAATTGCCAGTAGGTTTGCAGATTATCGGCCCGCAGTGGGGGGAAGAAAAGATTTTTCAGGTTGGACACGCGTATCAGCAGGTGACGGAATTTCATAAGATGCGGCCAAGAAATTTATGAATTACGAACCGGTAATCGGATTGGAAATCCACGTTCAGCTCAAGACCAAGTCGAAGATGTTTTGCGGCTCGCCGAATAATCCTGATGTCGCTGAGCCGAACGTTAATATCTGCGAAGTCTGCACGGGTCAGCCGGGCAGTCTTCCGGTGGCCAATGAAGAGGGAATTAAAAAGGCCATTATGGTCGGTTTGGCTCTAAACTGCGAGGTTCCGGAGTATTCCAAATTTGACCGGAAGAATTATTTTTATCCGGATTTGCCGAAAGGGTACCAGATCTCGCAGTATGACCAGCCGCTGTGCTTGAGAGGCCGCGTTGGAACGATTAGAATTACCCGGGTGCACCTCGAGGAGGATGCGGGGAAATTGATCCATGAGGGCGGGGTGACACTCGTTGATCTGAATCGCGCGGGCGTGCCGCTTTTAGAGATCGTCACTGAACCGGATTTCAAAAGCCCGCAGGAAGCAAGAAAATTTTTGCAGAATTTGAGAAACATTGTGCGTTATATCGGCGTCTCGGACGCGGACATGGAAAAGGGGCATTTGCGGTGCGATGCAAATATTTCCGTGCGCAAAGCTCGGGAGACTAAGTTGCCTGATTACAAAGTGGAATTGAAAAATTTAAATTCATTCAAATCGGTCTTTGACGCCTTAAATTATGAGGTAAAAAGGCAGACTGAAGTTTTGGAAGAAGGGAAAAAGCTGACCAATGAGACCCGTGGTTGGAATGGAGCAAAAACAGTGTCTCAGCGAATGAAAGAAGAAGCTCATGACTACCGGTATTTTCCAGAGCCGGATTTGCCGGTTTTGAATTTCAGTAAAGCATATATAGAAAAACTCCGCGCAGAACTTCCTGAACTTCCGGGCGAGAAGCAAGCGCGGTTTGTGTCAGAATTTGGAATTCCCGAAGCAGACGCCGAAGTATTGATCAGCGATAAAAATCTGGCCGGATTTTTTGAGGAAGTCGTTTCCGAGCTTCAGGAGTGGTTCAAGGAAGACCGCCTGCCGTCCACAGACATCAAAAAGTTTGCCATGATGGCAGTGAACTGGATCATTGGTGATTTTCAGGCGCTATTGAAAGAGGCGAATATCACCCCGCGTGAGTCGAGAGTTACGGCGGAAAATCTCGCGGAACTTGTCAAAATGGTTGATCTGGGGCAGGTGAGTGTTACGGCCGGCAGACAGGTTCTGGGGATAATGTTTCAGAAAGGCGGCGACCCTTCAAACATCGTGCAGGACGAGGGCTTGGCGCAAGTAAGCGATGAAACAGCCCTCGAGCAATCGGTGGATAAGGTCATAATGGAAAATCAAAAAGCGGTTGAAGATTATCGCGGCGGAAAGCAGCAGAGCTTCGGTTTTCTGGTGGGGCAAGTGATGAAAGAACTTCGGGGCAGCGGTAGCCCGAAAGTTATAAACGAAATTTTGCGGAAGAAATTGACATAATATTCTTTAAAATTAATTGTCTAAAAAATAATGTAATTACATTATTTTTTAGACAAAAAGTTCTTCGCAAATTTCTAATTCTTTAAAAACCTTTTGATTTCTTTTTCCGCTTCCGCCAAAGATTGTTTTTTTACCCAAATTACGGGCATTTTTTTAAACCAGGTCAGCTGTCGCTTGGCAAAGCGCCAGGTGTTTTTATTAATATTGGCAATTGCTTCCGGTAAGGTGGTTCTGCCTTGAAGATAATCAATCATTTCCCTGTACCCGATCGCGTCAAACGGCACTGCCCGGGGTCCATATTTTTTGAGTAAGTGTTTTGTTTCCTTGACCAACCCCTTTTTTATCATGAGGTTGGTTCGTTTTTCGATCTTGGTTTTGAGTTTTTCCCGGCAATTCAGGCCCAAAATTAAGGTATCAAAAAGCGGCTGGCCTTTTTTTCTGATCTCGGAAAGCGGTTTTTGGGTAGCCAAAGCGATCTCGTAAGCCCTGATTACCCTTCGCGGATTTTTTGGATCTATGATGTAAGCCGTTTCCGGATCGAGCGCGGTCATTTTTCCGTAAACATAGTAAAGACCGTGCCTTTTGATTTGTTGTTCGAGTTTTTTGCGCAGCTGCTTATTGGGTATAACCTCGGGAATTTCGAGATTGTTGACGATTGCCGAGATGTAAAGGCCGGTGCCGCCGACCAAGATTGGCAATTTTCCTGACCTGACTATATTCTCAATCGTTTTGACGGCATCTTTTTTATATTGGTCGACCGAATAATTTTCATTCGGATTTTTGATGCTAACCAGGTGGTGCTTGATTTTTATCATGGCTGAAGGCGGGGGTTTGGCTGTTCCGATATTCATCTCGCGGTAAATTTGCCGTGAATCAGCGGAAACGATCTCGCCGTTTATTTTTTCGGCCAGTTTTATGGCAAGATCGGTTTTCCCGGAGGCCGTAGGCCCGACGACACAAACGAGTTTTGAAAGTTTCTTGGCCATTAACGACGTCTTTTTTTCGATTTAATTTTATGGATATGCAGGACTGGTCGGCTCGTAAACTTTTTTAGCACTTGGCCGTGTTTGCGCATTTTTGGTTTCTTTTTTTGTTCTCGCCGGAGCGCTTTCGGGTCTGTCAAATTCTCAAAATCCCTGATATTATTCATATATGATGAGAAAATTCTTGACTGTCTTAATTATACTGGTATTTCCTGGAATTGTCCTTGCGCACGAGGGAGAGGTGCATTTCAACGTTTCCGCGGGAACTTTGCCTGGACAGAGGGGGTATTTTTTTGAAAGAGCAGGCGAGTGGTTGGATGTAAATATTTTTACCATCAGCACCAAGGCCAAGCAGGAAAAAAAGCTTGAGTTTGCCGACGAGAGGGTGGCCGAAATAATTCAGTTGGGAATGGATCCGGATACGAACAGCCGCAATCTCGGGCTGGCGGTCGGGCGCTACCAAAATTTTTTAAAGCAGGCCGAAGATATGGCGGAAAAGATTATTATTCTTGACGGAAAAGAAATTGCCCTTGCGGAAAAATTCGAAACCGCCACTCGTCTGCACGAGGTGGTTCTTTCGAGCGGATACCCGCGGGAGGCGCTGGATGAGGCCATGATTGAGAACGAAAAAATCTTCAAATTTATGGTTGTGAATTATCAATTCACTGATCAGGACATCAAAAAGCATCAAGCCATTCTCGACGAGCATCTGAAAATAGTTAAGAATCTTACCGATCCGAACAAAAATAAGAAAGTTGAAGAATACCTTGAGGAGGCCCAAAAATTTCAAAAAGCCGGGCTGAACACCCAGGCTTATGATTTTATAAAGAAAGCGAAGAACTTTTTGTACTGATGCTAGGGTACTGAAGCTTATATCTGCTTTGTCTAATTTTACTAGCATATGCTAGTAAAATTAGACAATAAAAATTAAGATTTGTTTTTGATTTCCTGGAGGATTTTTTTGAGAAAAACGTCCAGTTTCATCTGTCCGAGGTCTTTTCCCTCGCGGGTGCGCACCGCGATTTTTTCTGACTTGGCTTCTTTTTCGCCGATGATAATTTGGTAGGGAATTTTTTGCATTGTCGCCTCGCGGATTTTTTTGCCGATGGTCAAATTGCGCGAGTCGGTTTCAACACGAACTCCGGCCTTTTTCATTCCTTCGGAAATTTGGGCGGCATATTTCTTTACTTCATCATTGATTGGCAGGACGATTGTTTGAACAGGGGAAAGCCATAGCGGGAAGGCCCCGGCGTAGTGCTCGATCAAGATCCCGATAAATCTTTCGAACGCGCCAAAAATTGCCCTGTGAATCATCACAGGCCTTTTGGCCGATCCATCCTTGTCTGTGTATTCCAGTTTGAAGCGTTCAGGCATTTGGAAATCCAGCTGAATTGTCGCGACCTGCCAATCTCGCGAAAGGGCATCGTTGATATGTACATCAATTTTTGGACCATAAAATGCCCCATCTTTTGGTTTTACTTCATATTTTAGTTTCGAATCTTTGAGGGCTTTTTCTAAACTCGCCTCGGCTTTGTCCCAAAGCAGGGGGTCGCCCATAAATTTGTCGGGACGCGTGGCTAATTTGAAAGTTAGCGGTAAATTAAATTGTTTGTAGATTTTTTTCGCAAGATCAATGAGTTTCTTTATTTCATCCTCAATTTGGTCTGGCCGGCAGTAAATATGCGCGTCATCTTGCGATAATTGCCTGACACGAAAGAGGCCATTTAAAGTACCCGAGAGCTCGTTGCGATGAAGGCGATCCGTGATTTCCGAGAGGCGTAAGGGCAGATCTTTGTAGGAGCGGACCCGGGAAGAGAAAATGTAGGTTGATTCTGGACAATTCATTGGCTTTAGTACAAAGGTCTCACCCTCGACTTCAAAGCTGAACATGTCTTTGCGGAAATGTTGCCAGTGTCCGGAGATCTCAAAGACCTCTTTTTTCACCATGACTGGCGTGGAGATCTCCTCGTACCCCAGCTCATCCAAATTTTGACGCATAAATTTTTCCAGCTCCCGCCAGACGATCATGCCTTTGCCATGCCAAAAAACGCCGCCTGGGGCAATGGAGTGAAATGAGAAGAGGTCGAGTCTTTTTCCTAGTTCGCGGTGATCGCGTTTGCCCGCCTCCTCCAAAACCTTCAAGTGCTCATCCAATTCTTTTTTGGTCCCAAATGTCAGCCCGTAAATTCTGGTGAGCATTTTATTTTTTTCTGACCCGCGCCAGTAGGCGCCGGCGAGATGGGTGAGTTTGAACGCGTCAGGATTAATTTTTTTCGCGCTTTCCACATGCCTGCCGCGGCAGAGATCAGTAAAGTTGCCGGAAGTATAAGAAGTAATTTTTTCGCCCTTGCCGGCAATTTCTTCGATGAGTTCTTTTTTGTAAGCATTATCCTGAAAAAATTTTAGAGCTTCAGCCTTGCTAATCTCCTTGCCTTCAAACCTATCCCAGTCTTTGAGGATTTCACGCATCTTGCTTTCAATTTTTAAAAGGTCGGCATCGCTTAAGGGTTTCGGGAAATCGAAGTCATAATAAAAACCATTCTCAATCGCGGGGCCGATCGCGGGCTTGGCATCCGGCCAAAGCTCGAGGACGGCCGCGGCAAGAAGATGTGCCAGAGAATGGCGTAAAGGTTGCAAGTCTGGTTGTCCTGATTTTTTCGGCATCTTAAGCTAAATTTTACCAATTCTTGACATTTTTCGCAACTTATGCTAGCATACCCTGTCTTTCAAAAAGACCACTGTACCATGGGGCGTGACCATAATTGGCACGAAAAACCCCTGGGCAGATGAGCAAGGAGGAATGAATATGCGGCTTTACACGTCGTTGAATGGCCAAGAGTTGCAGGATATGGGTTTCCGTCCGCTATCTCCAGATACCCGAATGATTAGAGATATGAGCGGAAATCCTCTGTCAATTCATTTCAATAACGCTCGCCTGAAATGGTTTGTTCAGTTCGGACCCGACGAGAGCCCGCTTCGTCTCCCGGCCACGCTCGAAAGCCTGTTGCCGGAATTGGGGAAATTAGAATTCTCCGAACTGGTAACCGCCCCTTCGCCGCGCATAATAGGCGAGTATCAACATAGAAGTGCGATAATGAGCTGGGAAGGCAGGCTTTCCTACGCCGAGGCGACTGCCGAAACTTTTCTGGACCTCCGGGAGTTCGTTCTGCTCTTCAAGCGGGGCGATATCGCGCCTGTGAGAGAATATGGCCAGCAGATCGAGAGTGTGCCGAAAGAGTTCAGGCAGTTGGTGCGAGAATTTTTCGCTCTCCTGCGGCGAGAACTCTCGGAATGGAAATTCCGTCTCGACCGGTACGCGTCAACGACAAAGTGAATTCCAAAGGGCTTAGCAATGTGTATAGCCCGAGCGCTGGCTTCGCAAGAGGTCAGCGCTTTTCCTTTGCCCAATTGACGCAAAATTGACGATCGCACAATTTATAACAATGTTTATTTATCCGTTACGCCCGTGGAACTTCCAATCCTCCCAAATTTTCGCAATCGCGAAAATTTGGGAGGATTATTTTCCAATACTTTCCTTCAGCGCCGATTTGAGGCGTTCTTTAAATTCGTTCGTGTTCGCAACGAGAAAATTGGTTTTCACTTCCCGCGGTGTGCCTTCGCGGTCGGGGACCAAGAGCGAAACTTGCGCGTTCCCCGGATACCGCGAAAAAATAATTTTTAGTTTGGAAAAGATTTCCGGTGAGGCGGTTTGCGGGATTTTGATGCGCAGAGCAGGTGTTGAATTTGAATTGTTCGGTACGGGTGAAGCAGGAATCGGTTCTTCTCTTGAAACAGGCGCCTTCGACCAGTTATTCCTTGCCGGTCGAGATTGAATCCATTCATTTATATCCGGATCGCCCAACAGTTTAAAGCCGTCCACCAGCATTTTTATCTCCCCGTCCTTGTCGGAAATCTTTCCGCGAGCCAAAACAATCTGGTCTGTAGCGATTATTGCTTTGTGTTCGAGAAAAACATTTGGAAAAACTACGAGCTCGAGAGTGCCTTGAAGATCTTCAATATCCGCAAAGCACATCTGATCTCCTTTTTTGGTGATAATATTTTGCACGCGCGTGATGATGCCGCCGATGGTCAGGTATGAATCGTCATCCTCTAGCCGGATGGAGTTGATGGCCGTACAGTACTGCCGCAAAATATCGCGGTGTTTTTCCAAAGGGTGGGAGGTCACATACAGCCCCAAAAGTTCTTTTTCCCAGGATAATTTTTCCTGTTCGGTGGCCGGTGCCACATCTTTGAGTTTCAGCCCGGAGTCGATCGAACGACCGCCGAAAAGCGCGGACTGGCCCGCGGCTTCCTGCTTTCTGCTGGAACGGGCGTATTCCAGAATCTCTTCGGTTGATGACAGCATTTGGTTGCGTTCGCCGAAACGATCAAGCGATCCGCTTTTGACCAAAGCCTCCCAGGATTTCTTGTTGAAATTGCGAGTTTTGATTCTTCGCGCGAAATCGGACAGGGAAGTAAACTGCCCGCCCTCTTTTCGTTCGGCAATAATCTGCGCGATGACGTCTGACCCGAGGTTTTTTATGGCCGACAATCCGAACCGGATTTGCTTTTCGTCTATGACCGTGAAGTTGGCCAGCGATTCGTTGACATCCGGAGGGAGCACTTGAATTCCTATGACCCCGCACCCATTTACAATTTCCGCGATTTTTTCCGTATCGTCGGATTCGGCGGTAGCAAGCGCCGCCATGAATTCCACCGGGAAATTTGCTTTCATATACGCGGTTTGGTAAGCGACATTGGCATAGGATGCCGCGTGGGCTTTGTTGAATCCATACGCCGCAAACGGCTCAATGAGGCTCCACAGTTTTACGGCTTTCTCTGTGGACATTTCGCCTGAGATCGCGCCCTGGATGAATTTTTCTTTCTGCGCGGCCATTTCTTTGGGAATTTTTTTGCCCATGGCTTTGCGCAGCTTATCCGCTTCTTCCCAGGTATAGCCGGCAATTTTTATGGCAATCAGCAGGACATCGTCTTGATAGGTGATCACCCCGTAGGACGTCTCCAAAATATCCTTCAGCCGGGGGTCGAGATAAGAGATAAGTTTTGAATTGTGTTTGCGCCTGATAAATTCGGGAATTGATTCCATGGGGCCTGGCCGGTAGAGAGAAATCATCGCCATAATATCAAAGATATTGGTGGGTTTAAGTTCTACCAGATATTTGGTCATCCCCGAGCCGCCCAATTGAAAAACTCCCATTGTGCGGCCTAAGGCCAGAAGTTTGAAAGTCTTAGGATCGTCAAGCGGGAGATTCGGCAAGTCCACTTCGATCTGCTTGGTTGCCCGCACAATTTCCACTGCCGTACCCAGGATTGAGAGATTGCGGATTCCCAAAAAATCCATCTTAATGAGTCCGGCGTCCTCGACCGAGTGCATGTCATATTGGGTAATGATATTTTTGTTATCCGTATCAAGCTGCAGCGGAGTGTAATTGGTAAGCTTCGTCGGGGAGATAACCACTCCGGCGGCGTGAATTGAGGCGTGCCTAGCACAGCCCTCGACCTTTTTCGCAAGCTCGATAAGATTGCGCGTTTCTTCGTCTGTTTCATAAGCTTCCTTCAGCTCGGGCGACTGGGTGAGGGCTTTTTCGATAGTCATATGGAAGCCCTGTTTGCCGATGGGTATGAGTTTGGCGATGCGGTCGCATTTGGAATAAGGGATGCCCAAGGCCCGGCCGACATCGCGCACGGCCGCGCGCGCCATCATAGTTCCGAAAGTAACGATTTGCGCCACGTGGTCTACCCCATATTTTTCACTCACATACTGCAAAACTTCATCCCTTCGATTGTCGGCAAAATCCATGTCGATATCAGGCGGCGTGGGCCGTTCCCGCGTGAGAAACCGTTCGAACGGCAGTTTATACTCGAGCGGATTCATGCTGGTTATACCCAAGGCGTAGGCCGCGAGCGACCCGGCGGCGGAGCCGCGGGTTGTCGCAATAATTCCCCGTTGCCTAGCCCAATTGGCAAAATCCGCGACAATTAAAAGATAGGTGGCAAAACCTGAATCCTTTATTACCGTCATTTCGTATTCCAGCCTCGCTAGAACATCCGCCGGCAGTTTGTCTATTTTGTAGCGACTGGCAATGCCCTTTAGGCAAAGGGTCTCAAAGTAGTTTTCGGCGCTGTATCCGTCAGGCACCACAAAGCTCGGGAAATGTTTTTTTCCCAACGGCAGTTCCAAATCAACCAGGTCGGCAATCTTTCCGGTATTCTCGAGAGCTTCGGGAATATCCGCGAAGGACTTGGCCATTTCATCCGCAGTTTTCAGGTGCAGATCAACCTCTCTCATATCCAGGCGGTCGGCTTCGTTTACTGTGCGGCCGGTGCCGACGCAAACCATAATGTCCTGCGCCATATTGTCTTCGGGCTTCAAATAGTGCGAATCATTAGTGGCCACCAGCGGGAGGTTTGTTTCCCTTGAGAGTCTGATTAATTCCTGATTAAGCGCTTCCTGAACCGGTTTTTTCATATTCCGTTGAAGTTCAAGATAAAAACCGCCAGGGCCGAAGATTTGTTGGTACTCGTTTACTAGTTTTTGTGCCTGCTCCCAATTTTTGCCGATGATGGCCTGCGGAATTTCGCCGCGCAAACATGCCGAGAGGCCGATGAGCCCGCCGCTTAAACGGCTCAATGTCTCTTTGTCGATTCGCGGTTTATAGTAATATCCCTCCAGATGCGAGATGGTCACCAGTTCCATCAGATTTTTGTACCCCGCGTAGTCGCGCGCCAAGAGAACCAAATGAAAATAGTCGGCGTCCGCACGCCCGGATTTGGAATGCAAGCTCCCGCGGGCCATATACGCTTCGACCCCGATGATTGGTTTAATCCCGGCCCGCTTGGCTTGTTTGTAAAACTCAATTGCGCCGTACAGCACGCCGTGGTCAGTCAGTGCCAGAGCCGTCATATTATTCTCCGCGGCTGTCGTGACCAGATCGGGGATCTTTGGCAGTCCATCGAGCAGAGAATAATGCGAATGGACGTGGAGGTGGGTGAAATTCGTCATAATTTGTTATTACTTTGCAAGGGTATTATAATGCATTTATCCAGCACCAGAAAGCCGTGGAATCCCCATGGGTATTTTATTAAAATTTACGAGCAAGTAATAGCCCAATGCTACGGGGTATCAACTCGTGGTGCTGGATTTAAGGAGAACTTATAAGTGTTGAAGATGCCTAAATTGCCGGAAGTCAAATTGCCGCGAGGGGAGGATTTGCGGTACAAAGAAAAAGAGTTTTTACTCTCCGTTTACGAACAAGTCCAGCGTTCGTCGAAAAAATTGTTTTACATCTTAGGCGGGATGATCCTTTTAGTCATACCCGTGGGGTTTCTTGCGCAAACGTATTTGGCCGAATATTGGATTAACTCTTATCAGCCACCGGTGGTGAATCTGCATCCTTATACGCCCGCAGAGATTCAGGTATTGAATGTTCGAGTCTTGCCGGTGGTACCGGGAACCTATTCTGCGTACGCGCAGATCGTGAATCCCAATCCGGACATTTCCGTCAGAAGTTTCCAATACGAATTTGTGTTCAAAGACAGCCGGGGCAGGGAAATAAAAAACGTAGAGGGGCAGGATTATCTTCCCGCGCAAGAGAGCAAATTTTTGATTTTGCCGAGCGTGAGAGTTTCCGACGCGTTTTCTGCGGAATTGATAATTGAAGAGGTTGCATGGACCAAGCAGACGTCGGAATCTCGGGTTGCTTTTGAAGTCTTGCAGAAGAAATCCGGACAGACCCCGGAGAACAACTTTTTTGTTGAAGGGATCGTCAAAAATTCAAGCTCGTTCGGCTTAAAAAATGTGACTGTTCCGGTGATTGTTTTCGATTCCTCAAATCAGAACGTTTTGGCCGTTAATTCCACTGTTTTATCCGATCTAAAACCTTTTGAAAACCGATATTTCCGGGTGCTTTGGCCTGTCGTTTACGCTAATATTGGCGAGATTCGGGTCACCCCCGGATTCAACCCGCTCGACCCGGGGCTTTTGCTTGAGAAATCCGACAGAGTTCCCGCGAGGTAACCGGTTCGTTTTATAAAACATGTTTACCAGGCATCTGAAGTATTTTGATTGGCCGTTATTCGCGGCCTCAATTTTATTAGGCCTTACGGGTCTGATGATGATCTACAGCACGGGTCTGGCCGGGGCTGTTTCCGAATCGAATTTGTGGGTGCGGCAGTTGGCGGCGCTTCTGGTCGGCATCGCCGGTTTATTTTTTTTCGCCACCTTCGATTATCATTTCTTGAAGAAGAGCGGTAATTGGCTTTTCCTGGTCAGCGTACTTATGCTTCTGGCCGTATTGTTGTTCGGCCCGGAGATTCGCGGAAGCAAACGTTGGTTTGACTTCGGGCTTTTCAATTTCCAGCCCGCGGAAATTTCAAAATTTGCCCTGGTGGTAATGTTGGCGAAATATCTTCAACTCAAAGGGGCGCTCACGCAGAAGTTTCGTTATGTTATCGGCTCATTCTTATACATTTTGATCCCCGCGACTTTGATTATGCTTCAGCCCGATCTTGGATCAGCAAGCGTTCATGTCGCAATTTGGCTTGGCGTACTTTTGATAAGTCCCATGCCGCGGCGGCACTTTTTATACCTGCTGGTCATATTTCTCGTTGTGAGTTCGGTTGCCTGGCAGTTTTTTTTGGTTTCCTACCAGCAAGATCGGATCCGAAGTTTTTTGGATCCGACTGCCGATCCGCTTGGACGCGGGTACAATGCTATCCAGTCGATAGTGGCAATCGGCTCCGGTGGACCATGGGGTAGGGGACTGGCGCGGGGATTGCAAAGCCAGCTGAAGTTTCTGCCCGAGCGGCAGACAGACTTTATTTTTGCCTCGACTGTGGAGGAACTGGGTCTGGTGGGCGGCGGCTTGGTGCTCGCGCTTATTATTTTTCTTCTTTGGCGAATGGTAAAAATTGTTTTTTCTTCGCGCGATCTCTTCGGAACTTATCTGGCCGCGGGAATTTTCTTTTTAATTTTTACTCAAGTCGCGGTGAACGTGGGGATGAATCTCGGTCTCCTGCCGGTCACTGGAATCACTTTGCCATTTTTAAGCTATGGCGGATCGAGCCTGGTCGTGATTTTTTGGCTGGTTGGCATCGTCGAAAGCGTTGCGCGGCACTCCGCGCCGGTGAGATTTAGGTGAATTTTGGATTTGCCCTTGTCAAAATCGGGAAATGGGTGTATAATTACAGTATGCTTAAACAACCAAACTATCAAAAAATGATTGAATGGTTGGCGGTTATTCTACGATGTCCGATTTGTAGCAACAAATACAACGCGGAGCAGACCAGTATTATTGACACCAAAGAGAATCAGAATTTTGAGCACTCCTCAATGTTGGTTCACACCGAATGTGAACGTTGCAAAAGTTCGGTGGTATTCAGCATCTCGATGGACGGACCGGAGATTTTTTCGGTCGGAATGGTTACGGACCTGACCTCGACCGACGCCAAGAAATTCCGCAATGCCCAGGATATTACCGTCGACGACGTGATCGGCTTCCATGGATTTTTGAACAATTTTGATGGAGATTTTGAGAGGGCACTTGTTGTAAAAAGTTAGGGTATCGGTTGTGAGCCCTCGCCTCCGCAGTTGACGGGGGCATTTTTATTTAGTAATATCTTCTTACACATATGGAATTAAGAATTCAGGCCAAAGTCCGGCAGGCTTTTGGCAAACAGAATAAAAAACTTCGCAAAGCTGGCATGTTGCCGGCGGTGGTGTATGGCCGCGGCAAGGAAACCTTGTCTTTGGAAGTCCCGGGGAAGAATTTCCAAAAAGTTTACCAGCAAGCCGGGGAAAGCACGTTGGTTGACCTTCTGATCGACGGGAAGGGCGAGAAAAAGGTTTTGATTCACGATGTGGCAAAGCATTATATGAAGGATGAGCCGATCCACATCGATTTTTATGAAGTTGATTTGACCAGAAAAATTCACGCGAAGGTCCCCGTGCATTTTGTCGGAGTATCGCCCGCGGTGAAGGAGTCGGGAGGCGTGCTGATAAAAAATTTGAACGAAATTGAGGTAGAAGCCCTGCCGATGAACTTGCCGCACGCGATTGAAGTAAGCATTGAAAAATTGAAAACGTTTGATGATTTGGTCAGGGTTGCCGATCTCAAGGTTTCCGATAAAGTGAAAGTTTTGGCTCACCCGGAAGATGTGATTGTCAAAGTACAAGCCCCGCGCACCGAAGCGGAATTGGCTGAGCTGGAAAAACCGACGGCCGAGGCCGAAAAAGCCGCGATTGAAGGTTTGACCAAGGAAGAGGAGAAGCCCGAAGGCAAAGAAGGCGAGGAGGGTGAAGCGGCCGCGGCTCCAGAGACGAAGGGAACCAAGGAACCAGAAGACAAGAAAGCGAAAAAAGAGCCGAAGGCTTAACATTTTTGCTTGCAAGTTGGGAGCCGGGGTAGTATTATACCTTCGGCTCTTTTTGTTTGATTTTTTGAATTCGAATCTGGAACTGAAGGAGGATAGATATGGGAGTAAGACTGATAGTGGTAGGCGCGCAGTGGGGCGACGAAGGCAAGGGCAAGGTAGTTGATCTTTTGGCTGAAACATTCGACGTGGTGGCCCGCTATCAGGGCGGGCATAACGCGGGGCATACGGTTAGGGTGAATGGGGTGGAACGGGTTTTTCACCTTTTGCCGTCGGCGATTTTGCACCCGGGCAAAATTTGCGTTTTAGGGAACGGCATGGTGATTAATCCCAAGGCGTTCAATGATGAAATAGGAGAGATCAATTGCGATGGGCGGTTATTCGTTTCGGATCGAGCGCATCTCATCATGCCTTGGCATAAAGAGCTTGAAAGAGCTAGGTCCTGTTACGGAAAAGACGGCATTGGCACGACCCAGCGCGGTATCGGCCCGGCGTATGTGAGTAAAAGCGCGAGGACTGGCTACAGGATCTGTGATGTCGCGGGGCAATTTGGTGATTTATGGGCCAGACTGCGCAAGGATCTTCAGGAAGCCAACGAAGAGCTACTTGATCATAACGTCGGACCGCTTCCCGGGACCTGTCTGAACGATTTTCACGGGGAAGTCCAGCAGTTGAAGCCGTTCGTTGCCGATACCTCCCTTTTGATCAACAAAGCGATTAGAAAAGGCAAATCAGTGCTGTTTGAAGGGGCGCAGGGAACGATGCTTGATATTGATCACGGCACGTACCCTTATGTGACCTCTTCCAATACTGCGGCCGGCGGCGCTTGCACAGGGATCGGGGTTGCCCCTACCTTGATCACCGGAACGATTGGGGTGGTCAAGGCCTACACGACCAGAGTCGGCGGCGGGCCTTTTCCGACTGAACTTGATGACAACATTGGCGCTTATTTGCAGAAACGCGGCCGTGAAGTTGGTGCTAGTACCGGCAGGACGAGGCGGTGCGGCTGGTTTGATGCGGTGGTGGTACGCCAGGCGATTATGCTTAACAACTTCAACGCTTTGGCGCTGACCAAACTCGATGTGCTTGACGATCTTCCGGGAATCAAGGTTTGCGTCGGGTATCTGCTCGATGGGTCAGAATCCTGCCAAATTCCGGCAAGGACAGAGGATTTGGCGCGATGCCAACCGGTCTGGCAGACAGTTCCCGGGTGGCTCACCAGCACTCGGGGAATCACGCATTTCAGTAAGCTCCCTTACCAAGCCCAAAAATACATTCGCTTGATTGAGGAGCTCTGCGACGTTCCGGTTAAAATCGTCTCCACCGGCCCGGAACGCAACGAAACCATCGTCCGCCGGAATGTTGAGCCGTTTGGGTGGATGGACGACATTCAAGTCGGGAAGGTCGCGGTCGCTTGAGCCTAAGATCGCGCACCCTCCTTGCACAAAACCCTCAAAAGGTGATTGCGTTTATACAAGCGCAAAAATCTTTTGAGGGTTATTTTTTAGTCCGAAAAATGACGCAATTGCGTGAAAAATCGGAATGTGTTTTTTCGAGAGGGTTAAGAATTATTTTTCATTCCCATTCGACCGTTCCCGGAGGTTTTGATGTTATGTCATAAACGACTCGATTCACGCCGCGAACTTCGTTAGTAATTCTTACTGAAATTGTTTCCAAAACCGTGTGCGGAATTTTGGCCCAGTGAGCGGTCATAAAATCCGTGGTCGTAATCGCTCGGATGATAATCGGGTACCCGTAAGTACGCGCATCGCCCTGCACGCCGACTGATTTAATTGAGGGGAGCACTGCAAAATACTGCTGGACATTTATTTTGGCCTTTTCAATTTCTTGCCGCACAATCAAATCGGCCTTTTTGAGCATTTCCAGCTTCCATTCGGTTACTTCGCCGATGATCCGCACGGCCAGACCCGGACCCGGGAAGGGCTGGCGGTGGACAATCGCGTTGGGAAGTTTCAAAAGTTTTCCAATTTTTCGGACTTCGTCCTTGTAAAGTTCACGCAGCGGTTCGATTAGTTTAAATCCTAATTTTTCCGGCAAGCCACCGACATTGTGATGGGATTTTATTAATGCGGCTTTCCCGCCGACGCTGACGCCGGAAGTGATGACGTCGGTATATAGGGTGCCCTGGACCAAAAATCGCGGTTTGGGTTTTAGCTTTTTTGTTTCCCGTTCAAAAATGCGAATAAAAAGTTCGCCGATGATTTTGCGTTTTTTTTCGGGATCCGTGATTTTTTTTAGTTTAGCCAAAAATTCTTTTTTCGCATTGACAACACGAAGAGTGATTTTCTGATATTGCCGGAAAGTTTGAACAACTGTTTGGGTTTCGCCCTCACGCATGAGTCCGGTGTCAACATAGACACATATTAGATTTTTGCCAATTGCTTTGTGGACTATGGCTGCCGCGACCGCGGAATCCACCCCGCCGGAGAGGGCGCATACCGTTTTTTCTTTGCCGACTTGTTTTTTGATTTTTTCGATTTCTTTTTCGAGAAAATTTTTCATCGACCAGGACGGTTTCGCTCCGGTAATTCTGAGGAAATTTTTTAGGATTGTCATTCCATTTTTTGTATGGACAACTTCGGGATGGAATTGCAGCCCGTAAATTTTTTTCGTTTCATTGGCCATCGCGGCAATGGGGCAGTTTGACGAGCCGGCTATCATCTTAAATCCTTTGGGAAGTCTGGTAACCTGATCGCCATGAGACATCCAGGTAAGCTGTTTTGGTTTTAGACCGTGGAAAAGTTCGGTCTGTTTGACAATTTTAATTTCTGTCGGACCGTACTCGCGTTTCTTGCCAGCCTTCACTGCGCCGCCTAATTCAAAAGCCATCAACTGCATGCCATAGCAGATGCCTAAAGTAGGGATGCCTAGTTTGAAAATTTTTTCGTCCACCCGAAGCGCGTGAGAATCGGACAAATTTTGCGGCCCGCCGGAAAGGATAATGCCATCGGCTTGTTTTAACTTTGAAAGCGAACAGTTGGGCGGGACCAATTGCGCGTATACGCCGAACTCGCGGATCCGCCGTGTAATTAGATGAGAGTACTGTGAGCCGAAATCCAAAACGTAGATCATTTAATAAACGAGGCTGCAAACGCCCATTTGGTGCACTGGGCGATTTGCGTGGCCGTCAAGATGCCCGATTTTTTCAAAAACTCCTGCTCTTTGTGGATATTGGTGCGGTACATTTCGGGCCCGTCGGTGTTGATGGTAAATTTGACTTTGTTTTTAAGCAGGGTTTTGTAAATATTTTTTAACTCCCTGACGTTTTTTGCAATGCTATTTCGCAGATTCGAAGTAGGGCAGGTTTCTAATGTAATATCGTTTTTTACCAATTCCCGCATTAATCCTTGGTCATTCACGCACATCACGCCGTGTCCGATTCTATCAGGTTTGATTTTTGTAACGATGTACCACATTTCCGCGAGCGAGCCTTCTTCTCCGGTATGTATTGTTACTCCTAGGCCGGCTCTTTTGATTTCTTGAAAAAGCGGAGCGTATTTTTTCATGGAAAACGATTTTCTTTGCGGTCCGGCAATATCCACGCCGATGACGCCCCGGTTTTTGTATTTTATCGCCTTACTGAAAATGATTTTTCCTAAACGAAGCGGTTGTGTTCGCTCCACCATCAGGATCAGGCCCCCTTTGACCATGGGGTATTCCAGTTTTGCCTGATCGAGGCCCCAGATGCCCGCCATAATGATATGATCCAAATCTCGCTCTCCGCCGCGATTTCGGAACATCGGATTGAAACGGAGCTCTTGGAGAACGATATTACATTTTCTGTAACCCCCGCCGAAGACCGATTTGACGGATTCCAAAATTGCTTCCGGTGAGGATTGAATCAGCTCTGTCCAGTAGAAATAGTTGTTGTGCAGTTCATCCAGATTGCGGTTTCGCTCATTGCCCGACATGGTAATCATATCCTCAAAATTCCAGTAGTTTTTTGAAGGAAGTCTTATTCCTTGCCGATGAGCGATATCCCAGAGGATGGCCGGATCGACTGATGATCCGAGGTGCGCGTGGAGTTCAGCCCGTGGAATTGTTGTTTTTGCCGGCATTTAATAGTTTGGCGCTTTTTTATTGATCGTAATCGTGTGCGGATGGGATTCTCGCAGGCCGGCGTTGGTGATGCGAATAAATCTGACGTGTTTTGGCATATCAGTAATTGTTTTTGCTCCAATATAGCCCATCCCGCTTTTTATGCCGCCCGTGATTTGTTCAATAACGTCTTTCACCGGCCCTTTGTATTGAGTCACCCCTTCCACTCCTTCCGGAATATGAGTTTTGGTATTTTTCTGAAAATAACGATCAGAAGATCGGTTACTTTGCATTACCCCGAAGCTCCCCATGCCACGATAGACCTTGACCAGCTCACCATTATATTTAATCACTTTGCCGGGAGTTTCTTTGGTCCCCGCAAGCATCGAGCCGAGCATGACCGTCGAAGCTCCTGCCGCCAATGCCTTGACGGCGTCGCCAGAATATCTCATGCCGCCGTCGGCGATTACGGGAATGCCTTTTTTCTTCGCGACCTCAACTACGTTTAATATAGCGGTGAGTTGAGGAATCCCGATTCCGGCGACTATCCGGGTAGTACAAATCGAGCCGGGACCGATCCCGACCTTGATGGCGTCGGCGAATTTTACAAGTTCCGCCGCCGCTTCTTTGGTTCCGATATTGCCAACGATGACCTGCGCTCTCACTGATTTTTTGATTTCCCTTGCGCTCTTCAAGGCTCGTAAATTGTGAGCGTGCGCGGTATCCACCACGATGATGTCCGTTCCGGCCTTATCCAGTGCCAATGCTCTTTGCAAATCGCCCGGTCCGACCGCGGCCGAGGCGAGAAGTTTGTTTTTTTTAACTTTCCGGACCATGGCAATCTGTTCCTCAACTGAACAGTTGCGATGAAGGACCGCCAATCCCCCGAGACGCCCCAAGGCGATAGCCATCTCTGCCTCGCTGACCGTATCCATGGCCGCGGCCAGGATTGGAATCTTCAGCCTGATTTTTTTAGTTACAAAAGAAGAAAGGTCCACCTCGCTGCGAACCACCACCGACTCTCGCGGCTCCAGCAGGACGTCATCAAAGGTTAGACCTAAGGGAAAATTGTTGAGCATAAGATACTTTTTTCTATATTAGCATATTGTTATAATCTCGCAAACCCGGTATTTGCCGGTCAGGTCCTTGTGGAACTCTATCTGAAAATTGTCTAAGTATTTTTTGGCCAAAGTCTCGAGTTTTACTTTCTGCGAGGGATCGTGCTCGAGTAGGAGTGTAATCTTTTTGTCATTCCCGCCGAAGCGGGAATCCAGACTTGCCCTCGACAATGATCGGGGGCTGGATCCTCGATCAGGTCGGGGACGACAGAATATTTTTAATTGTTGAAACAATTCTCGAAAATGTCTCAAGCCGTCGTCTCCGCCGACGAGCGCGTTTTTTGGTTCACACTTCAAATCGGGATTATTTTTGTGTTGCTTCCGCGTGAGATATGGCAAGTTCGCAATAATTAAATTTCTATGACCCGCACTCGCTCTCCCCCTCATGAGGGGGAGAGGAAAGAGGGGGTCTAGGAGATTGCCGCGCAGAAATTTGATTTTTTTTGAAACGCCGTTGAACTTGGCATTTTCCCTCGCGATGACCAGAGCTTTCTTTGACGTATCAGTGCCGTACAGTTTTGGAGTATCATAGACTAGTCTATGATACTCCGTTAGTTTTGCGGCGATGCTGATGATGATGTTCCCGCTGCCGGTTCCGACCTCAACTACATTCTCTATTCTACATTCTTTATTCTTGATTTGCTCGAGAGCCAGTTCAACCAGCAATTCCGTTTCCGGGCGGGGGATGAGGACATCTGGAGTGACCACAAAATCTAAACTAAAAAATTCCTTATGCCCGATCAAGTAAGCCACTGGCCAGCGCTTCACGCGTTTTTTGATGAGAATTTGAAATTTGGAATATTGAATTTGGGAAAGTTTCCTGTCAAAATTGGCGTACAACCAGGCTTTATCTTTGTGGAGCACAAATGAAAGTAAAACCTCCGCGTCTAAATGCGGAGATAATGAGGCTTGCCTTATTTTTTTTGTCGCCAAATTCAAGGCTTCTTTAATTTTCATCAGCTCAATTTTCGAGTAATTTTTTCTGATACTCGGCAGTCAAGGCTGCAATCATTGGACCAAGATCGCCGCCCATCATACCTTGAATTTGGTTCCAGTTTTGGTTGATGCGGTGATCGGTAACCCGATCTTGCGGAAAATTATAAGTTCGGATTTTTTCCGACCGGTCACCGGTGCCGATTTGGGAAAGGCGTTTTTCGCGCAGTTCTTTTTGCCGCTTTTCCTGCTCATGCTCGTAGACGCGAGCCCGGATGACCCGCATGGCTTTTTCGCGGTTTTGCGTCTGACTGCGTTCATCCTGCGATTGGGCCGTGATTCCGGTTGGAAGATGGGTAATCTTGATTGCCGAATACGTGGTGTTGACTGATTGTCCGCCAGCCCCCGAGGATGTTGACGCTTCAATTTTTAAATCTTTTGGGTCAATTTTGAGATCAATTTCTTCAATTTCCGGTAACACCGCGACCGTCACGGTGGAAGTATGCACTCGCCCGGTTTTTTCCGTGTTGGGCACGCGCTGGACGCGGTGAACGCCGGATTCATATTTGAGCTTGCCGTAGATGTCTCCGCCGGCTGGTGGACCAGCAATTTCAAAAACAACTTCTTTGTAGCCGCCAATACCGATGCGGTTAGTAGAGACAAGCTTCGCTTTCCAGCCTTGCGATTCCGCGTATTTTTGGTACATACGGAAAAGTTCGGCCGCGAAGAGAGCGGCTTCTTCGCCGCCTGCGCCCGCCCGGATTTCCATGATAATATTTTTTTCATCTAGGGGATCACGCGGCAACACTAAAACCCGCAACTCTTCTTCAAGCAGCGTTTTCGTCGCCTCGAGTTTTATTAGTTCCGACCTGGCCAATTCCGCGATCTCGCGTTCGGGTTCCCGTGACAGTTTTTTATTTTCCTCGATTTGCTTTTCAATCTCTTTTAGCTGCTGAATTTTGGGAACAGTTGTTTCCAATTCTTTCTGCCGCTTGCCCAAAGCCTTTAGCCGTTGCGGATCCCGTGTCTCTGCCAGTTCCCGCTCGAGCTTGGCGTATTCTTCGAGAATAGACTGATATTTGATATTCATAATTTTAAGAACCTCTCCCGGCTTTCGGCCACCCTCCCCAAGTGTTGGGGAGGGATAAAGGGAGAGGTCGATCTGAATTTACTTCTCTACTTTTTTTGCTTCTCGTTTTGCCTGCTTGGTTGCCAATTTTTGTTTCTTGGTAACGCGTTTTGTTCCGCCCGTTGCCCTTGCCGCGCGTTTCTTGAATTTTTCAACCATACCCGCAGTATCCACCAGTTTTTGTTTACCGGTGTAAAATGGATGGCAAACAGAACAAATTTCCACACGCAGTTCCTGTTTGGTACTGCCGGTGGTGAAAGTATGGCCGCAGGCGCAAATCACCCGCGCATCGGCGTAATAGGTTGGATGAATGTTTTTTTTCATATAAGTAAACGGATTATAACAGCAAAACGAACAATAAGCAAGCCCCGTTAGAAAGCTGATGTGCCACAGTTTTTGCCGTGATAAAAGCAATATGTGTTTATGCGCGCTTTCTAACGGGGCAAGCAGCTTGTATTTTTTGTTCGCAATTGTTATAATCGCATTGCAGATAATTAATTCACATTTTCTCCTCCGCTACAGCTTCAGCGGACAAGCTTTCCAAACCCTGGTTTAAAAATGCTTGAGAGCAGATTTAAATCCCTGGAAAGCGGAGGAAAGAGGACTAAGGGAACTATGAATTATCCAACAATAGAGGAATTGCTTACGGCGGGCGTGCATTTTGGGCATTTGTCTTCCAGATGGAATCCCAAGATGAAGCCTTTTATTTTTACGACTCGTAACAAAATCCATGTCATCAATTTGGAAAAGACATTGGAGAAATTACGGATAGCTTTGGATTTCGTGAAGGGTCTTGCCAGCCGAGGAGGCACTATCCTATTCATCGGAACGAAGCGGCAGGCCAAAGACGAAGTCAAAAAAGCCGCCGTTCTGTGCGGAATGCCGTACGTGACAATCCGCTGGCTCGGCGGGACATTTACCAATTTCAAAACCATCCAGAAGACCATCAAAAAACTGGAAAAGCTTCAAAGCCTGGCCGCATCCCCGGATTTTGAAGTGAAATATATCAAAAAGGAGCGGCTGTTGATCCAAAGAGAGATCCTGAAGCTGGAAAATTTGTTTGACGGTATTAAGACGATGAAGAAATTGCCGGAAGCAATTTTCGCGGTTGACGTAAATCACGACAAAATCGCGGTCAAAGAGGCAAAAAAGATGGGAATAAAGGTTGTGGGTTTGGTTGACACCAATTCAGATATCGAGGACATTAATTATCCAGTTCCTTCCAATGACGACGCCATCAAAGCCATAGCGCTTATGACGCATATATTTGCCGAAGGAATCAACGAGGGAAAGAGCCAGCCTCTGGAAGAAACCGGTTCAAATTCAAACCAAACGCAGGAGAAAAGAGTCAATGAGTAGCAAGATCAGCGCAAGCGACGTAAAAAATTTGCGGGAGAAGACCGGTGCGGGAATGATGGAAGCCAAAAGCGCGCTGTCTGAGGCGCGCGGCGATTTCGACCGGGCTCTGGAAATTTTGCGCAAAAAAGGCCAGTTGCGGGCGGGAAAAAAGACTGATCGCGTCGTCGGCCAGGGAATTATTGACGCCTACATTCACGACGGAGGGAGAATCGGCGTGATTCTTGAGGTCAATTGCGAGACAGATTTTGTGGCCAGGAGCGACGAGTTCAAAAATTTGGTCCACGACCTCGCGCTGCATATCGCGGCAAGCTCGCCTTTATATGTAAGCCGGGAACAAGTTTTTCCAGTAGTGATCGATAAAGAAAAAGAAATCTATGCGGCGGCCGCCCGCGCGGAAGGAAAGACCGAGGGAATAACCCAAAAAATTATCGAGGGGCGGGTGGAGAAATATTACCAGGAGGTTTGTCTTCTCGAACAGCCGTTTGTGAAGGATCAGGATATAACCATTCAGGAACTTGTTAACCAAAAGATTGCGGCCATGGGTGAAAATATCAAGGTTCGCCGGTTCACCCGATATGTCTTAGGCGAGTAAGATAAATTAAGGGATTTATTATAGTGTTTTCCTTTCTTCCCCAACTCCTCATTATACTTTCTATTGTTGGCATCATTGTTATCGTGTTCAGACGAATGATGGGGCTCCCGAATATTTTTGAATCCCGGGGTAAAATTGGCGAAAAACTTAAGGAGGAAGCTGTTTGGGCGGCAAAGAAAATTTGGCATTTTCTCCTGGAGGTCAAGGAAATCTCCAAAAATCCGCGTTTCCGGAGTTTCCCAAAAGTCCTTTCTGAATTCCATTTTCCAAAGGCTCGCTTGCCTTTCTTCGGGGCAAAAAAATCTTTGAGAGCAGAACTGGTTTTGGCCGAGGACAGTTTGTCGACCGGAAATTTCGAGGAGGCCGAGAGGAATTTTATCAATGTCATTAAGCGTGACTCTCATAATGAAGCGGCGTACGCGGGGCTTGGAAAGTTATACCTTACCCAGAAGAAGTATCAGGAGACGGTCGAAACTTATAAATTCCTTATTAAGCATCACCCGGATAATGATAGTTATTATTCCCATCTTGGCCAAGCCTATCACAATATAAAAAAATACGAGGCGGCAGTTGCGGCGTACGAACAAGCCATCGCGCTGGCTCCCCACAATCCCAGACGTTACATAAATCTTGGTCAGACTCTGGAGGCGCAGGGGCATCTGGAAGAGGCAATTTTAAATTACCGAAGGGCGGCGGATTTAGATACGGAAAACGCGCAATATCTGATGATGCTTTGCGAAGCCCTGATAAATAAAGGGGATAAGGAACAGGCCAAAACCTTCCTCGAGAAAATTTTAATTCTCGAACCAACGAACAGCAGCGCCCGCGAGAAACTCATGCGGTTGAAATTTTAGTCGGGAAAAAGTATAATTTGGTGAGCGCCACCTTAGCTCAGCTGGTACCCCGGTAGCAGACCGTCTTCGGCGGACGCTACGGGGCGAGGAGCAACTGTGCCGGAGTAACTCAGTGGCAGAGTAGCTGTTTTGTAAACAGCAAGTCGTGGGTTCGAGTCCCACCTCCGGCTAGTCCCCGGCTTGCCCCGTAGCGAACCGAAGGGTTCTACTACTGGGGTTCGATCCCGGGAGGTGGCTTTGGGGCAGGTACCGAAGTGGTCAAACGGGGCTGACTGTAAATCAGCTGGCTTATGCCTTCATAGGTTCGAATCCTATCCTGCCCACCAGACAGTTTTGTTTTGACCAAAAGCACAATATTATGCTATACTTAATGTATAAACTATTAAGCTTTAAGGAAACAAATTATGGCAGACAAAGCCAAAGTTCTAATTGTTGAGGACGAAGAGATCCTCCTGGCCGCCCTCAAAGAAGAATTGTCATCCGGAGGCTACGACATAGAAGGAGCAATGGACGGCGTGGAAGGGCTGGAGAAGGTCAAAACCTTCAAGCCGGAGTTGATCCTCCTCGATCTTTTGATGCCCAAAATGGACGGCATGGAAATGCTGCAGAAACTCAAAGGCGACAGGGAGACCCGCGATATTCCGGTCGTCATCCTGACCAACCTCTCTGATTACGAACGGATTTCCGAAGCGCTCTCTTTGGGCGCGATGGATTATCTGGTGAAAGCCAATTACAAGCTCGAAGATCTGCTCGACAAGGTCCGGACGGTTTTAGCGCGAAAATAGCAGTTGTTCAAAATAATGGACTCTCAAGAAGATTACAAAAATTTAATTACGGAAATAATCCGCAAGCAAATCGACATCTTGGGCGTTGATATCGCGGTCAGAAAAGCAAACGGCGTTTCCGGACTGAAGGTTAGTGATAAAGGCGAAGTCAATTCCCTTTCCGGCGATCCGCAGGAAATTCTGCAGGAGCTCATTTCGAAGTACGTCGCTTTATCGGGGGAGATTGTAAAAAATATTCTTAACCCGGTTTTCGCAAAATATCCAGAAATAAAGCTTAATTTAAAATAAAATGGAAATAAACATCTGGCAGTTGTTGGTCCAAGCGTTTGTTATTATCATTGTCATTGGCGGCGTCTATAATCTTTGGCGCACCGCGAATACCTACGGTGGCATTGTCGGAAACGGTCTGCGCTGGCTGGGTATGGGGATGATTCTTTTTTCTCTGGAAAGCCTTGACCGGGTACTGGGAAATTTAAGCTTTATCGCCCCAGTAAGCCCGGCAAACGCTGATTTGCTTCATAATATAATTTTGCTTTTAGGCCTTTTGTTTTCCGGAATCGGTTTCTCGAAATTCACCAAAATCCAATAGCCCTTTTTTAAAACAAACAATATTTGGCGGACTTAACGGCATTTAATACAAGCCCCCAGAATGTTTACTGGGCGGCAACAATTTTTTCAGGATTAGTCCTGATAATTTTTTGGTTCGAGTATCGTCGGACCCGGGGGAAACTTTTTGTTCGGGAAAACCAAATGAAACGGCGGATGTATGAACTCTCGATTTTGCGCGAACTCGGTGAACGGATCGGTTATTCTCTTAACGTTCAAAAAATAGTTGATATAATCCGCGGCAGTCTCGGAAAACTCCTCCCGTATTCTATAGTGGCTTATATGCTGCCAAATGAAGATGGCCGACTGATTTTTAATGTTACCCTGGCTGAACCAGTCAGCAAGTCATTTGTGGCGGAAGTCAAAACGCGGATGCTGAAGTCCTTTTCCGCTCTTTTCGGGGAAGTATATTCAGCCGATGATATTGATGAAAGTATTTCCGGCGCCGTGACGGATCCGACAAATACGGTCAAGGTCGAATCGCTTTTTAACGTGCCGATCGTCATCAATAACCGCCCGGCTGGCATTTTTACGGTAGCGGCGGCCGAGCCGAATATGTATAAAACCAGCGAAGAGGTGGAAATACTTTATACAATAATGAATCAGGCTTCCGAGGCGGTTTCAAAACTCGAGACGGTTCTGGAAGTTGAAAAAGGAAAACTTAACGCGATGGTTAGGAGCATGGCAGATGGCGTTTTGATGATTGACAACCAAAATCGATTGATCGTTTCTAACCCACAAACGTTGCGGATGCTCGGGATCCAAACCCAGGAGCCGACAATTTTCGATATTCTAGGCGCTTTATCCGAACACTTTGATTTGCGGACCAAAATCGAAGAAAGCCGGCGGAAAGACAAGCTTATCGTTGAAGAAGAGATAGAGATTCATGATAGTTTCCTGCAGATTTTAATCAGCCCGGTGAAGGATAAAAAAGGACTCCTGCTCGGCAGCGTTGTTCTGTTTCATGACATCACACACGACAAAGACCTTGAAAAATTGCGGGAAGATTTTACCTCGATGATGGTGCACGAGCTTCGTTCTCCACTGACCGGTATCCGCAGTATTGCTTCGCTTTTGGAAACTGATAAGGTTAAAAATGAAGAGAAAAAATACAAAGAGTTTGTCGGGCTCATCAGCACCAACAGCAACTCCATGCTCGATCTTGTGAACGATCTGCTGGATGTTTCCAAACTTGAGTCTGGAAAATTTCAAGTTTTCAAAAGGCCCGCTGACTTGCGGCGTTTGATCGAGCAGCGGGTTGAATCATTTAACGCTTTGGCCCAAGAGAACAAAATAACACTGCAATACAAAGTTCTTCCGGAAGTGCCTCAAACTTTGCAGTTTGACGAAAACAAAATCGGTCAAGTCCTCAACAATCTTTTGAGCAACGCTGTTAAATTCTCCATGCCGGGAGGGGAGATCATGGTTGCCGCTTTTTACTGCAAGAAATCACAGGATCTGCCTCAGCAGGCCGCCAATTTCGGGCTTCCGTGGCAGGGATTAAAAGCCGGCGCAGTATGCCAGATTGACGCGGTCGTGGTGAGTGTGTCTGATTCGGGGGTAGGCATTCCGGAACGGGAAATAGGAAAGCTTTTCAATAAATTTCAGCAGCTTTCTACCGCGGCAAAGAGTGAGAAGAAGGGCACAGGTTTGGGTCTGGTGATCGTCAAGGGAGTGGCGGAGGCTCATGGTGGGCAGGTCGGGGTGTTTTCCGAAGAAGGCAAGGGCACAACATTTTATTTCACACTGCCCGTATGAGGTTTAGAAATATTTTAGGTAAAAAAGAAAGGGTCAGCATTGATACCATCCAGTCGGATTTTGTGACACTGGCCAGTCATCAGCTCCGTACGCCGCTATCAGCGGTGAAATGGTACACAGAAATTTTGTTGTCTGACAAATACGGAAAGCTGAACGCGAAACAGCGGGAGTACCTCGCGGAAATGTACCGGTCGAACGAGCGGGCGATCAATCTCGTGAACGACCTTCTGGACGTTTCGCGCATTCAGGAAGGCCAAATCCACCTCGAGTTTCGCCCAACGCGCGTGGAGAAAGTCATTGAAGAAGTAATTGACGGCCTGGAAACCCTGATTCGGGTCAGCAAGGTGATCATAAATTTTGAGATCATTAACGGGCCGCTTCCAGAGGTTGAAACAGACCAGGAAAAACTCAAACGGATTGTCGTAAATCTGCTGTCCAATTCCATCAAGTATACCGGGGCAGCGGGAAAGATTCGTCTCTCCGTGGAACGAAAGCCAAACCATCTGCTTATTTCCGTGGAGGATTCGGGAGTGGGAATTTCCCAAACAGATTATTCAAAAATATTCAAAAGATTTTTCCGGGGGGAGAATGTTATCAAGGTAACCCCGGACGGCACGGGTTTGGGCCTGTTTATTGCCAAATCACTGGTCGAGGCCATGGGCGGGAACATAAGCTTTGAATCCGTGGAAGGGAAAGGCACAAAATTTTTTTTCACTTTGCCGTTGGCCCAGTAATAAAACTTGACATGAGCAAGCCTTACCAAAATTTAAACGAACTAATTTTGAAATTATATATGTTAAATAATTTAATATGGATTAACTTTCATTCTCGCTTGCTAAATTTTGGCAAGTCAAGTTATTGTTACTGGGTTGAAAAGTTAAGATAAATAGGCTAAAATCAAATCAAACACATGCCCAGTAACAAAACTTGACATGAGCAAGCTTCTCCCGCAAAATTTCTAAGATTATTTCAAACGATTACCGCATGTCCAATAATTTATCATTAATTTCACAATTAAACTTCGCTTGCTAAATTTTGGCAAGTCAAGTTATTGTTACTGGGTATGCCGCCGAAAAAAACTGGGAAAAATGTAGCAATTAATATCCAAAGGATTAGCGCGCAGAGGCTTTTGGACCCCAAGCTTCGGGACTTAAAAGCACGCGCGGACACCCCCAAGACTTTTTATGTTATCATGGCGGTCGGGCTATTTATAGTCGGGGTGGTGTTCGGGTATATCTATTACCAGTCTCCCGTGGAGTCCACCAAGGCACCGGAAATAATCGTGCCAAACGAGACGTTGACTACCGGTTCGGATAAACCTGCGGCCCCGGAACCCCCAAAATTTGAACCGGAAGTGGTGAAGTCGACGGTTACCGTACTGGACACGCCAACTGGGTATTTGAATGTCCGGGGGGGGCCGGGAACGAATTTTGAAAAAATCGGGCAGATTAATCCGGGAGAGACATATGAATTGGTAACGGCCGACCAGGACAAGGGTTGGTACCAGATCAAACTTGACGAAGCTAGGAACGGCTGGGTGACCAAGCAGTACGCGGAGATAAAATAGAAAAGTTCCCTGCCCGGTGGCGCAAGGGTCGAGAGTCTGTTATACTTTTTTCTACCCTATGCCCACGTAGCTCAGCAGGCAGAGCAACTCCATGGTAAGGAGTAGGTCCGCAGTTCGATTCTGCGCGTGGGCTCCAGAATTATTAAGACTAACGTGAAAAAATGCCCCAAGAAAACCTCATCAAACTGCAGTGCACGATTTGCAAGCGAATCAATTACAATACCACGAAAAACAAAAAAATCAATCCCGAGCCGCTGGAACTCAAGAAGTTCTGTAAGTGGGATAGGAAGCATACGCTTCACAAGGAAATGAAGAAATAACGAAAACCCCCGCTTTGAAGCGGGGGTTTTCGATTCAAGAAGCCCTATTATAGAACGGCTTCTTTGGCTGCCTTGGCGACCCGGAACTTCACGACCTTTTTGGCCGCAATTTTGATCTGTTCGCCGGTGGCCGGATTGCGGCCCATGCGTTCAGCGCGCTGCACTTTGACGAGCTTGCCCAAGCCCGGGAGGACGAACTCGCCGTTTGTTTTGACCTCTTTGTAGGCGAGCTCGACCATCTTGTCCATGAAGGACGAGACGTCTTTTTTGCTCATCCCCGTGGCTTCTGACATAGAGCTCATCAGTTGAGACTTGCTCATTTTGGCCATAGCTGGTTAATTAGTTAAAAATCTAGACTAACCCCTATTGTACACTATTGCAGGAAAATTACAACTCTTGGGCTCTTGTGGCAGGCCATCGTGAAGGATGTTAGAACCGCCATCCAGAGGCAAAGTGGGTATATTTACATCCCGAATTTGGCTATACAGGTTAAAGGGTCACATAGTGAAGGATATTAGAACTCGGATTTAATTTATCTGCATAAGACCTTTTCTCTTCCATGGTCGGCCAATAAGTGTCTTTGTAATTAAGGTAAAGGTTATCCAATTTGTATCCTGAAATGCCCTAAAGTAAAAGTAATATAACTACAATTAAGGAAACGAGCCCTGCAAATATCGTTAGGTCATCCTTTTAAGGTAGGCAAATCCGATGCCAATTATAAAAGCCGGAAAAATATTATTACCTACTGCAGCACCCAAACCGCCGCCCTGGATAAATCCGATGCCTATAGAAAACACAACCATAGCTGTATAAACATAGACCCCCCACTTACGCATTTTCCAATAACCAACTAATCCAATTAAGGCTAGTAGGACTGGAAAAGGAACGCTTAGAATAAACGAAAAAAATCCATATTTTTGGATTACAGGTTCGCGCACACTCGGTATAAAAAGACCACTAAGGACAAAGGCTAGTGTAATAAAACCAACGATACAAACAGCCGTTATTACTCCGGGGCGTTTTTGTAATGAATAACTTTTGCTTATTGAGTTCGTAGTTTGTTGCATAATACTTTATGGTTTTTAATGATTTTTTGTTTCCGAAGTTTATCGCCAATTCCATAATAACACACAATAGGGGCTAAAACTAATCCCTGTCATTAAGAGCTTTTCGTCGGAATAACAGGCTTGGTAGACCCAACCCGTTAGGATAGTATTGCTTTTTAATAATTCTAGCGCATAGCCATTCCAAACATCTGACGTTGGACAGGCTTCAAGACTCTCGAAGCATTTAATACCTCAATCCCAATGACCCTGCCTTCATCGTTGAGTTCTGCGGCAATTCCTGGGGCAATTTCCACAAATTCTTCCTCTACCCCTTTTTGCACGCCAAAATAAAGCACGTCGCTTTGTTTGTCGTAGTGAATTAGTTTTTTGTTATTTTTCATATCCTTTGCCATCTCCTTGATTTAATTCTATGTGATTTTTGCAAATCCTTCAAGGGGTGAATGGTAATCAAAATTATTTCGTTATTAACTTGCTCGTAAATCACAGCCATTTCTCTAGCCCGTCCTTTATAACTGACCTTGCTTACCGCCACATATTTTCTCGTTTGGTTATCAAAATAATGTTCTCTTGCAATTTCAAAAATCTGCCTGGGTAACCGGCGCGGAATTTCTCTGATCTTTAACCGAAATTCCAAATGCGGTGAGTAAATTATTTTGAATTTTTTCATTGGTATTGACAGGCCTTGGCAGGGGAGGAAGGAATCGGACCTTCGTCATCGGTTTTGGAGACCGATGTTCTACCACTGAACTACTCCCCCCCCATAAGAAATGGTTTTGCCTGCCTGCCAAATCCGCCCTTGCGGAGTCGGCGGGTACTGCCCCGGCAGGCAGGCGACGTCTCCGCAAGTTAGTATTAAGGGAATTATACAAATTTTTGACTGGATTTGCAAAAACCTTTCTTGAAGCATACAATAAAACCACGCACTAATTTTTATAGCCATGGCTATAAAAATTAGCAGATAGATTTTAGCCATTTTTAACGGAATATTATATAGTCGAAAGTAATAAACGATTATGACGGCAGATCAAAAAAACCGTTTCAAACGGGCGGGGATCGGCATCTCGAAAGCGATTTTGATTGCCTTGGGGGCTTTAAGTTTCGGCGCGGCAATGGCGATTGCTCCTGGCGGAGTTGACGCGGTGATGCGCCTCGTGGGCAAGTTGATTGATGATTATGAAGGCAAGGGTGTTGCCAATTACCACGAGTACCAGATCAAAGCCGCTCTGCGCTATTTAAAAAGCCGTAAATTAATTGACATTCAGCGGCAATATCAGAAAGATGTATTCACTTTGACAAAATTAGGTCGACTCCGGGTAAGAAAATTACTGAAGTCGTTTGGAATTCGAAAACCCAAAAAATGGGATGGTAAATGGCGGATGATAATATTCGACATTCCCCATACCAAAAAGAGTGAGAGTGATATTTTTAGGCAACGGTTAAAAAATTTGGGATTGGCTAATTTGCAAAAAAGCATCTGGATTCATCCGTTTGATTGCAAGGATCAGATTTACTATTTAGCCGGAAACTTATTTATCACGCCTTACGTCAGGTACATTGTGGCAGAGAAGGTTACGGGCGAGGTCGACCTGCGCAAGAGATTTGAACTGTCCTGACACGAAATTTTCGTATAATTCGCATAGCCGCATTTTCTAGATTGATTGCTAATTTCTATCGCCATGGCGATAGAAATTAGCGGAGCATTTTGAGAGATGAAGAATATGGTTAGAAGTTATCTGGAAGTGCAATTTTTTTCAGTTTGACTGATTACAGTGTGGAGCGCTAGACTGATATGATAAATGCCGAGAACCAAAGGCATTATCACGCACTTAAAATCTATTTTTAGGAGGATGCAATGTTGATGCGATTTTTCAGAACCCCCGGTTTGAGCGCATCTGTTTTGGCCGGGATCATGTCGCGTATGCCTTTTCTGATGGGCAGATTGCAGACGGAGATTTGCTTCTATATTGAAGTGACCCAAGCTTTAGCCGAGGACGAATTGGAAAAACTCAAGTGGCTTTTGAGAAAAACTTATGAGCCGCGGGGGTTAAGTTTGCAAAGTTTCCTTTCTGGGCAAAAAACTGTGTACGAAATCGGGTCACGGCTCAATTTCGAGACACCTTTGTCGTCCGTTGCCGTGGGGGTTTGCCACGCTTGCGGTTTATCTAAGGTCACCAGAACTGAGCAATCAATTCGGTTGGGTTTAGATGCAGGACTGGATTTCGGTCAGGAAGCGGAATTTCTAACACCTCTCCATGATCGGATGACCCAAATGGTTTATAAACAACCGCTCGAATCCTTAGATACAGGAGTTATTCCCCTCTGCGTCAGGATTATTCCGATCCTCGAACAAGGATACCAAGCGTTGGAAAAGATCAATAGAGAGCTTGGACTTGCGATGGACGAATCGGATTTGTCCTACTATTGCCGGTTATTTGCCGAGGAACTCCAGAGAAATTCGACGGATGTTGAGCTCGGTCAGATCGGTAATGGCAATTCTGATCACTCCCGACACAATACGTTCGGGGGCCGGTATGTAATCGACGGTCAGCTTTTTGAAGAGAGCTTGATGGACATCATCAAAAAACCCTGGCTCGGCAATCCAGGAAATTCAGTGCTGGCTTTTGAGGGCAACTGTTCTGCGATTCGCGGCTTTGAAACCCCCCTACTCGTTCCAGCCAAACCTGGCGAAGCGAGTTGCTTGATTGTGGCCAAGCGCGTGCGTCATTTAACCAAGAAAGCCGAGACGCACTGTCACCCGACCAGAATTGAACCGTTTCAGGGGTCCACGACAGGAACTGGTGGTGAAATCCGGGATAGGTGGGCCGCTCCTTACCAGGGCGGTATTGGAATAGCGGGAGGCGCAGGCTACATTGTCGGCAACCTTCATATTCCAGAATACGATTTGCCGTGGGAAAATGATGGCTGGACTCATCCGCCGGACGGAGCGTCCCCACTGGAGATTCTCATTAAGGCGAGCAACGGAGCTTCTGACTACGGAAACTGTATCGGCCAACCTCTGGTGGTCGGCTTTGCCAGAACTTTGGGAATGGAATTGCCGGAGGGCTACCATAGTTATTACAAGCCGGTAATGCTGGCTTTGGGAGTCGGACATGTTGATGATCAACACTTATCCAAACCGGCGCTTGAAGCCGGGATGTTAGTTGTTCAAATCGGCGGGCCGGCCTACCGAATTGGTGTTGGTGGCGGGGCCGCAAGTTCCTTGGATGCCGGGCAGAATGCGACTGATCTCGATTTCGCTTCTGTGCAAAGAGGGGACCCGGAGATGGAGCAACGCACAAACCGTTTTATCCGGGCGTGCGTGGAAATGCGTGAAGGCAATCCCATTGTGTTAATCGGCGATTTAGGTGCCGGCGGGGACAGCAACGGATTGACCGAACTGGTTTTTCCTGCGGGCGCCAGAATCAATCTGCGGGCCATTCCGATCGGCGATCGAACGCTTTCTACACTAGAAATCTGGTCGAATGAATCTCAAGAACGGTACGTTTTGGTGATCAGGGCGGAAAGTTTGGAAATGATCGCCGAAATTTGCCAGCGCGAGAAGGTTCCGTACGCAGTGGTTGGGGAAATTTCGGGTGACGGCCGGCTGCAGGTTGCTGATGAAGACGGATCGTTACCGGTGGATTTGCCTTTGGACCGGATCTTGGGGGAACTGCCGCGCAAGGTTTTCACGTGGGATAGAGTGCCGCAGCAGCGGCCGGCGTTCGAGCTTCCTTCCGAGATTTCTTTTCGGGAAGTGCTTGAGCAAGTTTTGAGACTCCCGTCGGTTTGTTCAAAGGCGTTTCTGACAAGCAAGGTCGACAGGAGTGTGACCGGCCTTATTGCCCAACAGCAGTGTGTGGGACCAAATCATGTTCCGGTTTCCGATTACGCCGTCGTCGCGGATAGTTACTTCAGTCTTACGGGGCAGGTTATCAGCATTGGTGAGCAGCCGCTGAAAGGCTTGATTTCCCCGCGGGCAATGGTAAGACTCTCAATCGTGGAGGCGCTTCTCAATATGGTTGGCGCAAGAATCACAAAGTTTGAGGATATCAAATTTTGCGCCAACTGGATGTGGGCTGCAAGATCCCCGGGGGAGGGAGCGAAGCTTCATGACGCGGTAAACGCATTGAGCGAGGCGCTTATAGCTCTTGGGCTTGCCGTGGATGGGGGAAAGGACAGCTTATCCATGGCGTGCCGAGCGAACGGGCCGGATGGGAAGCAGGCGCATGTCAAATCCCCAGGCACTTTAGTTCTCACGGCTACTGCACCCATGCCGGACATTACCTTCAAGGTTACTCCGGAATTCAAAAAGCCGGGCAACGCTTTGTTCCTGGTTGATTTGGGCGGCAAGATTCGTCCGGGCGGTTCGGCCCTAGCCCAGGTCGGCAAACAGGTCGGTGATATTTGTCCCGATGCGGACGACCTTGGTCTGTTGAAAGCGGTATTTGAGGCAGTCCAGGTGCTAATTGCAAACAGGCTGGTTTCATCGGTTCATGATCGAAGCGACGGAGGTTTAATTGTGACTCTTCTGGAAATGGCATTTGCCGGCAATCTCGGCTTTCGCGTTGAACAGTTGAGCATGGTTGATGCCGTTCCGTTGTTTTTCAACGAAGAGTTGGGGTTGGTGCTGGAATGTGAGTATCCTGAAAGAGTTTCCGGGTTTTTGTCCCGTTGCCAAGTTCCTCATCGCAAGATCGGCAGTGTCAGTCAAGATGTTGGCGTACAAGTTGTTCACAACCACGAAATCATCCTTTACGATGACCTAAGAAGGTTGCGAACGGTTTGGGAGGCGACTAGCACGGAGATTAACAAATTGCAGACGAATCCTAAATGCGCTGTGCAAGAAGCGAATCAACTCTGTGTCAAACCGTCTTCCATGAGGTTAACGTTTGAACCTCAGGGGACTGCTCCGGCGATTATTGCTTCCCAATCCAAGCCTCTTGTGGCGATCCTGCGGGAGGAGGGAAGCAATGGGGACCGGGAGATGGCCGCGGCTTTTTACTGCGCGGGTTTCGACCCTTGGGATATTACCATGACTGACCTGGCTTCTGGCCGGGTAAGCTTGGACAATTTCCCGATGCTTGCCGCAGTCGGCGGATTTTCTTATCGTGACGTATTTGAATCCGCAGTCGGTTGGGCAGGAGTAATCAGGTTCAATCCGAAAATCAGAAAACAGTTCGATCGCTTCTACGAGCGGGCGGACACACTTTCACTCGGAGTGTGCAATGGTTGTCAGTTGTTGACATTGCTTGGAGTTGTTCCCGGTTTGGAGGCCGGTGCGGACGAAAATAACCCCCGTTTCATCGGCAACGAATCAGGACGTTTCGAATCGCGTTTTCCAATCGTCGAAATTTTGCCCAGTCCCGCCGTGATGTTAACGGGCATGGAGTGGTCGCGATTGGGGATTTGGATTGCTCATGGTGAAGGACGGCTTCACGCCAAAGACAAAGTCCTTCGGGAGATTGAACAGTTGGGACTCGCCCCGCTTCGGTTTGTTGACGGGGCAGGCGCGACCCATGTTTATCCGTTTAATCCCAATGGAAGTCCCGGAGCGATTGCCGCTCTTTGCTCGCCCGACGGCAGACATTTGGCAATGATGCCTCATCCGGAACGACTGTTTTTGAAATGGCAATGGCCATGGATGCCTTCGGATTGGCAAAGTTTGGAAGCGAGTCCGTGGCTTCGGCTGTTTCAGAATGCCTATCAGTGGTGTATTGAGAATCGTTAGATTTGTGGAAAGGAGGATATTGGTTTGAATCGAACCCGGTTGCGCAAAGTGTGTGCGGCCGGGTTTCTTTTTATCATAAAATTTGCTAATATAAAATTGTTAGATTGGCTTCTCCGCTCTTAAGGCGGACTCGCAATGACAAATATTTAAGAAACAAAGACCAAAGTGAGCAAATACGATTATGATTTGATTTGCATCGGTTCGGGATCGGCGGGCGGGTCGGCCGCTTTTGTTGCCAAAAAAGCCGGGATGAGCGTCGCGATTGTGGAGGAGTTCAAAGATCGCTTAGGAGGCCATTGTCCCAACTATGCCTGTGTGCCGACCAAAGCCCTTCTCAAGGCGGCGCAAGTCTACAAGATGGCCAAAGAGTCAGCGCAGTTTGGCATTCACGCGGATAACCCGCGATTTGATTTCCAGGAGGTTGCGAAGTACCGAGAGGACGTGGTCTCGCAACTTACTGGATCAAGAATAGAAAAAAATTTACACAATGCCGGAATTGACCTGCTCTGGGGTCGGGCGAGTTTTGTGTCTGATCATGAGCTTGATATCGCCGGGAAGACATATTCTGCTCAAAATATCATCATCGGCACCGGCTCCAAAGAATTTATTCCGTCCATCGAAGGCTTAAACGAAACCGGATTTTGGGTTTCGGATAATGCCATGAAGCTCGACACTCTGCCGGAATCAGTGATTATCATCGGCGGTGGCCCGATTGGCACGGAGTTCTCGCAAATATTTTCCGGTTTTGACGTAAAAGTTACCCTTTTGCAGAGAAACGATCAAATTTTACAGCGGGAGGACAAAGAAGTTGCCGATTACGTGCGAAAAGATCTGGAAAGCCGGGGGGTGAAAATACTCGTGAGCTGCGAAATCGAGTCAGCCCAGAAGCTCGGCACGAGGAAAGCGGTTAATGTCAAAGTCCAAGGGAAGCCGCAAACTTTCGAAGCTGAAGAGTTATTGGTGGCGACCGGCCGGCGCGCGAATTTTGAGAACTTAAATTTAGATAAAGCTGGCGTCAAACTTGCTCCCGGCGGCAAACTCGAACTCAATGAATATTTGCAGACGAGTGTCGCGCACATCTGGGCGGCCGGGGACGCGGCCGGGAATTGGCAGTTCACCCACACTGCCGCCTACGAAGGGGATCTGGTCGGCCGCAACATTTGTCACCGGCACGACGAGGCAGTCAACTATGACGTGGTGCCGCGGGCGACATTCTGCGACCCGGAAGTAGCCAGCGTGGGGATGACGGAAGCGGAAGCCAAAACCAAAGGACGAGAATACAAAATTGGAAAATTTTCCATCGGCTCTCTAGGGCGCTCGCTTATTGATCGCGACCGGCGCGGTTTCGTCAAAATAATCGCCAATGCGAAAGACGGGATAATTCTCGGCGGGCACATTGTGGGAAGCAACGCGGGACAATTAATCCACGAAATTGCCCTAGCAATGAAAGCCAAAACGCCGGTCACAACAATGGGTCGGATGATCCACGCTTATCCGACTTTTTCCGAAGCGGTGGCCGCCGCCGCCGAGCAATTTTTATAGGAAATTAAAACTTGACCCCGTTAGAAACAATCCGCCCTGAAGGCCCTTCGGGTGTTGCAGCAGCGGGCGTGATTAACGAGGTTGACAGGCGGGCATCAAATTTGCTATAATTATAGTGTTAAAGATTGGTTTATAGTGAGAAACAAACACGAACCACAAAACAATAATATACGGTTGAATTTGGCCGAAATTTTTCCCGCGACCAGCGGGAAGGAATAACGGTTTTTTTTAGCATTTTTATTCTTAATTTTGCGGAAGGGGGTGAATATTTAAAATGCCAACTGGAGAAGTGATTGCAATTTCGCTTCAGGATCTCTATACCAGAATCGTCACTTTTGTGCCAAATTTGGTAGTCGGCATTGTGGTCTTAATATTAGGGTGGATCGTCGGCATCGGCTTGGGCAATTTAGTGCAGAAAATTTTGGAAATGGTCAAAGTTGATTCTTTGGCCAACAGCGTGGGCCTCGACAGGTTAGCCCAAAGGATGGGAAGGAAATTATCAGTTGCATCGTTTGGAAATTGGTTGGTTAAGTGGTTTTTCATTGTTGCAACTTTTGTAGCGGCGACTGACATTCTCAATCTGCCGCAGGTCAGCAACTTCCTGTACGTTCAGGTAATTCCTTATTTTGGAAATGTGATTATCGCGGTAGCAATTATGCTCATCGGAGCAGTTGCGGCCGATTTCCTGCAAGGAGTAGTCCGGCATTCTTTGCATGCCGGAGGACTTAATACTTCAGACACCCTCGGGCTCGTCACCAAATGGGCGATTTTGATTTTCGCCTTTTTGGCGGCGCTGGATCAGCTCGGTGTCGCATCGAGTTTCGTTCAAGACCTCTTCCGTGCGGTTGTCGCCTTGGTGGCGATTGCCGGTGGAATTGCGTTTGGGCTTGGAGGGAAAGATCACGCGAAGAAAGCCCTCGACGAGATCGAGAAGGATATATCAGGAAGATAAAAATTCCACCGCAAATTCATGTGAATTTAAAAACCACCCCCCTTGGGCGGGTGGTTTTTTGTCAGGTTTTTTATCTAATCGATCGGATGAGCGAACATCTGAACAACTATTGTCGCGTCTTGTCCTTGGTATCTGCCGTTTATGATCGCGATGCCGATTTCAGAGAACAGCGGAGAGAGCAGATTCTCCCGGTGCGTCGGGCTTTGCATGAAATCATGAATAAGCTCATAAGCATTGGTATAGTTGATAGCCAGGTTTTCGCCGGCAAAGAGGTACTCGAGTCCGGCTGATTTTATAAGGTCCCAAGGTTTGGTTCCGTCCGGAGCCGTATGCGCGAAGTAACTGTTTTCAAGCATATTTTTGGCTTTGGTATCAGCGGCCTTCTCCAGCAGGGCGTTGGTCTGAAGGGGTGGAAGGCCGTTTTTTTCACGTTCCTGGTTTAGAAGCAGAACAAGGTTTTGCGACGTAAAACTCGATTCGCCGCTTCCTTCCCGGGGAACGAGGAGCATGGATGAAACCAGAACAATCAAAAGCAGCGCGGCTTTTATAAACGCAATATTTTTGCGGGTACCAAAAAATTCTACTTCGGCGGCATTCCTGATCACTATTTTGTTTTGTTTTTGTTTTCCGCCTAAGGCGGATCCGCCTCTGGCGGACTCCCTCGGGTTTTAGCTAATTTTTTTGCTAACTTTTGTTTCTCAAATCGAACTCTTCAGACATATTATAGCATTTTTTTTCGTGTCTGTCTAGCCCAGTAACAAAACTTTAGTGTTTATCCGGTTGTAATATTGACTGGATATTTTATAGGTTTTCAAGTAATTATACAGTCATTACAGAATTACTTTTGTTCGTCACCCGAGGGTGACGAACTCTAAAGTTGTTGTTACTGGGTCCAACACTTTAAGCCGCGATCGCTTTGATCCTGCCGGCCGATACTCCCTTGATGCATTTAGTGCATGCTTTGACGCGCCCGCCTTGAGCAAGCGTGAGCCATTGCAGATTCGGCTGGAGGCGCCTCGATGTGGATTGCATGGAATGGGAACGCGCGGCAGATTTCGCGTATCCTTTTTTGCAGATGCCGCAGGCCTTATTTGGTGAAACCATAAAAAAATAGTATATTTAATTAGTGCTGTAAATTTAATTCTATTATATTCTTTTGGTCTTGTAAAGCGTATGCCCAGTAACAAAACTTCACAGATATTCTACACTTATATTCTTCAAAGTCTAAGGGATTATGATAATTACATCGGTTATACAAATAACCTGACAAGCCGGTTTGTAGAACATCAAAAAGGGTTAGGTTTTTCAACAAAGTTTCGTAGACCGTTCAAGCTTATTTACTATGAGGCATGTCTCGACAAAGACGATGCCAAACAACGGGAGAGATACCTTAAATCAACGGCTGGTCGAAGATTTTTAGCTAAACGATTAAGACACTTCCGTGCCAACCTTGTTTGGCATCGCAAGTGAAGTTGTTGTTACTGGGTATGGATATCGGTTCAATCATCATCACTTTGCTTATCCTGCTTTTTTCAGTGGTCATCCACGAACTCTGCCATGGGATCGTCGCGGATAAATTGGGAGACCATACCGCCCGTCTAGCAGGCCGGCTTACGATAAATCCCTTGCCGCATTTGGATTTATTCGGTTCGATATTATTGCCGCTGTTTTTATTTCTGGTCCAGTCGCCAATTATTTTCGGCGCGGCAAAACCCGTGCCCGTGAATTTTTTCAATCTGCGAAATCCAAAAAGAGACATGGCTTTGGTTTCGCTCGCCGGCCCGGGAGCCAACTTTTTTTTGGCGTTGGCCTTTGCCGCCCCGATTCGCCTGGGAATCATGGAACCGGGTATTGCTGGGTACGGCATATTGGTTCAGGCCGTAGTGCTCAATCTCGTCCTGGGGATTTTCAATCTTTTGCCCATTCCGCCCCTGGATGGATCAAAAGTATTCGCGAGCCTTTTCTCGGACGAGGTAATGTATCGGATACTCTCCTTCGAACGTTTTGGTTTTATTTTGATAATCCTTTTTTTGTATCTGGGTCTTCTCAACGCCGTTCTTGTGCCAGCGATCGCGGGGTTGTCAAAACTTTTTTTGGGTTTTTCGATTTTTTGATTTTTTGGAGCAAAGAAATAAAAAAGGACCGCACAAGACATCAATCATCTTGTACGGCCCGCATGGAATTCTCTAGACTTCTTCCTGGATGTCGAGTTGTTGGCGGAAGTGGTAGCCCTTTACCGCATGACTCATCGCACGCGTGAATCTGTCGGGGTGCTCCCGCAAGACTCGATACGCGAATCGCCAGAATTCTGCTCGTTCACGGTCGATTACCCCGATCCTTAGGACTATTCTGCCAAAAACGGCGAGGTTGTCGCCGAGGCTGCGGAACTTTGGTTCTGGCCTTGCCGGCGGCGGCAAGCGCTTCAGGCATTTGAGAACGCGATTGTAATACTCCGAGGAGCGGTAAATGGTCCGCATTATGGATCGGTAGCCCTCCATGAGTCGTTCCCGGTCCATTACAGGCACGAAATTGAGTTCCCCATTGCCAACGTTGTTGCCGTTGCTTTCTCCGCGCAAGCGGCCTTCCCTTTGCAGTCGTTTCCACAGCGGCGTACCCGGCAGAGCCGTCAGTGTTCCTACCATTGCGAGAGGAATCGCGCTCTCTCCGATAAAGCTAATCTGACGCTCAAAAATGTCCGGCGGGTCATTATCAAAGCCGACGATGAACCCGGCCATTACTTCTATCCCGAAACCCTGAATCGTTTGGACTGATTCCAAGAGGCTTCTTTTGGTGTTTTGGGTTTTCCGGGTTTCGAGGAGGCTTGCCTCGACGGGCGTTTCGATTCCCAGGAAAACTGTGTGGAAACCGGCGGATCGCATGTCAGCAAGCAAGGGTCTGTCATCTGCCAGGTTGACACTGGCTTCAGTTAAGAACGTAAACGGGTAGCGATTCATTTTTTGCCACTCGGCGAGCCTCGGCACAAGTGATCGAACATTCTTTTTGTTGCCGATGAAGTTATCGTCCACGATAAAAACTGATCCGCGCCAACCCAAAGACAGCAGCGTGTCCAGTTCCGCGAGTAGTTGCTCATTACCCTTGGTTCGTGGAACGCGGCCGTAGATTTCAATGATGTCACAGAACTCACAGTCAAAAGGGCAGCCGCGGGAGTACTGCACAGGCATCGTGTTGTAATGGCCGAAATTTATCAGCCCGAAATCGGGAATTGGGGAAATCGTGAGCGGTGGCCGTTCACCGGCTTGGTAGAAACGTTGGGGCCGGCCGGCCATCAAGTCACTCACAAACTTCGGCAGGGTGGTTTCCGCTTCGCCCACAAAGATATGGTCGGCTTCGGGAACTTCTTCCATGCTCGTCGAGACATATGGGCCTCCCACTACTACACGCTTCCCATGAGTTTTGCACTCTGTCACTACACGGCGAATCGCGTGTTTTTGGATGAGCATTCCAGTAACAAAGACCATGTCCGCCCACTCGATGTCAGAGACCCGAAGCTCATTTGAGGCATTTAGGTCGATCAGGCGTTTTTCCCAAGGGGGCGGAAGCAGGGCAGAAACTGTCAGCAATCCGAGCGGCGGATATGCGCTGCGTTTGCCCACAATCTTAAGAGCATGATTGAACCCCCAGTACGTTTCTGGGAATTCCGGGTTTACCATCAGAACTCGCATTTGCAAATCCTCCTTTTGGATTGGGCATTTACTACGTTCAAGTCTACCTATATTTGGCCCAAAAATCAATTTGACTGATACCAGCGAACCTGTTATATTTGTCTAAATGGTACGAGGCTTGAGGCCGTACTTTTTCAATAGATTCCATGCCGACAATCAATCAACTCATCCGGAAAGGACGCCAGAGCCTTGTGGCCAAGTCCAAATCTCCGACCCTGCAGTCGGCTTTTAATCTTATCAAAAATCGGCCCGTCTACCTTCCCAAGGGTTCGCCCTTCAAGCGTGGGGTCTGCATCAAGGTGACGACCACAACGCCGAAGAAACCAAACTCGGCTTTGCGAAAAATCGCGAGGGTGAGATTGACCAATGGACAAGAAGTGACCGCTTACATTCCCGGTATCGGGCACAATTTGCAGGAACACTCCGTGGTTTTGATCCGCGGCGGCCGGGTTAAAGATCTTCCGGGTGTGCGTTATCACATTGTCCGCGGCAAACTGGATGCCGCGGGAGTTGAGGCTCGCAAGCGGGGCAGAAGCAAATACGGAGCCAAGAAGCAGAAATAATATGCCGAGAAAATCACGATTATACAAAAGACACAAAGTTGAACCAGATCCGCGTTATAATAATGCGAAGGTCGCCAAATTTATCAACCATATTATGGAGCGGGGCAAGAAATCAGTTGCCCAAAAAGTAGTTTATAACGCTTTCAACCACATCAAAGAAGTAATGAACTCCGAGCCGCGCCAGATTTTTGACGCGGCGCTGAAGAACGTCACCCCGATTCTGGAGGTAAAAAGCCGCCGGGTGGGAGGAGCCAATTATCAAATTCCGATCGAAGTGATCGAACCGCGTAAAACCACCCTGGGTATGCGCTGGCTCATCATGGGCGCCCGTTCCCGTAAAGGCAAGCCGATGCATTTGAGGTTGGCCGAGGAAATCATGGCCGCTTTCAAAAACGAGGGCGCGGCGATCAAGAAAAAAGAAGATACGCACCGCATGGCTGAAGCGAACCGCGCCTTTGCCCACTTTGCCAGATTTACCAAACGTTAATTTTTAAATTGTCTAATGCCACGCGTACTGCCCATTGAACAGACTAGAAATATTGGGATTATTGCCCATATTGACGCCGGGAAGACTACAGTCTCCGAGCGAATTTTGTTTTATACCGGCCGCACCCACAAATTGGGCGAGGTTCACGAAGGCGAGGCCGTAATGGACTGGATGGAACAGGAACGCGAGCGGGGGATCACGATCACTTCCGCCGCGACCACCTGTTTCTGGCCGCTTCCTGGAACGGACAAGAAAGTTCAGATCAACATTATCGATACTCCCGGGCACGTGGATTTTACCGTCGAGGTGGAGCGATCCTTACGTGTTCTGGACGCCGGGGTGGTGATTTTTGACGGAGTAGCCGGCGTGGAGCCGCAGTCCGAAACGGTTTGGCGGCAGGCGGACAAATACTTGGTCCCGCGCATCTGTTTTATCAACAAACTTGATCGGACTGGCGCGTCATTCAAATTTGTTCTCGATTCGATTGATAAACGGCTTACGGAAAATGCCGTGCCGATACAGTGGCCTGTCGGGACGGAACAGGATTTTCGGGGAATTATTGATTTGTTCAAAATGAAAACGTTTGTTTCCAAGGATGACTTGGGAAAAGAGATCGTCGAACAGGATATTCCAAGCGAACTTTTGGATGAAGCAAAACAGGCCCGTGACCATATGGTCGAAAAGATTGCCGAAACTAGCGACACGCTCACGCATAAATTTTTAGATGGTAAAGAAATTACGATTGATGAATTGAAAACTGCGCTGCGGCAAGCGACGATTAATTCTAAAATTGTGCCGATTCTTTGTGGTTCGGCTTTGAAAAACAAGGGGGTGCAGTTGCTTTTAGACGCCGTGGGCGAATATCTACCATCGCCAGTGGATTTGCCGCCGGTTCGGGGCCACGATGTCAAAGATCCGGAAAAAATTATTGAAAGACAGCCAAACGACAGCGAGCCTTTTACCGCTCTGGCGTTCAAGATCGCCACTGATCCGTTCGTCGGCAAGCTGGCGTTTTTCCGAGTCTATGCCGGCACGCTTTTGGCTGGCTCGTATATTTTAAATACCAGAACCCGGAATCGCGAGCGTGTCGGCCGGATCGTGCGGCTGCACGCCAACCACCGCGAGGAAGTAAAAGAAGTCTACGCCGGTGATATCGCGGCCCTGGTTGGACCCAAAGAGACGATCACGGGTGATACTCTGTCTGACGAGAATCATCCGATTGTACTTGAGTCCATTACCTTTCCGGAGCCGGTCATCTCGGTTGCCATTGAGCCGAGGACCAAGGCCGATCAGGAAAAAATGGGTCTGGCCCTGCAGAAACTCGCCGAAGAGGATCCGACATTTAGAATCCGGTCCGACGAGGAGACCAGTCAGACGATTATTTCCGGTATGGGGGAGCTGCATTTGGAAATTATTGTTGATCGTATGAAGCGCGAATTCAAAGTCGAGGCCAATGTCGGCGCGCCGCAGGTTGCCTACAAAGAAACTTTCAGAGTCAGTGTTGAACAGGAAGGCAAGTACATCCGGCAGACCGGCGGTCGTGGCCAATACGGCCATGTCTGGATCAGGCTTGAGGCGCTTCCGCGGGGGACGGGCCGCGAGTTCCTAGACGAGATCGTGGGCGGCACTATTCCCAAGGAATACATTTCGGCCGTGGACAAGGGGATTATGGAGGCGGCTGACCGGGGAGTTATCGCCGGATACCCAGTGGTTGATTTCCGGGTAGCGCTTTACGACGGGAGTTTTCACGAAGTTGACTCTTCGGAAATTGCGTTCAAGATTGCGGGATCCAAGGCTTTCCAGGAAGGCGTGCGCAAAGCCTCCCCCGTGCTCCTTGAGCCGATTATGAAAGTCGAAGTGGTAACACCCGAGGAATTTATGGGCGATGTGATTGGGGACTTAAACTCCAAGCGCGGGCAGATCAGAGAGATGAGCGAGCGCGGCCGGGCCAAGGTCGTTGATGCCGAAGTACCGCTGGCGGAAATGTTCGGCTATGCCACCGCGCTTCGAAGCATGTCCCAGGGGCAGGCTTCCTATACGATGGAGTTCTCCCACTACGCGGAGGTGCCGAAAGGCATTGCCGAAAAACTGATTGGTGAAGGCGTAAAAATCAGAGTCGGCCAGCAGTAGTTTTTTCTTTTAATATCAACATGGCAAGTCAGATTCTCACAATCGTCAAATGGCTGGCGCTATTGATCATCGTTTTGGGGCTGGCTTTGTTTGTATTCGCGGTCGTTAAACTCAACCGTCCCGCGACCACCACGAGCGCGGAGCAGGATTTTGTAATCAAGGCCGGAGCGACGACCAAGCAAATTGCGGCTGATCTGCGGGACCGCGGTATCATCAAAAGCGGCCTACTGTTCGAGATATACATCCGTTTTCAGGGAACCGAGAACAAATTACAGGCCGGAGTTTATTCCCTAGACAGCAATATGGCCATACCGAAGATTGTCGGGATTCTGACTCAAGGCAAAATAAAAGACGTAGGCGAGCGTTTTACCGTGATTGAAGGCTGGAGAATCGAAGAGATTGCAGCGAACCTTGAGACGAGCGCCTTCCTGAAAAAGGAAGAATTTATAGAAGCGGCGAATCGGCCGAGCGTGGATCTGGCGGCGGAATTTGAATTTCTGAACACCAAGCCCGCGAATAAAAGTCTCGAGGGTTTTCTTTTTCCGGATACTTATATCTTGAAAGCCGGCATGAGTGCCGAGGAAATAGCGCGGAAGATGCTCCAGAATTTTGACGCAAAGTTTAGTCGAGATCTGCGCGAAGAGATTGCGAAACAAGGCCGAAAACTTTATGATGTATTGATATTAGCTTCGATGGTGGAACGGGAGGTAGGGCGTAATGTCGCGAGAGGCACGAGCTTGACTCAAGACGATCGGGATAGGATCGCCTCCGAACGGCGCGTGGTGGCCGGGATTTTTCTGAACCGGCTTAGCTTAGGCATGGCGCTCGAATCTGACGCGACCATCAGCTACATCACCGGCCGGCGGGGAGCGCGCGCGACTTTTAAGGAGATCAAAATTGATTCACCATATAATACTTATAAATACCGCGGTCTGCCGCCCGCGCCCATTGCCAATCCGTCGCTTGACGCCATCAAGGCGGCTATCAATCCAGCGAAAACCGACTATTTGTTCTTTGTGACGGCCCCAGACGGCACAGCGTATTTCGCGAAGACTTTGCGGGAACACATTCGAAACAGAGAAATGTACCTGCGTTAAGCTCTTTACAAAATTGAGCTTTTGTGTTAGACTTCAGCCAATGTTTTTTAGCCAAAGGAGGACTATGAAAAGTTTGGCCAATGCACCTGCACTTAGGGCAAGACAGAGCTACGCGAGTATTCTCCCCGGTTTTGAGGAGGGATACCCATTGTTGCGTTTGGTTCGTGATCTCGAGCAGATTTTGAGTTCGATTCTGGGTCACCGCTATGTCGCAGACCCGACGCCTTCCGTGTTTACTCAAGCTAACCTAGCGTGGTGGCGGCGCTTCAACATGCTGCCTATTTGGCTACCCGAGCTGGTTTATACCCCAGAATTCGAGCTGAAACTATTGATGAAGTTTGGTCAGATGAGGTCTAGGGGTGTCAGGCCATGGGTCGGCCTTGCAGCAGACTTCCATTACAGAATCCGCGGATTAGACAGCTTTGCTCCGTGGATTGTAGTAAAACGGGGTTGGTACTTAGTGGATTTGACACCGAACAGCGTGATTGGTAGAGTGGGTGACGTCTTGGGCAGCGCCATTTCTCCTCATCCCACAGGTTCGAGACTTGGTATTACTCCAGATGATTGGGAGAGTGTAATTTGTCCAACCTGCGCGAAGCAGATCCTCAAAGTGGGAAAGTACCAAGAGGCGAGGCTGGAAAGCGCCGTCGAATACATCCTCATATCGAACCTGTTCGCCACCGAGCGGTTCAGTCGCGACGTGCAGGAGTGGTTTCACGACAGCCCAAGGGGTACCCGGTTGTATCGGGGAAGTGTTATCACGCCTCTTAACGATCTCAAGCTTGAAGTCGGATGCTACACGGGCTCAGAAGATTCTTTCGAAAACCTGGCCGGTCGGCCGATTATCCGCTTCTAGCGAAAGGGGCTGAAGTCTTTTTGGTCTCACGCACGATGACAGCGAGAACAGGCATTGTTTGTCCTCGCTGTTTTTTTTTGCTTGACAGGGAGTTTGCCGGCAGTTATAATGCTTTTAATTATATAAGGTTTCAAAGACCGTAGGCAAGTTGTAAGCCCTGCGCAGGAAACAAGGAAAGCCATTTTTTCTGCGTCTTTGGAACGCAGATTTTTATTTTAACCCCGATCACCTATGCTGACTCGCGAACAAAAGAAGAGCATTGTAAATAATTTGGCTGCTGATTTGGCCCGAGCCAAGTCAGTGGTCTTTAGCGATTTCAAAGGCCTCAAGACCCGCGACTCCCAGGAACTGCGCGCGAATTTGCGCAAAGAAGGCATTAGCCACAAGGTGGTAAAGATTACCCTTCTGAAGAGGGCGCTCGGAAAATCAGGCGCGGATATTTCAAATTTCAATGTTCAAGTTCCCGTGGCGGTAAGCATAAGTTTTGATGACGAGGTCGCGCCGGCGAGGATTATTAACCTGTTTGCCAAGACGCATGAAAATCTCAAGATTTTGGCCGGGATTTTTGAAGGAAAAGCTGTTGATGCCGCGGGGGTGAAAGTATTTGCCAATTTGCCGAGCAAGCAGGAACTGCGCGCGCAAGTGGTATACCTCATTTCATCCCCATTGCGAGGATTAATTTCTGTTTTGGCAGGTAATCTCCGGGGACTCGTCAATGTACTGAATGCAAAAATAAAAATGGAAAATGTCAAATGACAGTCCAAAATTTAAAATTTCAATTCGTCATTTTGATTTTTGATATTTAAACTTTAATTTTAAGGATTATATTATGGCAGACGAAGCTACACAAACAAAAGTAGTTCCGGAAAAATTTAAATCCCTGGTCGAATCAGTGGAAAAATTATCCGCGCTTGAACTCTCTGAACTGGTCAAGGTTTTAGAAGACCGGTTTGGCGTAAGCGCCAGCGCTCCCGTGATGATGGGCGCGGCAACGGGCGGGGCAGGAACCGCGGGCGCTCCGGCAGAAGAGCAGAGCGAATTCACAGTTGAGCTTTCAGAAGTCGGCGCTAATAAGATCGGTGTGATCAAGGTCGTGAGGGAGGTTACCGGCAAAGGACTTAAAGAAGCCAAAGACCTCGTGGATGCCGCGCCAAAGCCGGTGAAGGAAAATGTGGTCAAAGCCGAGGCCGAGGAGCTGAAGAAAAAACTCGAGGAAGCGGGAGCCAAGGTCACGCTTAAATAATTTCTGAGCCTGTCTAAGGATTACGCATCAAAAACGCCCCAAAAGGGGCGTTTTTCAACGGCTCACCGGTTGAGCCGTTGAAATTTCATGACAAATTTAAAAGGCGGAAAACTCTGCGTGAGTTTTTCGCCTTTTTTGATGGTTTCGAGCCGGCCTACCTAGTCGCCACACGGGTTTCGGTAAAGCCCAGTTTTTTTACCGCCCTCCGCAATTCTTGAAGGGAAAAAGGTTTGTGAAGAGTCTTTGTCGTTCGGGGGAGGCGAAGCGCCGCGTCAAAGAGCTTCTGGGCATCGCCGCTTATGAGAATGGCTGGCAAATTGGGGTTTTGCTTGAGGAGCCTGCGGATCAGTTCGTCCCCGTTCATGCGCGGCATCTCAAGGTCAGTGATGATCAGGTCGATTGGGTTTGCCAACCCAAAAGTCAAGGCTTTCTCGCCGTCAGCCGCTATGAGAATGACGTTAAACAAGCCAAAGTCTTCGATAAAAAGCGTAAGTATGTCTCGCATTTGGTGGTCATCATCGGCCACCAGCACTCTCATTGTTTCCGTCGGCATAAGTATTCCTCCTTGATTCTATGCAGCATTTGAATTTTACTCCAAACAGCAAATTATAGCTTGTTTTTGAAACCTTGTCAACTCATGCAAATAGGCCCCACATGCTTTGTGATATAATGAATAACTAATCATTAATAGGCCAAAACGTATGGAGCAAAATCCTACTCAAAACCAAAACGAGGGATTTTTGCAGAAATACAAAAATTACCTTCTGATTGGCGGCGTTATAGCGGTCATAGTGATAGTGTCAATTGTCGCCAAAACGTCTAATCCGGAGGAGCAAAACGAAGATCAAAACCAAGAGCAAATAGATGGTGAAAATACAGATACAATTCAAGAGGGGGACAACAATCAAATAACGACTCCGAACGATACAGTGCCGACTGGAAACGTTT